>Ga0247841_10011815_pt1 | contig 11522 bp, 9 predicted proteins | sample LaCruzMarch2015__2_FD_192410 | JGI IMG/M metagenome (GOLD analysis project Ga0247841, IMG submission 192410) | Freshwater microbial communities from meromictic Lake La Cruz, Castile-La Mancha, Spain - LaCruzMarch2015_18m | ecosystem: Environmental > Aquatic > Freshwater > Lake | place: Spain...
ATGTCCCCGCAGCATCGCCTTCAATACCCCGGAGCCAGTCAAGATTTTGGCAAATTTGCGCTCTTTTTATTGATCCCGCAAGATATTCCGCCACCGCGTTTATTTTCTGCGAGTTAATTTTATTTGAATGGTCCCGTAGAGCTCTGTTAAGTACGCTGCGGCAATTATAAATTTTACCAGCGGTAAATAAGCGCGCGATGGCAAGGCAATCTCCTTCCGCGTCGGCCATGCGGTATTGCCTGCGCCTGAGCAGGACATTACCGTTTATCCGGCCGTGTACGCTGGCAAGAAACCGGCCATATTCCGTCAGGAAGCTGATGCCTATACCGTTTTGGGCGCAAAAGCCCATAACGAAAGGACTACATGACACATTACCAAAGCAGATGATGCCGCCTAAAGCACAGGCCGGCACCTGGAGGAGCTTTTGTTTATCCGCGCTCACAACTACGGTTTCCCCCTCTTTGGAGACATATGCCCCCTGGGTTGTGATAAACAAGGTGTTAAGATATTTTTTCACAATTCCGCCAGCCATCTCTTTAAATATTCCTCCGTCGACCTGGCTACTGACAGGCTTTTAGGCAGACAAACCGAAACCAGTGAGCAGGTGTCGCACTTTGCGCTATATTCCGGCTTAGGCGTAATGCCTGCCCGGACAAATTCATGCAGGAGCCGCGCCGTCTCTAAGGTTTCTGCTCGCAGTTTATCATCCAGACTAACGTCCATCCGTCTTTTTATTTTGCCGTAGAATAAAGCACCAGCCGGAATATCAACACCAAGCATTTCCTCAAGACTTATAGCCTGGGCGCACAACTGAACGGCATCACAGTTATTTTCCTTAGGCTTGCCGCGTTTGTATTCAACCGAAAAAGGGGCATAACCGCCATCTTTTTTATGGAACTCCACCACGTCCGCCTTGCCGTTCAACCCCAATTTTTCTGAGCGCAAAACAAGCCCCCGCTCTATCCGCACCCCGGATAAAGTCTGGCGCCCCTCTTCGTGCGCCCGCTCATGCATCACCCTGCCTTCGGCAGTGAACAGGTTTTCAATCCAGACACGCTCAATATGTATAAGCGCGCACTGCCGCCGGCAGAAGATGAAGTGCTGAAGCGCGGAAAGAGGAAGAAAGTCCTCTTCAGCGTACATTATATTTTGTCGTCTATTATCTCTACCCGCTCCGGCTTGGCCTCACGGTTAACTTCAATTTTATAATCAGAAAAATCCCGGGCTGGTTTCCCATCCTCATTTGCCCGCTTTATTGATATTAGGTCAAATAATTTATGCGCGGGAGCACTACCCATAGCGTCAGAATGCTTGAATATGACAAGTTTACGGGCCGACATCATACCTCTGGCAGCGGAACGGTCATGCTCAAACATGTTACAGAGAGCTTCCCAGAAAAGGGTTAAATCCTCTTCCCCAAAACCGGTCTGGGCTGCCAACGGCGCAGATATAAACCCATGAGACACATAAAGGCCGTATGGGATGGTGTTCTTGCGGCCCATGGTCCGGTTATCGCCGCCCTGTTTCTCTGCCTCAGCCTCAGTGGTCACGGCCATGCGGGTGATAGAGTGCTCAAGCGTTACAACAGGCTCAACCGAGCGGGCAAATGTCATTTGGACGGGGCCGCGAACTTGGCCGCAGTTAACGCCCATAGACATAACTGCACCGAAAGTTCGTATGTCATAAAAGTTGGAACACATCCATTTTCTGGCCTCATCAACTTTTTCACCGCCTTTGCGCTTTTTCCCATCTTCTTTAAGGGAATCCTCCGCCCCTATGGCCTTGTATGCTCTTTCATGCTGTAGGTTGAGAATCCCCTTCTCTTTTACGTAAATTTCAAACGGCGGGTTGCCACTTTTTGAAAGTTCGACAAAATTCCTCACCTTGCGTTTTAGACAGACATCGGTTACAAGGCCACGCCCCGTTTCAGGATCAACACGGGGAAGGTTGCCGGCATCAGGATCTCCGTTCGGATTACCGTCCTGCACGTCAAAAACATACGTGAAATCATACCGATTTTTTACAATACTGTTCATTTTATTTCTCCTTGATTTACATTTACTCGGCTTTCTTAGTGTAAAAACCCTGCATCTGATGATAATACCCTATAGCAAATCTCCCTTGATTATCCAAGGTTAAGTGCGTCGGGAAACCAGAGGCGGCAACACCGTCTAATATTTCAGACAGAAGTTTTTCAAAAAAAACCTTCCGTCCAGGATGTTCCAATTTAGACAGGTGATGGTTTTTGAGGCGCATAAGATTCCCAAAAACAGTCACCGGGGTGCTGGATGCCGCGCCATAAAATCTGTCCCTTATAGTCGCGTTTATACCAGGGCTAGCCTCAGACTGAATTTTCTCCAATGCGGCAAACAACCTGCCGAGGCGATACCCTTGATTTGTGTTTGTTATATCTAGACTCACTTTTAAGTCCTCCTTATTATCCTGGTTTTGATATCGTGCGAATCTGTTTATCGATGCTTTTATTAGTGCCGCGCGCGGGTGAGTTATGTCATGTTCGGCGCGTATACGTCGTATTGCCGCCTGCAAGAGCGTGCGGGGATAAGGCAGCCCCTCAAGTATTGCGCGCATAGTTTCCCCGGCAAGATTGGGCGGGATATTTTCAGATTTGCCTGCCGCCGCTATTGAAACAAGAAGCCGGAATATTGGCAATATGCCGCTTTCTTTGGGACCATGAACTAATTCCATGTCGTTAAAATGCTGGGCAATCTTTTCAGACACGACGCCAACAGTGTTGTTTACCCAGAAACGAATAGCGATGCGCGAGGCATTTGGGGCTAAACCAAGAATATAAAACCGAGTCTTACCCTCATCCGAATTAAAAGCACCATTTTCAATAGAACGCAAAAGACTCTCAACCGCCCGAGCGCCTCTGTCTGGATCCTCTTTAGGCGGCAAATTAAAAAAGGCGGTAAAATTATTTTCAAGAGATGTTGATTTTTCCGCCCAAAAAACGGTTGTAGCGTCACCGACCTGTATCCGCTGTTTTGAGTCCTTCCCTAAAAGGTAATTTAGCGCCGTTGTATATGCAAAAACAGCAGGTTCACCCATTGGGGCATTTGCCCCCTGCTCTTTACCATAAGAATTGAAAGCAGCAAGGTTGAAGGAGACAATATTTGCCCCCATTGTCTGCGCGCCCCAAACGCCTTTAATTGGCGGGTGGAGACGGGAAGGTTTAGCCTTTTGTCCGGTAACAAGACAAATTCCGGCGTCATGTTCTGCGGAAGTATGCGGAACGGTTTTTATCAAATTGTGAATCTCCTCCCGTTCCACGATAAGGCAAGGATCTCCTGCCAGCCTGAATGAAAGGTTTCTGCCGGTTTCTAGAAGTTCCGCCAACGCTGCTTCCATGGAAGGATTTTTTGCGGCGACAGCCTTTAGAACAGCTACTTTATCGGGAAGCGTATTGAAAAGTTTTAGGGCTTTAAGCCCTTCGTCCGCAATCTCACCCAAGTCGTCAATCCTTTTAACAAACCCTTTATGCATTCCCGTAATACGCTCTGAGGTCCGATTTTTGAGATTCACGCCCAAAGCATATTCCGGATTGTCCCAAAAATAATTCGCGGCAATGTTAATGCTTTTTTTAACTGAATGCGGAACAAGGAACGATTTAGCCCTCCTGGCTTTCCCCTCTCCTTCAAAAGTATTTTCAATATTAAGGGGCTCACCTTTTTTACCGAGTGTGATAATAAAAGGTATCTCTTTCCACTCAAACCCGTCCGGTGCCATGTGGGACTCAGGATTTGCAGCTTTTCTGTCGTAGTATTCTTTCAGGGCCTGGAGTATCATCCTCTTACCTCCTCTTTGTTTTCGCGGGCGGGAACATTTATTACGCCATTTTCCATTTTTGCGTTAAAGAACAAAGGTTTGGGGGCTAACGGGTCGGAATAATCCATGTCATAAAGCATCCAGCCAAACTCGCGCGTTTCCTGAATAGGCGTGGAAAGTTCTTTCTGCGGATCAACCAGAGAGAATTGCGCGTCAAACTCCCTGCAACCAAGATATGGCTGGTTAAAGCACTGACCTTTTTTAGCCCGGCGTTCAAACATAGCGGCGTATTTAGCCGGTGACTCATCTTTCCGCAGATCACCGGCGTCCTCTGCACCAATAAGTTGGTCAGACAGCGGATTTTGTGTTTTTGGCCACTTTTCTTTCGGGAGAAAGTTAAACTCAGCATGAAGCCGATACTTTACGTCGCGCAGGAAAAGGCCCGCACGCTGCTGCCGGTCTTCTTCCACATAAATGCAGGCTTTGCGCGGGGATGCTATCGCCCCCACCTCGTTGCGACGCACGGAAATCCATTTTATCGGGGCAAGAACTTCAATACGCTTTATGCTCCAGGAAATAGCCGGCTTCCATAAGATAGAATCAAAGATAGCCCTGGCTGCCGAAGGTGTTATTACATCATAACTGACACGCTCCACCTTCATTTCCGGCCTTGTGAAACAGGCGTATGGTCCACTTACTTCAAGGCAGAATCCTTTCATTTTCACACCTCTCTTTATTTAAGCCATTAAATCTTCAGGATTTATAGTCCCATTGAAAATATCAAGCCCGGTCACGGGGTTATACCCTGCCATGGCCTGTACCCAAATCCCCGGATACACTTCTGAAACTCCACCGCCTGCGGACATTTGGGCCAGCTTTCTTTTGGAGATATTTACGATATACCGTTGCAAACTCCGCATTATTCCCTTATTAGGCCCGGTCATACGCAGGCACTCAATCAATTGTGCCGCTTTCCCATAGCGAACAACCACAGGGCGGCTATAATTATCTATCAATTTAAATTTTTCCGCTGCGGTCCGGAACTGGAAACCACCCTCGGCAGCATCTTTAACCAGCAAATCCATTACTTCCTTGCCGGTATTGTTAAGCCGAGAGTAAAACAAATTAAAATAACGTATGAATATTTCAGGGGAATCAGGGGTAACATCTGAGCTTGCGAGCAATTCCCTGGTAGTGTTTTCCCCTTTTAGAAGCAATCCGCTGGGCGCGGGGGTAGGAGGAACAAAGACATATACTTTACCGAGTGTTCCGGTATTATTAAGCTTACCCTCCCGATTACATCTTCCAGCCGCCTGCGCAATTGAATCCAACCCGGCCAAAGCACGGTAAACCACAGGGAAATCAATATCAACGCCCGCCTCCACAAGTTGAGTGCTTATAACCCGGGTCGAAAGACCGGCGGAAAGCCTCTCTTTTATCCCGGCAATTACCTCAGAGCGGTGAGCGCCGCACATTAGGGCGGAAAGATGGATTGTCCCCTTGGGCATTAGTTTGAAAAGTTTATAGCAGTCGCTACGGGTATTAACTATGCATAAAACCTGCTCATGCTTTTGCAGATCCAGGGCAAGACTCTCCAAGGACACAGGCCCAGAATCAGAAAGCGAAGGGATTATATAATCTGTGCGTTTAAGCCGGTCATAAAGATGAGCCGACTTTGGGATAATTTCCTCAATAGCACCTATCTCTTTAAATACCGGCTGTGTAGCTGTAGAAATAACTATTGTGGCACCATAATTAAAAACAAGCTGCCTCATGGCATCAATGCATGGCGTACGCAACTCCGGTGGGAGCAATTGAGCTTCGTCCAATATAATTATGCTGTCAGAGATATTGTGCAGTTTTCGACAACGGCTTGAACGCGCGGCGTAAAGCGACTCAAAAAACTGCACATTAGTTGTGACAATCACCGGGGCATCCCAGTTTTCAGTGGCAAGCTTTGAGCGTAATGTTTCATTTTCCGGTTCAAGGTTACTGTGATGCTCCACAACATTTTCAGCGCCCAGTATGTCAGCTAAAGTCTTTGCGGTCTGCTCGATAATGCTGGTATATGGAATTACATATATAATCCGCTTTTTACCATACTTAAGCGCATGTTTAAACGCAAAAGCCATGGATGAAAGGGTTTTTCCACCGCCGGTAGGAACTGCTAAGGAAAAGAACTGCGGTTTTTCCTGCGCTGCGGACTCACAATATTTCCTAATTTCAGTCCTAATTATATTAACAGGAGTCTGCTTGGCCTGTTTCTCCAAGCTGTTCAGGAAGGTAAAAAATCGCTCAGATAATTCAGTAAGAGCCGGGAATTGACTACGGCCTTTAGATGCTTCAGGTGAAATAAACTCTTCCGTATCCAGGAAATCGGCGTCAACAAGGCAGGAATAGAGCATCCTTACCCAAAAATGAATATCTTCTGAGCGCTTTATAGCTTCAGGAGGCTTTGATACATTTTTTAAATCTTTTTTAATACTGTCGGGATACTTCCCTAACTTATCAAGCAAAGGGCGCCCTTTTGCCAGCCTATCTGTTAAGGCAGCGCTGCCAGTATCTGCGGAATACCAGTCGGCAAGACCCGCGTGATGCCCGGCGATAAGGTAAGCCAGAAAACGGCCGCCACGGCCTAAATTATCCTCAGCAAACACTGCGCCGTGGCTTGAATGAATAACCCTGGTTTTGCCGGATATTTCCGAATCTAAATCATTTTGCTTTACAGATTCTTCTAAATAGCTCTGAAACTCCAAAGATGCTTTTCCGAGGTCATGAAGAAGACCAGCGTTATGCGCCCACTCTGAAGAGACAAAACTCTCCGCAAATCCGGCGGCGAGTTTGGCGACATTTTTTAAATGTTCATCCAGCGGCTGCCAGTCCTCTTGAGGCGCGGGGGTGCCGTCCGGATTGGTCTTGGTGTGCGCGTAATATTTTTTCTCTAACATTTATTTTAGTCTTTGCCGCTAAAACTTATGCAAATATCCTACCACATCAACGCGACAGCGTATCGCGTTGACTTTATATGAAAATTGCCGTTTCCCACTGTCACTTCTGCTTCTTCCTTTCCAGCCTCTTTCGACTTTCCGGTGTTTTTAAATAATTTTCCCGGGAAACCACGCTCCTGCCGATTTCTTTTTCTGTTTGTTTTCTGGCATTCCCGGCGACGCCTCCACCTCTCTCCGCCACTTTTTTATTTTTTGCGAACGTATCCGGTTTTTCCTGTTGGGAAATCTCGGTTGTCACCCGCTCACCAAGCATATTAAAAATCAATTCCAGGTCATCCATGTGGTCGCGCAAATTTTGCCGCTCCAATCCCTTCAGTTTTTTATACTGACCTGGTGTCACGCCGAAAGCGGCCTTGGAAATTTCGGCGGTCAGAATTTCATACTCTTTTTGCTCTTTTACACCCCGCTTCCGCCATTCATCCGTCAATTCTTCGCGAATGGCAATTCCGCGCATCCGCTTCTCTATCCAATTTTCGGAATATCCCTTAAGTTTATAGAGCATCCTGGTTCTTTTAGCTGCCAACTCAGGATCTTCAATTTCCTGCACCCGCTCATAGCCTACTTTTGCCAGCCAGCGCTTGAAAGGCTCGGCCTTGGGAGAGGGAATAGATTGTATGATGCGGAACATCCCCTCGATATTGGCGCAGTCGGTTTCGTATTGTTTGCCGTCCGAAGCCTCTAATTTCAGTCCGTGACAAAATGTCACGACCTCACTTCCTTCTGTTGTTAATCTTTGTTTAAGTTTCCTCCAATACGCTCCGGCATCAAGACTGTCAGTTAAGGCTGATACGGTATCAACAATTGAAAACCACCACTCATTGTTATGCAGGATTCTTCTTATGCTATTCCCTTTAAAGATAGCCATTTTTGTATCCATCATACGATTTCCCTATTATATATATCGTCCTTTATAAAGGCGCTACAGCATGAAGCGTTCTCATCTATTGTTGCCTGTTCATCCAGCGGCTGCCATTCGCTCTGAGGCGCGAGGGTGCCGTCAGGATTATTATTTGTGTGCGCATAATATTTTTTCTCGGGCATTTTTTTCGCTTGCACTAAAGCTTACACAAATATCTTACCACACGACCCCGACAGCGTCCTGTCGGGTTGATTTTTGGGGAAATGACTCATTTTTGCCATGTATGATCCTTTTCCTCATCCGCGCACATCTCAGGAGGGGCATCTTCCGTCTGATTTATAAAAGGGGGCAATTTGCCACCACCTTTTATCAGCTGCATCTCACACACCAGCGGAAGGCTTCAGTTGTCGACATAATATCTACGACTGAAAAGCACTGGGCAACAGATTCACCCTTAAGTTTTCTTCTTTCTCAATTATTTTTGGGTTCAAACCCCGGATATATTATGCCTCTTTACCGCGCCTGACTCAAACAATTGGTTGTAAAAAAGGACGGGCTGAAAAAACAGCCCGTCCTTTTTTTGCGGCTTATCGCGTTTTATATATTAGTAATATCCTGGAAGATCACGCCGGCGCCGCTTACTTTTCCGTCGACGCTTTTTATGTTTATAGAGCTGTAGCCGATAATTTTGGTTTTGCCGTTGATGGCGTATTTAAACTCCTGCCGGCGCACAGTCTTCCCCTGCGTCAGCACATCGCCTATGGCGCTGACAATATCCGGTGAGAGCTGAAAGATTGAAATGATGTTTTTATTGAGATAATCATCGCCCACCTCAAATATTTCTTTGGCCTTGGGGTTGAAGAAGATGATCTTTCCGTCCAGGTCTACGCCTATGAACCCGCCGGAGAGGTTATTGATGGTGCTTTCACCCTTTAGACTAAACTGCTTAATGGTCGTTTCCAGACGCCCCGTGTAGATGTCCCGGGCAGCGCAATGCGTGATTATTGATGCCAGATCCAGATCCTGCGCGCTGAAAGCCCCTTGCGAGCAATTGATAAATTCCACCACCCCAAGAAGCTTGCCGCCGGCAACAGCGGGAACGGCCACGATATCTCTGGTCTTAAATCCCGTGCCGTAATCTACTTTTTTGGTGAAACGCAGATCCGCTTCCACATCGCTCACCAGAATGGGTTTACGAGTTTGGGCGCACCAACCGGCTATGCCCTGATAGCCGAAGCTGACGCCCACCAGACTCGCGCTCACCGGTCCGATGCATTGCTTAAAAGTGAGGGTCCTTTTAGCCTCGTCCGCTTCTAAATAGGTTGCGGCTTGACAGCCGATAACGGAAGATGTTTTTCTTATAAGGTAATCCCAAAGTTCGTCTTCAGTTTTGGCCTTGCCGGAGGAAAAATCTTCCAACAACCCGTACAGCATAGAAAAATAATCGCGATTCATTTTTTCACCTTTTTGGCAGGGAACGCCCCGCTCTTTTGATTTGACGCCCGCACCACGGGGGCAATCCCCGACACGGGCTTTGACTTTGCATCCGGCTTTCGGATCAAGCGTCCCGCGCCGGAAGGGATAGGGCGGGGGCGCACCTTGAAGAAGTCAAGCACACCCGCAGCTATCGTCTCAGCCAGCTTGGTCTGAAAGGCCGGAGTATTAAGCATTTCTTCCTGTTCCGGCATAATCATGTAAGCGCTCTCAATAAGCACAGCCGGCATAGAGGTCATGCGGGCCACGGCATAGTCGCCGAAGCGCAGGCCTTCATCCGGCAACGGGATACTTTTAACATAGGAGCGGTGAATAGCCCTGGCCAATCCGTAACTGTGCCGCTGATAATGATACACCGCGAATCCCCTGGGCTGAAAAAATGGGTCCTCACCGTCTCCGATGGCGTTGTTGTGAAGGCTGATATAGATATCGCCTTTATAATCCTTGGCCATTTTTGGCCTGTCCGCCAGCGGAACATTCTCGTCTCCGTAGCGCGTCATAAAGACAGTCGCGCCCAGGCTGGCGAGCGCGTCTTTTAATTTATCGGCCGTAACACGGTTAACCTGATACTCAAGAGTTCCCATGGGGCCAATGGCTCCGTCGTAGGGCTGCGTCAGCTTGGGCGAATGTCCCGGGTCCAGCACAACTCTCAGGCCGGCCAGCGGCTTAGGCCAGGTTCCGGGCACGGACGGCATCCTCTTAAGATCCACGTTAAGTGCGCGCGTGCCGGGGAATACATCATAGCCCCCCAATTCTGAACCGGGCGCGAATTCAAAATCCACGGCGACAGTGTTTTCCGCGATCTGAGAAAAGCGCACCTGTCGAACAAAGGTATCCGAGGAATCATAAACAACATAGTTGCTGTGCAGCTTGGTGTAATAGAGCGTCAGCCGCAGAGAATTCTCCCGCTCCTCGGCGACATACGCCGCCGGGTACGGCATAGTGATGGAGGCTGTTGTGCCGGTTTCGGTCTTCTTAAGGCGGATAGCGCCGGTCTCGTTCTGAGGAGCGAAAGCCGCATCGGCGGCGATCTCCACCTTGGAATCGTCAACCCATCCGGTCTCGGATGACGATAGCCTGACGCGGCGACTGTTGCCCGATCTGCCGTCTGAGACCAGCTTTACGCCTTTGGGAAGGAACATCATGTAACCGGAATCTACGCCGTTGCGGAGTATAACGGTATCCGTGGAAGTCTCGATAATTACGGGACTCCTTAGAATCCTGACGCGCCCCTTTGAAATCGCGCGCGCGCCGGACGCGAAAAGTCCGGTTTTAAACTTCACGCTCAGTTCGGCTTTGTCGGCCTCGTCGGAATCTTTTACGCGGTAGGTGCCAAAATAGCGGCCGGAGCCGGGAGGCAGCTCCTTCATTACAACATCACGCGCCACGTTCTTTATGGTGAACGCGGCGGCGCGGCCGGGCGTGCCGGCGGCTTGCACATCAATATACTCTCCCGGCGAGAGGTCGAGATCTGCCGAAGGGGATATCAGCTCAAGGCGCAAGCGCCCGGCGGAAGTCGCGGGCTGGGGGCTGGTCCTGATCTTTATCTTTCTGGAGTAAGTCACGGTGGCGCCGTTCAAGAGTTCGCATTTAAAAATAAAATTCCCCTCGCTGACCGGCAGATATGCGATGAATCCGCCGTTCCTATAGACATTTATCTTAGTCCCATTTATGTAAAAAGGCGCTGTGGGTGGCTTTATGTTTCCAAAAATAAAGGTATTCTTCACGGACGGAAGAATGTCTCCCTCCGATGGATACGTGACCATTATTTCCCCGGCCCGCGCCCCCCCCGCGGAAAGGCAGGCGAGGATGGTCAAAGCCCAAAAAATGGAGCGAAGTTTCATATCGAGTATTTTCATTATAATATATTTTAACCCCTCGATTTTTTAAGGCGATTGCAAAATCAACCCTTCGGCAGAGGCGAGCGGCCGGGTGCCGCGCTCTCGCTTACGGCCATGGCCGCGGCGAAACCGGCGATGGCCAGAAGCGAGGCTGCCATAAAAACCGATTTGTAGCCATAAGCGGCCCAAAGTATGCCGCCCAGCGCCGGCATCAGCATCGAGACCGCGTGGTCCATGGTAACACCCATCGACAGTGTCGGGGCTATGTCAGATTTATGCACTGCCAGCTTATTAAGGTATGTAGTGCGCGCTATGCGCGTGGCGAACATCAGGCTGTCCAGTATAAACAGCGCGTATAAAAACGGCCTGAAGGTTGAGAAGGCGAAACCGCCGCATATTATCAGCAGAATAAGCGCGTCCGCTATAAACATCTTACGCTCGCCTATCTTATCCACAAGCACGCCGAAGGCTTGCCGGAATACCACTCCCAGGAAATAGGCGGTCATAGACAGCGCCGCCATAATGCCCGGGTTC
>Ga0247841_10011816_pt1 | contig 11522 bp, 9 predicted proteins | sample LaCruzMarch2015__2_FD_192410 | JGI IMG/M metagenome (GOLD analysis project Ga0247841, IMG submission 192410) | Freshwater microbial communities from meromictic Lake La Cruz, Castile-La Mancha, Spain - LaCruzMarch2015_18m | ecosystem: Environmental > Aquatic > Freshwater > Lake | place: Spain...
AGAGAAATTATTAGATTTGCATGATTTATTACTGTCTTAATGATCAGTTTAAAGAATATAAGGATTGCAGTGGATTTTGATGGTACCATTGTGGAGCATGAATATCCGGGTATCGGCAAGGAAAAGTTGTTTGCATTTCAGACACTCAAAGAATTTGAGAAGCTCGGTGCAAGATTAATCTTGTGGACTTTCAGGGCAGGACCTGAACTAGAGCAGGCAGTAGAGTTTTGCAGGAAGAACGGGATAGAGTTCTATGCGGTAAACAGGAACTATCCTGAGGAAGTATATGACGAATCCATAAGCCGGAAGATAGATGCTGATGTTTTTATAGATGACAAGAACGTCGGCGGGTTTCCCGGCTGGAGTGAGATATGGCAGATGCTTGTTCCTTTCGATCTGCACCAGCAGGAAATGGAGCGGCAGATCGCCAATGCAAGGAAGAACAGTCTGCGGCGTTTGTTTGGAAGAAAAGACAGACAAAATGAAGGCTGATAATTTAAAATCTATCATTCCGGTCATTCTTATTGTGACTGTTCTCATGGCAGGTTCATGCTCAAGCAGGGCGGGAAATGCCGTAAAAACCTCAACTGACTCAAAGGGGAAAGCCAGCCTGGATCTCCCGGCAAGCCTTATAAGGATGGAGTCTCCGGCCGAGAATGAAGAGTACAGGCTTAATGCTCAGGTTAAGGTGACTCTTGAAGCTGCGGCAGATGCAGGAACCCTTGACTCGGTGAGGGTAAGCTTCGACGGGAAACAGGTTGCTCTGCTGAAATCAGCTCCATGGGAATGCACTGTTACAGGCGACTTTACCGGAATGACAGGCAGAAAACCTGTGAAAGCTGTGGCTTATACATCCGGGAAGACTCAATCGGTAACCCGGTTTGTGATAATTTACTCTGATTCGGCGCCTAAACGGCTTGGCTTCAGGCTTGTCAATACCTATCCCCATGATCCCGGCGCTTTTACCCAGGGATTGTTCTTTCACGACGGTGTTCTCTATGAAGGTACAGGGCAGGAGACGGGATCGACACTCAGGACAGCGGAGCTGGAAACCGGCAGGGTGATAAGGCAGCATACCCTCGATCCTTCTCTTTTCGGAGAAGGCATAACTCTTTACAACGACAGGATCTTCCAGGTAACATGGCAGAATAAAGTAGGTTTCGTATACAACAGATCCGACTTCAAACTGATCAATAAGGTATTTTATCAGGGCGAGGGATGGGGTCTTACCACAATCGGCGACAGGATAGTAAGAAGCGACGGCTCAAATATTCTGTATTTCCATGAGCCTGAAATGTTCGATGCCGTTTCGAGGCTTGAGGTTTATGACAATGAAAAGAAAGTTGACCAGCTAAACGAGCTTGAATATATAAACGGTGAGATATGGGCCAATATCTGGATGACAGATCTTATAGCAAGGATAGATCCCCTTACCGGCAAGGTGAATTCTTATGTAGATCTTTCACGCCTTTACCCTGAAGCAAGAAGACGCGAGGTTAATGCTGATGTCCTGAACGGAATCGCATGGGACCTGAAAAGCGGAAGGATATTTGTCACCGGCAAGAGATGGCCCGGCCTCTATGAGATCGAGGTCATTGAATGAGCTTTTTCCCGTAGATTATATTGATCGCCGACGGAATGATACTGAATTCTGCCGGTGTGTGACCAAGCAATTCCCCGTCAGCTTCTATAAGCAGCATAGTATCAGAAACCACTTTCAGTCCGGTGGTCCTGAATCCGTCTATTTTCGGATGACTCAGGACGGTTCCGTCGTAAAGCATGCTGAGGCTTCTTATTATTTCCAGCTTACCCATCTCCTTTATCACAGTGATGTCGAGCAAGCCATCGTCAGGAAGGGCATCGGGTGTCTGCCTCATCCCGCCGCCGCAATATCTGCCGTTCCCGATGTTGATTGAGAATACTTTTGCCTGACTGGTTTTTCCCTCGATAGTGATTTCAACTGGTGTGTTATTATAGGAGACAAGACTTCTCAGCAGGTTATAGAGGTAGATCGCCTTACTGCTCCTGCCTTTTTCCTTCTGTTTGTTGGTTCTTTTTATCACAGCCGCTTCAAAGCCCAGTCCTGCTATATTGATAAACCAGGTCCTGAGTTTTTCGCTTCCATTGAAATAGTCGATAACACCTATGTCGTGAAGGAGAGTCTTACCTTCTTTAATCACCCCGGCTGCCCCTTCATAAACCAGCGGTATGCCGAACATTCGTCCCCAGTCGTTTCCAGTTCCGACAGGTATCAGTCCGATTGTCACCTCTTTCGGGAGGCAATTATCCTGTGTGAAGACCCCGTTGATTACCTCGTGCAGTGTACCGTCGCCGCCGATTGAAATTATCTTCCTGTATCCTTCGGCAAGAATTTCCCTGGTGAATTCCGTTGCCTGGCCTCTCCCCGTTGTGGTAAGTGAGGTAAATATTATGCCGTTCCTGCTGAGTACGTCTGAAATCCTGTCACGATCCTTCGAGCCTTTGCAGTTGCCTGCGTTCGGATTAAAGATAGCGCACCATTCGGGAAAGGGTCCGGGTTTTTCCATCGGGATTCTTTTAAGCAAATATGTGAATAAATGAAGAATATTAGCTTTTCAGAGAGATTAAAATTTCAAAATTGCAGTGAGTCGCAACAGGTGAGCACATTAAGTCTTTTTAAAAACCGACACTGTTAATAAAGTGTTGATAAGGACAAATAAAATGTTTACAATTACATTATTGGCTCCCCAAAGCTAAAAATTCTTAAGTAGTAAATTTGAAGCTCGAAATGAATTAGAAATTTCAATCTGGAATCAAATGGGACGGATCATAGCTATTGCGAATCAGAAAGGTGGGGTAGGCAAGACGACGACAGCAATAAACCTGGCGGCCAGTCTGGCCGCCCTTGAAAAGAAAGTTATAATCATTGATGCTGATCCTCAGGCAAATGCCACTTCCGGGATAGGCATTGACACCCGTCAGCTGAAGTCAACTGTCTACGACTGTCTGGTTGACGGGAAGGAGCCCTATGATACCGTAATGGTGACAAACATTGAGAATCTGTCGTTGATGCCTTCCAACATCGATCTTGTCGGAGCCGAGATAGAAATGCTCGACCGGCCCGAAAGGGAAAAGATACTCAAGGGTATTCTCTCGAAGATATCCGGGAATTTTGATTATGTGATTATCGACTGTTCCCCGTCGCTGGGCCTGCTCACCGTTAATGCCCTTACTGCAGCGAACTCTGTGATCATCCCCGTACAGTGCGAGTATTTTGCGCTTGAGGGTCTTGGCAAGTTGCTTAACACAATAAAAATAATTCAGGGCAACCTTAATCCCGACCTCGAGATAGAGGGCTTTCTGCTTACTATGTATGATTCGAGGCTCAGGCTTTCGAACCAGGTTGCCGAAGAGGTGAATAAACATTTCCAGCAGATGGTCTTCAAGACTATCATACAAAGGAATGTAAAGCTTTCGGAGGCTCCCAGTTTCGGGCAGCCGGCTATACTGTATGATGCCGATTCGAGAGGAACCGTCAACTACCTGAATCTGGCCAGGGAGCTTATCGAAAAGCATGATCCCGACGGGAAATAAATCGTTAACCGAACTGACCATGACAAAAAAGAATGCATTAGGAAGAGGACTTGGAGCATTGATTGATGGTGTTGAGAAAGAGGTACTTGAGAGAAAAGTCGAACCCAACATGGATATAGCAGTCGAATCGATAGACGGTAATCCTTTTCAGCCAAGGAGTCATTTTGATGAGCAGTCGCTGGAGGAGCTTGCTGCGTCAATTAAAAAACTTGGTATTGTTCAGCCCCTCACCGTAAGGGAAACAGCGGACGGACGTTACCAGCTCATAGCCGGTGAGAGACGCCTAAGGGCGGCACGCCTGGCAGGGCTGACACATGTGCCTGCTTATATCAGGACAGCTGATGACCAGGCAATGCTTGAGCTTGCCCTGGTGGAAAACATCCAGCGTGAGGATCTCGATGCCATGGAAGTGGCCATTAGCTTCCAGAGGCTTATCGAGGAGTGCAGGGTGACCCAGGAACAGCTTAGCGACAGGGTAGGGAAGCAGCGTTCAACAATATCCAACTACCTGCGCCTTCTGCGCCTTCCTGCTGAGATACAGCTCGGAATACGTAACAAGAGTATCACGATGGGCCATGCCCGAACCCTGGTCAATATAGAGAATCCCAAGACCCAGATGGATGTCTATTACCGCGTTATCGACGGTGAACTTTCTGTCAGGCAGGTCGAGGAACTCGTCAGATCACTTCAGTCTCTTATTATTAAGGATCCGGTTAAAACGGAAAAGAAAAAGAAACTCAATGAGGATTTTAAACAGCTTTCCGAACATCTGAACCGGATTTTTTCGACAAAGATTAATTTCAGAATAAATGAACAGGGTAAGGGAAAGATAGTGATCCCCTTCGAGAATCCGGAAGAGATGGAGCGCATTTTGGGGCTCTTTGACCGGCTTAACTATTGAAAATAATTATATTTGTCGCTCCGGTCCCGCCTTTTACGGGGAAAAATCCGGATTCTGCTGGTTTTGAGAGCAATTAAAGAAATAAAAATTATTCTCATTGCGTTATTTTTTTGTGTTCCGGCTGTTTTACCGGCACAGGACTCAATTCTTGTTGCCAGGCCGGCAAAGAGGATATTCAGACCAGAGCCGATGAAAGCCACCATGCTTGCAGTGGCATTCCCCGGCTTCGGCCAGGTTTACAACAGGAAATACTGGAAGATACCATTCGTTTACGCGGGTTTTGGAGGCATTGCCTATAGTGTTGGCTTTAATTCAGGCAAATACAATGAGATGATGAAGGCTTATCAGGATTTCACAGATAAAATCCCGGAAACCGATAGCTATATAGGCCTTATCGAGGGTTCCGATCCGGCTGATTACGATCCTGTCCTTCATCCTGATACCTATAATCCTTCAACCAAATCGTGGGTCGAGGATAACCTCATCAGAGCCATCGATTACTACAAGCAGTACCGCGATCTAAGTTATATCGGCATAGCGGCATGGTATCTTATTACGGTGCTCGACGCAAACGTTGATGCCAGTCTTGCAAATTTTGATGTCACCGATCAGCTCGATCTTCAGGTTACTCCTCTCCGAATGCCTGTGCCGGGTGTTGTCGGGGCCGGTTTTAACGTCAGTCTTACTTATAACTTTTAAACTTAATGAACGGAAGAATGATAAATATAAAAAAATTGCTCATTAGCCTCCTTCTGGTTCTCCTGTTCACTAACGCCTGGTCAGTAAATGATACCATAATCCTCAATTCAGAGATATATGCCGAAAAAATATCAGCCGACCTCGACAGCCTTGTTAACAGCTGGTATGTAAGAATGGCAATTGAAGGCCATCCTGATAATCTCATGGGCGATTCAGCCGGAATAGAATATCCCGATACGATCTACAGGGGAAGGATAAGCAAAATATATTCACTTATAAAACTTCCTTATAACAGCATTATACGGAACCATATCCACGTCTACACCATAAAACAAAGAAAACAGTTCAGTGCAGTTCTCGGCTTGTCTGACTACTATTTTCCCAGGATAGAAGATATATTTGATTCTTATGGTCTGCCTGCTGAGCTGAAATACATGGCCGTGATTGAATCGGCTCTTAATCCGAATGCAGTATCACGTGCCGGCGCCACGGGCCTCTGGCAGTTCATGTACAGCACCGGAAGAAGCTATGGCCTCACTATAAATTCACTCGTTGATGAGAGAAGAGACCCGATAAAAGCAACACATGCAGCCGCAAAATACCTTAAGGACCTCTACAAGATCTACAACGACTGGATTCTGGTAATTGCGGCCTACAACTGTGGTCCGGGTAATGTAAACAAGGCTATCCGGCGCTCGGGTAACAAGAAGGACTACTGGGCTATCTACTACAGGCTTCCGCGCGAGACAAGGGGTTATATTCCCCAGTATGTGGCTGCCGCATATGCAATGAATTATTATACCGAACACAGAATCAATCCTTTATCTCTCAATATCCCTGTTGCCACCGATACCATTATGGTAACCACCGATATCCACCTGAACCAGATATCTGAAGTTATGCGTATTCCCATTGGAGAACTGAAGGCCCTTAATCCCCAGTACAGGACAGGACTGGTACCGGGTTCGTCGAAACCATTTTCACTGACTCTTCCGATGAACCACCTTGGCGATTTTATTGACCTTAACGATACAATCAGGAACTTCAAACCCGATATTTATCTTAGCAGGATTAACCAGACAGCTGACCCGACGCGTTCAATGTACACGCCCCCCGATGTTAAGGGAAAAACAAAGCTGATTTACACGGTAAGGGACGGAGATAACCTGGGCTTTATTTCTGAGTGGTACCGTGTCGGACTGTCCGACCTGAGGTACTGGAATAATATATACAGAAATACAATAAGGGTAGGTCAGAAGCTGGCTATCTATGTCGATCCTTCAAAGGCCGATTACTACTCGCAGGTGACCAACATGACCTTCGCGCAAAAGCAGGCAATGATAGGAAAAACAGCGCCGTCGGGTCCGGCTATGAGCTTAATGCAGACCGGTCCGGAAGGGGATTTCATTACCTATACAGTCCGGTCGGGTGATACGATATGGGATATAGTTAAAAAGTTCGATAACGTCAGCACTTCTGATGTTCTTCAGCTGAACAGCATCAGCGACGCGTCCAGGATTAAAGTCGGACAGGTATTAAAAATTAAGAAGAAGAGCTGATCTCTCTGACCCAGATGCGCCCGATAAGGATATTTTTGCTTTTGCTGATCTATCTGGTCTGTTTTGCAGGTCTTTCATATATTTTGCCCTGGGACCTCGGTCTTCCCACGATCAAAAACCTGTTTCCGGCGAATCTTCTTCACACCCCTTCCTTTGGTCATTCTGAAATGAACAGGAAAGTGGATTCCATTGATACTGTATTCTCTCCCGAACCTGTTCAAATCATTACCGTAGCAGCCGATTCCATAGCAGCCGATTCCGCAACAGCCGATTCTGTAACAGCCGATTCCATTCCCCCGCCTCGCGATCCCATGTCGGTTTTCCTCGACGGGCTAAGCTATTCACAGGCAAAGCAGGTAAGAGTTTTGTATTACGGCGATTCCCAGATAGAGGGCGACAGGATTACTTCTTACATAAGGCGGTATCTGAGAAAGGAACATGGTGGCACCGGACCTGGTCTCTTACTGCCCGTGATGCCGGTCACCTATACCCGTTCTTTTTATGTAAGAGCCTCATCAAACTGGAAGAGATACAATTACCTTTCTTTCCGCAACGGACATATTTCACATAACGACCTTGGTCCCTTCATGGCCTTCTGCAGATACTTGCCGGAGGGTGCAGTCTCCGCTTCAAAGGTGAAATCGTGGATAAGGATCGTTCCATCAGTCCTTGCCGACAGGGATGAATCACAATTTGATTATCTCAGGGTCTTCTACAGGAACAACCAGGGTGATGTGAAGATCGAGATAAAATCAGGAGACAATCCCGTTATTACCGACACCCTTAAATCATCGGAAGGAATAACGGAGTATGTATGCAAGCTGTACAACTCGCGGAACATTCTTATAGATTTTTCAGGCAATACAAGCCCCGACCTTTACGGTATCAGCATCGAGAGCAGGAACGGGATTGTTGTTGACAATATCCCGCAGAGGGGGAGTGCCGGACTTGAGTTCACCATGGTTGGGAGTGATAACCTGAAGCAGGCATATGACCTTCTGAAGCCCGACCTGGTTGTGATACACTACGGTCTGAATCTTGCCACTACCATCAGGAAAGATTATTCATATTATGAGAAAGGGCTGACCCGCCAGATCGACCTGCTCAGGGAGATCTCCCCCGAAGCCGGGATGCTGGTGGTCGGACTCACTGACATGGCCTTTCAGGATGGTACGAGGGTAAAATCATATCCGAATATTCCCAAGATTGTTAACGCCCAGAGGAATGCGGCTGAATTATCGGGAGCTGCTTTCTGGGATGCCCGCACAGCAATGGGAGGACAGTCGTCAATTATGAGATGGTTCAACATGAATCCTCCCCTGGCTAAACCCGATCATGTTCACCTGACCGACCAGGGAGCTGACAGACTTGCAGAACTGATGGTAAAGGACCTTTTTACTCAGAAGGAGCCTGATCCAATGGTTAAAATCCCGCCTGTCGTTCAGATCGATACTTCTGCCCTTACTAAGTATGAAGCAGTTGGTCCCGTTGTTGATGCCAAACCCCGCCAGGCTTTTCTGAAGACGCTCCTTTCTGATATCTTCAGCTACGATCCGGCCAAAACATTCATTTTTACATCATCGGCTTTCTGGATTTTTTTCCTGGTAGTCCTTGCAGGATTCATCCTGTTTTACAAAAAAATGTTTGTAAGGAATTTTTACCTGCTGCTGGTGAGCCTTTTCTTTTACTACAAAGCAGGAGGACTATTCCTTTTGCTTCTGGTTTTTGTTACACTGATAGATTATACCTGCGGGCTTTTGATTTACAGATCAGGTACAAAAGCAGGAAAGAGATTTTTCCTGGTGCTCAGCATCGTGTCGAATATAGGACTTCTGGCCTATTTCAAGTATACCGGTTTTTTTGTGCAGACAATAAACAATTTGTTTGGAACTTCCATAGTGGTTACGGATGTATTCGGAGCCTTGTCGAACAGCCTGCTGGGAACGAATTTCGATATAAGCTCTATCGTGCTTCCGGTGGGGATCTCATTCTTCACCTTCCAGTCGCTCAGTTATACGATTGACATGTACAGGATGAAATTGAAGCCCGTAAGGAATGTCAGTGACTTCGGCTTCTACGTATCATTCTTTCCCCAGCTGGTTGCCGGTCCTATTGTCAGGGCTTCGGAGTTCATTCCTCAGCTTTACAGGGAATACAACGTTACAAAGAGGGAGTTCAGCCATGCCGTGTTTTTGATAGTGAAGGGACTGATGAAGAAAATAATTATCTCTGATTTCATCGCGGTAAATTTCATCGACAGGGTTTTTGAACTGCCGACGGCTTATTCAGGATTCGAAAACCTGCTGGCTGTATATGGATACGGGCTTCAGATATATTGCGATTTTTCAGGATATACTGATATCGCAATTGGCGTAGCCCTGATCCTGGGTTTCCGGCTGCCTGTAAATTTCAACTCACCTTACAAAGCCCTGGATCTTACCGATTTCTGGAAAAGGTGGCACATCTCACTGTCACGATGGCTCAAGGATTATCTATATATACCAATGGGAGGAAACCGGAAAGGAAGGCTGCGCACTCTGACAAACCTGATGTTAACCATGCTTATCGGAGGACTCTGGCACGGGGCAAGCCTTAGATTCCTGATCTGGGGAGGGCTGCATGGTATAGGATTGGCAATTAATAAAATAAAGGGCTACCTTTTCGGTGTTCCGGTTCATAAGGGACGGCTGGCAACGGCTTTGTCGGTATTGCTGACATTCAATTTCGTAAGCTTCTGCTGGATATTTTTCCGGGCGCAGAACATGCACAGTGTGGTGCTGATTATCAGGCAGATATTCAATGACTTTATTCCTGCTTCATTCGGAACAATATTTCATGCCTACAGCGGTACATTTGCACTAATGGCTGCAGGTTACATCATACATTTTCTCCCCGAGAAATTCAAGGAATGGTACAGAGGATTATTCATCAATACGCCCCTGGCCCTTCAGATGATCATTGTGCTCATTGCCGGATTTCTTCTTTTCCGGATGGGCAGTTTCGCAACAATGCCGTTTATATACTTCAGATTTTAAGTCAGATCCTGACTACAGGATATTAGATCCTGAAACCGGACGTGCATAAGCCATAACCTCGGCACTGGTTATCTCATCCCTGCACAGAATGATCAGCCTTTCCAGCACATTTCTGAATTCCCTTATATTTCCGGTCCATTCTATCTTCTGCAGTTCCCGAATGGCATCTTTCAGTATAGTTTTTTTACTCATCCCGTATTCTCCGCAGATCAGGGTGTTGAAATGTTCTGCAAGTAAAGGGATATCGTCAGAGCGTTCGTTGAGGGTTGGGACATGGATAATTATCACGCTCAACCTGTGATACAAATCCTCCCTGAAGGTATTGTTCTCAATCTCTTTCCTGATATTCTTGTTTGTGGCTGCTATAACCCTGACATTGACGTGAATGTCCTTGTCTGATCCGACCCTGGTTATCTTGTTTTCCTGAAGGGCCCTCAGTACCTTGGCCTGGGCCGATAAACTCATGTCTCCTATCTCATCGAGGAATAGAGTGCCGCCGTTTGCCTGCTCGAATTTTCCTATCCTTTGTTTTATGGCTGAGGTGAATGAGCCTTTTTCGTGGCCGAACAGTTCACTTTCGATAAGTTCTGACGGAATCGCCGCGCAGTTAACTTCGACAAAGGGCGCTTTTGCCCGGTTGCTCTTTTCGTGAATCTGGTGGGCAACAAGCTCCTTTCCCGTTCCGTTGGCGCCGGTAATCAGTACCCTTGCCTCGGTCGGTGCAACACGATCGATCATCTCCTTAACCCTTACGATAGGTTCCGATTCCCCGACTATCTCATACATCTTGCTTACCTTGTTTTTAAGTACCTGAGTCTGGCTAATCAGGGTCGACTTGTCGGTGGCATTACGGATGGTTATGAGGAGCCTGTTAAGGTCGAGCGGCTTTTCAAGGAAATCGTAGGCGCCCTTTTTGATCGCATCGACGGCAGTGTCAATATTGCCGTGGCCCGAAATCATGATTACCGGTACATCGGAAGAGGTTTCAGAAATCTTCTGAAGCACCTCGATGCCGTCCATCTTTGCCATCTTTATGTCGCACAGCACTATGTCGTAGGAATTGCTGCCGAATATCTCGAGACCCGACGGCCCGTCCTCCGCAAGGTCAACCTCATGCTTCTCATATTCCAGAACTTCTTTCAGAGTGTTTCTGATTGCCCGTTCATCATCTATAACCAGGATTCGTGACATATTAATATTGTTTGTAATGCCGATCGGGCAAATTGATTAGAATAATTTATCCGGACTATTAAGCAACCTTTACTGCTTATCCGGAGTACCTCAGCCATTTCCACATTTCCTTCCAGGATGTTTTCTTTCCGTACATCAGGATACCGGTCCGGTAAATCTTGGCTGCCATCCAGACGAAAGCGATGAATGTAACAACCATCAGACCCATCGAAAGGATCAGCTGCCAGGCAGGCACTCCGAACGGGATTCTTGCTATCATCACTATCGGTGAAGTAAGCGGGATTATTGAGCACCACAGCGAGAGTGAGCTTTCGGGGTTCTGCATGGTCCCCATCGCAACCATCAGACCCAGTATTATGGGAATTGTGACCGGAAGCATGAACTGCTGTGTTTCTGTCTCATTGTCAACAGCCGATCCTATTGCTGCAAAGATGGAGGCGTATAGAAGATATCCGGTTATGAAATAGAAAATAAATGAGAAAATTATCAGTCCCCACGGCTGGTTCATTGCACTCTCGAACAGCTTGTTGAACTCAGCAAATTCGGGATTTGCCGGTTGAATCT
>Ga0247841_10011819_pt1 | contig 11518 bp, 9 predicted proteins | sample LaCruzMarch2015__2_FD_192410 | JGI IMG/M metagenome (GOLD analysis project Ga0247841, IMG submission 192410) | Freshwater microbial communities from meromictic Lake La Cruz, Castile-La Mancha, Spain - LaCruzMarch2015_18m | ecosystem: Environmental > Aquatic > Freshwater > Lake | place: Spain...
GCGAACGCGGCACGCAGTTCGTGTTGAACGAGGTCTCGTACACGCGGCTCGCCGAGATGGTCGGGCGTTTGGCGGCCGCGCTCAAGGAGCTCGGCGTGGGGCGCGGCGACCGCGTGGCCCTCGCGTCAAAGCCGAGAACGGCGTGGGCGACGAGCTTCTTCGCCATCCTCCGCTGCGGGGCGACCGTCGTGCCGCTCGACCCCGAACTGCAGAAGGGGGAGATCGAACGCATCCTGGTCGAAGCCCAGGTGAAGGGGGTTATCGCCTCCGGCAGCAAGATGGACGATCTCGTCGCGATCCGCGAAGCAGGCTCTCTTGGCGACGCGTTCCTCGTCTCGATGGATCGATCGAAGGACGAGAACGTCCACTTCCTCGACGCGCTCCTCCTGGGCAAGAGCCCTCTTCCTCTCGTCGACGTGGCGCCGTCCGACCTGGCCGTCCTGATGTACACATCCGGCACGACGGGCAATGCGAAGGGGGCGATGCTGACGCACGCGAACATCGCGTCCAACACGCTGGCGGCGCAGAAGGTCGTCGACCTGAGGTCGGACGATCGCTTCCTCTCCATCGTTCCGTGGAACCACATCTACGGACTCACCATGACGCTCGTGTGCCCGCTGGTCACCGGCGCCACGGCGTCGTACGCGCCCGTGGACCGCAACCTGGCGGAAGTCATGCGCCGGTCGAAGCCCACGATTCTTGTCGGCGTGCCCAAGCTGTTCAACGTCCTCTACGGAAGAATCACCGAGTCGATCGAGAAGAGCGCCATCAAGCGCGTCCTATTCCATCTCTCGCCCACCCTGATGGGACGCCTCATCCGCCACAAGCTGTTCGGCAACCAGTTTCGCTTCTTCGCCTCGGGCGGCGCTCCGTTGAACCCCACGACGGCCGCCGGCTTCCGCCACCTCGGGCTGGGCATCCTCGAGGGGTACGGGCTGACCGAGACGTCGCCGCTGCTCACGATGTGCGAGGCCTTCAACGACCAGCCCGGCACGAAGACGATCGAGGACGTCGAGATCCGCATCGATCATCCCGACGACACGGGCGTCGGTGAGGTCGTGGCCCGCGGTCCCGGCGTCATGGCCGGCTACTACCACAACCCCGCGGCGACGGCCGAAGTGCTCGAACCGGACGGGTGGTTCCACACCGGCGATCTTGGGTCCTACAAGAACGGTCGCCTCGTCCTGTGCGGCCGCGCCAAGAATGTGATCGTCCTCGACACGGGCAAGAACGTGTACCCGGAGGAGATCGAGTGGGAACTCGTCCTCATCCCATCGATCGAGGAAGTCATGGTCTACGAAGGCGAGCGCCAGGGAGCCCCGTCGGTTTGCGCCAAGATCTACCCGAACTGGACGTTCCTCAAGGCGCAGGGCGTCAAGGACCCGGCCGCAGCGTTGGAGGTCATTTGGGAGGCGGTCAAGGAGAAGTGCGAGAACCTGGCCATGTTCAAGCGCATCAAGTACAAGGAGGCCCTGACGCTCATCGAGGAACCGTTCCAGAAGAGCGTCAAGCTCGACATCAAACGCCACCTCTACAAGCCGGAAGGCTAGGAGACAAGAACTCCATCTAGGGGATTGAGAAGGCCGCGGCCCACAGGTCGCGGCCTCTTCTTGACTTGCGTGCTCGGTGTCGGAATGGTGGTGACGCCTCAGCCCTCCTGCCGGACCTTGTGGTGGATCGCGCCCAAGAAGATCTGCGCTACGTCGGCCGCCGTGGCCGTGCACCGGTTCGACGGGGACGCAGCCGTCGGTGCCGTACGGAGTGAACTGCTCCACTGTAGCGTCGTGAGCTTGCCTCCGACGACGTCCCCGTTCTTTGCGCTCTCTGCGTCCTCCGTGTGAGACAACCCGTTCATCACGCCAAGCGCGCCAAGATCGCGAAGAGGACCGAAGAACATTGGATCCCGAACCCCTGTTCTTCCCCTTGCAGTCCTTTGCGCCCTTTGCGCTCTTGGCGTGAGACGGCGCGTGCATCACGCAAAGGACGCCAAGAAGAGTTGGGGGTAGCGTCGTGGAGCTTGGCTCTCGGCGTTTTGTTGGTGCCGAGCGCTAGGGCTTGCGGCGGTTCAGCGCTGCCGCAAGCTGGGCCGGCGGCGTCCGTTCGTGCCGCCAGCAAGGTCTCCGACGTTTGGGTTCGACACGCGAACGCCGCACGTCGACGTCGCACACAGAGTGCGACGCTACAGCGGCCCTGTCTTCATTTGCGATCTTGGCACGAGAGTCCGCTACGCGTTCGCCGCCCTCCCTGAGCTCAACTGCCGCCGACTGCAAATACTGCTGTGACACTGGACAACCTAGGCCGAGGGTCTCTCCTCGGTAGGTGCATCCCGTTTCGCGTCGCCGTGGCCGAGTGCTCTCAGACGGCGCAGGCGTTCGCCGATCGCCGCCTCGCTGCCGTGTGAGGTGGGATGGTAGTAGGTGCGACCTAGCAGCGCGTCGGGCAGGCACGTCATCGGGGCGATGCCGTCCTCGAAGTCGTGCGCGTACTGGTACCCATCGGAGTACCCGAGACCCTTCATCATCGCCGTGGGAGCATTGCGCAGATGGATCGGCACTTCCTCGACGGGACGCTCCACCACGTCCTGCTTCGCGGCCGCGAGCCCCGTGTAGAGTGCGTTGCTCTTCGGGGTCACGGCGAGGTAGACGGCGGCCTGGGCGAGCGCGAGGTCGCACTCCGGCACGCCCATGACTTCGACGGCCTTCCACGCGGCGACGGCCTGCTCGATGCCGCGGGGATCGGCCAGGCCGACGTCTTCCGAGGCAATCCGCAGGAGTCGGCGCGCGATGAACCGCGGATCCTCGCCGCCTTCCAACATGCGGGCAAGCCAGTACAACGCCGCGTCGGGATCGGAGTTGCGGATCGATTTGTGCAACGCCGAAATGATGTTGTAGTGCTCGTCGCCGGCGCGGTCGTAACGGAAGCCCTTGCGCTGCACGGCGCGAGAGACCGTGTCCTCGTCGATCGTCGTACCCCCGGCGATCGAACTGGCCAAGTCGAGGGCCGTCAGTGCCCGTCGCGCGTCGCCGTCCGACACGACGAGCAGGAGTTGGCGCGCCCGCTCGGTGAGCTCGAACGCGCCCGCGAGCCCGCGGACGTCGACGAGCGCACGGTCGATTAGCCGTTCGAGATCCGCTTCCTCCAGAGGATCGAACGGGAGGAGCTGGCTGCGCGACAGGAGAGCCGAGGTAAGGGCAAACGACGGGTTCTCGGTCGTCGCCCCCACGAACATGACGCTGCCCTCCTCGAGATACGAGAGGAGAACGTCCTGCTGCGCGCGATTGAAGCGGTGAATCTCGTCGAGAAAGAGGAGGTCCCGCTTGCCGTCCGCACGCCAGCGAAACCGCGACGCCTCGAGCACGGCGCGCACGTCCTTCACGCCAGCCAACGCGGCGGAGAGATGGACGAACCGCGCGCCCGTGCGCTCGGCGAGGATGCGGCCGACGGTCGTCTTCCCTGTGCCTGGCGGACCCCAGAACAGGAACGATCGGCACATGCCCTTCTCGATCGCGGCACGCAACGGGCCGTCCTTGCCGAGAAGCCGCGTTTGCCCGACCACCTCGTCGAGCGTCCGCGGCCGCATGCGCTCCGCAAGCGGGCTCTCGCCCTGCGTCTCCCGCACGATCGGCTCGGTCTCGAACAGGCTGGCCATGGGACGATCGTAGTCCCTACGCGGCCCCGTTTCACAATCGAACACACAAGAGTTCACCGCAGAGCGCGCGGAGGAAGACAGGTTCACTGTAGCGTCGCACCTTGTGTGCGACGTTGGCGTGTCGAACAGGGCGTCGGAGACAAGCTCCGACGCTACAGCGGGGCGGTTCACTCGTCTGCCGCAGTGTCCCTCCGCGACCTCTGCGACCTCTGCGACCTCTGCGGCAGACACGGGTTCTCGGTATCTGCCATGTCCGCTTGTTGGGCACTGCGCGACTCCCTAGAATGGAACCGAACGGATGCAACACGAAGAAGTGCAGAGGGGGACATGGCATCGCGCAATCCGACGATGACGCCGCAGGAGTTCGTCGCCAAGTGGCGCGCCTCCACGCTCAAGGAGAGCTCGGCCTCTCAGGAGCACTTCATCGACCTCTGTCGCATGCTGGGGCACGAGACGCCCGCCCAGGCGGACAGTGAAGGCACGTGGTTCACGTTCGAGCGGGGCGCCGACAAGTCGACGGGCGGCCAAGGCTGGGCCGACGTCTGGAAGAAGGGTTTCTTCGCCTGGGAGTACAAGGGCAAGCACAAGGACCTCGACGCCGCCTACGCCCAGCTCCTCCGGTACTGCGATGCGTTGCTGAACCCGCCGCTTCTCGTCGTCTCCGACATGGAGACGATCATCGTCCACACGAACTTCAACAACACCGTCAGGCGCGACATCTGCCTGACCCTCGACGATCTCACGACCGAAGCGGGCCAAGCCACTCTGCGAGCCGTCTTCACCGAGCCGGAAAAGCTGCGGGCCGACGAGACGCCCGAGGGCGTCACGAAGAAGGCGGCAGCCGATTTCTCGAACCTCGCGGAGTCGCTGCGCGACCGCGGCGTTGACTCGGAAGAGGCAGCCCACTTCCTCATTCGCATCCTCTTCTCTCTCTTCGCCGAAGACATCAAGCTCCTCCCCGACAAGCTCGTGTCGCGGCTTGTCGCCGACACGAGGGAAGACCCGGCTGCGTTCGGCCGCCAGCTCAAGACGTTGTTCGGGCACATGGCGAAGGGCGGCTACTTCGGCCTCGATCGGATCCCGCACTTCAACGGCGGCCTGTTCGACGACGACACCGTCCTGGAATTGACACGCGATGACCTGCGGATTCTCCATCGCGTGTCGCAGCTCGATTGGTCGAGCATCGAACCGTCGATCCTCGGCACGCTGTTCGAGCGCGGGCTCGACCCGAGCAAGCGGTCGCAGATCGGCGCCCACTACACGAGCCGCGACGACATCCTCCTCATCGTCGAGCCCGTGCTGATGCGCCCGTTGCGTTGCCGGTGGGACGAAGTCAGGAAAGAAGTCGACAAGGTCGCCGCCGAGTGGCGCGCCGCGCCGTCGGCGGGAGGGAAGAAGGCGAAGCTGCGCAACCAACTCCAGAAGCTGCTGCACGGCTTCGCCGACGAGATCGCCGACACGAAGGTTCTCGACCCCGCCTGCGGCAGCGGCAACTTCCTCTACGTCGCACTGCGCGAGCTCTTGAACCTGGAGAAGGAAGTCATCACGCTGTCGACGAGCCTCGGCTTCCCTCTCTCCATCCCAACAGCGGACCCGCGACAGCTCTACGGCATCGAGATCAACGAGTACGCGCACGAGCTGGCACAGGCCACCGTCTGGATCGGCTACATCCAGTGGCTGCACGAGAACGGCTTCGGCTGGCCTGCCGAGCCGCTTCTCAAGAAGCTCGACAACATCGAGCACAAGGACGCCATTCTCGCATTCGACGCCGACGGAAACCCCGTCGAGCCCGAGTGGCCGCAGGCGACGGTCGTCATTGGGAATCCGCCGTTCCTGGGCGACAAGAAGATGCGTGCGGAGCTTGGGGACGCATACACCGAGAAGCTGCGCGAAGCCTACAGGCGCACGCTTCCAGGCGGTGTGGACCTTTGCTGCTACTGGTTTGAGAAGGCCAGATCGATGATTGAAAGAGGCACGGTGCAGCGCGCGGGTCTGCTCGCCACTCAAGGGATCCGTGGTGGCGCGAATCGTACTGTGCTGGACCGCATCAAAGCGACAGGTGACATCTGTCTTGCGTGGTCTGACCGTGACTGGGTGCTGGATGGAGCAGCGGTTCACGTGTCGATGATCGGGTTCTCGAGAACTTGCTCCTGGGCACCAGAACTAGACGGGCGCGCGGTGGCCAGCATCGCGGCAGACTTGACCGCAGCCCGCCTCGCTTCCGCACAAGGCTTGTTGGAGAACTCGGGCATCTCCTACATAGGCGCCTCACCGCATGGCTCATTCGACATAGGCGGCGAAGTGGCCCGCCGGATGCTCGCTGATCGCGGCAACCCTAATGGGCGACCGAATTCGGATGTCGTCAGGCGAGTGGTAAGCGCAATCGACCTTGCTCGTCGCTCCCGCGACATGTGGACGATCGACTTCGCGCAGATGCCAAGGGAGCAGGCATGCATGTACGAAGCAGCGTATGAGTACGCTGCTGAGCATGTGTACCCCGAACGCGCGAACAATCGACGGGTTGCCTACCGGGAGAACTGGTGGCAGTACGCAGAACCACGTCCTGGCATGCGCGACGCTCTTCGAGGATTCAAGAGATACATCGGGACGCCACGGTATGCGAAACACCGGACGTTCTCTTGGCTTGAGACGTCGACGCTCGCGAACGACAACGTCGTCGTCTTCGCCCGCGAGGACGACTACTTCTTCGGCACACTCCACTCGAAGGTTCACGAGCTGTGGGCGCTTCGGCAGGGCACGCAGCTTGAGGATCGCCCGCGCTACACGCCGACCACGTGCTTCGATACCTTCCCGTTCCCGTGGCCGCCGGGGAAGGAACCCGTCGACGATCCGCGCGTCCAGGCCATCGCCGCCGCCGCCAAGGATCTCGTCGAGAAGCGCGATCGGTGGCTCAACCCCGAAGGCGCGAGCGAAGTCGAGCTCAAGAAGCGCACGCTGACCAACCTCTACAACCAACGCCCCACCTGGCTCGACCTTGCCCACAAGCGTCTTGACGAGGCCGTCCTCGACGCCTACGCCTGGCCCCACGACCTCACCGACGACCAGATCCTCGAACGCCTCCTCGCCCTCAACCTCGAACGGGCGAGTGCTTCAGAGAAGGAGGTGTGAAGGCATCGTGGCCCAGGACATGGATGTGTGTATGGGATGCAGCATGGTGTTGCCGAGCCAGGATCCGCGTCCAGCTGACGTGCCTCGAGCCACGTGCCCACGCTGTGGAGCGGTGGGGCGACAGAAGTCCGCCGGGTGCACTATAACCGCGGCCGCGAGCCTGACCGCAAATGCACAGCTGATCATCGGCTGGCAAGAGGTCGACCGACTGGTTGAGGAAGGGGAGTACGCGGCTGCACTGCTCGTTGCTGCGGTGAACGGAGAGTTCATCTTGTGGGAGCACCTCCGTCGCTTCACGCCAGCGACACCTTTGACGAAGGCTCCCCACGAGGTCAGGTCCACCTGGGGCAAGATCCAGGCAAACCAGGACAAGGCGGTCACCCTCTCCAGCCTGCTCAGGACCGCGGAGTACTTTGCCCAATGCGACACGTTCACGCTTTCCCCAACATGGGATCCGCTCGTCAGCGAGATCAACGAGGCGCGGAACAAGATCGCACATGAGCGTGGCTACTTCGCGCTACTCACCCAGCTCAAGGACCCTGACTGGCCCGAGGCCCGCATCCGTCAGGTTCTGGAAAGCGCGAAGGCGTTCTGTCATGGCAATGCGCCGTAGCTTGCGGTCCGCTGCAGTCGGAATGGCCGCGGGCAGTGGTGCAGTATGATCGCCCTAGCGGGAGCACGCGGCAAGCTGGCAGAGGCCAGCTTCTTCCTGGAGCTCCTGAGGCGCCTCGAGAACAACCAGCCCGTCACGACCGACTCACTCGACAACGAGGCCACGTATACTTCACGTCGGCCTTGCTTCAACGCCTGCTACTCGGTTCTGGAGCATCTGGAGCGCCAGGGCAAGCGATCTCTCAGATCGATTGGCACGCGAGAATCCAAGCCCTGCGAAGCGGAGCTTAAAGGCGACGTTGCCGCGCTCTGTGCACAGAATCCCGACCTGTACGCCACGGATCACGATGCAGGATCTCGGGGAACGTACGGGCTACGGCACCTGACCGTTCATCACGAGGTGGTTGACGGGAGACATCAGGAGCAAACTCACGGAGGGTTGGGGACTGCACGGCTGGGGACTACGAGGCTAGGAGCGGCCACGCACAGCCGGCGCCTGTACGTCGACCATCCCTTCTCCCAGGCGCGTCTCTGGATCGTGCCAAGGATGACCGAGCACGCGCAGGAGCTTGAAGAACTCGTTACTCACTGGGAGAACCGGATCGCGAGTCTGGACACACCGAGTGCGGCGACGCACTTGCGCACCTAGTGGTGTGGCCGCGCTATTGCCGAAAGAGGAGACGGAATGGGATTCGCTAGATGGCATGCCGGCCGGTACTTGAAGGCAGTCGGCAAGCTCGTGATTCTCGGACTGCCTGTCATGTACTTCTGGTCGAGACAGCAACCTGCAGGAACAGTCCCCTGGTGGGGGTATGTCTGGCTATTCGTCGGGGGAGCCGTACTCTGGTGCTGTGGCGCGATCATCCAAGGAAGCACGCCGAGAGACGATGACGGAGCCGGGAGCACGTGACCGTGCATCCTTGGACAGGCTGCCAGAGAGGCTGCTTGTACAAGACGCCAGAGCGCAGTTTGCCTGGATAGGTCGCTTGACGTGATCCCTCTGCAGGACGCGGCCAGCCGTGGTGATGTGCAGCTTGACCGTAACTAGGAGGAATCGTGCCCTTGTCGAACTTCGCATTGGACAAGTTCGTGGCTCCTGCGCTCTCAAAGCTCTCCGCGTGCAACGCGATCGACATGACCGGCTTCGACGATCAGTGTGAGCATTGGGTTGCCAATTTCGTGCTGAACTCAATGCTCCGCGTTGACGTTCAAGCGCCGTATCGCGCATACACTTTCGTGTTCCTCCGTCGGGCTGAGATGGCATTCGTCGAGCATGACAACGCGCGTATCGCCCTCCAACAGTACGTATCAGGTGGCCGAGGCGCGATCACGCTCTACCTCCGGGCCGTCTTCCATTTCGAGTCATTCGTCGCGCAATCGTATCAGGCACTTGAAGTCATCAGAAAGTGGACCGGCGAAGACCTCTTCAAGAAGCGCGACGGTTCAGTACTTGATCGCCTGAACCTAATCTACGGCCGCTCGAAACACGCCGACAAAGCGATTGCTGCAGGTCAACTGCCCCCGGACGCAACAATGCCCGTCTGGCTCACTAACGACGGTCTCCAGGCTGATCGGGCGGTGCTGACCTACGCCGACATGGCTGATGTGCTCAAAGAGCTGTCATCCATCGCAACTCAGTTGTCCAACCCCAAAACGCTCCACCAAGACTCAGTGTAGGGTGTAGGGGTCAAACCTTGATTCTTGCTGTCGGCCGCTCGGGGCGGAGGGGTGACATCTTCATTCTTGGTGGCCGCCGGCATCTCGACAGGGCGTGAAGTCTCCGCCCTTCGGTGTCCCCGAGAGCACGGGCCGCCCGACGGCTCTGTGCGTCGCATGTCGGCGGGGTCGATGGAAGACTCGGAGCTGACTCGTGTTTCGCATTGGGGTAGAGCGCTTGGTCGGCGGCGTTCTCCCCTGTTGTCAGGCGGCTACACCCATGTGGCGCACCTCCGCCATTGATAATCGTTTACCAATGTGGTAATCTAAATCGGTCGGCACTCAAGGGTGGGCGTGCATGGAAGTCATCTTCAGAACGCGGAAGCTGCAGAAGGTGTCGAACTCAGGAGAACTGCTAGAGCGGGAGTACGGAGCGGAGAACGGCAGGCTGATCATGCGGAGGTTAACCGTCCTTAAGGAGGCGGACTCGCTGGCCGATGTGCCGCGGGATAGGCCGGACCGCTGCCATCAGCTCGAAGGCAAGAGGAAGGACCAGTTCGCTGTCGACCTGAAGCATCCCTTTCGATTGGTATTCGAGCCGGCACACGATCCTCTCCCGCGAAGAGAAGACGGCGGGCTGGATCTGGTGCACATCACGTCAATCTGCATCCTGGATATTGAGGACTACCACAAATGAACGAAACGAGGCACGCATTCACCCCGGACTACTCCGTAGCCCCGGGCGAGATCCTGGCGGAGACGCTGGAAGCGCGGCAGATCTCACAAGCCGAATTGGCGACGCGGTGCGGACTGTCAGAGAAGCACGTGAGCCAGATCATCACGGGGAAGGCATCCATCACGTCGGGGACCGCGCTCCTTTTGGAGCGCACCTTGGGCGTCGCAGCAAGCCTCTGGTTGAACCTTGAGTCAAGCCACCGCCTCCATCTCGCGAGGCAAGCAGAGCAAACGAAGCTCGAGGAGTACTCCTCTTGGGCAGCGGAGTTCCCCTGGCGCGAATTGGCTGCGCGCGGCTACGTGCCTCCGTCACGCACCGTTGCGGGAAAGGTGAAGGGACTGCTCGGCTTCTTCGGCGTCACGAGCCCTGACGCATGGGAAAGGCAATACGCGGGGCTTACTGTCGCGTACAGAGGGACGACGGCTTTCGCGAGGTCGAGGGAGGCCGTAACGTGTTGGCTCCGAATCGGAGAGGTTGAAGCAGCGCACGCCGAAACTGCTCCGTACGATCGATCGGCGTTCCGTGAGGCTCTTCAAGCCATTCGCGGCCTCACGAGACTAGACCCGGTCGATTTCGAGCCGAGAATGGTCGCACTCTGCCAAAGCGCCGGAGTCGCGCTCGTGTTTGTTCCGGAGTTGCCGAAGACACGACTGTCCGGGGCGACTCGATGGCTGTCCGCCGATAAGGCGATCGTCATGCAGAGTCTTCGGTATCGAACTGACGATCAGTTCTGGTTCACGTTTTTCCACGAGGCTGCCCATGTTTTTCTCCATGGGAAGCGCGCGGTCTTCGTCGACGAGGCTGGCGCAGAGAGGACTCCCGCGGAAGATGAGGCGGACAAGTTCGCCGCCGATCTCTTGATCCCGCCCGATGCATACAAACGGCTCGTGGAAGAGGGTCCTCCATCAAGGGCACAGGTCGAGAGCTTGGCGAAGAAGATCGGCATTGCTCCCGGGATCGTCGTCGGCAGACTTCAACACGACGGCGTCATCCCGTTCAACCGGTTTCAGGACCTGAAGCGGACATTCCAGTTCGCAGCCGAAGTCGTGGCGTAACCACGGGGCAACTCGTGCGGAGCGGGTGCTAGGACCCGCCGGCGGAGCTCGTGGGTGATGCTTTCGACGGAGTGCTTGGCGGGGGAGTCGTCGAGGGTGCCTTCGGCACCTGCACGACGACGGCTGCGACCACGGGCGGGTTAAGCGGTCGATCGTCCTGGGTCACGAGCTGAACGGCAAGAATGTGCAAGCCGACGCTCCCGATACTCCACTCGTGCGTCGTCTTCGTGCTGCTCGCCCAGGCGCCTGTCGTAGGAACCACCGACTGGCTGTGTGCCGTGGGAACGTCCGCATCGAGGTAGTAGTGGAGGTGGACGCCCTTCGCTGGCGCGACCGCCGTCGACAGCTCGGCGTCTCGCACGTCAACGATGACGGTCGTTTTCCCTGCGGCGACGGTCGCGTTCGCCACGGGCGAGAGGATACGAATGCTCGGCGCGGGTGTGAGTGCTCCGGCGAGGAAGAAGTAGGCGGCAACACCAAGACCGACCACGAGAAGGACGAGCGCCACGCTCCGGGGGCGGATGGCCACTCGAGGGCGACGATGCGAAGCGACACGAATCGCGCCGTAGCTTCCACGAACGGGCTGGATGCAGCCGTTGTGGGCAGTTGCCCGCAATGCGTCTCGGTTCATCAGACTCCCCTCCCTTCGCTTGAGCCCGTCACTTGGGCACGTTCAGCGAA
>Ga0247841_10011821_pt1 | contig 11516 bp, 11 predicted proteins | sample LaCruzMarch2015__2_FD_192410 | JGI IMG/M metagenome (GOLD analysis project Ga0247841, IMG submission 192410) | Freshwater microbial communities from meromictic Lake La Cruz, Castile-La Mancha, Spain - LaCruzMarch2015_18m | ecosystem: Environmental > Aquatic > Freshwater > Lake | place: Spain...
TTTTGTTTGCATTTATTTTTTCCACATTTCTTTTGCTAAGGCACCAGTATACATGTACTTTTCAATAAGTGGTTTGTTCTTAATCTTATTTTTTCTATGATTTTCAAGAAATAAATTTAATTTTTCTATAAGATAAATCTTAATTTCTCCACTTGTAATCTTTCCTGCCTTGTAGTCTTTATATATTTCTTTAATCTTGTTATCATCTTCTTCAAAGATGACTTCAAGCCAATTATATATTACACAAATTTCAGGAATCCCTCCAAGTCTCCTATGTTCTTCAAGAGTTGGTCTCCCTCCAGTGAATGCATACTTCTTAATCTTGTTTTCAACAGTTTTTGCATCATCACTTAGATAGATTGCTGAATTTTTATCAGAGGATGACATTTTACCATCCATTCCTTGAAGAGGAGATAATAGTTTATTGTGTACTGCACAAACTTTCTTGTATCCTAGTGATTCAGCTCTATCTCTTTGTATTCTCCAATACGGGTCTTGATCAATTCCTGCAGGAATTAAGCAAAACTTATTTTTTTCAAATGTAGTTGGTGCAATTTGGACAAATGGATAAAAGGTATGCCCAAGATTTGTTTCCCCAACAAATCCAAACACTGCTTTTCCTGTTGATAAATTTGTTTTTTTAGCAAACTCTAATGAAGCAGGATACATTTGCTTAATGTACTCTAGATTTTTAAAAATAAATGTTTTATCTGGATTAAACCCAAGAGCAGCAATTTCTTCAATGTCCTTATCTGCTTGTGATTTAACATCTTCAATAGTTAAGTCCTTCTTAACCACAAACTTCTCATCATCTGAGAGCATAATATAAACATTACAATCAAACTCATCTTGAAACCATTTAGTTGTAATAAATGAAATCAAGTGACCAATATGCATATCCCCTGATGGTCCTCTTCCTGTATAAATATAAAAGTTATTCTTATCTATATCATGAAGCATCTTATCAAGATCTCTATGAGAATAAATGAAATCACGTCTAAAGAATTGATGTAGTTTCTTTGACTTGGTCTTAATTCTTAATTTTTCTTTAATCTCCTCTGTAAGTTCACTTGTTCCAAAATCTTTAATTAATTTTTTATAATCAATAGAACCAGTAACTTCCCATGGATTAACATTATATTCATTTGAATCTTTATCTTCGCTCATAATTATATATAATATGTAAAAGCATTATAAACCTTTTGAACTATATATATTAAGAAAAAATAAGGTGTAAATAGGTTATGGACTTTAAAAAACTAAGATTGGATTTTCCTGTTCTAACAAACAAGAAGGAAAAAATAATTTATCTTGATAGTGCAGCTTCTTCTTTAAAACCAAGACAAGTTATAGAAGGGATGAATACTTACTATAATGAATGTCCAGTTAACATCCATCGTGGAATACATAGACTATCAATGAGAGCATCTGTTATTTATGAAGAAACAATAGATGTTACAGCTAAGTTCTTTAATTGCAAACGAGAAGAAGTAATATTTACAAATAATTCTACAGACTCAATTAACATGGTTTCTCAATCTTTACTTTTATCAAACTATTTTAAGAAAGGAGATGAAATTCTTTTAACAGTTATGGAACATCATGCAAACCTAGTTCCTTGGCAGGTCCTTTCTCAAAGATTAGGACTTAAGCTTAAGTTCATTGAAATTAAAAAAGACTTTACTCTTGATTATGATGATTTTAGAAAGAAGTTATCTAAGAAAACAAAATTGGTTGCAGTAACTCACATTTCGAATACAATTGCAACTAAAAACAACATAGACTTAATAATTAAAGAAGCACATGAGTTTGGTGCTCTTGTTTTGATAGATGGTTCACAGAGTGCACCACATGAAAAGATTGATTTTAAGAAGCTGAATGCAGATTTCTTTGTGTGCACCATGCATAAAATGCTAGGGCCTACAGGAATTGGTATCTTGCTAGCTAAAGAACCACTACTCAAGAAGCTATCTCCAACTAGATTTGGAGGAGACATGGTTTCAAAGGTAACTTTAGAAAAATCAGAATGGAATACTCTTCCTTATAAGTTCATGGCAGGAACTCCAAACATCTCTGGTGTTTTTGGAACAAAATCAGCTCTTGAATATTTAAAAAAGGTTGGTCTTGATAATATTGAAAACCATGATAAAGAGCTTCTATCTTATGCTATAAAAAGAACAAAGGAAATTGATAATCTAACTTTATATGGGCCAGGAGATGCAAACAAGCAAGGATCAATTCTTCTTTTCTCTCTTAAGGGAATAGCATGTACTGATCTTTCTGCTCTTCTAGACGACATGAGTGGAATAGGGACAAGAGCAGGAATGCATTGTGCTGAACCAATAGTTTCAAGATTTAGCAAAGAAGGATTAACAAGAGCATCATTTTATCTTTACAATACAAAAGAAGAAGTAGATTCATTTATAGAATCCTTAAAGAAGATAGATAAGATAGTAAATAAGAAGAGGTAATCTTTTTTGATATATAAAAAAAATAAAGGAGTTTCAGCTCTTATTGCAACAGTTCTTTTAATTGTAGTTGCAGTAGCATTAATTGCAATTATCTTAACATGGGGTAAGTCATTTACAAACGAAAATTTAAACACTACAAACAATCTTTTAAATGCACCCCCAAGTGATGCTCAATATTATTTATCAATTGCAAATGGAATTAATGGTAGATTCCTTGCAACATATAATCCACCATCAACTTATCAAAATCAAAATATAAGTATCACAAGATTTAGATTACTTGAAAGTACAAACATTATTGATCTTGCAACACAAGTAGATATCAACGCAGGAGAAACCCAAGCATTAGACTTAGGAATTATTACGACTCCATTTGATTTAGTTTTATATTTAGAAGATGATACTATAATTACAAAACAAGGTATAAAAAACACAAATAGAGCTCCAAGCTCAGGAACTTGTCCAACAGGATACATACCTGTTCCAGGAAACTATGCTTATGGAACTGTAGAAAGTGAGAGCGGTGGATTTTGTGTAGCAAAATACGAAATAAAAGTTGATGAAACTGGAGATGGAATAGGAGACACCAACACCTCTTGTCAATACTCAACATACGCAACCTGGGATAATGCAGCTGCAACTTGTGATTATAATACAGGCACAAGGACATTAGTTTCAAGTACAGTAGGTTATCCTCTAGCTAATATTTACGAAACCGATTCAATCACAGCTTGCTCATCTTTAGGAAGCAATTATCATTTAATCACAAACAACGAAAGAATGACAATTGCAAGAAACATAGAACAAGTAACAAGTAATTGGTCAGGAGGAGCAGTAGGAAGTGGTTACATTTATTCTGGACATAATGATATTACTCCAAGTGCAGCGCTTGCAGGAGACACAAATAATAGTAACGGGTATTATTTAACAGGTCAATCAAGCGGAAATCAAAGAAGAACATTAACCTTAACAAATGGAGAAGTAATTTGGGATTTAGCAGGGAATGTTTGGGAATGGACAAGCTATACAATAAATGCAGAAGATGAACCAAATGATGGTACCTTACCCTCAGCCTCTGGAGAATGGATAGAATATTCAGCAATAACAGATTTAGGAACAATGACATACAATGATTTGTTTTTATTATCAAGTAATGATTACAATGCAGATAATGGATTCGGAAGGGTTTATTCAGATGCAGGAGATACAGGTGCGCGCACCTTGTATTTCGGTGGAACCTTTAGCTCTGGGGCTAACGCAGGGATCGTTGCCTTGACCTTAAATCGCGACCTTAGCTTCAAGAGCTACCTCCTAGGGCTCCGCTGCGTAGTAGTCCCTTAGCCTTTCTTAGAAAGAAAGCCAAGGGAAAGAATAAATAAAAATTATTTGGATGGTTCTGGGTGTCTGGCCATATGGAACTCTAACAGTCGTCGTAGTCTTGCAAACCAGATAAGGATTTGCTACTATAAAAATATTAAACTTAAATATTAAAAAAACAAATTTTATTAATTAGATTTAATCTCCTTTTTTTATCCATAAATATATTTATAAATATATTTAAGTATATTTCTATATATAATATATATAGACTAACAAGATAATATTTCTATTTATAAAAACGTGATAATAAATGGTTGAACAAGATAAAAAAGAAGAAACTAAACTTAAAGATAATGGTAAGGATGGAATTGACGCAGATGTTCTTTTCACTGAATTTAAAGAACACTCAGTTGCTGATTTCTTTAAAAAAAACAGACAAATGCTTGGGCTTTATGGTAAGCAAAGAACTTTAACAACAATTGTTCACGAACTTGTAACAAATTCTTTAGATGCTTGTGAAGAAGCTGGTATTCTTCCAGATATTGAGGTTAAAATCTCAGAGATAGGAGATGAATACTATGAGATAGGCGTTATTGATAATGGTCCAGGAATACCAGAAGAAAAAATAGGGTCTGCACTAGGTAAACTACTTGCTGGAACTAAGTTTCATAGACTTGTTCAAACAAGAGGTCAACAAGGAATTGGAGTTTCTGGAATTATTCTATTTTCACAAATAACAACTGGTAAGCCAACTAAAGTAATCTCAGGAACAAACAATGGAAAAACAGTTTCTCTTGAAATCTCAATAGACTCAAAAACAAATTCTCCAAAGATAACAGATAAGCATTATCTAGATAAGAAGTTTAGAGGAACCGCAATTAGATCTAAATTTAAAGAAATACAATATAAGAAAGGACAATCTTCAGTTGATGAATATTTAAGAAGAACAGCTATTTCAAACCCACATGCAACAATTAAGTTTGAAGATCCTTTCCAAGAAATTACAGAGTATAAAAGATCAGTTAAGATTATGCCAAAAATACCAACTCAAGTTAAACCACATCCAAGAGGAGTAACAGTTGATGAAATGGTGTCCCTTGCAAGATACACACAAGCAAGAAAGGTTTCATCTTATCTTTTACAAACATTTGATAGGTTTGGACAAACTGCAGTTGATAATATTGAAAAACTAGTTCATTTTGATTTAAATAAAGATCCAAAAAAATTAACTTGGGAAGAAGCTGAAGAAATTGTTCATGCAATTAAAGAAACTAAGTTCATTGCTCCAAACACAGATAATTTAGTTCCAATTGGTGAGGAGTTTATTGAAAAATCTCTTAAGTCAATAGTTAACCCAGAATTTTGCTTTGTTTACACAAGAAAACCATCTGTTTACAAAGGTGGATACGCATTCCAAGTTGAGGTTGGACTTGCTTATGGTGGAAATGCAGGAAGATTAATTTCTGTGGAAGCTCCTGAGAAACCAAAAAATGCAAAACCAAAAAAAGATAAGAATGGTAAGATCATAATTGAAGAAGAAGAGAAACCAAGAGAAATAAGAGCATCCGAAGTTATTAGATATGCAAATAAAGCTCCACTGCTCTTTGATGCTGGTGGATGTGCAATTACTAAAACAGTAGATTCAATAGATTGGAAAAGATATGGTATCCAAAACTTTGATACAAGTCCTTCAACTGTTTTTGTTAACTTAATCTCAGTTCATATTCCTTACACAAGTGCAGGAAAGTCAGCAATTGCAGATGAAGAAGAAATATTAACAGAAACAAAGCTTGCTCTTCAAGATGTTGCAAGAAGACTTGGAACATATATTATTCAAATGAGAAGAGAAGCAGATAAGAAAGAAAAAAGAAAAGTATTTGCAAAGTATGCTCCAGAGGTTGTTAAAGCTTTAGTTCACACAACAGGAGCTGATGGCAAGATGTTACAGAAAAACTTGGACAAAATGGTTCTTGAAAAGCTTAAGATGGATGATGAAGCTGAAGCTAGAGGAGAAAAGATCCAAGACGATTACTCAGAAGAAAAATTATCAAGTGATGATGAATAGATATTTAAAAGTTGATTAATATGGTTGAAAAAAAAGATAAGAAAGAAGTGCATAAGCAGAAGCTTGAAAAGTACGAGGTTGAAACAAGTAAAGAGATTGCAGATCGTTTGTATAATATTGCAACAAACATTGTTCACCAAATTGAACATAGTCATTCTCCAACCTTTTCAACAAGAGTTAGAGGACTTTCAAATGTATACTTTGATGATAAAGAAGGGTATATTCAATTAGGAGACAAAACAGTTACTCGTCCGTTCCTAAATCTTGGTGCTGCAAGAAAGTTTATGCAAACAATGATTGTTAATGATAAATGTTGTGAATACTTAAAGCACGAAAAAACTGCATCAATCAGAGAAATTTATTACGAACTTAAACACACTGTTGAAAACACAAAAGAAAATACATTTGATGCACAAGAAGAATCAAATGATGTTATTGTTGATTTAGAGCATTCAGTAAATACAATTAGAGAAAAGCTTGGACTTCATGCTGAACCAAGAGGTTCATTATATGGAGACATTACCTTAAAAGACTTAAAACATAATAATGATGTTTTCAATTGTAATTCACTAGGGCGTGGTGGATGGTCTATCATGTCAAGAATAGAACCTGAAGAAGTTGAAATAGTTGATGTTCAAGCAGAAATGGTTTTAGTTATTGAAACTGCTGCAATGTATAATAGATTAATTGAAGAAAGGTATGCACACAAGCATAAAGCAATCCTTGTTGGAACTAGTGGTCAAGCAGCAAGAGGAGCAAGAAGATTAATACATAGACTTCATTATGAATATAAACTTCCAGTTGTTGTTTTCACTGATGGAGATCCTTATGGTTGGTACATTTATTCAGTTTTAAAAAGTGGATCAATGGCACTTGCTGCTCATTCAAAGTACTTGGCAGTACCGGACGCCAAGTATGTTGGAATGACCTTAACTGATGTTGAAACATATGGTTTACAAAATGTAACTGAAAAAATGAAAGATGGGGATGTTAAAAGAGCAAAAGAAATGCTTGATTATCAATGGTTTAAGTCAAAAGAATGGCAAGAACAATTAAAGATTGCAATTGATAAGAAGATAAGAATTGAGCAACAGGCTCTTGCAAATAAATCTCTTGATTTCGTTGCAAAGAAATATCTTCCAGAAAAAATAGAAAATAAGATATTCTTAGATTAAAGCACTAAGAATATAATTTTTCTTATTTAAAATAACTTATTCTACTTTTTTGCCTAAGTGCTGCTTTCTCTACTTCTGCTTTTATATCTTCAAGAAACTTAACTAATTTTCCTAAATTATTTGAGCCCTCTCCTTTATCATCTATTGTTTTCTTAATTTCTCTAACTAAGCTACTTGTATATTCCTTTTCAATCTTTTGAAAGTAAGTAGCATTATGTACTTTTGAATTTTGAATAATTAAATTTATTTCTTTATTAAGTTCGTTAATTTGTTTAAAGTGTGTTCTTGAAAATCTATCAGCAGTTGTTCTAATTCCAAGCTCATTTATTAATTTTTGTATAAGTTCTTCTCTTTGTCCTAAATTAATTTCAAAAACTTCGCCTGCAATTGCGTATTTCGTTCTATTATCCTCTAACATCTTTCTTCCTTTTATTTTCTCAGAAAGCTTATCTTTTAAATCATATTTAATTGCAAGTGATGCTTTCTTAGATTCTTTACTAAGGTTAGCTTTTTCTTTTTGCAATCTTTCAAGTAATTGCATTTTTCGTTTAATTATTGGTTTTCCTGGCATAATTTATTCCTCCAATCTAATTATAATCTTCTATTTCTTTGTCTTTCAATAGCTTTTATTAACTCTTGTTTGAACTTAAGTGTATATTCTTTTAATTCAAGTATTCTTTTACTTGCTTCTTTCACATCTGTAAGAGATGTGTAATCAAATTCATACATTAAATTATTTACCTTTGGTCTTAATTCTTTTGTAAAATTTTCATATACTTTTTTAAAGTACGGCCCTTCTGTATTTTCTATTGTTTCATTTATTTTTTGTATAAGTCCTTTTATAGCAACTAACTCGATTTTACTTTGGTTCTTTTCAGGTAATCTTTTTGTTAATTGATCTATCCATTCTATTTTTATGATTTGTTCGTGTTGTATTGTTCTTAACCTATGTTTTTCTTTATATGCCCTAAGTTTTTGCTTATCTTCTAATTTTTTATTATTTTCAACTAATCCTTTTTTATTTTGTTTTTTAATAAAGAAAGAATTATTACTATTCATTTTGGATTCTTTTTCTAATCTTGATAATAATGATATTTTTTTAAGTGGCATAATCATTTCTAATTTTTATCTTATATATTATATGTATATTATCTTAAATTAAGCTTATAAAACTATATATCTAAATTTATTTAACTCCAATTACTATATGTTTTCTGTCTTTAGTTATTATTTTTAAAGTTTTAAATTTATGAAATAATACCTTAACTTCTTTTTTCTCATAAAAACTGTGTGGCAAATCTTTTTCATACCCAGTTTGTGGAATATATGTTCCTTTTTTTACCTCTTTTGCGTCTTGCCACCAAATTCCCTTTTTATTATAATCTGGGAGTGTGATAAATACTTTTCCACCAACTATTAAAGAACTATAAATTTTATTAATTAGTTTTTTTATTTCTGGTTTATATCCGTGTTGAATTGTTTTAACTGAAATTATTAAATCATATTTATTTTTAGGGATATCAAATAAATACATATTTTCTATTTTTATCAAAGATGATTTTTTAAGAAGCTTTTTTGTCATCTTTACAGCTATTGGACTAGAATCGATTCCATCAGTAGCAAATTCATTACATTTCAGATAATGTAAATATTTGCCTGTTCCACATCCAATATCCAAAGCACATTTTATTTTAAATTTATCTTTTTTAACTAAATTTATAAATTCTTGTAAAATATCTTCAGATAAAGTAGCATATGCTTCTCCACCATTATTATATTGTTTATATATTTTATTCCACTGGGTCATATCTAATCAATAAATATCTTCTCAAGAGATAGCTTTTTAAATATTTTGACTCAGATATTAGGTCCTAGACATCTGGTTTACAACAGGTAAGTTTTTTCTGTTGTTCTTATTAATTCAATTTTTAAATCTTTACTCATACTATTATATAACTAAATTAATTAATGTATATGGGGTTTTAAGTGATTTATTATGGTGCCAGAATTATTATCATTATTTGTTTTATTCTTTGTAATTTTAGATCCATTACAAAGTTTCGCATTCTTCTTTGTTAGAACAAATGCTCTAACTAAAAAGGAAAGAGTAAGTATTGCTCTTCTTGCAACAGGAATTGCAATAGTAATCTTGTATGCATTTCTTTTCTTTGGAAAAGGAGTACTTGACTTATTCAATACAAATATAGATAGTTTTAGAATAGCTGGTGGTATATTACTTGCTCTTTTAGGAATTACAATGTGTGGTTATTTAAAAAGTAATGATGATAGTGAAAAAAATGCAAAAGATTCACATACAACAATAGCAACTGTTATTGCAACTCCTCTTCTTTCAGGACCTGCAGCAATAACTGCAACAATCATCTCAGTTGTTGATCATGGTAGAGTATTAACTGGAATTGCAATAGGTCTTGTATTACTTTTAACATTTGGATTATTATTATTGTCAGTTGTATTTAATAAGATACTTAATAAAAGTAAAGTTGCAATAAAGGTTTTAACAACTATATTAGGATTAATTACTCTTGCTTGGGGTATTGATTTCATATTAACTGGACTTCACTTTGTTGCTTAAAAGTGAAATCTTATTCATTTTTTAAATTTATTTAGTTGTTTTGAGGATTAATTATGCACATAGAATTTTTAAATTTGTTAATTTTGTTTTTTGTAATAATTGATCCTATTAAAAGTTTCATTTATTTTTTTGTAAAAACAAATACATTAACTAAATTTGAAAGAAAAAAGATTGCTTTTTTATCAATAGGTATTGGTCTTGCTCTTCTTTATGTTTTTCTTTTCTTTGGGGCGCAGGTTCTTGAGGTTTTAAGAATAAACATAAATGTTTTTAGAATCGCAGGTGGTATTCTTCTTGGCCTCTCAGGAGCAGCAATGTGTGGGGTTTATCTTTCAAGACCATCAGAAGAAGATGAAAAAAAGGAAGATGAAAATCTAACTACCGCAATTGTAATTGCAACTCCTCTTCTTACTGGCCCTGCAGCAATAACAACAGTGATTATCTCTGTTGTTGATAATGGAATCATTATGACTGGGCTTGCAGCAACATTAATCTTTATTTTAACATTAGTTCTTTTTTTATCATCAACTTTTTTTACAAAGATATTTAATAGAAGTAAAGTAACTTTAAGAGTGATCTCAACAATTCTTGGGCTTATTACATTTGCAAATGGAATAAAGTTTATAATGATTGGGCTTCATGTAATAACTTAAAAATAAGGTTATTATTCTTTTTTAATATGCCGTGCATTTATTTTTAATGCGTCAATCAAACTTTTTTCAAATTCAGTATTAAATGAATTAATTAAATTCATAGTTTCTTGAAATTTTTTTGTTTCAAATCCATTTTTTATAATTTTAATTAATTCAGAAGTATATGCAGCCTGTATTTTTTGAGTGTATTTTTGAGGGACGCTTCCTTTATATCCAATAAGGTAGTGTAAATCATTACTCTCCATATCCTGAAAATGAATATACATTTCCTTAATTTTGTCTGATATTGCATTTTTTCTATCATAATCGATTTTTATATTCTGCTCTTCCATCGCTCTAACCATTTCTCTAAAAAAATGGTCACGCCATTTTAATGCAATCTTTTTGTTATTGTACAGTTTATGTTCTAATGTGTCCCCTTTAAATTTTAGCTTTTCTTTAATAAATTCGCTAGCAACCTTTTCAGTTATATATCTTTTAGTAGTGTTTGCAGATTTTTTTTCTAATTTTAGTCTTTCAATAATTGGTAATTTTTTTGCAGGCATAGTTTTCTCTCCAGTTATTATCCAAATATAATAAATATATTACCACTAATTAACTTTATAAAGCTAATTATTTAAGATTACTTATTTTTTCTTTCAAGAGAAGTTCTTTCCATTCTTTATCAACATATTCTTGTATCTTCTTAATTTCTGATTTGTTTTTAAGAACTGCATTAAACTTTGTTTGAGTTTTTAAGAATTCCTCAACAGGTGCTTTCTTTTCTGGTTTATAATTAATTTTGTATTTTCCATCTTCATACTCATATAAAGGATATGAATTTGTTTCAATTGCAAGCTTACTAATGGATATTGTTTGATCACTTGGTGCTTTCATGTTTGTTGGGCAAGCAGCAAATGCAATTAATACACTTGGTCCTTTCTTTTCAAAAGCTTTCTTAATCTTTTCAAACATATCTCCAAGGTCAGCAGGATTAATTGTAGCAACGTATGGAATGTTATGAGCAATTGCAATCTTTGCTAGATCCTTTTGAAATTCTTTCTTACCATAAGATTCTTTCCCAGAAGGTGTTGTGGTTGTATTTGCTCCATATGGGGTGTTTGATGATCGTTGAGCGCCAGTATTCATATACCCTTCGTTGGCGTAACAAATATAAACAAAATTATGCCCTCTTTCAAGTGCGCCTGATAATGATTGAAGTCCTATGTCAAATGTTCCTCCATCTCCTCCAAAAGCCAT
>Ga0247841_10011823_pt1 | contig 11515 bp, 9 predicted proteins | sample LaCruzMarch2015__2_FD_192410 | JGI IMG/M metagenome (GOLD analysis project Ga0247841, IMG submission 192410) | Freshwater microbial communities from meromictic Lake La Cruz, Castile-La Mancha, Spain - LaCruzMarch2015_18m | ecosystem: Environmental > Aquatic > Freshwater > Lake | place: Spain...
ATGGTGGTGATTATGAAGTCACTCCACTGTATATACCAGTATCAATGGACACTGTTCGTGATAATAGTTGGTGGCTTAGTTTGAAAAATTTGTATTTTCAACAGCGTCGTTGGGCTTGGGGAGCCGAACACATTCCATTTTTACTGTGGGAATACAAAAAACATAAAGAAATTAAATTTTGGGATAAATTTGTAAAATTATTTCATGAGTGGGAAGGAAAGTGGAGTTGGGGAGTGGTAGCGATTTTGATCACTGTGTTAGGTCGGTTGCCTTTGTATGTAGCGCCAGAGGCTGTTCGGCAAAGCGCTCTTTATTTTAACACTCCATATGTTTTGGAAAATTTAATGACATTGTCAATGGTTGGTTTGTTGTTTTCGATGGTAATGAGTATGCTTATTTTGCCGCGTCGACCCGATGGGCATTCGCCGCATAAATATTTGTATATGATCGCTCAGTGGGTTTTACTGCCAGTATCGCTTATATTTTTTTCTGCCATACCATGTATTGACGCCGTCACCCATTTGGCTTTAGGAAAATATTTGGGTTTCAATGTATCTATTAAAAAAAGAAATTAACTTAAGGAGAGTATGAAAATTATTAAATTTTTGGTAATTTTTGCCATATTATTTGGAATCGGTTATGGTGCGGCTAGTTTTTATTATTCTGGCAGTATACAGCGTGCCGTGATTAAACAAGTGGAGAATAAGATTTTTGAAAAAAATAATACAACTAACACAGTTCAGTTACCAGCGTTTAATTTTTTAGAACAGTTACTGGGTGTCGATGGGGCAAAGTATTATTTAATATTGTTTTTAAATAATACAGAATTACGTCCGGGCGGTGGATTTATTGGAACTTATGGTGTGATAAAAGTTGATAAAGCTGTTCCGGAAATTATCAAAACTGATGGCACTGAATTTTTAGATTATAGCGCTTCCGACGAAAAGTTGCCCGACCCGCCAGACCCACTCAGTAAATATTTGTTGGTGAAGCGTTGGTATTTTAGAGATAGTAATTGGTCTCCGGATTTTAAATCATCAGCCGAGCAATCTTTGCAATTGTTTACCAAAGAGGGCGGCGTGGAAGCTGACAAAATTAGTGGTGTAATTGGTTTTACACCCACAGCTATTACTGAATTGTTAAAAATTACCGGCCCACTCACAGTAAATAACATGAAATTGGATAGTAAAAACTTTTTGGAGCAGGTTCAATATCAGGTAGAATATGGTTATGGCGAACAAGGAATACCGCGTCGTGAGCGCAAAGATATTTTGGGAGATTTGGCTAAAGTGCTGATGGAAAAAACCAAATTTGATTTTATTTTAAATTGGTCAAAATATTATGATTGGTGGACGAAAATGATTGCGCAAAAACAGATAATGTTATATTCCAACCAGGTGGCAATGCAGGGCGCTTTTGAACAGCAAAAATGGTCTGGTGAATTAGCGTCTACTAATGGCGATTATATTTTGTGGGCAGATGCGAATTTAGGTGCATTGAAAACCGATTGGATTTTAGAACGTACTTTAAATTACAGTGTTCGTCAGGATAAAGATGGTCGGTATGTGGCTACAGTAAAAATGCACTATGAACATCCAGGCAGTTTTGATTGGCGTACTACGCGTTATCGCACTTATGCACGGGTATATGTTCCGCTTGGCAGCAAACTGATCAAAGCGATAGGCGCTATGGATACTGATCGTAGTACCAAGCCAGGGAAAGTAGATGAAGGCACAGAGAACAATCGGCAGTGGTTTGGTGCTTTTATTTCCATTGAACCAAAGCGTACCGGTGATTTGAGTTTTGAATATTACTTACCTCCAAATGTTATAGATGCGATCGCTGCTGACAGATATTCTTTGTATATTCAAAAACAATTAGGAGCAGTCGGTACTCAGTTAAAATTAGATTTAAATTTTGGCAAGAAGAAAATTATTATGGTAAATTCTGAAAATTGGGAAGCGAAAAATACCAGCAGTTACCCTCGGACTATTGATTTGTCCATTGACCGGATGTTTGATTTAGTATTAAAATGATATAATTACAATACTTTGAAACTAATTCTATGTTTATAAAAAAGATTGGTATTGATTTGGGATCTAATAATGTACGGGTTTATGTTCCTAAAAAAGGGATCTTGCTCAACGAACCGGCAGTTGTGGCCTTGTCTAAAGGCGATGGTAAAGTGTTGGCAGTAGGAGCAGAAGCAAAAGATATGATGGGTAGGACCCCGGACTCGATTATTGCTGAACGTCCAATGAAAGAGGGCGTGATAGCAAATTACCATATCACCGAAGCGATGATGCGTTATTTTATTAATAAGGCTTTGGGCGGTATGCGTTTATTTAGACCAGAAGTAATGATTGCAGTGCCAGCGGGAATCACTTCCACTGAAAGGCGTGCAGTGATTGATGCGACAATTGCTGCTGGTGCGCGCGCGGCTTATATCATAAAACAGCCGATTGTAGCGGCCATTGGCGCGGATATTCCCATTGGTGCCGCTTCTGGGCATATGGTAATTGATATTGGTGGTGGAAAAGCAGAGGTCGCGGTGATTTCTTTGGGTGGAATTGTAGTTTGGGGTTCGGTGCGTATTGGCGGTAATCAGTTTGATAAATCAATTGTGGAATATGTCCGTCATAAATATAACGTAGCGTTAGGTGAGCATAGTGCAGAAGAGATAAAGATCAAGGTTGGCTCGGCAATTTTTATCGACAAGCCGCTTTCATTTGAAATAAAAGGGCGTGATATGGTCACTGGTTTGCCACGCATTATTGCAGTTAATTCTGATGACATCACGGAAGCGTTGCAACATAATTTGAGTTTACTGATGGATGAGGTAAAAAATGTTTTGCACAAAACTCCTCCGGAATTATCGGCTGATATTATGGATAAGGGAATTATTTTGACTGGCGGAAGTGCACAATTACGAAATTTAGATGAATTAGTAACCCAAACAACCGGGGTTCCAACTTATACAGCCGAAGAGCCGTCATTGGCCGTGGCCAAAGGCGTTGGTGTGGCATTGGAAAATTTGGAAAATTACAAGCGCAGTATAATGGCAACAAAGTAATATGATCATTGGCATTGAAGCCATGCATGCGAACAAGCCAAACCGTACTGGAGTAGAATGGTACTCTTATTTTGTTATCCAAGAATTAAAGAAAATAATTCCACAGGAAGTGCGGGTGATTTTGTATACCAAAAAAGCATTGGTGGGTGATTTGGGTATTTTGCCAACCAATTGGGAACAAAAAATTTTACATTGGCCTTTGAAAAAATTATGGAGCCAAACGCGGTTGGCCTGTGAGTTGTGGCGCCATCCGCCTGATGTTTTTTTTGCGCCCGCCCAATTGGTGCCGTGGTATAGTCCAAAAAATACTGCCACTACCATTCATGATAGCGCCTTTATGGCAGATAAAAAATCCTACTGGTGGGCGAGTCGGTGGTATTTACAGTTTATGAATAAATTGATTATTAAAAAATCTAAAAAAATTATTTTAACCGCTAAATTTAATTTAGAGGAATTAAAAAAATATTATGGCGTGGAAGTGGAAAAAAAGTGCGCTGTGATTCCGTTAGCGTATGATAATAATTTATTTCAAAAAATATCTAATATTCAATATTCAATATTGGATAAATATAAGATTAAACAACCCTATATTATTTCCGTTAGTCGTTTGGAAGAGAAAAAAAATACCGCACGGTTGGTACAGGCATTTAATCTGGTAAAAAAAGATTTTCCCAAATTAAAATTATTACTAGTGGGCACGCCCGGTGTAGGTTTTGAGAATATTCAACAGGCAATAGTGGATAGTCCATTTAAATCAGATATTATTTTGCCTGGCTATATCGAAAACAGTGATTTGCCGAAAATTTTGTCTTTTGCCGAAGTTTTTGTGTTTCCATCGCTTTATGAAGGGTTTGGTATTCCGGTTTTAGAAGCTATGGCCTGCGGTGTGCCAGTGGTAGCGGCCAATAATACGGCTTTGCCTGAAGTAGGTGGAAAAGCGGCAGTTTATGTTGATCCGCTAAAAATTGAAGAAATCGTTGGAGGAATTTTAAAAATTTTAACTGATACTAATTTTAGAAACAGTCAGATTAATTCTGGTTTAGAACAGGTTAAACAATTTTCTTGGTCCAAAACCGCCCAGCTCACCTGGGAGGAGATAAAAAAAGACCTCGCGTAATGCACGCGAGGCCGGAGCCATTCTGTCCAATCATTTTTTTGTGGCGGCTTTACCACCGCCACCAAATGCAGCACCGATACCGAGTATGAAGCCAAAATTATACCACCCGCCATTGTTGTGAATTTCGTAGAAGTTTACGTTTTTTGAGAAAAGCGAGATGATAAAAGTAATCGGTGAGATGATTCCGTGCCACAAACCGAGCCAAAACCCAGCAGTACTTCCGTTAGCGGCGGCAGTATCGATCGCTGAGTTCGGACCAGCGGCACAACCAGCCAAAGGCAGCACACAAAGAGCAAACATCACCAAGAGCACTGCGTTCTTCTTGTTCATTTTTCTCCTCCTTGGAATCACATTGTTTTTTTGGCGATTTTATTGACAAAGAACCATATTGCTAATTGACAGGATAATATATCAAATTTTATTGGAAATGTCAAGTATCAGTTGGTGGATAAAAAATTGCCAAAATACCGGAAATCTGCTATCATAAACACATGATTATTGGCCATGACAGGATAGTCAAATTTTTTGATAACGCCATAAAAAACGGCGGAATTGGCCATGCCTATTGCCTTGTCGGTTCGCATGGAATCGGCAAGCGCACTTTGGCAAACTACATTTCCGCGCAATTATTACAAACCGAGGCTAGTAAACTGCACACTAATCCGGATTATTATTATTTAGAGCGCGCCACTGATGAAAAAACCGGTAAATTAAAAAAAGAAATTTCTGTCAAACAGGCACGCGATTTACGAGAACGTTTACATTCCAGTTCTTGGTTGGGTGCCGGACAAGCGGTAATTATTGATGAAGCGGAATTATTAAATACAGAGGCGTCAAATGCACTTTTAAAAATTTTGGAAGAACCGCCAAAAAAAAGTATTATTTTTCTTTTAACCACTGATGATAATTTGTTATTACCGACCATCCGTTCCCGTTGTCAGACATTTTATTTATCTTTTGTGAGTGATGCGGAAATAGGCGAGTCATTAAAAACTTTAGGCGCGGATGAACACACGGCCGGTGAAATTGTAAAAATGGCTTGGGGTCGACCCGGGCGAGCAATTGAAGCGTTCAATGACATTTTAGTACGACAAAATTATCGCGACGAAATTACACGCGTACGCAATTTGATTTCTCAACCATTTTACGGCAAAGTGGCAGCGCTGGAAGATTTATTTGGCAAAAAAGACGAAGATCATATTTCTAAGCGTGACCAATGGAAAGCAGTGTTGGATATTTGGCAAATGGAATTTAGAAATATTTTATTTGGTAAAAGCGATTGGGCGAAAAAATTTACCCAAACGCAAATTGTGACTATTTTAGATAAAATAAAGTTGGCGCAGGATTTAATGGGAAAAAATATTAATCCACGTTTAATAATTGAAGAAATTTTATTTAAATTTTAAAAATAATTTGAACATTAAATTAATTTTATGCCCAGAAAAATATTTTTATTAACCTCCCTGATGGCGTTATTGGTTTTAACCGGCGCCAGTTGTATTAACTTTGGTGGTAGTACAGCCCAAGGTCCAATGGGCATGTTTCGTTCTGTAGACAAAGGTGAAAATTGGGTGCAAATTAATGCATATCCCACCAACAAAGGATTGGCCAGCTTATCTGGTATTAAAGTTTATCGCGTGTATAATGATCCAAGTGATAATAATGCTTATTATTTAGCATCGCGCGGCCAAGGACTGTTTTTTACTTTAGACAATGGTGATACATGGCAGGCGGTAAAAGGAATGGAAGGAAAATTTATTTATGGATTAGCAGTTGACCCAAAAGATAAATGTACTGTATATGCAAGCGATGGTCCGCATGTTTATAAAACCATTGATTGTTTGCGTACTTGGCAATTGGTATATACTGAAGAGCGTCCAAATCAAAGATTAGTTTCTTTGGCTGTTGATTTTGGAAATTCTGCTGTGGTGTATGGTGCGGAAATAGGCGGTGATATCATAATTAGTCCAGATTACGGTCGCAGTTGGCGCGTGGTTAAACGTTTTGATTTCGAATTACAACAATTATCCGCTGATCCATATCAACCAAAACGAATTTATGTGGCTAGCGGTAGTAATGGATTATTTCGTTCTGATGACAATGGTGTTACTTGGGTTGATTCCAATGCTGGTTTGGAAGGCTTTAATGATAGTAAAAATTTTTATCGCTTGATATTGAATCCCGGACAAAAAGATAGTTTATTTTGGATTTCGAAATATGGAATTTTACGATCCGATGATGCTGGCGTGACTTTTACTGATTTGAAATTATTAACTCCACCCGGAAGCGTGAATATTTATGCCTTTGCCATCAATCCCAATAATCAAAAAGAGATGTATTATTCTGGCACGATTTTAGGTGATAACAACACTCATGTGCGTTCTACTTTTTATAAGTCTACCGATGGTGGTGTGAACTGGGTAACTAGAAAATTACCTACCAACACTATTCCAATGGTGATGTGGGTGCAGCCCAAAAGTAACAGCATGGTGTTTATGGGGTTTGCGACATTAGATTAAATAATATTTTTTATGAATATTCAAGATTTTAAAAGTGATTTTGACAAGGCGTTGGAATTTTTACACCAAGATGTTTCTGGTTTGCGCACCGGTCGCGCTTCAGCGGCAATGGTAGAAAGTATAATGGTTGAAGCGTATGGTGCACACCAGCCGATAAAAGCAGTGGCGTCGATTATTATTCAAGATGCTAAAACAATTGTGTTGGAACCATGGGATAAAAGTATTTTGGCCAATGTAGAAAAAGGCGTGCGTGATAGCGGGTTGGGAATGAATCCAGTAAATGATGGCAGAATGATTCGTTTGAATTTGCCTGAATTAACTTCTGAGCGCCGGCAGGAATTAATTAAGATTTTGCATCAGAAATTGGAAGCCGCACGCATTGCAATTCGTAAAGTGCGTGAAGACGCACGCGGATTAATTATTACCGAAGAAGAATCAGGTGGTATGGGTGAAGATGAAAAGTTTAAATTACTGGAAGAGTTAGACGAAATCGTGAAAGAACAGAATGAAAAAATTAAAACATTAGGAGAAAAAAAAGAAACAGAAATAAATACTATTTAAATTAGTTTTATGTCAGTAGATTTAGAAAAAGTAGTTTCGTTATGCAAAAGGAGAGGGTTTGTTTTTCCGGGTTCGGAAATTTATGGCGGTTTGGCCAATAGTTGGGACTACGGTCCGCTTGGGCATTTGTTAAAACAAAACATCAAAAAAGCTTGGTGGAAATTTTTTGTGCAAGAACGCGCAGATATGGTGCCATTGGACAGCGCGATTATTATGAATCCGAAAGTTTGGGAGGCAAGCGGACATTTACAAAATTTTTCTGATGCTCTCGTGGAATGTAAAAAATGCCATCATCGTTTTCGCATTGATCATTTACTGGAAGCCAAAGGCATTGAACCAAAATACGATAAAGAAAAGGTGATTGTGCCCTCGGAAGTCACTTGCCCGGATTGTGATGGTAATTTGACCGAGCCAAAGAATTTTAATTTAATGTTTAAAACATTTATTGGTACGAATGAGGATAGCGCGACTACAGCTTATTTGCGACCTGAGACAGCCGGTGGTATGTTTGTGAATTTCAAAAATATCCAAAATGTTACTCGTAGAAAATTACCGTTTGGAATTGCTCAGATTGGTAAAAGTTTTCGAAATGAAATTACGCCTGGTAATTTTATTTTTCGTACTCTCGAATTTGAACAAGGTGAAATAGAATATTTTATAAATCCAAAAGATTGGGAAATGGTTTTTGATATGTGGTTGGGTGAAATTAAGCGTTGGTGGAAAGATATCATGCAGGTGAATATGGATAATTTAGTATGGCATGAAATTTCAAATACTGAACTCGCGCATTATTCAAAAAGATCAGTTGATATTGAATATAAGTATCCATTTGGTGTACAAGAATTGCATGGTATTGCTTATCGCACTGATTTTGATTTAAGCCGTCATGAAAAAGTGAGTGGACAAGATTTGCACTATACTGATTTGGAAACAGGAGAAAAATTTTTACCGCACGTGATTGAGCCGACGTTTGGTATCGATCGCATGTTGCTTGTTGTACTTTTGGAAGCGTATCACGAAGAAAATGTAGCCACGGCCGAAGAGGGTGAGACTGAAGCTCGAATCGTAATGAAATTTCCAAAAAACATCGCGCCGATTCAAGTGGCCATTTTACCATTATCTAAAAAAGAAGAGTTGGCAGTAATCGCCAAACCATTGGCAGATGAGTTACGTAAGGAATTTTCTGTTGATTATGATGAAACACAAAGCATTGGTAAGCGCTATCGTCGGCAAGACGAAATCGGCACACCTTATTGCGTGACTGTGGATTTTGACTCCTTAGAAGATAAAAAAGTAACAGTGCGTGATCGTGATACAATGAAACAAGATCGGGTGGCGATTGCTGAACTTAAAGATTATTTATGCACAAAATTCAAAAGTTAAAAAATAACGCGACATTGATTACTGTGCCAGTGGTTGGAACCGAAGCAACCACTGTTTTGGTTTTGTTTCCGGTAGGTTCGCGTTATGAAAACGAAAAGTTATCCGGAGCCTCGCATTTTGTGGAGCACTTGATGTTTAAAGGTACAGTCAAGCGTCCGAATGCACAAGATGTCGCGCGTACCGTAGAAGAACATGGCGCTGAGTATAATGCCTTTACTTCAAAAGATTTTACTGGTTATTACATTAAAATTGACCACGCGCAAATTAAAATTGCTTTTGATCTGCTTTCTGACATGCTGTTTCATTCTAAGTTTGATCCGAAAGAAATAGAGCGCGAGCGAGGGGTGATTGTGGAAGAATTACGCATGTACGAAGATAACCCGACCATGGCAGTTGATCAATTGTTTGATCGAATTTTGTTTCCAAATAATCCATTGGGGCGAGATGTTGGTGGGGTCAAACAAACCGTTCGGGCAATGACGCGTACGGAATTATTTCAATATTATAAAAAAGCTTATCGTCCGGAAAATACGGTGGTTGTTGTTGCTGGGAAAATCAAAGAAAGCGAAGCTAAAAATTTAGCGTGCGTGTTTGAAAAAGAAACTGATAAACAGCCAACAAATTTTGATTGGGAAAAATTTGAAAAATTTTCTTGGCCAAAAAATATATTACTAAAAAATCGTGTGGCGGTTAGCACGCGCACAGTTGACCAAACTCATATAATTTTAGGTTTTCCAGGTTTGCCAAATAATCACAAAGATAGATACACGCTGGGAGTGTTGTTAAATATTTTGGGCGGAGGCATGACTTCGCGATTGTTTGTGGAAGTGCGTGAACGAAGAGGGCTTGCTTATATGGTGCGCGCTGGCGGTGTATCTTATCGAGATGTGGGTGTTGTTCAAATTCAATCCGGCCTTGATTCGGCACGCTTGAAAGAAGCTGTAAAAGTAATTAAAAATGAACTGAAAAAGATTTCCACTAAAAAAGTTTCAGCGAAAGAATTAGCGAGCGCTAAAACCAATATTTTGGGTCGTTTGACCTTGGCTTTGGAAGATTCTAGTTTTCAGGCCGATTGGTTTGCTAAGCAATTTTGGTTTAGTAATAAAATTGAAACTTACGAAGATTTAAAAAAACATGTTAATAAAGTGACTGTGGCGGATGTGTTGCGTTTGGCTAAAAAATTGTTTGATTGGAAGCAAGTCCGAGTAGCGGCGATCGGTCCGTTAAAAAAAGATCAAATAATAAAAATGATTTAATTTTGAAATGTATGACCCAATTCAACGGAAAATATTATTTGTTTGGCAACTGGAAAATGTATTTAGATTTGGAAGAAAGTCAGGTTTTAGCTAAAGCATTAAAAAAAGACGCGCATAAATTTGGTGAAGAAATAAAAATGGCTGTATTCCCGAGCTCGCTTAGCATTACCATGGTGAAAGAAATTTTGGAAGGAAGCGGTATTGGTATTGGGGCGCAAAATGCGTATTGGGTTGACAAGGGCGGATATACCGGTGAAGTGTCAGATGTAATGTATAAAAAAATTGGTTGTGAATATATTTTAGTCGGGCACAGTGAGCGTCGGCATCAATTTCATGAAACCGATCATGAAGTTAGACAAAAAATGGAAGCGGTTTTGGATGCGGGATTGTCTCCGGTTTTGTGCGTAGGCGAAACCCAAAAAGAACGTGCGGAAGGAAAAGAAAAAGAAGTGGTTGAGATTCAGTTGCGTACGGCTTTGGATAGTTTAAATTTGCCAAAAGGGCACGAATTGGTTGTCGCTTACGAACCAGTGTGGGCAATTGGAACTGGTGAAGCTTGCGATCCGAGCGAAGCCGAATATATGCATGAATTAATTTTAAAAATTTGCGATAAGTTACTGCCCGGAGTTTCGGTAGTGTTGTTGTACGGTGGCAGTGTAAGACCAGAAAATGTGGCTGGTTATTTAACGCAAAAAAATGTCCATGGCGTTTTAGTGGGTGGTGCGTCTACCAAACATGATGAATGGTTGGAGATCACTAAACACGCGCAAACAAAATAACTTTATGTTAAATTATATTTTTGGTGGAATTATCATTGCCTGTTTACTGGTTATTATTTTTATTATTGTTCGTAAAGTTCCGCAGCTTTCTAATATTGATTTGATTAATTTACCAGAAGAGCAGCAATCTCAAAAAAAACGCGCGTTAATTTCTCGGCAGATTGATGAGCGCGGTAGAATGATTAAAGAAAAATATTTGCCATTTGTGATTAGTCCTATTAAAAAATTGTGGGGTATTGTTCAGTTGAAATTTCGGATTTATGTTGGCAAGATAGAACGACTATGGTTGCATGAACAGCATACTAAAAAAATAGCCAAGCAACAGATAGAACCAGAAGTAGACATAACAAAACTATCTAATCTATTAACTGAAGCGGATCAGAGTTTGAGTTTTAACAATTTAGACAGGGCCGAAGAATTATATATCGCGGCAATTAAAATTGATCAAAAATCCGCGCCCGCATATCGCGGTTTGGGTAATACTTATTTTTCCAAAGGCGCTATGGAAGAGGCGCATCAGACCTTTCAATTTGTTTTACAATTGGAGCCGGATGATGATAGTGTTTTGGTAAAATTAGCGGAAATTGCTGAAAATCAAGGGGATTTAGAAGAGGCGATTGATTATTATCAAAGAGCGACTGTTGTCAATGATTCGCTGTCTCCGCGGTTTTATAAACTGGCGGAATTATTGCAAAAAGTGGGCCAAAATGATGTGGCGTTGGATGCGATTCTGCAAGCGGTGGAGCTTGAGCCAAAGAATCCCAAGTATCTTGACTTACTCATAGAAACTGCTATAATATGCAACAACAAAGAAGTTGCCGCTAAAT
>Ga0247841_10011824_pt1 | contig 11515 bp, 9 predicted proteins | sample LaCruzMarch2015__2_FD_192410 | JGI IMG/M metagenome (GOLD analysis project Ga0247841, IMG submission 192410) | Freshwater microbial communities from meromictic Lake La Cruz, Castile-La Mancha, Spain - LaCruzMarch2015_18m | ecosystem: Environmental > Aquatic > Freshwater > Lake | place: Spain...
TTTCCACATTTTAAATATAAAAGGTCCCGTCCCAACGGGATGGTTTCTAAAATCATTACCAAAATACTCAACGGCTTCTTTCGGAACAACCGAGCAGTATGGCATTGTTAAAACACCAAGAAAAGCTGGAAAAGGTTGCTTAAGATAAATTTTTAATGTAGAATCATTGATTGCTAGAAAACCTGGGATACTGTCGCTTATAAATATATTATTAAATATCCATGAGCCCGGGGATGCTACTTTTGGGTCTATAATTCTTTTAAAACTATAAACGAAATCAGACGCAATAACTTTTCTTCCTTTACCACTTGTGAAAACAACATTATCATGAAAATATACATCATTACGTAAAATAAAAATGTATTCCCTTCCATTATCTGAAATTGTCCAGGATTTAGCAATACATGGCAAAATATTTAAACTATCATCCATCTGAACTAATCCATTATAAAGTTGGTTTATAGGCCAGATTGTCGTTTGGTTTTTTGCAAATGCAGGATCTAAAGAAGGTATTCCTTTAGATTCATTATATCTGAATACAGTACGATTATCTATTTTGTGAATATCACATTGTGTCAATACTAAGGCAAGTATAAAATATAAATAACCTTTTGCTTTGTATAACTTTTTGCTTTGCATTATTTAAATCAAGAAGAAATTTTATTATAAAATATTTTTAAATCATGCATAATTTGTAAAATATGTAAAAATTAAAAAAGACGAACCATAAAGATTCGTCTCTTTAATTTTATATTTTTTTAATAAAACTTTTCAAAAGTTTTATTTATTCGTTTCGTTTTTTATTTTTTGAATATATTTTTTTTACGCCGTAAACAGCACCGGCAATTAGCATAAACAAAGCACCTCCATCAATAGGAGTTCCTTGTGCAGGAGGAGGAGGAACTTGTGCCATAACATTGTAATTTAATACTAATACTATAAATGCTATTATTAACCCTATTTTATTTAATTTATTCATTATAAGATAATTTATTGAATAATAATTCAGCCCAAATTCACTTGCAAAAAAAACAAATTATATTCACATTAACAAATTTTTATTTAAAAAACAAACCATTTTTTTTATAAATTATTAACAAAAATAACTAATTTATAAAAACTTTCTTAGAGAACACCCCTTTATCATTAGTTATTACTTTAATAATGTAACAACCTTTTGATAATATATTCATCTTATTTAGTGATGGATTTAGTTTATTTGTTTGTACAATTTGTCCTAATAAATCATATACATAAATATTACCCTCATTTTTATATTGGTTGTCAATATATACGTTATTGTCATAAGAATAAATATCAATATAATTATCTTGAGAGTTATTTATTTCTGTAGGATTATAATTAAAATGTAATATGAACCTATTATTAATACTTCCTGTATTAGTAACTGTAAAAGAATAATTAGGATTTAAGATCAAATCAGTATATAGTCCTGTTACAACATCTTCCAATCCGATTGTAGTGCCAGGAATAAAATCATCAAAACTAGCATTAAAAGTATAACTCCCTGTTTTCCCTGCATAAATTCCAACAGGAACAGTTTTAGCACCGTTTAATGAAGCTAAAGTTTGGATTGCATATTCATCACTATTAATAAATGTATATAAAGACAAATCTGCATTTCCTTTCAATTTTCTTGCATCGTACATATTATCAAGAAGATCAGTGGCATCACTTTTAAAAGCAACTATTATTTCATTGTAATAATTTGTAGGATTAGTAATTCCGAGTTTTAATAGTGGAAATCCTGTAGATTTGTAAAATACATTATTTGTAGTACTTCTCATAGAATTTGTAAATTCAATATTAGAAGTTGAAGCAGCTTTAATTTCAAAACCCTGACAGGAACTAATAATTTTATTTGGATTTAGTAATGTTGCACCACCACCTGTAGGAGAAGTAATTCCAATTGTATTAATTATTGTAAAATCAGCTGTACCATTTGTGTATCCAGTACCACCGGAATTATCATCTGTCCATAAATAAACAGCATTATACCCGGCATCTAATGTTGTACTATTTGTTGCATTTGATAGAAAATCAGCAACAGATATTGATGAAGGATAAGGATTACCAACGAGATTCCAACCATCATTTGCAGCAGCACCATTGTTCTTTGCCAAATAAGAAATAGTTCCGTCATTTGGCTGACCTGTAAAACTTGCATTAATTGTAGTAACTGTATTTGTAGTACCTACAGAGTATCCTCTCCCAATGAGCATATTTGTGTTAGGGCAGGCAACCCATCCATCTGACATTTGTAATGCAGATGTAGCAATGTCTGGGTTAAACCAATAAATATTTGGATTATACCAACCAAATATACTTGTATTTCCTGTAGTAATTGGAGATGACCAAAAATTATTTACATATATAGTAAAAGTACCGGCAGAACCTGTTTTTTTAATCGTTACATTTCCATTAATCAAGCCACCGGCTCCGGGAGTCCCTACACCAGACATTAATGATGCTCCGGATTCAATAATTAAATTATTATTTGTATTAAGAGTATTTCCTGCTGTAATATATAAATTTCCTAAAATAGATGTAGTACCTGTAATATTTTGAGTACCATTATTAAAAATGATATCGCCAGTACCTAAAATATTGCCATTATTCAGAAGGTTACCACTAATCGTAAGGCTACTTCCACTACTAATATTTACAGTTGCACCTGTTTGTATTGTTATATCAAGGCATTGTTCAGAGCCTGTAATAACAGGAAAATTTCCTCCCGTGGGTGTTGATGGTATTAAAATATTTGTTGTTGATGTTGGGACGCTACATGTCCAATTGGCAACAGATGACCAATTATTGTTAACACCAACCCAAGTATTATATGTTACAAAAGTTGTTGTACTTACACAAGTTGTAGTATTACAAACCCCTTCAGCCCTTACCCAATAAGTTGTGGTAGTATTAGGAGTAACTGTAGGAGAAGTTCCAGAAGTAATGTAAGTTCCTCCACACGAACCTGAATACCAGTTCCAATTTGCAGAAGTTCCTAAATTTCCACCTGTTATTCCAAGTGTTATTGATGCTCCTTGGCATATTGATGGCACCCCAGTTACTGATGTTGCAGGTAAAGATAAAGTACAGGCTGTTCCCTTAACAGTAAAATCATCTAATCTATATAATTTACCCGAAAGAGGAATAGTAACAATCCACTTAAATTGTAAATTTGTAGCTCCAGTTGCTCCAATACCAAGTGAAATCCGTGTGCCCCCATTAACCCAATACCAATTAGTATTAGGACTTACGTCAGTAAAACTAGGTGTATTCCAGATTATACCATCAGTACTCCACTGAAAAATAATTGAAGAAACACCAGGATATCTAACTCCTGCCCATAAAACAGTAATATTACTGTATCCCACAGTAGATAAATTATTATTATATGTAAGGGTATAAGTAATTGGAAAAGCAGTACTTGTTCTTATATTAGACCCGCTTGAAGATCCTGGACAGTTAGATGGCTGAGTGTTATCAATATACCAGCCGTTGGTTGGAGAAACCGTCCAGCCTGTGGGAAAACTTCCAAAGGTTTGATTATATAAAGTTGTTTGAGAATAATTTATTTTATAAAGTAATAAATAAATTATTATACTAATACATATTTTAAAATTTTTCATAAATAAAATTAATTTAAGATAAATGTAATTATTTTAATAATTAACTATGCAAATATAAAATAATTTTTTTTCTAAAAAAAAAATTATATATTTTTTCACGAATTTTTAGTTAAAATTATGATTAATTAATAACTGATGTTACGCAGTATTTTTATATTGGACAAAAATAGGTGTTGATAACCTATTTAATTCTTGACGAGCAGCCTTTATTGCAGCCGTATTTATTTTAGCTTTTAACTCAAAATGATTATTTGAAGTACGATAGCTTAACCGTTCAAGCTTTACATAAGCCATTATTGATGCAATAAAATGACTTTCCTGTGTTATGGGTGTTTTTGTTGGTGATTTTGCAAAGGATGCATTACTTTTTACAGATTTGTGATAATCTTCTACTCTCCATCGTTTTTTATAGATTGTAGTTATTTGGTCATAAGATAAGTTTAAATCTGAAGAAGCCAGATAGAGTGTACCAGTGCTTCCATCTTTGTTTTTAAAGACTTGTTTACAAATGAGTACTGGAAAATCCAATTGTTCAAAATAAACGGACATAGTACACCCTTCCGGCTTCAATGACTTAATACTTACATATTCCCCATTCTCTTTATCTCGCACTGATAATGCTACTTTGCGATTATCCTTTATTGCTAAAATAAAATCCCTATTACATTCTTTTTTTACAAAATTCATATTTTTTGCTGATGAATACCAAATATCAGCTAAAACATACTTAAAATAAAGATTTATTACTGAAATATTTACCATCTCTCTAAATATCTCATTTTTTTTCTTACTGCTTTTATATGCTAATTTCCCTCTTTTGTTAATGTATGGTATGTCCTTCTTTATGAATTCAACGCATACTGGTAAACTCATCGATTTATTATGATAAATTGATGACACAAAGTTAACTCCTTTAATACATCTTCCTATACAATGGTCAAAATGCCAATTGATAAGTTCGTTCATATCTGTATATTGTTTTTCTTCTACTGAATCATCTATTATAATAACCCCTTCTTCTCCTTGTATTTCCTGACACATAGGTTTTGTCATTTTCCATAGTCTCTTTGAATTAATTTCTCCTAACGATAGCATCCGGGTTATTTTGTCATGGGATAGTTCAGAATTTACCATTTTCGAGAATCCCGTAGCTGTTGTTTGTGTTGTGGATGAAAGTAAATAATCGGTATACAAATCTATTAATTTATTAACACTCATATTCGTTTTTAACTCAAATTTAAACTATTTTTGCGTAATGTCAGTTAATAAATAAGATTATATTATAAGTTTTTGTCAATTTTATCTACTTTTTTAAAACAACAAATTTCTCTCCCGAAACAGAGTCAATTAACTGGTATTTAATTTTTTTTGTGAATTGTTGAGGAACAATTGCATTGGGATAAATAAAAGCAAAATCAACTTTATTAATATCTATAAAATCTAATTGGCTATTTTCAATTGAGGTAAATATTTTATTTCTTTTTTGTAATTTAACAAAATGGTAAAACTCATAAGAACTTAACCAAATATTGTCACATAGATTTGATTTATTTAAGCTCATATCTAATATGCTTAAATTACTAACTCCATAATATTTATTTGAAAATATCCTTGCAAAACAGATTATTTTATTATTCAAAGAAACTGGATTCCCACTTTTTTCACCATTAATCTTGTCAATATCGTTTTGTCCAATAAAACATATACCATAATTATTTATTCTACTATTGTCCAATATTTTTTTAACTGTAAATAGGTATTGATCTGAATATTTAGCTGAAGAGGTTAATTTATTCTCATAATGATTTTTTATGTCTAAAAATAAATTATATCCGAAAATACTTATAAAAAATAAAAATACCGGCAAGTTATATTTATTTAACTTAAGATGTCTGAAATAAACAATAAAACTTAAATTGAACAATACCCAGAATAAAGGCATTACCCATAAAAAAAATTCTCCGCCAATATAAAGCTTGAAAGCAATTCCTGAAGTAATTGTTCCTGTTACTAATATTATACCAACTAAAAGATATAAAATATTGAAATGCTTAACGTCTTTATTTTTCAACTCTATAATATAAACATAGCAAATAAAAGCGATAAATGGTGAAAAAAATAATATTACTCTTATAAAAGGGAATACAGATTTAAAAATTATATATTTTAAATTGGAAAATTGTAAAGAAGATAAAAGAATATTTATATAAGCAGTGTCAGCTACATTTTCTTTGTTTTTATTTCCACATATATAAAAAATGGTTAAATAAGAAAAAAAGAAAACAATAATGCTAATAACTACATATTTAAATTCTTTTTTAGATAAAAATTTTAACCAGTAATTAAGAATTAAAATTAAAATTATCCCACCAGCTATTCCAGGTAATGAACCAAGTGCAATTATACATATAAACAGAAGAAAAATCAAGCCAATATCTTTTTTATTCTGTATAAAAAATAAATAAGATAAAATTATAAAAGGATATAATACTGCTAATTTTTTATTCCATACATTAAATATATTTACATGCAGATAACCTGAATATTTTAGTAATTCATAATTTTTAAAAAAATCAAAATAAATTCCACCAATAAAAAATAATAAATAACATATAATAATTTTATAAATATTCACTTTACTAAAATGTTCCCAAATTGATAATAACCCAATTAAAGAAAGTAAATACAATAAAGGATAAACAAAAAGCATTAAACAGGTTATACCCGGTATATTTGTGATTTCAATAAAAAAAGCATTAATCCATAATTCAAAATAATGGTAGGGATTTATACCGTTAAATTCAGGGAAATATAAATTTGTAAGAAGTTCTTTATTTTCTTGTCCTGTCTTACTTAATATTTCTGAGATATCATTATACCAAATATAGTCTATAAAAGGAGTTACAAAATTGAAATGACCGCTTTTTAATAGGAAAAATGCCTGAAAAAAATAAAAAGGAAAAGCTAAGATAATTACCAAAGGAAATCTTTTAAGTAAAACCACAACACTTTCAATAAATAACTTGCTTTTAATCCAGATAATGCTTTTGTAATATTTTAATATAAGAATAATTAAAATAACAATGAATAATATATTGACAGTTCTGAAATTTGATTTAATAATTGAAAAAATAAGAATAGTAAAAATTAACCCAGAAATAAATTGAAAAAATAATGTTAAATATTTATTCTCTTTTGTCTTATTAAAAGTTAAAAAAACAATAATAAAATTCCCAACAAACAAAAAGAAAAAGATTAACAGTAAAAAAAATATATAATATCTTAACCCTAAAAGAATCACATTTATCATAACATACTTTTAAATGTTGATACAAATTTATTAAAATAATTCTCTAAAAATTAATAGTTTATTTATAGCCAAAAGTGATAATAATTTTCAATTTTAATTATTTTAAAACCACACTTTTCATAAAATTTACATGCAATTTTATTATCAAGTTGAGTTACAACATTCATAATAAAGATATTTTTATTAAAAAAATATCTTTTAGCTGAATTAATTAATTCTGTTCCTATACTTTTTCCTCTATAATTATCATCAACACCAATTAATCCGATATTTCCAATATTATTTACAGAATAAAGTGTAATTAAACCATGTAAATTATTATTGTTTGTGTAAACAAATACAATATCAGCAAGCCTCTTTTGTAATGAATTATTTATCCATAAAGAATATAAATCATTATATCGGTTTGGAATAAAATTTTTATCAATTTTAAATCGTGAATAACTACCGCATTGTAACGCCAAAGAAATTAGTTCTTGATTAGGTACTGAGTCAGTATATTCAATAATATTTGGATTATTATCTGCAATAAATTTATCTTTAAAATTAGTGGAATAAGTAGTTTTTTTGTCAATTAAAAACCCTTTGTTATTAATTGCGATTTTATTTAAATTGTAATTATCTGGAGAAACACTCCAATATATTAATTTATAATTTTTATTTTTTAATTCATTTAATGTAGCTTTAAGTTGGGCGTCATCTATGTTATTAGTATTTAATTTAGCCACATTAAATCCAAAAAAATCTGAATCCCATTTTAAATTTGTATACAAACTCATTTATATTCTGTATAATTAAATATTAATTAAATCACTTATAATATATTTCGGTCGGTTTTTAACTTTTTCAAATGTTTTACCAACATAAAGTCCGACTATTCCTAAAACAAAAATTATCATTCCTGATAAAAACCATATAGATAATATTAAACTTATCCAACCAAGTACAATAATATCTCCGTTGATAAATTTTATTAAATTATATATTCCAAAAATAATTGAAAAAAATGAAATAATCAATCCAAATTTTACGGTAAGTTTTAAAGGTTTATCAGAAAAAGCAAGCATTACATCTAAACTGAGATTAATCAATTTTCTATATGAATATGTTGATTTTCCTTTTGATCTTTCAGCATGTTCTACAAAAATTGTTGTACTTTTAAAACCTACCCATTTAACCATTGTTGGAAAATATCTCAAGTTATCTTCCATTGAACAAATTGCACTTATTACTTTTTTATGATAAATTCCAAAATTAGCAATTGATGCATCTTGCTTTGTGCCTGTTAAATAGCTTAATACTTTATAAAACCATTTTGAAAATGTTTTTTTAAAAAAATTGTCTTGTCTGTTTTCTCTTTTTCCTAAAACAATTTCTAATCCTTCAAGTGCTTTATTATATAATTTTATAATTTCCTCCGGTTGATCTTGTAAGTCGCAATCCATAACTACAACCCATTCTCCTTGTGCATGTTCAAGCCCTGCGGTGATTGCATAATGTTGCCCAAAATTTCGAGATAAATTAATTCCTTTAATACGATTATCCTTTTTTGCTAATTCCAAAATTGCATCCCACGCTTTGTCTGGGCTATCATCATTAACCATAATAATTTCGAAGTTGGAATTAATTGTTTCTAACGTTTCTTTAAGTCTGTAATATAATTCATACAAACTGGTTCTACAACCATAAACAGGGGTAACAACAGAAAGAAAGGGTGATAAATTATTATTAGATTTTGAAATACTAAACATTAAATTTTTTATATAAAAAACAAAAGTAAATAAATTAATTTTATTTATCTATTTAATTATTTGAATTTTCTTTAGATTAATAATTTTTTAAAGACAGGTAATCGTATTATTTCCTGTATTAAACAATAAATCAATTATACTAAGGTTTGGAATAAATCCGAATTTGTTAGAAAATACTTGGTAATATTCGTTAGTAATAAAATTATCATTGCGGATATGGAACTTTTTTTTTGGATGAATTAACTGTCTGAAATCATAAGTATTATCGTCAGGAGTTCTAATATATTCTTTGGTATAATTTATTGATTTATTAATATTAATAATATTTAAAATAATTTTTTGTAGCTCTGTATTAAAGTCAATTAGAAAAGAATAATTTTTAAAATAAAAAGGTAATAGTTCATTTATAAAGTACTGATAAAAAGGAGAGGAGTTATAAGCTGATTCAATAGACATTAAATGTACCCTTTGCCAATTCATAGAATAATCAATTTTAATATCTTTTATTAAGGTTTTTACAGAACTGTTTTTTTTAATTGGTATTATTAATGATAAGGGTCCATTTGCACCATAAATAACACATCTGTTTCTGTAAGTTTGTTTTGTATAGTTTTCAAATTTTTCAATATAAATATTATTATAGTTTAAAATTTTAGAATAATATTCAATTGGTGCTAAATAAGCTGTTGATAATAAGACTACAGTTTCGTTTGAATTTTCAATTTTCAATTTATTTTTTATTGATATTATGTTGAAAATTAATATATTTTATTTGTGTTTCTATAGAATTATTTATTTTAGTTAGCTATTCTTTGATACAAAAGTAAATAATTTCATGTTTAGGTAGCCTGTAATATTCAATAGTTTTATCGTCAAAACCAGAAATATAATTATCTTCTATAACTTTAAATCCTGATTTTTTTAAACGTAATGGATAGTCTAATCCGTGAAAACGTAAATGATCATATTGCCCAAAATGTTTTTCCCTGTCTTTAGGATTAGTAATCGTGTTATCTTCATAAGTAACGTCTCTGTTATAATCAATTGGAACCTGAAGTATAGCCCATCCACCTTTTTTTAATACTCTATATATTTCTGATGTTGCTTTGAATTCATTTTCAACATGTTCTAAAACATGGTTGCAAATAACCGCATCATAAGTATTATCCTCTATTGGAATATTTTGGATGTCTATTTTAATATCAGCTAAAGGAGATTTAAGATCGGCAGTGATATATTCAAGGTTTTTTAAATTACGGAATCTTTTATAAAAAGCTTGTTCAGGTGCAATGTGAAGAACTTTTAAATTAGCAGTAAAGAAATTTGTTTTATTATTTAAGTATAGCCACAATAAGCGATGTCTTTCTAAAGATAAACACTTGGGACACAGCCTGTTTATTGCGCCAACATTTCCGTAAGGTAAAAATTTTTTAAATCCATTTTTACAAATCGGACAATAAACATTATTCCCTTTGTAAATAAAAGCAAATATTTTACTAAAAATAAAGCTGAATTTTATAAGAATATTCCTTGGTACCTTTCTAACTAAAAATTTTATTAATAATCTCATAATTTTAATTTATTGCTTTTAGAATTCTATTCCACCTCACATGGTTTTTAACATTTTTTGATTTATTAAGTGAAAACCACAAAAAAGAAGCAGAGCCGATAATATGATCTTCAGGTAAAAACCCCCACTGCCGGGAGTCAAATGAATTATCACGATTATCGTCCATTACAAAGTAGTAATCAGATTGAAATTTATATTCTTTAGTTATTTTATTATTTATCAATATGCTATCACCTTTTATTTCAAGCGAATTATTTTCATATTTTTGAATAATTCTTTTATATAAATCAATATTTTTTTTATTTAATGCAACAACAGAATTTTTTTTAGGAACAATAACTGGTCCAAAAAAGTCATCATTCCACCCATATAAAGGATTATGTGGAAAAGTAAAATAATTATCTTCATATTTATAAATACGTAATAATTTTATACTTTTGATAATTGGATATTTTAAAAGGCTGTCTGTTATCTGAGGAGTTAAAAAATAATCATAAACACCTTCAGAAATAGTACCCCCCATACTTAAGTTATATTTATTAATAATTTCATCAGGAATTTTTTCTCCGTTTGTTATAACACGGTATTTATATTTAATATTTTCATTAAATTTAATCATTTTGTTATTAACAAAGACTTTTTTATTAAGAATAAGAAGTGTATCACTTGGTAAACCAACACATCTTTTTACAGATTTTATTTTTTTATCTATAGGCGAATCATCTTCAAAAGGGCTATTAATAAGTAAAATATCATTTCTTTTTATATCTGAAAATTCGAATATTCTAAAATATGGTAAAGTAATCCATTCAAGGTATGAATTTGTTTTGGTAAATGGAATTTTATTTCCTATAAAGGGTAAAGATAATATAGTAATTGGTAATCTAACTCCAAACTTTATTTTGTTAACCAATATATAATCACCCGGATAGAAAGAATCTTCCATATTATTTGAATTTACTGAATATGATTGTATAATAAAGGAATTTATAAACCATATAAACAGTAATGCAATAACAATTGCTTTTATCCAGTCTTTTTTATTAGATTTTATTTTTTTTCTAATCATGGTGTATTAGACGAAACATTCTGTTCCACCTTATTTTACTGAACCAGTTTTTATCTTTATCAAGTGAAAGCCATATAAAAACTGCTTTTCCAACAACGTGGTCTTCTGGAACAAATCCCCAGAATCTGGAGTCAAGAGAATTATGACGATTGTCGCCCATCA
>Ga0247841_10011825_pt1 | contig 11515 bp, 12 predicted proteins | sample LaCruzMarch2015__2_FD_192410 | JGI IMG/M metagenome (GOLD analysis project Ga0247841, IMG submission 192410) | Freshwater microbial communities from meromictic Lake La Cruz, Castile-La Mancha, Spain - LaCruzMarch2015_18m | ecosystem: Environmental > Aquatic > Freshwater > Lake | place: Spain...
AATGTCTATGGTGCGACCAACTGTCAAGACTGAAAAGAAAATGCGTGTCCTCATTACGATGGACAAAAAAGTATATACTCGCATCAAGCACAGCGGCTACCGTACCTCAACGTTAATTAATCACTTGCTCTCAGTATTTCTACACATCTGCCCCGGTAGTTCAATGGATAGAATGAGGGCCTCCGAAGCCTTTGATCCGAGTTCGAATCTCGGCTGGGGCGCTTCGCGCCCCAGTCTCGCCGCTCGCATCGGCTCGCAGCGATCGGCTGGGGCGAACTAGTTTTAACTTGTGTGTTTGGCGGGGCTAGTTCCGTTTATAAATATGTGGTAAAAGATATACATATCTAGTACTAGCGAGAAATAGAGTAATGTCTTGGTGCACAAGATGAACATAACACTAGTCAATCTTCCAAAAAGCTTTTCTGGTCAGGTCGGCGAGCCATATGGCTTGGAAATGCTTGCAGCATCACTAAAAGGGCGACACAATGTGCGCGTGCTGGACGCCCAGATCATGAAAAACAATGGCGAACTTCTGGCCGCTCTGAAAAATTCCAAGCCAGCTCCTGATGTCATCGGGATTTCTGCCCAGCCCTCTTCCCAGAGCGAGCTAACGGCTCTTGTTCGGGGGCTTGACCGTGTCGGCGGCAGACCTCTCGTAGTGGTCGGCGGGCATCTGGTTTCATCTGCCCGGGAAATAGTTCTTGAGAAAAATCCATTGGTTGATGTCGGAGTCGTAGGTATGGGTGGTGCAGCTTTGAGCGACATCGTGGATGCTTATGGAGGCGGCTCGACTTTTGAGGGAATGCCAAACATAATATTTCGTCTCAATGGAAAGATAATCTCCACTCGGCGAAGTCCGGTCAGTCTCGATGGAATTCCCTGGGCAGACCGGGCTCTATACGAGGAATACTGTGGCAAAGGGCTTATCGACCCTTCGAAGGTGATGATATTCAAATCAGGCGGGTGCGCCGGCATCTGCTCATTCTGCATGGTGCACGAGTTTTTTCCCCGTTCCAAGATGGATGGGATGGCAAACACCTCGTGGCTAACTAGATCGCCAACGGATGTTTCTGAGGAAATGATGCATCTTTTCAATGCTTACTGGAAAAATTGCGGAAAAGACAAGTTCACGTTTGATTTTGTCGATTCGGACGCATTTGGTCTCAGGCCTGGCGATTGGACCGAAATATCTGCAAACCTGAAAAAAAGCGGGTTAAGTGGCAGGATAAACTACTGGATTTCCCTCAGGCTGGATGAGTTCATAAACAATCAAGATGTGCTGGCATCCATGGCATCTACCGGGCTTGCCGGTGTTTTTCTGGGTCTTGAAAGTAGCATACCTTCCGACTTGCGCGTTTACCGCAAGAATCTCACTGTTTTTGGCAAGCAGTTTGACTTGGATGCTGCCACTTTGGAGCAGATGGTTTCCAATGTCAAAATATTCTGCGCTCGACATAATCTGCGCCTTAAGCTCGGTTGGGTGAATGTGCATGCTGACAGTTGCCTATCCGATGTGAAGGATTCGATCGCCTTCCTTGAGCGCAATCATCTCCTTTACAATGTTGGTTCGATAATCAAGCAGGTGGCTGTCTATCGTGGTTCTACAATTTTCAAGCAATATGCTTCGCGTGGGCTTATCACCGAATTTGACGAAGGGGCAGAATGGATGGATAAGAAATGCCCTTACCAGATTATCGACCCTCAAGTTTCCCGGCTGATTGGCTACTTCAAACGTTTCAAAACCTTGGTTCTTCCGAAAGAAGACGAGCTTCGTACAAATATCCGGTTTGTCGGGCTAGACGCAGACAATTCGATAACCGAGTTCAAGTATTACCGACTCCATCGTGATGTAGAATACTCCGTCACCATGCATTTCATAAAATTGGTTGAGCAAAACGCTCCTGACAAAGAGTTTCTTGATGCAATTGTGGGCGCGCAAAAAAAGTATGTTTCAATTTTTGGGGAATATCTCTTGGCGCGCGAATCACAGGTCCGCAATCCATCTAACGATAGTTCTACTGTTTAATGCCGCGCTGGTTTTGTCTACTTATACTTTTTCTCAGTCATCCTCAGCATCCCTGCGACTTTCTTTATGAGCGCGCGCTTTTTCGGAGATTCATCAAGAACGTATCTCAACACATCCACGAAGTTGTCAACCGGCACGATTTTTATCTTCCCTCTCAAGCCCTTGGAAAGATGGATGTCCTCCGCATTGCTGCGCGGCACCACGACTGCAATCATCCCTGCCTCGATTGCGGCTTCTGTCTTGCCAGTAACGCCACCCACTGGCAGCACTTCTCCTCTCACGGAAAGCGAGCCAGTCATTGCAATGTCTTGTCTCACAGGTACGCCCTCCATTGCGGAAATAATGGCAACCGCAATCGAAATTGAGGCAGAGTCTCCCTCCACTCCCTCGTAGGTCTGCAAAAACTGCACGTGCATGTCATACTGGGAAACATCCTTGCCAATATGTTTTTTTATTATGGCAGAGACATTCTCGACAGCCTCCTTTGCAATCTTGCCGAGCTTTCCGGTGGCAATAAGTTTCCCCTCCGCTTTTGAAGACGCAGGCGTAACCTCCGCAACAATTGGCATTATCAGGCCTGCGGATGCATCGCCAAGCACAGCCAAGCCATTCACCTTGCCCACGCTGCTTCCCTCTGTGGCAAACACCGGGTAATCTTTCCTGCTTTCCACAAAGCGGCGGCTTACCTGCTGTTCAATCGTCTGTGCCAAGCCGCGCGCAGTCATCACATGCTTCTCATCAACAACTGGCGATTTCTCTTCATTTGCAATGTCTCCTGCCGCGCGTACCAGCCCGCCAAGCTCGCGCAGGTTCAAAGACAGCCGTTTCTTCCTCCCAGCTTTCCTTCTCGCCTCGTCAATTATCTCCTGGACCGCGGCATATGTGAAGTGGGGTATTTTTCCGTCCTTCCGGACTTCCTGTGCGACAAACTGGACGTACCTATCCTCATTTTCAGGTGTGTCGGGCATGTTGTCCTGCACATAAATTTCATATCCATTGCCCCTGATCCTCGAGCGCAGCGCAGGGTGCATCCCCTGCATGTCCATGTAATTTCCTGCCGCCACCAAAACAAAATCGCAAGGCACAGGCTCTGTTTTCACAATCGCTCCGGATGAATTCTCACTCTGCCCAGTTATGGAATACTTCTTTTCCTGCATGGCTGTGAGCAGTTCCTGTTGGCTCCTAATCTTCAGCGATGCAACCTCGTCAATGAAAAGCACGCCCTTGTTCGCGCGGTGCACTGCGCCGCTCTCAACACGCAAGTGCGCAGGCGTGCCCATCCCGCCTGATTGCAACGGATCGTGTTTTACATCTCCCAAAAGCGCCCCTGCCCGGGTGCCTGTCGCGTCCACGAACGGCGCGTTCTTCTTTCCCGAGTTGTCCACGATGAGCTTGGGGTCGTTGTAGTCGAACATGCCCATCCGTTTGCCGAATGTATTCGTGAAGCGGTAAAGCAAATACATAACGCCGATAGCTACAAGCACCGCGAGCACAAACCACTTGTTGTCGTTGTTCAGTGCGCCTGTCACGTAAAAGAAAATTATCGCCGCAATCATGATGAAAAGGAACATCATGCCGCCATTTCCTCCGCGTGCCTGCGAGGCATTCTCGCGGTTTTTCATTGCCTGCTGAAGCATCCTGCCCTGCCCAAATTCCTCCTCTTCCCGCTCCTTTTTGCTCACTTTCTCGCCGGAAAATTTGGCAATTACCTGCCTCATCTGGCGAAATGACGAATACATCTGGAAAAGCCCTGGGTCTTTTTTTATCTCGTCCTCGCTCGGGTATGTCTTAACGGTTTTTACTATCGGGCGATTTTCATCATTTGGGTTTGGGTAGACTAAAATATCCTCAAGCGCGGTGGCAGGCATCAGCTCCGCCATTGCCTGCGCAAGCATGGATTTTCCAGTGCCTGGTGTGCCGATCATCAGCACATTCCTTTTCTGCACTGCCGCTTTTTTGACAAGCTTTACCGCCTCGTCCTGCCCAAGCACCTGGTCAATGAGCTTGGTTGGGATCTGGATTTCCTCAGTTGTTTTGAATTTCATCATAATTGTCACCAATCGTCTTCCGTCTTTCTTCCGTAACAATTTCAGCAGCATCGACCGCGAGCCTTGCCGTCTGGTTGCCGATATATGGGATTACTTTTGCCTTTGCATTTGCGCATTCTGTGCTTGACTGGCAGTTCTTCACGTTTTCCCAAAGTGCCTTCAGCCCAAAATCGTTAAGTGAGTTCACTTGAATGTCAATAATTTCAATTCTTGCAGTGTTCGGAATCTTGTTCGGGCCAAACGCATTAAGATAATACTCCCCCGCAAGGTCGTACTCAGAAATAACGCTGGTTATCTTTCTTGCTTGCGCAAGTATTGCGGCATCCACCGTCAATTGCACATTCTCCATCTCTGCCAATGCAAGCGCAGCGTCAAGCGCCTGCTTTTCGTCGGTGCATGTGGACAACTTCACATCTGCCCGATTCGCCCTCACACTCTCTGCGGCGAGCACGGCAGACGATTCATTTTTCGCTTTCTCGCACGAGGTGAAAAGTGCGTCGTACTTTTCCTGCGGCACTCCCCCTATGCAGCCGAAGAGAAGCGCCAGCGAGACTAACGATATGATAACAATGTTGGCATTCATGTTTGGCATTTCAGCCGTCGCCTTTTTATTGATGTCGGGTTCCGACCCGACAGCTGACAAAGTGCCGCTGGCACTTTATCATAGATAGCCTAAATGCATCTGTGTTGTGTGTCAACATCTTCCTAACAGTGTCAACATCATATTAACATTTATTAATCTTTGTTAATAAGAAGTTAACAGTCCTAAGGTGCGACCATGCTTGCTGGTTCAATCGCATGCATGGTAATGTTGTTATCAGAAGCCTGGCATGCCATGCCACGATGGCAGGGTTCGTTGCACCTTATGAGTTTAGATGGTGATGATACAATGCAGAAACCAAAAACAGAGGCAGTTATGGCAAAGAAAGAAGCGAAAGAGGCAAGCTCAGAGTCAGAGCTTGTCGAGCTTTGCAGGAAAATGCGCCTCATGAGCGAGCGCGACACAGACGCCACGCTCCCGCAGGTGCTAAAAGTGATGATGGTGCATTCGCGCGGCCAGCCTGTCGGTGGCTCCGAGCTTTCCGAGCTGTCCGGCATCAATAGGATTACTATTATACACCATATGAAGCGCCTTGAGGGCGCTGGATTTGTGCGGCGCGAGGAAGGCAAGTACATACTGCGCGTGCGCTCAGCCGAAGACATGATACTGGAATTCCGCAAGGAAATGGAGCGCAACTTCGTGGAAATGGACGAGATGGCGCGCGAGTTTGACGAGCAGTTTGCGCAGATGGAGCGTGAATTCGACTCGTCTACCCGGGTGCGCGCGCTCTTCGTTGCAACGAGCAGCAAGCACCCGAGCGCGTCGAAGCCTGACGGCGGCAATATGGCTCGCAAGGGCCTTCAGGCCCGAGTAGATGACGAGCAGTTCAAGAGGCGCAGAAGGCTGCCTTAAGACGTGATTTTGATGGAACATGAAAAGAAACCCCATATAGACCCTGCTGCAAAAGCCGCAGTGGAAACAAAAGTTCCACTACAAGCGCACAATGCTTCTGAGAAAAAGCACGCGGCGGCGCAAGTGCCCGGGAGCGAAAGTGCCCATGAGAAAAAGCACGATGCGCCTGCTGAAAAAGTCCAAAACGAAATTGAGCAGGTGTTCACCGAGCTTTCCGACAGGCTGCTTCGCCTCACCGCCGAGTTTGACAATTACAAGAAGAGGACTGCTCGCGAAAAGGAAGAGCTTTGCCGCGCATCAGAGGCGCGCCTCATGCTCCGTCTGCTTCCTTCATACGAGGAAGCCGGGCTTGCGGCAAAGGAAGTGGAAAAAATATCAGACGCCGCCACTCGCAAGGGCGTGATGATGGTGCTTGGCAACATTCGCGCATCATTTGAGAAGGAAGGTTTGCAGCCCATGAAGCTCGAGGGCGAGAAACTCGATCCATTTCGGCACGAGGTCGCACTGCGCGAGGAAAGCGATGCCCCTGAAGGGACAATCATGCGCACCATCCGCGCGGGCTATCTCTACAAAGGCGCAGTGCTCCAGCACGCAATCGTATCAGTTTCATCCGGAAAGAAAATGCAGGCGGAAAAGTCCGACAAGAAAGGAGAGGATGAAAAACAGATGTCGCCTAATGGCGGCAATTCGCCGAATGCAAAGCATTCGACGCCCGAGGTGGGAGAATGAACGGATATACCATTGTGCATCTCGAAGCCGATCAAACTGCGGCTGAAGACAACATTCTACAGCATTTCAACGAATACATGAACGCGCGCACGCATGCGCTGTCATTCGTGACAGAACGCGACGGCTATTTCCGCGTGGAATACAATGACTCGGTGGCAGCAAGCTCAGCGGCAATCGAGACGTTCGGCAACTTCCTGGTAACTTCAGGCTATCGGATAAATGGAATAACAAATGTGAAATCGGCAGAGGGAAACGAAGGGACCGAAATGCGTTTCTCGCTCGGGACAGACAAGGACGAGCGCGTGGTGCTTTCCACGCTCAACGTATACTGATGTGGTGTCTGAAAAAATGATTGAAATGGATATTGATGATTGAAAAGGTGAGAAACATGGCAAAAATTATTGGAATAGACTTGGGGACCAGCAACTCTGCCGCGGCAGTGATGGAAGGCGGAAGGGCAGTCATACTCCCGTCCGCAGAAGGCGCCACGCAATACGGCAAGGCATTCCCCTCCTATGTGGCATTCACAAAAGAAGGGCTAAAGCTGGTGGGCGAGCCTGCGCGCAGGCAGGCGATTGCCAACACGGACGGCACATTCTCCACATTCAAGCGCAAAATGGGGACTGACTTCAAGTACAAGGCATTCGGGAAAGAATACCGCCCTCAGGAGCTTTCAGCTTTCCTTCTCCAGAAAATCAAGCATGATGCGGAAATGTTCCTCGGAGACAAGGTGGAAAAAGCAGTCATCACCGTGCCTGCATACTTCGATGACAACCAGCGCCAGGCAACAAAGGATGCCGGCGCAATCGCGGGCTTGGAAGTTGTGCGCATCATAAACGAGCCAACTGCCGCGGCACTGGCTTATGGGCTTGACAAGGTGGGCAAAGACCAAAAAATAGTCGTCTTTGACTTGGGCGGCGGAACGCTCGACGTTACAATAATGGACTTCGGCAAGGGCGTTTTCGAGGTGAAAAGCACAAGCGGCGACACTGCGCTTGGCGGCACCGACATGGACAACGCAATAGTCGACCATCTCGCAGGCGTATTCCTCCGTGAAACCAGCCTGGATGTACAGTCTGACAAGCAGGCAATGCAGCGCCTGCGCGATGCTGGCGAAAAGGCAAAGATCGAGCTTTCCACAGTTCTTGAAAGCGACATCAACCTGCCTTTCCTGTCCGCAGACAAGTCCGGCCCCAAGCACTTTGTGTACAAGCTCACGCGCGCAAAGCTCGAGGAGATAGTGGAGCCAATTGTGAACAGGTGCAAAGTGCCTGTGCAGCGCGCCCTTTCCGACTCAAAGCTTGCGCCAACGCAAATTGACAAGCTGATAATGGTGGGCGGACCAACCCGCATGCCGATTGTGCAGAGATTTGTGGAAGGCATCTTTGGAAAGAAGGTGGAGCGCGGAGTGGACCCGATGGAATGCGTGGCAATGGGCGCGTCCATCCAGGCGGGTGTCATCTCCGGCGACGTGAAGGACATCCTTCTCTTGGATGTCACGCCTCTTGCTCTTGGAATCGAGACAATGGGCGGGGTTTTCACCAAGCTGATTGAGCGCAACACCACGATTCCCACCAAGAAGTCGCAGATATTCTCAACAGCGGCAGACTTCCAGCAGTCTGTGGAAGTGCATGTGCTGCAAGGCGAGCGGGCAATGGCGCGCGACAATGTGGAGCTTGGCAAATTCCAGCTCATGGGCATTCCGCCTGCGCCGCGCGGCGTTCCTCAGGTCGAGGTTTCGTTTGACATAGACGCCAACGGGATCATCCATGTGACGGCAAAGGACATGGGAACCGGCAAGGAGCAGAAAATGCAAATCGTCGCGCCGCACAAGATGGACAAGGGCGAAATCGAGAAAAAAATGCGCGAGGCCGAGGAGTTTGCCGAAACCGACAAGCGCGCAAAAGAGGAAGCCGAGCTCAAAAACGAGGCGGAGTCCCTTGTCTACACAAGCGAGAAAACCCTTGCAGACCTTGGCGACAAGCTGGACAAGGCGCTTGCCGACAAGGTGCGCGAAGCGGCAAAGGAAGTGAAAGATATACTTCCCAAAAACGACATGGCTGCGCTGAAGATATCGGTTGACAAGCTCAAGAAAGTGCTTCAGGATGCCGGCGCCTCCCTCTACAAAGGGCAAGGCGCGCAAGGCGGTCCGGGCGGACCTGGGCAAGGCGGGGCAGGCGCACCTGGCGATGACGGGCCAACTGGCTACGGGCCGCAAGGCGGCGCGGACGCAGGCAACCCGGGCGGGAGTGGGAACGTTTATGATGCCGACTTTAAGAAAGTGTAACAACACTTGTTCAGAAGTTAAGCGGAACGCCGCTCATCTCTGATAAGAAAGTCTAGTATGAATAAGTGAATGTAAGGTGATTCTCTGAACCCAAGCCAAAAATTATTCCTCGCCTGCGGCATAATGGGCGCGCTGGTGGGCATAATAACATTTGCAGGAGCATCCGCCCTGCTTCCGAAAAGCAATGCCGATGTTTTCCGCGAGTTCTACGCCACTGAAACCGCGGTGAGCATGAGCCCGTCGGACTACCTTTACGAACTTCGAACCGGCAAGTCCCCAGGCATCTTAGTCGATCTCCGCACGCCAGATGCATACAAGGCAGGACACATGGTAACTGCGATAAATATCCCAGCAGGGCAGATGGACACTGCCCAGATTGTCGCTGCATTTTCCAAGCTTCCCAAAAACGCAACTGCCATCAACTACTGCTACAGCAGCGACTGCACGCTCTCCCGCAATGTCGGCAAGGCGCTTGCTGACAACGGGATTTATGCAAAGCACCTTACTGCGGGCTGGCTTGAAATCGCGCGCGATTACGGAAGCTATGGCGATTACGGAAACTATATTGTGAACGGCACTGCGCCAGGCACGCTTTCTGCCAATCAGTCCATCAACCCGCTCGCGTGCGATCCATCTCTTGGCAGCGAGTTTGGGTGCTGAAGGTTTCCTGCCTAGATTTTTCTTTCCACGCTTTTTCCAAGCCACTTGAAGACGTGTGAGAGAGAATGTCTTCCCTCTGCGATTTCCTTCATCATTCTTGCGCGCGCTTTCTGATCTTTTTCGTCACCCGCGGACATCGTATAGCCATTCAACTCGAGAAAAGCCCTGGACAGCGCAAAAGCAGTCCGCTTGTTTCCATCAGTAAATATGTGTCCCTGATACGCGAGGTATCTGAGCAGATAGGCGGTTTTCCTAAGGACTTTTTCCTTGTCGCTTTTGCTGTCTTCAGCATAGGTTTCCACTCTTGCAAGTATGTAGTCAAGGTTAGCTTCCTGCTGAACAACGTGCTCCTGGCTATAAGTTGAGGTGGCGATTTTGTTTGCGTGGATTGCTGCATCTTTGGTAAAGTAGGTCACCATAGGCCTTCGCCTACTGCTTTGACAATATATCCATCATCTTCTTGTTCTCTTTCATAATCTGCCTGAAAACTGAATCAAGGTTTCCGACTGCCTTCCTGTTCGGTGCTGCCATATCAATCGCCATTATCTGGTTTTCATTCCTTATTAACCTAACGTGCCACCACGAGGTTTGTCATGCCTCGCCTCTTGCGCTCAACCAAGCTTTTCTGCTCCAGCTTGTCCAGCAAGCGCGACACTTTCACCTTTGAAAAGCCGGTCATCTTCATGATGTCTGACTGGAACACGCTGCCGCCAGCGGAATTTACTATAGCAACCACGCGTGTCTCGTCAGGGTCAAGCTCGCTTTCTGCAATTTTCCTTTTCCTTGCAGGATTTGATTTTGCAACATGTTCATCTTTGCTTTCCTCAGGCTTTGCAAAATATGCAGTGTAGCCCAGCCACCCTGCAAGCATTGCAATCACAATGATTAGCGCGGCAATCACAATATTCTGCGTCTCCACTATCTTTGCGTGCGGGCACACGCTGGCGTCCTCGGTGCAGCTTCCCGCTGCCAAATCATTGAGCGTGCGGTTGTAGAAAAACACCGCTGCCACAAAGAGAAGCAGGAGAACTGCGATTACGCCCACGAGCGTTTTGTTTTCAGATAAGCCCATGTATCAACACCTGAAACTAGTTTCAATGGTATATTAATTAAGCGTTGCTACTCCGGCATATCAAAGAGCGGCGAGGGGTTGTACTCTCATGTGCGCGTAGGCGCATTTAATTATGTTGCAAGCGCAGGCTTGCAACAGCAGGCAAAATTCAGTGGAATTTTGCCTACGCTTGCGGCGCGCCAAAAAACAGGGAAAGGTGAGAATATGGCAAGACAAATATTCAAGGTAAAAGGCATGCACTGCCCTTCGTGCGAAAAGCTTCTGCAGATGGACATAGGAGATATCTCTGGTGTCAAGTCCGTAAAAGCAGACTGGAAAAACGGCACGGTGGAAGTGGATGGGGACAAAATCGACGCAAGCGCGGTGAAAAAGGCAATTTCAGGTGCAGGATATTCTCCACAATAAATAAGGTGTTTCTATGAAAACCGAAAAAATCGAGATTGATGGAATGACTTGCGAGTCGTGCGAGCGGCTAATAACAAAAGCAGTGGCTGCTGCTGGGGGCAAGGTGCAGCAAATCAGCGCAAGCAAGGGCACTGCAATAATAGAATACTCTGAGGGCGAGCGGGAAAAGATGGATGGGGCAATAGAATCTGCCGGTTATTCGATTAGCGGACCTGTTTTGCAAGTGGCGCTTGAGAGCCAGCTCGCCACGTTTGCATCCGACTTTTTGGCAGGAAAGCCCGTGACCAAGCCAATGCGCGATTGTTTCACATATTCCGTGATTTCCTTCATAGTGCTCTTGGCGGCGGTCTTTTTGCTTTTCAGCTCTGACAAGTATTTCCTATACTTTGTCTACGCGGTGATTTCCGCCGTCGCAATAGCAGGCGGCGTTGCGCTTGCAAACGCATACAAGCAACATATCTCATGCATGGAAGGCATGATGCTTGGCATGACAATCGGAATGTCTGCCGGCTTTCTCTTTGGCGCAATAATCGGCGCAACAAACGGGATGTTTGTCGGCAGCATGTTTGGCATGCTCATAGGCATCGTGCTCGGCGTCTGCACTGGCAAATCATGCGGCATAATGGGCGCAATGGAAGGCTTGATGGCTGGCGTGATGGGCGGCACTATGGGTGCCATGCTCACCGTGATGATGCAGTACGACCATCTGGCTGAATTCTTGCCAATCTTCGTGCTTGCCAACCTGCTCACACTTGCCGGGCTGAAGTATATGTTATACTATTACCCTGGTCGGCGCGGCACTTCAAAGCAGGTGTCCGCAATCACACTTTCAGGC
>Ga0247841_10011826_pt1 | contig 11514 bp, 5 predicted proteins | sample LaCruzMarch2015__2_FD_192410 | JGI IMG/M metagenome (GOLD analysis project Ga0247841, IMG submission 192410) | Freshwater microbial communities from meromictic Lake La Cruz, Castile-La Mancha, Spain - LaCruzMarch2015_18m | ecosystem: Environmental > Aquatic > Freshwater > Lake | place: Spain...
CTTTTAGCATTTCGGAGAAACGTTTAAGTTCTATCACATTGTTTTGCAGCTTATTATTGGCCACAATCATTATTGTTTTGTCATTATTATATCGAAAAAAAACATAGATACCATTTTCAGGAATGAACTGTTTCATTAGTCCATTTTGAAGAACCGGATTATTTTTTCGGTAGTTTAATAGGCATTTTAGATAATCAAACACATCGTTTTCGGATTTTGTTCTACCTTCTATAGTAAATGCGTTGTGCTTATCAGTACTCCATCCACCTGGAAAGTCGAATCGATGTCCTTCATAATTTCCCGGTATTCCGTCCATCATAATTTCCGTTCCGTAATAAATTTGAGGATAACCACGGGCTGTAAGTAGCATTGCCAAACCCATTTTATATTTTTGAATATCGTTTTTAACAGATATGACATATCGGTCAATATCATGATTATCAAGGAAATTCATAATCATATTAGTGTTAGGATAAACAAAATCCTGAGCGAAATGAGCATAAAACCTTGCTAATCCACCGTCCCAACTCTCGTTTTCATTGAACGAAGCTGACAGAACATCTTTCAAACAAAAGTCCATAACACTTGTAAGTTTCGAATCGAAACCATCTTTATTATTATTACCCGATTGATAATAAGCAATTTCGGCTGGAGTTTTAACCCAACATTCGCCCACAACATTCATGTTTGGGTATTCATTTTTTATAGATTGCAAAAAACGAGCTGCTGTTTTCAAATCATTATAAGGATAAGTGTCAACACGCATTCCGTCGATATTGGCAGTTTCAATCCAAAAAGTATAAACTTGTCGTAGATAATCGAAAAGCAATGGATTTTGCAAGTTCAAATCGGGCATATTCGGTGCAAACCATCCATGCGTCAACCTAAATTTATCTGATTCTGAAGCGTGTGGGTCGGTCCACGCTGTCATTCTGTAATTGGAAGAAGTATATGTATCCCAGTTATTTAGCCAGTCTTTGGATGGCATATCTTTCATCCACCAATGTGAAGACCCACAATGATTTGGGACTACATCAATAATTATTTTCAAACCGTTGGTATGGCATGTTTCCGAAAGTCGCGCATAATCTTCATTTTTACCCAGACGTGGATCTATTTTATAATAATCGGAACAAGCGTAATGATGATAAGAATAATTGGTATCATTGTTATCAAAAAGTGGAGTTGTCCACAATGTAGTAATTCCTAAATCCGACAGATAGGGAATTTTTGAAATAATTCCTTCAATATCACCACCATGACGCGCTCCCAACACATTCCGGTTAACCCCTTGTACATAGCCTTTTATTGAATCGTTGGTAGTATTTCCATTTGCAAATCGGTCGGGCATAAGCAAATAAATTGCATCTGCCTCAGTAAAACTTTTTCGAGCAGCTGAACAGTTTCGTCTTTGCTTCAATTCGTAACTTATTATTTGCTTTTGCTTACCTTTTTTTATTTCAAATTTTAATATGCCTGGAATTGTTTCTTTTGCAATATTCAGATACAGAAATACATAATTTGGATTGTCAGTTAGTTGCTTACGAGAAATACTAACGCCGGGATAATTTACTGAAATCTCAGCAGCCGCAATCCCTACGCCGTAAAACATCAATTGAAATTCAGATTGTTTCATATCTGTCCACCAATTTGTTGGTTCGAGGCGTTGCACCAAAGGTTGTGGTTTGGCCAATATATTAGAAGTATAAAGACATAAAATCGTCAATAATATATAGATGGACTTTTTCATCGATTAAAAAAATAAATGGTCAAATAGAAAATTCACTTTGGCTCTCTGCTTTAATATGAACCTTTTTTTCATTAATAAATATGTCAATACCCTCACCTTTAATGTTATGAATAATGGCTTTTTGTTTTTCAACACGGATATTGAGTTGATTATCTCTGAAAAGAATATTGAACGCAAATGCATTCCATTTTTCGGGAATATGTGGATTAAAATAAAGCTTACCTTCTTTAACCCGCATTCCACCAAAACCTTGTACAATGGTTAGCCAAGTTCCTGCCATACTGGTAATATGCAGTCCATCAGATACTTCATTATTATAATCATCTAAATCAAGACGTGCGGTGCGAAGATACAAATCGTACGCTTTTTGTTTATCGCCAACTGCAGATGACATGATGGAGTGAGTGCAAGATGACAATGAAGATTCATGAACAGTAAAAGGTTCGTAAAATTCCAAATTACGTCGTATGGTTTCTTTGTCAAATTGCTCTTCGAAAAAGTACAAACCCAACACCACATCTGCCTGTTTAATTAACGAAGAACGTAAAATTCTATCCCATGTCCAATGCTGAATGATAGGTAATTGTGATTCCGGTACATCTTTTGCGTAGGTTAATGTTTTATCCAATAAACCATCTTGCTGCATAAATAAACCCAATTTTTTATTTTCAGGAAAATACATGTTTTCTATAATATCTTTCCATTGAAAAATTTCATCGTTTGTAAAATGAATATCTTGCGATAGATCTTCGTAAGCTCTAAAATTATTTTGTTTTATTTTTTCGATACACTCGATTGTATATTTAAGACTCCAGACAGCAATATAATTTGTAAACCAATTGTTATTCACATTGTTTTCGTACATATTTGGTCCGGTAACGCCAAGAATTACATATTTCTTTTTCTCTGAAGACACATTTACCCGTTGTGACCAGAAACGGGCAATTCCAATCAACACTTTTAAACCATATTCAACCAAATAATTTTGGTCGCCGGTATATTGAATATAATTATATATAGCATAGGCTATTATACCATTTCTATGAACTTCTTCAAATGTCAATTCCCATTCATTGTGGCTTTCACCTCCATTAAAAGTAGAAGCTGGAAATAGTGCTGCGCCATTTGTAAAACCTAATTTTTCGGCATTCTGAATGGCTTTTGGCAAATGACGATAGCGATATAATAAAAGGTTTTTGGAAACATTCTGGGGCGAAGTGCATAAGAAAAAAGGTATACAAATAGCCTCAGTATCCCAACGAGTGGCACCAGCAAATTTTTCACCGGTAAAACCTTTTGGACTGATATTCAGACGTGCATCATTACCATTATAAGTCTGATTGAGTTGAAAAATGCTAAATCGAATGGCTTGCTGTGCTTCCAGATCACCATCAATAATTATGTCAGATTGATGCCACTTTTCTGCCCAAACAGCTGAATGTTCTTCGAATAATTGATTCCAACCTTTTTGTTTGGTTGCCCTAGCTAAGGAACAAGCACGTTCGGTAAGTTCTTCGCTGGGATGATTTTGAGAATTGATGATGGCAACATATTTATTCAAACAAACTGTGTCTCCAATCCGAACATCGGTTCCCACGCTGAATCCTGCCACTTTTTCTTTTTCAATTTTAGTAGGATTCACATTCAACTGTTCGTTATTTTTATATAAAACATAGGTGAGCGCTACACAAACCTGAAAATCCATTCTCCGCGTTTGTGCCCATAGATGTGAAACATCCTGCTGCGTTTTGGTTTGCAATACATTCCAAAACTGTTCGTTGAAATTTGTGTATTGATTCCTTACGTCTCCATCAATTAACGGTAAAAATGAAATTCGACCTTCATAATTCAGCGATTTTACAGAATAGCTAATGGCTCCAACTTCATTTTCGGCCATGCTTAGAAATCTTTTTACCGAAACCTGAATGCGATGTCCTTTAAAAGATACCGCATCGAAAGTTCTTTCCAAGAAACCTTCACGCATATTGAGCACCCGTTTGAAATTCTGCACATCCCATTCAGCCAAATCCAACCTGTCATCATTCAAACGAACACTTATTCCGGTCCAGTTTGGAGCGTTTATAATTCTGTCATTTGTGTCGGAATAGCCATTTTTCCAATTGCCACGCTCTGCCATTTCGGGATAATAAATACCTGCAATATATGATCCGAGCATGGTTTCGCCAGAATAATACTCTTCAAAATTAGCACGTTGCCCGATGTGACCATTCCCCAAACTAAAAATACTTTCGGAAGCCAACTGTTTGTTTACGTGAAAACCCTCTTCGACTATGCACCAAGGGTCAGTTTGTAGATATTTGTTCATGATTTTATTATTTTGACGTTTGAAACGTTTGATCTTTTGTCTTACATTCTTAAATTGTTTTTTTGAGCATCCGATTATCTTTTATTTTATCTTCAACCCATAAAACACTAATTGCTGCCATGAGTAAAAAACAACCTGACATAATAATTGCATAAATTGCTTGTGAATCAAAAAATCGTTTGACAATCATTCCACCAAAAATTCCATTTATAATTTGTGGAACTGTAATGAAAATATTAAAAATTCCCATGTAAATTCCCATTTTCCGGGCAGGAAGCGATGGGGCTAAAATCGCATAAGGCATTGACAATATACTTCCCCACGCCATACCTACACCAATCATAGAGTAAATTAATGTTGTCGGATTTGTTATAAAATAAATTGATAATAAACCAATTGCTCCTGCTGTTAATGAAAGACTATGAGTTAATTTACGACCAATTTTATGTGCTATTGCAGGTAAAAATAGTGCATAAATCATGGCAACACCATTATAAACTCCAAAGATTATTCCCACCCAATTTCGGGCATCTTGAAAAATAACTGATTTTGTTTCGGTAACTGCCAATCCATAAACATGTTGAGCCACAGCAGGAGTGGTAAATACCCACATTCCGAACAGAGCAATCCAAGAGAAAAACTGAACTGGAGCAAGTTGTTTCATGGTTTTGGGCATGGCAACAATATCTCTGAAAATATCCGAAAATTTGCCCTTTTCCTCTTTAATAATTTCTTTATTTGCATTAAAACCGGCTAATTCTTCCGGAGAATATTCTTTGGTTGTAAAAACCGTCCAAAGAATTGTTACAATCATAACTGCAGCTCCAATATAAAAAGAGTATACCAGATTGTCGGGACTATGACCATTTAGAGCAACTTTTGAAATTCCAAACCATTCAGCTAAAACATAAGGCAACCATGATCCAATTACGGCTCCAATTCCAATTAAAAAAGTTTGTATAGTAAAACCCAAAGTGCTCTGATCGGCAGGAAGCATATCAGCTACTAATGCCCTGAATGGTTCCATAGCTACATTAAACGAAGCATCCATTATCATTAGAAATCCAGCTCCTACAAACATCGCAGGAATAAAACTTGCAAATGCTCCTGCATTTGGCATAAGTATTAAAGCAATTGAAGCTAGAATTGCACCAACCAGAAAAAATGGCCTACGACGTCCTAAACGTGTCCAGGTATGATCAGAATAATGCCCAATAATTGGCTGTATTATCATTCCAGTTATAGGTGCTGCAAGCCAAAACCACGATAGTTGTTCTATGTTTGCACCAAAAGTCTGAAGAATTCCGCTGGCGTTAGCATTTTGTAAGGCATACCCGAATTGAATTCCCATAAATCCCATACTAAGAGATAGGATTTGAAAAAAGGAAAATTTGGGTTTTGAGGTTTGTATTTTGTGTTTCATGTTTCATGTTTTGTGTTTCATGTTTCGTGTTTCATGTTTCGTGTTTCGAGTTTCACTCTACTGGCTATAATTAGGCTTTATCATTATCTTTTTTGAATTTCACACCTTTGAATTCAGTGTTTCTTAGATAACTGATAAATTTACCTAATCTTTCGGATAATGATACAGTTTCCGTTATCAAAAATTCAAATTCTTCCTGATTAATATATTCATAATCAAATGCTTTATGCTTGAGACCGAACTTCACCGATTGAACCTTTTGATATAGTAAGAAAATTGATAAATTCCTTATTTCCATCACGTTCAAAACCTTCTGCAATATTATCCATAGCAGAACCGCTTGATCTCTTAATCTGATCTTTTAGAGAATAATCTCTTGAAAATTGCTCCTTACTAGTTAATATTTTAATATATTTACAAATCTCTCTAGACTTTTTCCACACTTCTAAATCTTCAAATCGTTGAATAGTAGCCATATTATAGGTATTTATAGGTAAATATTTAAACGCAAAACACGAAACGCAAAACACGAAACACGAAACAATATTAACGTGTCGTCCCCCTAATTATTAAATTTGTTTTAACAATCTTATTAGTATATTGTCCGTGTGTTACGCCGTTTATTTTATCCAACAACAAAGTAGCTGCATGTTTTCCCATTTCATATCCATGTTGTTCAACAGTACTAAGCATTGGATCACAAGCTTTTGCTAATTCGCCATCTGAAAAACCGAAAATTGCAACATCTTGGGGAATACGTAATTTAGCTAGTTTTACAGCATAAAGTATTCCGGCTGCACAATGGTCGTTTATGGCAAAAAAGCCGTCGGGACGGTTGGGTCTGTCTAATATTTCCGGTGTAATAATGATGGCTTCTTCACGGGTATCGCAAACGCGAATCAATGAATCATCTACCGGAAGTCCGTATTTTCGTAACGCATCCATGTAACCATTTTTACGGTTTTTTGAAATTTCCAAATGAAGCGGTGAACTATAAAAAGCAATGCGCTTGCAACCAGTCTGAATTAAATATTCAACTGCTGCAAATGCACCTTTATAATCATCAACTACCACGCGGTCGGTACTAATTCCAATACAAATACGATCGAAAAAAACCAATGGAATATTTCCATCGATAATTTCCTGAAAATGATCATAATTTGTTGTATGTTTGCACAATGAAGCCAATACGCCCGAAACACGGGTAGCCACTAATGCTTGGGTATTTCTTACTTCTTTTAGGTAGTTTTCGCTTGACTGACAAAGAATAACATTAAAATCAGATTCATTTGCGACTTGTTCGATTCCAGAAAGAATTGAGGAGAAAAAATAGTTATTTATTTCGGGAACAATTACACCAATTGTATTGTTTTTACTCATACGAAGGCTCAATGCTAATGTATTGGGCTTGTAATTAAATTCCTTGGCATATTTATTTACCGCATCTTTAGTGGATTGGCTAATATCAGGATGGTTTTTCAGTGCACGCGAAACAGTCGATGGTGAAATATTGAGCGCACGACCAATATCTTTAATGGTGATTTGTGGTTTATTCATATTTTAGAATATTGAATTTGAAAATAAAACACTTAATTGCTATTTACAGAATTTAATTTTAAATACCTGCTATTCAACTAGTTTATAGTCATTAAATCAAAAACATTATACAATCTCAAGGTCTGAAAAGAATTGTGATTACAAAAGTATATTAGTTTATCCGAATAAAAAATTATTTTCCGTAATATTTCAAATCTTATTCGCAAACGTTTGCGTAGCTTTTTCTAATTATATCTTTATAATAAAGATTGCAAATAATCATTAAAGCTCTATTTTTGCGCTATAAATCAATTACGTCAAGATAAATTTATTCTGTAAATTTGAAAGAAATTACTTAATATAGAAATCGCAACGTATAGATTTTAAATTAAATACAAAATATCAACCTTAAAAAAATTAATGCATGAAGTACAGACACTTTAAGCTAAAATTGCGTGCAATCGCAACTTTTTTAGTGATGTTTGTTATTAGCGCTACGCTTAGTGCGCAAAAAACATCAATTTCAGGTATTGTTAAAGATGCCAGCACCGGAGAAGTAATTCTAGGGGCAAACATTTTTGAAAAAGGTACATCAAATGGTACTATTACCAATTTAGATGGACAATTTACTCTCTCAGTATCACCAAATGCCACATTGCTTGTAAAATACGTTGGCTATACTGCTGTGGAAGTTCCGGTTGCCGGAAAAACAAATCTTATCATTCAATTAAAAGAAGATGCCATTGCCTTAGGTGAGGTGGTAGCGATTGGTTATGGTACCGTAAAGAAAAACGATGCTACAGGTTCTGTAACAGCCATCAAACCAGACAAATTGAACAAAGGTCTCACTACCAATGCTCAAGATATGATTATTGGTAAGATTGCAGGTGTAAGTGTAATTACCGATGGTGGTGCTCCAGGTGCTGGTGCTCAAATTCGAATTCGAGGTGGTTCCTCCCTATCCGCACAAAACGATCCATTAATTGTAATTGATGGACTCGCAATGGACAATGATGGACTAGCTGGACTTTCAAATCCATTAAGTTCGGTAAATCCAAATGATATTGAAAGTTTTACTGTGCTTAAAGATGCTTCTGCAACTGCCATTTATGGTTCACGAGCTTCAAACGGCGTAATCATTATCACAACTAAAAAAGGTGATAAAAAAGACAAATTACGCGTTTCTTACGATGGAAACTTTTCTGTTAGTAGAGTAAAGAAAACACTTGATGTGTTAAATGCTGCACAATTTCGCGAACTTGTAAACAAACTTTATCCTGGAGGTTCAACTGACCCCAAAATAAATACAAACGATAGTATTACCAGGTCTTTACTCGGAAATGAAGATACAGATTGGCAAAGTCAGATTTACCAAAATGCATTTAGTCATGATCATAATATAAATCTATATGGTGGATACAAAAATGTTCCATATCGTGTTTCTATTGGCTACACCAATCAAAATGGGATTTTAAAAACATCTAATTTTGAGAGATATACCGGTGCTATCAGTTTAAGCCCATCACTTTTGGATGATCATTTGAAAATCAATTTGAATGCTAAGGGAATGCTTGTTAACAATCAATATGCTGATGGTGGTGCTGTAGGAGCAGCATCTGCAATGGATCCAACACAACCAGTTACTTCAACAGATCCAATTTACGTTAATAATTTTGGTGGATATTGGCAATGGTATAATGCTAAAACTGTTAATGGTGTAACAACATATCCATACAATAGTTTAGCTGTTAAGAATCCTTTAGCTACTTTAAATCAGAAAGATGATAAGGCCACAGCAAAGGAAATGATTGCAAGTGCCGATATTGATTATAAATTCCATTTCCTTCCCGAATTAAGAGCACACCTTAATCTTGGAATAGACGATTCGAAAGGCCGTAAAGACTTGTACATTGTAAAAGAAGCTGCAAGTGATGAAGGTTTTGGTCGCATGGGTTATGAAAACATGACCAAAACTAATAAATCATTAAACTTCTATATGCAATATGCCAAAGAAATAAGCAAACATAAATTTGATGTTATGGGTGGTTATGAATGGCAACACTTTGCACGCGGAGGCGACAGCAAATATCAAGGTTTAACAAAAAATGTTTACAATAAAGCACTTAATGATTCTGTAGGTTTTAATTATTATGAAAACGTTTGGAAAACCGAAAGTTTTTTAGTTTCATTTTTTGGTCGTTTAAACTACTCTTATGGTAATAAATATCTTGCAACGGTAACATTACGTGAAGACGGAACATCTCGTTTCTCGGCCGAGAATCGTTGGGGTTTATTTCCTGCTGCTGCATTTGCATGGAAAATTAATGAAGAAGAATTCATGAAAGATTTAGACGTATTCTCTGATTTAAAACTTAGATTGGGTTATGGAATTACCGGACAACAAAATATTAATCAAGGTGATTATCCATATATTCCTGTTTATCAATTAAATCAAGAAGGAGCTTTTTATCCTACTGATTCTACTTATCATACAACTTATAGACCCAATGCATATAATTCCAAATTAAAATGGGAACAAACTGCAACATCTAATATTGGATTAGATATGGGAATTCTTAAAGGTAGAATTACAGGATCTTTGGATTATTATATGCGTAAAACAACCGATTTGATTAACGTTGTTGATGTACCTGCGGGTTCTAACTTTAGTAATCGGGTAATTAGTAATATTGGTTCCCTACAAAATCAGGGAGTTGAGTTTTCAATCAATGTTAAAGCTATTTCTACTAAAGATTTGATATGGGAAATTGGATATAATGCAACTTACAATCAAAACAAAATTACTAAGCTCATAAGTGGAACCGGCGAAAATTACAAAGTTGCAACAGGTGGTATTTCTAGTGGTGTTGGTAGTAATATTCAGGCACATGCGGTTGGACACCCTGCTTCTTCATTTTATGTATATCATCAAGTGTATGATAGTGTAGGTAAACCAATTGAAGGTACATTCCTAGATAAAAATGGTAATGTAACTACTTCACCGGTTGAAGACGACAAATATTACTTCAAAAAACCTACTGCTGATGTTACAATGGGATTAAGCTCAAAACTGATTTATAAAAATTTCGATCTTGGTATTTCACTTAGGGCTAGTTTAGGAAATTATGTATATAACGATGTTGCGGCAAGTAGATCAAATATGGGAGCTGGAATAATATTTTATTCAGGTTATTTCTCAAACAGACCTGTATCAGCACTTTATACTGATTTCAAAGGACCGAATAATTTCTTCTCCGATTATTATGTACAGGATGCTTCATTTCTTCGTTGTGATAATATAACTTTAGGCTATAGTTTTAAAAATCTTTACGATGTAATTTCTAGTGGAAGATTCTATATAACAGCTCAAAATCCATTTTTTATCACCAAATATAAAGGATTAGACCCTGAATTATCAAGTGGAATTGACAACAATATTTATCCAAGACCAATGATTACAGTAATTGGATTAAGCCTTAATTTTTAATTTTTGAAACTTTATAAAAAGAACAATTATGAAATATAGAAATATAAAATTATTAATCCCAATCATGTCATTTGTATTTACAATTGGAATGACATCGTGTGTGGACGATTTGAATGTAGTGCCAATTGACCCAAGTGTAACTCAGGCATTTTATCAGGATGATGTATTTACCAAAATATATGCTTCACTTGGATTAACAGGTCAACAAGGCCCAGCCGGAAAAGGTGATGTAGCTGGAATTGATGAAGGTTTCTCTGATTTTTACCGGTTGATATGGAATCTGAATGAACTTTCGACAGATGAAGCTATTTGCGCATGGGGTGATGCTGATATACCCACAACTAATTTTTGTAAATGGACATCATCACATGGTTTTGTAACAGGAATGTATGGAAGATTTTATTTCAACATTACACTTTGTAATCATTTCTTGACTCAAACTGCTGGTTTGACTGATGAAAAATCAATCAAACAACGTGCAGAAGCTCGCTTTATGCGTGCCATGAATTACTATTATTTGTTGGACATGTTTGGAAATGTTCCTTTTACTGAAGTTGTTTCACTTATACCAGCAAAACAAATGCTGCGTGCAGACTTATTTAATTATGTTGAAAAAGAACTGTCAGAATGTGAAGCGGATATGTATGAACCCAAACAAGCTCCTTATTATCGGGTGGATAAAGTGGCCAATTGGTTAATTCGTTCCAGACTTTACTTAAATGCTGAAGTTTATACAGGCACACCTCGTTGGGCCGATGCAGCAATTTATGCTAAAAAAGTAATGGATCCAACATCGGGTTACAGCTTATGTCCTACTTATAAACATCTCTTTATGGCGGATAATGCTGGTGCACTTGATGGTTCTACAGTAAATAAAGCACCACTCGAAATTATTTTCCCAATAGCAGCTGATGGAATTAAAACTCAAAATTGGGGTTCATCTCTATTTTTAATTGCCTCTACTCATACTGCCGATATGACTAACTGGGGAT
>Ga0247841_10011827_pt1 | contig 11512 bp, 7 predicted proteins | sample LaCruzMarch2015__2_FD_192410 | JGI IMG/M metagenome (GOLD analysis project Ga0247841, IMG submission 192410) | Freshwater microbial communities from meromictic Lake La Cruz, Castile-La Mancha, Spain - LaCruzMarch2015_18m | ecosystem: Environmental > Aquatic > Freshwater > Lake | place: Spain...
AGCGTCTCGCTTGTACCAAGCAGAATCTTGTTTACAAATATATTTATTTTACCGATAATAATTCTATTACTCAATCATTTCATTTACGTCAATTATCTGTATATTATTCATTACGTGGCATAAGCGTGACGCTTGCGCCAGCGTTAGATTAGAGCTAATTTTTTATAACCTTACGCCAGAAGGGAGTTTCAAAAATTCAAATTCAGACAACTTTCATAATCCTATAATCCATAAAATCCTAGTTCAGAATAATGATTGCTACTTATAGTCAGTGGACTTATTTACATCTATTTCGCAACTTTGCCTCCAAATTATTTATATATGGGAACAAATTACACTGATGAAGAAAAAAACTTTCTAAAGCAATTTGGAAACAGAATGAGAACTCTTCGAAATAAAGCCGATTTATCCCAGGAAAAATTATCTTTTGAATGTGATCTTGATAGATCATATATTGGCTCTGTCGAGCGAGGGGAAAGGAATATCTCCGTCATAAATCTTAGAAAAATTGCACAAGCATTGAAGATGAAACCTAACGATTTACTTGATTTTTAATATGAATAAAGACTTTAAAACGCCTCCCATGTCAGTTAAAATGCTGACTTCGCCTGGTATTTTAGTGAAATATTTTTCTGATTTAATAGGAAGACCTTTCAACTTATCTGGAAAAACAAGGACAGATGGATCAAATGTCAGAAAACTAATCGCTTCAACCTTAGAAAATTATCAACTTCCACAACTTGCAGAGGATGGTCAATTTGAGGTAGTACCTCCTAAGAGAAAAGGAGTGCCTAAAATCACAAGAGAATTTATCGATACTTATATTGTTACCAGTGGAGATTCTTATAATCTGCAAGTTTGGAACAGAATACCTGCCAGCCAAACACTTTTAATCAAATATGAATCAGGTGAAAGCTTAAAATGTACAGATGTCAGGTTCGTTTTTGTCCGGATAGATATTCAAAAAAGTATAATTGCTTCAATAGTCATCCTTACACCTGAATACATTGAACAAAATTTTGGGAAATTTGGAAAACCGACAATAAAGCATCAACTATTAATATCGGGTAAAGTAAGGAAAACTATCTATGAAAGTGAAAACAAAATCCTTTCATTTCCTGATTCTAAAAAACTAATTTATCTTATAAAACATGATTATACCGCTCCGAAATCAGGTATGGTCGAAGAACCTGATGTTGATAACCTGTTTTCAATAGCATTATTAGAAAAAATGGTTGCCAAGAAACTAATAGGTTTTAAACTTGATGCAGCCTCAACAAAAAATCGCGGCCAGGCATTAGAAAAGAAAGTACTTGAATTGCTTGGTTACGAAATACAAGGCAAAAATCTACTATATGGCGCTTTTCCTGATCTAAGAAATCAACTGTTAGAGGTTAAAGTACAGGATACTCAAACTGTCGATTTGGGTAAATTTTCTCCTGAAAAAGAAGAAATTGTAATTGTAGAATCCAATCTTACAACCTTTGATGTTCGATATTTAATTGCACTTACAAACCCCAAAACAGAGATTATTGAAGGTATAATTCTTTCACCGGGAGAAAAACTTGGTGAATTGTTTTCTTATGTTAGTTCTCAAAGCTATAAGTGTCAACGAGCTATTCCAATGACATTTTTTGATAAATACAATGGAAAGTCTGTTTTTAATCCAGCATAAAAACAGGCTCTACACCAAATGATTTGGCAACTTTTATTTCTAATTGGTTCTCCAATTGTTCAATAATATCTTTATCATTAGATTCATTCAACCTTTGAACAAGCGAAATAATTTCCTTTGAAATGGGTGCATCAATATCAGGTAGCGGATATTTTTCAACATACTGTGTAAAGTATCTTCTTCTGCCTGAATACAATTTATTATTAAACACCAAATCATGGTATTTAGTCATCAATTTAGTATTGGCTATCCCTTGTATCAATAATAATTTCTCAGTATCTTTTTCTTTTAACGCAACAATCCAGTAACAATTTCCATTTACAATTTTTCCATTTTTATCAAAATAGAAACGTGGTTTTACGCTTATATCAGGGAAAACAAGTTTTGGATAACTCCAAAAGTCAGGTCTGTGAGGAACCCATAATTCAAACCATTGACGTCCTGCTTCAATTAAATATTTTCTTGATTTTAATTGTTCTTCATGGAGTAATACATATCTTTTTGCTCTTGGATATTTATCAATTTCTATAGTCTGTTTTTGTCCACCTTCAGAAATATGAGGATAAAGTACTTTTAATTTAAGATTCTCGGTAGCATTCCAAGGCTCGATATTTTCCTGTGATATCAAGTCTTTTAATAATTCATCTTCTGGTTTATCACTCCCAAAATCATCCCATTTATCACTTATAAAAACATTATCGGCAGTTGACTTTATTCCAACCCGTACCTTAAAAAAATCTTCAACTCTATTCTTTGCAGAAGAATCAATTTTTGAAACCCATATTGATTCATCACTTGAAAGCATTTCCCAGGCAGATGTAGAAGCAATAGAATATTTCAATATCCCCGAAGACTTCTTGTATCTTTTATGTCCGGTAACATAATATCCTGACTTATCACTTGTAAGGACATCATAAATACTATTCGCAGGAATCACATCTCCTTTATAGCCATTTAGCTCCTCGTAAATTTTAATGAATTTTGCCGGGGATGGTTGTTTTTGCTTGTTTTTTCTACCAATGAAGATAGCGGGCAAAACAGCAGCATCAAATAGCTTGGTATCTCCCAAATCAATCAATTCCAGTATCTCATAATTTTGTGAAAGGAATTTCCGGATACTTTCCCCACTCTTGGTGGATAAATATCGGTTAGAAGTAATAACGCCAAGCATCCCACCTTCTTTTAAGCTTTCTGTCATTGCAATCAGGAACGGATAATAAAGATCAACTCTTCCTTTTAAATTAAACTTCTTAGCCAGTTCTTGTGCTTGTTCAGTTCCAAGTAATTGAGTTCTGACATAAGGAGGATTCGCTATAACAATATCGAAACACCCATTTAATGAAGATTTCGGATTTGAAAACAAATCCAATGTACCTTGATTCTGCGAAATATCAATAGCCCGTAAAAAGTCACCCTTGACTAATTCGGTTTTTCCAGCACCAAACCGGAGCATCCTTTCTTTTGCAATACTTAAATAATGAGAATTGGCATCATAACCAGTAAGTGTAAAATTCATATAAGAACCAGCTAACTTATCACCCAAAGCAACAAGCAACTCTCCCTCGCCACAGGCAGGGTCTAAAACTGTTTGATTAGTGCCAGTTATATAAATTGAAAGTCTTTCCGCTAAAAAGTCGGAAAGTTCTTTTGGGGTAAACGTTGCACCGGTATTTTTTATTTGCTCCTTTGTAGCCATGTTACTTTGAATCCTGCAAACAAAGATACTTAAAATTAAGTAAGGTTCTGTTTTTAAAAAATATCATTTAAAAAAGTTGCAATAAACAAAATATATTACCTTTGCAACAATTCGGAAATCCGAAGGTGGAAGGACCTAAGTGCCTTGCCCCGCTTGCGGGGTTTTTTTATGTCTATTATCCAGGCAAAAGTTTGATTACATTCATTAAACACTGCTTAAACATTACCGGTATATTTGTCTGAACTAGGATTTATAGGATGATAGGATATTTAAAGGTAGGTTTTAAATATCAGAGTTCAAAAATATAAATTCCATCTGGCGCAAGCGTCACGTGGTTGTTGCACGACTCATTTTTCATTAAAATTATTTCATTTAGTACTTTTTAAAATTCTGAAAGTATTGATTTTATTGAACTTTGAAAATGTTATATTCCGTAATTTGAACAATTAGATTTATTTCTATAGTTGTGCAACAGCCACGTCACGCTTGCGCCAAGCATAATCTTGGTTACAAATTTATTTATTTCACCAATAATAATTCTATTATTCAATCAATCATTTCATTTACGTCAATTATCTGTATATTATTCATTACGTGGCACAAGCGTGACGCTTGCGTCAGAGTCAAGTTAGAGTTAATTTTTTACAACCTTGCGACAGAAGGCGGGGACCGTGAGTTTTTTGGTTTAATGGTTATCCGTTAAAATATTTTTTCTGGACTCGGTATTGTTGTTGTGTATTGCTTTCAAACTATTATTTAGCGATATTTGCAGCAGCCAAACATTCCTTTATAGTAGTTTAAGAGTAGTATTTGCTTTCGTTCTTTGTTTTTATGATCATTTATCTTTTGAATCTCATTTTCGTAGGGTTAATTAGTCAGTTTTTATGGGTCACGCAATGGCTGGTAACGTTCCGCAGACTTGAACAGTTGCTAGCTTCTGAAAACGGATTTGCACGGTTAGCAGAATGCCCATTTGTAACTAATATTTTTCTCGTATAATCCAATGCTAGCAATTGTTTAAGTGTGCTGTTAGCAAGCGTTGTGTTTCTTTTCTTTTATTTTTTCTTATTCTTCAAGTCTAATTGTTTAATTGTCTTTTATACAGCGAACTGACATCCCCCAAGATTTCCCCTGAAGTCCATTACTTATTAAAATACTGTCATCACTATGTAAAGCTCTTCTCCAAGCACAGGAACATACCGTATCACCTTCTGTTGAAGTCCAATAGATACCTAAATATCCAAGGACTGCAAATTCTCCTGTTCGACCTCCACCAGGAAGGGCTGTAAAACCACTAAGATTATTTGCACCAACATTAGGTTCTGCCCAATGAGTAACACCGTTTTCTTTTAATTTGCCCCCTGCAATGCTGTCGCCTCCCAAATAATTTGATAGTGATGTCCATTCATCATTGGTAGCAACATGCCAGCCTGTTGGACACAATTTACGACTATCGTCAACTGCATACCAGTTGTATAATTTACCATAAATTAATCCATTACTCGGTTTATTCCCATAATCACATTGTGAACCTGTTTTTTGATTGTACCATGATGTACCAGTTGGTCCATTAGGAATTGAGTCGCCATTGCAATAGTGTGTTGTCTTTATGTTTTCAGCTAACCAAACCTGAGTACCAATTGTCACTGTATGGTAAATGTTACCATCAATATCTTTTACAGTCGATGGTATGTTATTGTTGTCATCTTTCTTGCAACTATTTGTCAGTATTATGAAAAGACCTATTATCACAAACGAGTAAAGTCTAATTCTGTTAATCTTTTTCAAGTCAGTTTTATTTAATCGTTAGAACGTATGATACATAATTGAACAAAAAGGTTGCATTGAATACGTAATGTTTTATTATTCTTTTAGTCATTTGTGTTTTGTCACGATTGTTTTATCTTAATCTGTTCGCTGTCTAGGTACTTTTTTCAATGCTTGCTAACTTTTTTATTTCATCACCACAAATTACGCACTTTTTATCACATCCAATACGTACATTTGTTTTTAAAATTATTAAAATCTCAATATCTAAGTACAAATTTGTCTTATCAAAATTAAATATATAATTCAGATTAAATGCCAAATAATTCCCGCCATTTTTAAATATTTTTTCGATTTTGATAAATTTCACCTCTTAAAATTGAAATTTTTTCAAATATTTTTATTTCTCCAAAACATCTATTAAATCAGTAGTTGTAGCGATTTTTTGAAGAAGAAAATGGCTGTCTGAAAAAAATATTTTTTCTCTCAGGCAACGTTTCACCCCTTTTTTACGTCTTGCTTAAGTTTTCCGTATGGGCCCAAACCGGGAAATTGGTTTACTTAACAATTTTGTTCTTTTAACCATCTAAATTGTATCACGATGAAACAAACTAAAAGATTTTATTCCGGGAAAAAAGTGGAAATGCTTTTTGCCAGTTCTGCCATTGTCGAACAGGCAATCAACCACAAAGATTTTTTGATCACCAAACGTGTCGTTTGGGCTGATCCTTACTTTCCTGATTTACAGAAACGTATTCAGGATGCTTTCACCAACTATCTCGGTATCGACAATGCCAAAGAATTACGCGTTGCCACTCAATTGGTGGTTGGTGTTGCGAAAAATGCGATACGGGATCTGGCTGAATTTAAAGTTCAGATTACAGAGGATTTTAAACATAATAAAATCCGACTAAACGAAATCCTTACCAACCTGGGCTTTGTCCAACATCATTTGGCCGCTCGACGTAACGATCACGAAAGTTTGACGGAATTGTTGCTGCAATTCAAAAAAAACATGACCACCGAAATGCAAACCGAGATTACCGGTTATGGCACTTCCGCCAGTTTGATTACCAGCATCATTGGCTATGCCGACGTATTGAAAGCTTCTAACATCACCCAGCAAATCTGGAAAGGAAGCCGCAAGGAAGTTTCACAGGCAGGCATCAACGAGTTAAATGAAATCTACTCACAGGTGATCAGTGTGGCTAAAATATCTGCCAAATTCTTCAGGGACGACAAAGCAAAAAAACAAGAGTTTTCCTTTTCTAAAGCCATCAAAAACATGAATAATGCAAGGAACTCAAGTTTGAAAGAAGCAGGAGTCGGGTTAGCCTTAACAACTGCCAACTTTTAATGGTTTCCCCATTGTCTGTATGGGGAGGAGTGTTTTAATGGGTAATTCGAAACCCATACCCGTTCTTTAAAATATTGAGCCGGTTGCCCCGGATTTTATTTGCCATGCTTCGCATTTGATTTGTGGAGCTTCGCATTTCATTTGTGGTACTTCGCATTTGATTTGTGGGGCTTCACATTTCATTTGTGGTACTTCGCATTTGATTTGCGGTACTTCGCTTTTGATTTGCGGTACTTCGCTTTTGATTTGCGGTACTTCGCATTTGATTTGTAGTACTTCGCATTTAATTTGCGGTACTTCGCATTTAATTTGCGGTACTTCGCATTTGATTTGTAGTACTTCGCATTTAATTTGCGGTACTTCGCATCTCATTTGTGGGGCTTCACATCTCATTTGTGGTTCTTCGCATCTCATTTGTGGTACTTCGCATTTGATTTGTGGTTCTTCGCATCTCATTTGTGATACTTCGCACTTGATTTGTGGTACTTCTGTTGTCCACTCAATGTCTCTCGCATCACTGTCCAACCGACTAATCTGTTTATTTATTGCGGTGACAATGAGGTAGAAAGCTGGATTCTATTTGTTTTCGCTAATATCAACAGATTATAATGAAATTGCATTTAATAAACCTTATTAATTTTTTAACACCTTAGTAGAATTATATATATATAACACACACAACCTTATTACCTTATTAATCAATAAAAAGTGGATTTTATTATTTAGTGGTAACTAAGGTAATAAGGTCGGTTTGTACGTTTTATTCCATTCTACTAAGGTTTTCAACGGAAATAAGGTTCTATCTTATTATGAAATCACAATTAGAACAACTTTTATTAGAATTATTTAAATTTATATTTATACCAATTATACTTCAAATGGGGTAAATTTCCGCATTTAACCTACTATATAACAAAATTTAACTCTTTGGATTTCAATATTATAATAAACCTGTGTTAATTTGCTTTTCCCGAAAACTTTCAATATCAAAAAGAGGTTTTGCACTTTCAGTGCGTTAATTCATTGTTTATTATTACATAGGGCGTTGCCCTATGCTAGTATATTTTAGCCTTTCAGGCATTAGAAATACATACATTCGGGATTGAGGAATCATATTTAACCTTAAATTTGCGAAAATTTATCCCTTTTTTAATAAGACGCCAATGCGATGTATCGGGCTGGATTTTGGAGCTTGGATTTTGGGACTTGGATTTTGGAACTTGGGATTTTTTAAGCCGGTTACTTTTTATCCAAAACTAACATTAAGTCCTTAAGCGCTTACCAGCTAAAAATAAAGATTTATCTGGTTTAAGATTAATTTTCATAATTTTACACTATTAAATAATGCCTTAAATAATCGGAATTTCTCATTTGTTTTTATTCAATCTAATTTAAATATTGATTTTATGACAGGTGTCAGAACCCTCATAATTTGTTTCATTTTCGCCTCTTTTATACATGCTGCAAAAGCGCAAGATCATAAAAAAGCAAACATGCTTAAAAGCTTGGCAAATGAAAATTATGAACAAAAGAAATACAAGGCGGCCATTAAAAATTATGAAGAATATATCCGGATTGAAAAATCTTTAAATGATCCTGATATTGATGGAATTGCAGAAGTTGAATTTCAAATGGCACAAAGCTATGAAATGATTGGCGATTATTTGACGGCCATAAAACAATTCGATGCCCTGATTGATTTTTACCTGGAAAAGAAAAATGTACCCAAAATAAAAAAGCTAATTAACCTGATTGCTGCAGATTTCACTGAAATTACCAATAAAAATATTTCCATCAATTTTCCAGATTCTACCCTGGAAAAACAAATTCTTTATTTTCGGATAGAAAGGGTAACCAACCATCATGGGAGAAATTATACGGCCACCATCAAAGGTGGATCAAATGATGGCATATTTATTAATTCTAAAGGCATTTTACGAGGTGTTTATAAAAAGTCGTCTGACCGGAATATTCTATTGGGTAATGCTGAAGCCATAGAAGTGAACCCAAATTATTCAACTGTAAATATTGTCATCAGTGATACTGTTGACACAGAAAAGTCTCCACGCAAAGGGGATATCGTTTCATTGACCGTAAATATACCTAAAAAATACAGGAGTATCTTTTTTGATCTTGCTTTATTAAATGTTTCTTTTCTGACCAATGAAAAGGATCTTTTTTTCCATTTAAGGCATTTGATCTATTTTGACCGGCCAGCCTTGGAAGATGCTATCAGCATGGCTATGGCAAACGACGTCAAAGAAACCATTGAATATATTGATGGATTAAAAGATGATCAATATGCTAATCTCAATAACCCGTTGAAATCAGGATTTTATAAAAACCGTTCGGTTGTTACTGTGATGAAACAAATAAACAAAAATGACATTCATGCATTTATGGCATTTGTAAAAGGATTTCCGGGGAAATACATGGGCACAGACTACCGCATTGACGAAACTTTTGCGACATGGATATTGAATGCGGCTCCCATTTCTGCTCAAATGGCCCTGGATTCTTTACTTACTGCGAAAACTGATTCGAAAATGAGTTATTACCTGAAGATATGTAAAGATGACAGCTACTCAGATAAATTTGTTTATGATTGGAAAGACATCGCCAATAGCCTTTCCTCCAAAGGATTTCTTGACAGCGCATTCAAAGTTAATGCCTTGTCTATCAAATATGCGCTGTTCATTTTCGATAAAAAACAACTGGGTTACAGCTTTTATAATAAAGCTCAATTGCTCCGTGACGCAGGAAAATATGAGCAATCAAATGAAACTTATGATAAAGCTTTAAAAATATTTATTGAGATCAATGACATTGAAATGCAGGCTAAATGCATTAATAATGAAGCCCTTAACTTAGTCAGCCTTAACCGGTATCAGAATGCAATTCCAAAATTTATTGAATCTCTGAATGTTAAATATAAAAATTTAAAAGCTACCACCTCGCCTGATCAGTTTGAGAGTATTGCCAATACGTTATGGGGCATTGGTTATGCAAATTTTAAATTAGGAAATTATAACGATGCCAGGGAAATTTATGAAAAAGCATTGGCCTACTATGATACGGCTAACAGTGCTTTTGAAACCAAGGCATTTATTTATAAAAAGTTAGGAGAAATATTCAACAAAACCGGGGATTATAAAAAAGCAATCGAACGGTATCAAAATGCAAGGGCATTGTATAGCCAAACCGCAAAAGTCAAAGAGGAGGCAAATGCGGTAGATGAAATCGCTTATAATTATTCCAAATCAGGTGAAAATAATATTGCACTAAAGAATTATGAAGAGGCTTATAACCTGCACTTAAAAGCCAATGACATGTCAAACGCAGCATTTTCGATGTCAAATATCGGCCAGATTAAGTGGAACAAGGGTGATTATCCCGGTGCTATTAAAGCCCATGAAGAATCGGTTAAAATAAAAAAAGAAATTGATGATAGCAGTGGTCTTGCCTATTCATACAGTAAGTTAGGCGACCTTTTTAAAGAAAGTGGTGAACCTCTTAAAGCAAAATCTTATTATGAAGATGCCCTTGCCATCTATAAAACACTAAATGACAGCAGCTCAGTTGCAGAAATGCTGAATACCCTTGGCGATCTTTTTTATAACTTGCAGGATTACGCCAAATCCATCGATTATTATACAAACTCATTGGATATTCGCGAAAAATTAAAAGGTAAAAAAGAAATTGCCGAAAGTTATTATAATCTCGCTTATTCATATTTCAAAATAAAAGAGTATTCGAAAGCTAAAGATTTTCAGACCAAAAGTCTTAGGTTAAGAAAGTTGATAGATGATAAATCCGGTCAGCTTTATAGCCTTTCACAACTCGGAATTATTGCTCAATATTTTGACCACGATTTTGTATCCGCAGAAAAATTTATTACAGAAGCTTTATCTGTTGCAAAACAGCTTCAAAGCAAATCTTACTATGCTTTTTGCTTTTCCAACCTGGGAAACCTGTATAATGCCAAAGGCGACCTTAACAAATCGGGATTGTTTTTAGATTCTGCCTTGTTTTATTATAAGGAAATCGATGATAAGTCAGGAATCAGTAGCATCCTTAATGATATCGGGTTTCTTAATATCAGTAGAGGAAACTTTACAAAAGCGGTTGACTTATATAACCAGGCTTTAAAACTCGCACAGGAAACCAACAACAAAAATGGAGAAGCAACAGCCTATCTTTCGTTAGGGGATTATAATAACCTGATTGGCGATTTTAAAAAGGCCTTGGAATATAATAATAAAGCGTTGGATATCTATAAATTATCTGACAATTCATGGGGTATTGCCAGTGTATTTATCAACATGGGAAATACCTATAATTATATGGGATTGTACCAAGTGGCTATGCTGAATTACAACAAAAGCGACAGCATTTACATTACACTAAAAGATGAGTTCAGCCGGATGACCCCTGTCAATAATATTGGAACGATCTACTTTTACCAGGGAGATTATAAAAATGCACTGATCAAGTTTTCCACCGCTTATGAAGTGCTTGATAAAATAAAATATGATGGCGAATTTATGATCACGGCGAAATGGAATCTGGGCGAAAATTATTTTGAAGATAGGGTATATCCTGAAGCCGAAAAATGGCTTACTGAAGCACTTGACCTTGCCGTAAAGTCAGACAATCAAAGAAAAATACCAGGCGTTTCGATTACCTTAGGAAAGCTTAGGCTTGCACAAAAAAAATACCCTGAAGCACTTAAGCTGTTAACCGATGGCTACCTGGGCAATGTCAAATTCGGTGAAAAAGAAAGGATTATCGAAGCAGCTTCTTTCCTTGGAAAATTATATTTTGAGACTAATGATCTAAAAAATGCTAAAAAATTCCTGAACGAATCAATAAATCTATCAAAAGAAATAGGGTCCACAAAATATTTATGGGAACCTTTATACAGCATGTCTTTAATCAATATTGCCGAAAAAGATACGTTAGCGGCAATAAACCTTTTAATTGAAGCCGTTGATGTCATTGAAGGAATTAAGCAAAA
>Ga0247841_10011828_pt1 | contig 11511 bp, 8 predicted proteins | sample LaCruzMarch2015__2_FD_192410 | JGI IMG/M metagenome (GOLD analysis project Ga0247841, IMG submission 192410) | Freshwater microbial communities from meromictic Lake La Cruz, Castile-La Mancha, Spain - LaCruzMarch2015_18m | ecosystem: Environmental > Aquatic > Freshwater > Lake | place: Spain...
GCCCTTTCGCTTCCATGTTTCATGTGGTGGATCGTTTCATAGCAACCGCCAGGACTCGTGGTTCGGCTCCCGTTATAGTTATTGTGCCCAACAAGGATTTCGTACGGGAATTCACGGATCATGGGGTCAGTAGGGCCTCCAGACTCGTTGATTACCTGTCGAGCCGCGCCTATCCGCATACAGACGCCATTCGGGCAATGGCGGAAATGAAGCCGACCGGGACTCAACTCGAGAAGTGGTATTGCGACCACGCGACTGCGGCCGGCAATCAGGTGCTGGCCGGTATCCTGAGTCGCTATCTGACGGACAATTTCGGGAAATTGGTCGGTCCGAGGTTCCAGGAGTCGGGAGGTGTAACCGCGCCTTCCGAGCCTCTATCCCCGCAGGGTTCCGCCACTGTTGACACAATACGGTTCCCTGTGTATGAATGACCTTGTACAGGCCGGTTCCAGGAGGCTTAGTAGGCGGATTGCGTCTCAGTGCGCCCGTAGCTCAGATGGATAGAGCAACGGACTTCTAATCCGTAGGTCGTAGGTTCGAATCCTACCGGGCGTGCCAATTAAAACATAGAGGGATTCAGGGTTCTTACCTGGGTCCCTTGGTCGTTCTAGAGGTGTTCTCTTGAATAATCTCCCGGAAGCCACACCTACGAATTTCGCAGATTTACCGGACGGGGTGGAAACGAAAGTGCTACCAAAAGGGCTACCACGCCCCCTACCCCGGAGGTTCCCGTATCACTGTTTCGGCTCAAATTTCTTCACCGGTTCCAATGTCCGCCGTTCCATCATCACGAAGGGCAGCGCGAGGGCCTTCGGGGACAATAATTCCTCCACGGCTTTGAAGATTTGGAGAAAATCTGGCCTATGGCCGCCTTCACAGGAAATGCTAAGTGGTGGACCTGTCGGGGAAGACCGATCAAGAAATCAAGGCAAGAATGGCTTGACGATCATAAGCGGCGGAAGCATAAAGCCCAAACGACTGAAAGAGACGTTTTGCAGATGGATCTGCTGAATGAGATCCACAAATTCAAAGAAAACAACACGTACCATCTGGAAAGAGCCTTGAGGCTCTATGTGAAGGTCATGGACGCAAAGACTTGGGAAAGCCTGCAAAGCGGCCTTCCGGACAGAAAGCCCGAAAATTCTCTTCTAATCTGACAATCTCGCGTGATATCCTACCGTTCTGTTCTCTCCACAAAGGGACTCCCTATGGCCAAAAGTACCGTCTGAGCAAAGGAAATCCCACGGGATATCAAAGCGGGAATGAATGATTCTGCCATGACAATAATTCAACGGAAATAAGTACTCATGTTCGAACAGGCCTTCAAAAACATTGATGACGTGCTCTGGAAAGAAGCCGGCTGCACTACCGAGTTGGACTACACCGAGCAGACATCCTGGCTGCTGTTCCTGAAATATTTGGACGAGTTGGAGCAGGAAAAGGCCATGGAGGCCGAGCTGGAGGGCAAGGAATACTCCTTCATTCTCGACAAGCCCTACCGCTGGGATAGCTGGGCCGCGCCGAAGGATAAGGATGGCAACATTGATCACAACAAGGCGTTGGTAGGCGATGACCTCACAGAATTCGTCAACCAGAAGCTTTTCCCCTACCTGCACGGTTTCAAACAAAAGGCCAGCGGGCCGAACACCATCGAATACAAAATCGGCGAAATCTTCGGGGAGATAAAAAACAAGATCCAGAGTGGGTACAACCTGCGCGAAATCATTGACCACATTGACGAACTCCGCTTCCGCTCGCAGACCGAGAAGTACGAACTCTCGCATCTCTACGAGGCGAAGATTCAGCGAATGGGCAACGCCGGACGCAACGGCGGCGAGTATTACACTCCCCGCCCGCTCATCCGCGCCATCGTGCAGGTGGTGAAACCCAGGATCGGCGAACGCATCTACGATGGTGCCTGCGGCTCGGCGGGATTCTTGTGCGAGTCGTTTGATTACTTGAAGGCCAACGGCCACCTCACTACCAAGAACCTCGACACGCTTCAGAACGGCACGTTCTATGGCAAGGAAAAGAAGTCCCTCGCTTACGTTATAGCCATCATGAACATGATTCTGCATGGCATCGAAGCGCCGAGCATCATCCACACCAACACCCTCTCCGAGAACCTCGCCGACATTCAAGAGAAAGACCGCTTCGACGCGGTACTGGCCAATCCGCCCTTCGGAGGCAAGGAACGCAAAGAAGTTCAGCAGAACTTCCCCATCCGCACAGGCGAGACCGCCTTCCTCTTCCTTCAGCACTTCATCAAAATCCTCAAGGCCGGCGGACGCGGCGGTGTGGTCATCAAAAACACATTCCTCTCCAACACCGACAACGCCTCCGTGAGCCTACGCAAGCTGCTGCTGGAAAGCTGCAACCTGCACACCGTTCTCGACTGCCCCGGCGGTACGTTCCAAGGCGCGGGTGTGAAGACCGTGGTGCTCTTCTTCGAGAAAGGCGCACCTACGCGGAAAGTCTGGTTCTACCAGCTCGATCCCGGCCGCAACCTCGGTAAAACAAACCCCCTCAACGATGACGACCTCGCCGAGTTCGTTAAGGTGCAGAAAACTTTCGCGGACTCGCCCAATAGCTGGACCGTGGACGCCAAGAGCATCGACCCGACGACCTTCGACCTCTCCGTCAAGAATCCCAACGGCAACGAGGAAGTGACGCATCGCAGCCCGCAGGAGATCATGGACGAGATTGCTGCGCTGGATGCCGAGAGTACGAAGGTGCTGGGGTATATCAGGGCGCTGTTATGAATAACGGGTGGAAAACTATAAATCTCGGCGACCTTTGCGATTTCGAGGGTGGTTCACAACCCCCCAAGTCACAGTTCGTCTATCAAGAGAAACCTGGATATGTGCGGTTTCTGCAAATCCGCGACTTTGCCAGCGACAAGAACATCACTTTTATTCCGAAGTCCAAAAAGAATCGGCTATGTGAAGAGTCCGACATTCTCATCGGAAGATACGGGGCTTCTGTTGGGAAGATTCTCACCGGCAAAGCAGGGGCTTATAACGTAGCCCTGATGAAGACGATTCCAGACCTAAGCGTGCTAAAACACGCGTGGTTCTACTACTACTTGATCTCGGAAGAGTTCCAGTCTCATCTGTCGAACATCGCGGACCGGTCCGCTCAAAACGGTTTTAGCAAAGAGGACATCTATATTTTTCCTTTTCCAGTTCCCCCGCTTCCCGAACAGCAGCGGATCGTCGGCATCCTCGACGAAGCGTTTGACGGCATCGCTACCGCCAAAGCCAACGCCGAAAAGAATGTCCAAAACGCCCGTGCTCTGTTTGAGAGTTACCTCCAATCCGTCTTCACCCGGCGCGGCGACGGGTGGGAGGAGACAACGATTGGTGCACAGATAACTCTTCAACGTGGTTTTGATATCACCAAGGATCAGCAGAGACCTGGCACGGTTCCCGTGGTTTCCAGTGGCGGCATCAAGAGCTTTCATGACACGGCTACGGTTCAGGCTCCCGGGGTCGTGCTTGGTCGCAAGGGGACTCTTGGCAAAGTCTTTTACCTAGAGACCGATTTCTGGCCACACGACACAACGCTGTGGGTAAAGGACTTTAAAGGAAACGAGCCCCGGTTTGTTTATCATTTTCTCACGGCGCTTGATGTGACAAAGCTGAATTCAGGTGCTGCCAATCCTGCTTTGAATCGCAATCAGGTTCACCCGATCGCAACTTCTTGGCCACCAGTAGATTGCCAAAGAAGGATCGCTACAACACTCGACTCTCTGGCAGACCAAATCGAAAGCGTCGAATCCATATACCAACGAAAGCTAGCCGCGCTGGAGGAGTTGAAGAAGTCGCTGCTTCACCAAGCCTTCAGCGGCCAATTATAGGTGACAAGATGAACGAAGAAATAGGGCGTGGCGTTGAAGACCCGATTTTTGGTGAGCCTTGGGACGTTGAACCGGAGGCAAATTACGGGGTTCTCATCGGAGGCATGGCAACATACGACGAAGAACTCATGGCCATGGCGTACAAGGTGGCTGCTGACGGGCTGGTCGAGCAGGCCCTACGTAGCAAGGATCGTTCGTGGGAAGTAGTGCCGCCGATACTATTCCTTTACCGGCACACGGTCGAGCTGTACCTGAAGTGGGTGGTGCAGCCCGTCAAACGGGACCATAGCCTTTTGGAACTCGTGGAACAAGCGAGTGACATTGCCAAGAGAAGAGTAGGGAAAAGTTTCCCAAATTGGGTAAAGGCCAGACTGCTGGAGTTTGCCAGATACGATCCGGGCGGTACTACATTCCGTTACGCGGATAGCAGACAGCCGTTGCCGAGCGAAGAGCACTGGATTCATCTGGACCACTTGCGCCAAGTCATCGAGGTTCTGACTACCGGCTTGGCGAAGTTGGCAAGACTGGAATAAGGCTGGCACGCGAGAACGCCATGAACGAAGCCGAAACCAGAGCCGAGCATATCGATCCAGCACTCAAGGCGGCGGGCTGGGGCGTGGTCGAGGGCAGCCGCATCCGGCGCGAGTATCCCATCACGCCGGGCCGCATCGAAGGACCCGGGCGGCGCGGCAAACCACTCATCGCTGATTATGTTCTGGTGTATCGGAACAGCAAACTGGCGGTGAACGAGGCCAAGGCATGGGATGAAGAGCTGACCGAGGGCGTGGCGCAGGCGAAGAACTACGCGGGCAAGCTGGCTGTGCGGTTTGCGTATTCCACCAATGGCCGCGGCATTTACGGCATTGATATGCAGACCGGCCAGGAGGGTGAGGTCTCATGCTATCCCACGCCTGAGGAACTATGGAACCTGACCTTTGCCGAACCGAACGCCTGGCGCGACCGCTTCGTCGCCGTGCCGTTCGAAGATAAGGGCGGCTCACACCCAAGCCGGTACTATCAGGACATCGCCGTTGAACGGGTGATGGAGGCCATTGCGGAGAACCGGCAGCGCATCCTGCTGACGCTCGCCACCGGCACGGGCAAGACGTTCATCGCCTTTCAGATTGCGTGGAAACTCTTTCACTCCCGCTGGAATTTGAGCCGAGAGCCCTCTCGCCACCCGCGTATTTTGTTCCTGGCGGATCGTAATATTCTGGCCAACCAGGCGTACAACGCCTTTTCCTCCTTTCCCGAAGATGCCCTGGTGCGTATCGAACCGGCGGACATCCGCAAAAAGGGCAAAGTGCCGAAGAACGGAAGCCTCTTCTTCACGATCTTCCAGACCTTCATGAGCGGGCCGCCCAAGGACGGCAAGCCCTCGCCCTATTTCGGCGAGTATCCTCCGGACTTCTTCGATTTCATCATCATTGACGAATGCCATCGCGGAGGCGCAAACGATGAAAGCAACTGGCGCGGCATCCTCGAGTACTTTACCCCCGCTGTTCAACTCGGCCTAACCGCCACGCCCAAGCGCCGGGACAACGTGGATACCTACGCCTACTTCAGCGACCCGGTCTACATTTACTCGCTCAAGGACGGCATCAACGACGGATTCCTGACGCCGTTCAAGGTGAAGCAAATCTCCACGACGCTCGACGAGTATGTCTATACGCCCGACGACAAGTTGATCGAGGGCGAGATTGAGGCCGGGAAGCTTTATCAGGAAAACGATTTCAACAAGATCATCGAGATCAAGGAACGAGAAGCCCACCGAGTGAAGCTGTTCATGGAGCTGATCAACCAGAACGAGAAGACGCTCGTGTTCTGCGCTACGCAGGATCATGCGCTGGCCGTGAGGGACCTGGTTAACCAGATGAAGACGAGCAAAGACCCGAACTATTGCCAGCGGGTCACGGCCAATGACGGCGAGCTGGGCGAGCAACATTTGCGCGACTTTCAGGACAACGAAAAGACCTTCCCCACGATCCTTACGACCTCGCAAAAACTCTCAACCGGCGTAGATGCACGCAACATCCGCAACATCGTGCTGATGCGCCCGATCAACACGATGATCGAGTTCAAGCAGATCATCGGACGCGGCACGCGACTATACGACGGGAAGTATTACTTCGCGATCTACGATTTCGTAAAGGCGCACCATCATTTCAACGACCCGGAGTGGGACGGCGAACCGATTGAGCCGGAAGTTTGCTCGAAATGCGGTGTGCATCCCTGTGTCTGCGTGGTGTCGTCACCAAAGCCCTGTTCGGTGTGCGGTCAGTCACCGTGCGTCTGCGAACCCGAGCCTTGCCCGAAATGCGGCCAACGCCCATGCGTCTGCAAGAAAAAGGCGAAGGTAAGACTGGCCGATGGTAAGGCGCGGACCATTCAGCACATGATGTGCACCACGTTCTGGCATCCCGACGGCACGCCCATGTCCGCGCAGCAGTTCATGGAGCTGATGTTTGGGAAGCTGCCGGAGTTCTTCAAGGACGAAGCCGAACTCCGCGCCATTTGGAGCGCTCCCGACACCCGAAAAAAGCTTTTGCAGGGGCTCGCAGAAAAAGGTTTTGGCCGCGACCAACTGGCCGAGATGCAAAAGATTATTGATGCTGATAAGAGCGACCTCTTCGATGTGCTGGCCCATGTTGCCTATGCACTGCCGCCGTTGACGCGGGAGGAGCGCGCGGCCACGGCCAAGGTCGTCATCAGTACCCACTTCAATACGAAGCAGCAAGTCTTCCTCGACTTCGTGCTTTCCCATTATGTAAGTGTCGGGGTGGATGAACTCGACCAGGAAAAGCTGAAGCCGCTGCTCCGCTTGAAATACAACTCCATTTCTGACGCCGTGGCGGACCTCGGCAGACCTGATGAGATCGGCAAGGTGTTCAGCGGCTTCCAAAAATACCTGTATCAGCAACAGACTGTCGCATGACCTGGATCAACATGAACCGCGTCTAACAAATCGTGCCAGCGGACGGTAAACAGCGGCCGACGCTGAAATCCGTCGTTAGGATTCCTGAAAGGGTCCCGATACTATGGAAGGATCTCCACGAGGTTGCCGAATTCAAAGGCCGTAAACCTTTACTCATCGGCACCGGCGTCTCCGGGTGGACTGGGGTTCATTAACTCAAGTAAGTGGTCCGGGCTTACCGGCCTTCTCGATATTGGAACCGGCTATACATGGAAGTCGGTGCGATCTTTGCTCCCGACGGCAAGTTCCGAACTGCTTGATGTGATGGGGAGCAAGGGACGTGACCAGAGAGCTTATTGAGTGGAAGCCACGAGAAGGCTTCTTTCGTGGCTTCCATACAGGTGTCCATATTGGTGGCTGGAAGCGGTAAGCTTCAGAGACACCCGGTGATAAGAAAAAATAAGACATACCCTTGTTATCATTAGCAAAGGGATACCTCGGTATAACTGGATGGTAATGAGTGAAAAGACGATTTCCTGCACTTCCAATCCGTAGGTCGTAGGTTCGAATCCTACCCGGCGTGCCAATTTACACTAATATTCCTCCCGGACCAGGACTAGTTCCACTCTGGGAAGCCTGTATTGCCACGAGCGTTGGGTTTCACCGGGCTGCTCGGGCAGCGGCTTGCTCCCCCCGAACCCCGTCGCCCTTAACCGATTGGGGTCGATGTTGTGCGTGACCACCAGGTACCGCGCCACCGCATCAGCTCTCTCCTGAGAAAGGAGCCGGTTCTCTTCCGGGTCCCCTTTCGTGCCGGTGTGTCCCTTGATCACGAGTCGGAAATTCGGGTAGTGGCTGAAAAGCGCCACTGAGCGATCGACAACCTCCTTTGCCAGGAGGTCCAGTTCTGCTCCCCCTTGTTGGAACACGATGGGGTCCACTTTCAGGCTGCCCACCTCTTTGAGTTTTTCCCAGTCCGCTTCCGATAGCGATGGAAATCGCGCCTCCAGGGAACCTGTCGGCTTAACCGTTTCAGCAGAAGGTTTGGGAGCAGTGAACCCGGTGACTCCCTTCACAAACAGGTCTGCCAAAAACACACTGTACGTCAACCTGTACGGATCTCCGTCCGGCAATGGATCACCGGCAAAATCACCGGCATTTGTCAGTATGCGGACCGTGGATTCGATGGCTTGCCTGAGACCGTCGTGCGAAGTGCCGCCGGGGTGAGAAATCCCAAACCACTGCTCGCAGTTTTGAGTGAGGTTGATCCATCTGACCCCCTTGAGCATGGAATCCACGGTCTTTTCCGGCAGCCCCGTTTCAGCTACCACCTGGCTGCGAAACAGGTCGGGGGCCTCCTGGTATTTTTTCAGGGCCCTAAAATAATGAGAAAGAAGGAGCGTCACTACTTCAGGGTTCTTCATGGAGTACTTTCGGTTAACCAGGAACACGTCCACAATGAGCTTCTCAGTGTCCTCGGTTCCCAGGACCTTTACCACGCCGGGATGGGCCAGCCCGCGAGAAACGTCAGGCTCCCACATAACGGCCAGGTCGGCAGCCCCGGAGAGAAGCTTGTTCAACGCTTCTTTCGACCCGCGGGTTTCGATTCTGTGCGTAGGGTCCTGAGGGACCAACTCGGGGACATTGAAGTGATATGCGGCGGCTTTTAAGAGATGATGGCTGGGACTTTGGGGTGTAAACGCCACCTTTGTGTCCGTGGTTCCCTTGAGCGCGTCCAGGCCCGAGACCCTGTCCGACCGGGCCAGGATGGCGTCTCCCCCCTTGGACTCATCTATGACCATGATGATGGTGCCGGGAAACCCCAGTCCCGCGGCGTTGAGAATGTACGAATCAATGGTGGCCGCCGCGAAGTCGATTTCCCCGTCCCGCAACCGTCTCATGCGTTGCGCATAGTCTGCGTCATCGTCCTGGATGACCAGTTGCCATCCAGCCCGGCGCATCTGCTGCTCCAGCTCAGGTGACCGCAGAACGAAATAGCCGATCCAGTTGTCCAGAGCGATGGTTATCTTGCCTTTGGTGCGCTGGGCATCGCTGGTGGCCTTGATTTGGACATCTCTGTAACGCGGCATAAAATACCAGAGGCCAACTATGCCTATAGTGCCGAGTAGCAAGAGTATAACAGCGCCGATGAGTCTTCTGTTCATTGCCGGCCTCAGGCTTCTCTACTTTTTTCCGAAATCGGAAACGTCGAAGGTCTCGGCTTCTGCCAAAACGTCTTTCAGCCCTCGCCTCAACGCGACAGGGTCGTTGGCGGTTTTGTAGATCGTGCGTCCTCGCTGATTAAGTGAATGCCCCGGCCCAATGCAGAAGCCGATGGAATATACGACTATGGGCGATCCGGCGAGGATGCGATTCACCACTGCGGTCAGCGCGGCAGGATTGTTTGCCATGCCGTCGGTGACCACCACTATGGTGTATTGTCCGTAACCGAGCTGGCGTTGCGCCTGTTGCGTCAGCATGTCGTACGCCGTGGATACCGCTTCGTCCAGCGGAGTCCCCCCTCCGGCCGCTATCTTGCCCACGATTCTTATGAATTGGTCCCTATTGCCGGTGGCGACGGGTAGTTTGGACCACGTATTGTCATGGAAGGCCACCAATCCGATGTTGGCGTCGGCCGGCACCGTGGAGGACCATTCGACAACAGCGTCCTTTGCCACCTCCAGTTTGGTCCTTTGACCGGAACATCGCTTCTCCTGCATGCTGCCGGAGCCATCGAAGACCAGGACGAAATTCCTTGCAGTAAGCTTCTCGGCGAGTTCCTCTTTTTTTGGTTCGCCGGCCGCGTATGGCCACTGGACAACTTGAGTTCCCTGTTTCGTTTCCGCTCTCACTTCGTACGCAAAGGCAAGGAGAATGCTCAGGGCCAAAGCTAACACCAGCAGGGACCGCAACATCGCAGGAATATCAAAAGAGAGGCATTTTCTCACGGTTCGCCTCCTTTCGGGTCACTCCAGAGGTTTGAAGACGGATTGTTCGGCCTCGACCTGGATGATCCTGAACGTGACCCTCATGTTGGATAGCCATTCGTCCTGTGTCTTGGGAGGGCAAGGGTCCTCACCGCACATGCCTGTCTTGGGCTGCATGATTCCATGGCCCACCACAGTGAACTGGCTGGCGTCGAGCGAGACCCCTTTCTTTTTTGCTTGAGACATGATGCTCTCTCGGACCTCCACAGCCCTGGTGAGGCTCAAGTTCTTGGCCGCCTGCTTGATTCGCTTGAGCACAAGCTCGTCGGCCTTGTCCTTTTTCTTGTGGAGATAGCCGAGCGGATCGCTATGTCCTTCCACCACGATGATTGCTCCGCCGTATGTCGATGCCAATTCAGCCACTTTATCGAACTCATCCGCGTACATCTCGGCCGAGAAGGTATTCTGGTTCGGTTTGAAATAGATGTCGAAAGAAAACAGCTCTCCTTCTTCCAGGGTGCCCCTGGCTCGTTTGCTCTCCACTACCTTGGCGACCTCTTCTGCCTTGAATCTGGGGGCTTCGACGCTCTCGACTCCTGCCAGTCCAGCCCTGAGTCTGTCATAATCCCATCTTGCGTGGTCCAGGGGCACTGCCTTGCTCAACAAACCAATGCTGACGAGTGTCGATTGAATCTGGCCGGTGAGATTGGCAAAGTTCCTGGGCCAGTTGGGGTCGCCGAAGAATTTGACGTTACCCGCGAAGCCGACATACTCGCAGTCGCCATACAGGGCCTCCGCGTCTCCAGTTGCCTGATCGCTGTCCAGCAGGATCTTAGCCGCTGCGGTCACTGTGGTCTTGAATTGCTGCATGTTGCTCTTCTTATCCCTGAAGAGCGTCGTCAGCCTCTGTTCAGCTTGCAAGAGACCGTTAACCAGCGCCTGGACCTTGTCTCTGTTGGCCTGGAAATAGTCCGATCGAACCGCATAGACGTCGGCGATTATGCGGTTGGCGGTTCGAGTGGACATGAGGATAGTGGCGCCTTTGACCGAACCTTCGGATCCCGTCCCCACCGTACCTTTCGAGGTGAGCATCAACCCGTCGGGAATGATTACGAAAGCGGCGTCCACATCCTTCTGATAAAACGCCTCGGCCGGGGCATTGTTGGTTCCGGTCAGATCTTTGGTCCAAAGGATATTCACGTCCCTGATGGACAGACCCGCGTCTTTCAAGACCGTGCCCAAATAGTCAACATGAGGGCCGTACGCCTGAAGAGCAATGGTTTTCCCTTTGAGGTCCTTGACGGTCTTGATTCCATCCTTGACTGCAAGGCAGTCGCCGCCGGAAGACCAGGTCATCTGGTAAATCACCACAGGCTTTGTGCGCGGATCTTTGTTCAGTACCTCCGATGCCATGTTTATCATGCCCATTGTCCCGCGGAGGTACGGCATCTCTCCTCGCATGAAGAGTTCAACCTGCGTCTTGAAATCGTCCATCCGGGCCAGCTTCAGCTTGAGAGCCTTCTGACCGAATGTACTCTCTTTGACCGTGCCCACTGAGTTGCCGTTCGCAAGTATGGTGGCTATATCTCCACCCCAGGTGATAATGGGTAATTGAGTCTCCTCCGCCTTCTTGACCGCTGACACCTCCACTTGGACCACCTCGGACAGCGGCGGAGACTTGACGTATTGCGGTGCGGCCTGAACGCCGGTCCAGACCAAGACGGTCATGCAGAACCCCCAACAGAACGGTCTCAGACTGGTCATGACATTAGTCCTCCTGACTGCAAAAGTGGCGTAGGCTTTTTATATTG
>Ga0247841_10011829_pt1 | contig 11511 bp, 9 predicted proteins | sample LaCruzMarch2015__2_FD_192410 | JGI IMG/M metagenome (GOLD analysis project Ga0247841, IMG submission 192410) | Freshwater microbial communities from meromictic Lake La Cruz, Castile-La Mancha, Spain - LaCruzMarch2015_18m | ecosystem: Environmental > Aquatic > Freshwater > Lake | place: Spain...
ATTTTATAATTTTTTTTTTTTTATAACATCTTTTCTCCATATTGTGAGAATATGTTCTGGTTCCGAATATCCTAAATGATATCTATATTCTGATTTTGAAAAAAGTTCTATTATAGAATGTGCAGATTCTGCTTCTTGAAAACAATATATAAAAGGATTATAATAATTAATTACATTTTTAATATTTGAAATTATATTTAATTTTAGTTTTTGTAATTTTGTAAAACCAAAATTTTTTTCTAAAGGTGAATTATTATTTTTCATTATTTTCCAAAATATGTTGTATGAAAAAATAGATATATTTAATTCTTTAATATCCATCATATTATTTATTGTGTATAAAAAATATTTTTTAATATGTTAATTAATTTTCAACTTCTATACTTATTGAGTTTTCTCCATCATATATCATTTTTAAATGGGTTTTAATTTTTTATAATCAATAAGTTCTCTTAAATATTTATTATAAAAAGTAGAAGTATCAGAATATATTTGTTTAATTTTATTTTTAGATTTAGATAAGTATTTATTAAGTAAATCTCTGTATGTTGATTCAAAAATTTTAAATTTATTTAATTTCATAAAATTTTTATAGTCAAGTATTATGATTAAGATTAAAATAAATAAAATTTTTATAACTACATGAAATTGAAATAAAATAAACACAAGTATTTAATATAAATTTCAATTTATATTTTTGATTTTTTGTTTTAAATTGATAAGTATTAAATAATGATTTATAATCATTTTTAATATTATTGTATATAGAATTTACAATTAAATTATTAATATTATTTTTCATTTAATTTATAATAATACTTTTTAATTAAAAAAAGTATTATACGCAAATATAAATATTATATATATTAGATTTCTTTTATAGTTATATCATTATTTTTTAACATTTCTTGAACTCAATCATATTCACAACAATTTTTAAATTCACTGATAAATTTATTATTTAACTCTTGATGTTCTTATTCATTTGACTTATTCAAATAAAAATTATCATCATTATTTATGTTATTAACATTATTGTATTATTTTGTTTATTATTACTCACATCGTGAATTTCAATCAATAATTATAAATATATAAAAAATATATTTATAAATAAAATCAATTTTTATACTAATAATATTATTTAATAAATCAACTAATTCTTATCCAGTAAAATTAATAAATTATGTGGTTTTAATTTTTTATTTTAGTAATAAATTAAATTATTTCCAGAACCTGTACTTTCTACAACATATTTATACCATCATAAATTTGGATTAGAAGTATATACAATAAATTAGCATCCATTTGTTCTAGCATATAAATTTTTAGTATTATTCTATTTAACAATATTTATATGTGTAAAATTAATATTTTTTGATTTTAATAATTGTTGAATTTTTAAATAATTATTATATTGTGATGAAATAAAATCTTTAAAAATAAAATGTTTTCTGTTATATGTATAGCTTAAATAACTATATGATATATTGTTTTGTAATAATGTATTAATTATTTTTAAATAACTATTTGTAATGTATTTATCCATATTATATATATAATATGATGACTGTGTAATATGATGTTAAATAAAATCAATTTCTTTAATCAATTTTTAATGGATAATTTTAATTATTTAATAAATTAACTAATTATAGTTTTTGTTCATTATGATATATTTTTTATTTCCAGTTTTTGAGTTTTTTTTTTCAACAACATTACTATAATATTTATAGGAATATGAATAAAAATCATAATGTATTGGTTTAACATAATCACAATTTTTTTCTATTTGATTAACAACACATTTGGTTAAATCTTTAAATTTACATGATTTATTAGTTTCATTGAGTATAAATAAAATAACACTTATTGTATTAGTCATAATTTTAAGTAATTCTCTAAATTTTGAATTATTATAATCAATAATGTTAATTTCTTTACCGTCTTTCATAATAGTTTTATTTGGTTCATATGGTAAGAGACCTGAAATATTTCTCAAATTATTAAATACATCAGGAAAACAATATTTTTTCATTGAATATGAATAGAAAATTAGAAATCTTATTATTAGTTCAAAATCAGAATAATATTCATCAATCTTAATTGTTTGATTATATCCAAGTTCATTTAATTTGTAAAAAACATTGTCAAAAATATATTTTTCAATAATCATTGATTTGTCATCAGAATATTTAAGATTATATTCTTTACCCAAAATAAATGGTTTTATTGATTGAACCAAAAGTAAATTATCAATATTGTCAGATGAGTAAATATACAATTCATTTGTTAATTTTAATACATCCGTTAAAAAACATATCCATTCACATCCTGACTTAGATTGTTTAATACTTTTCTCTATTTTATAAAATGAAAATAATAATAATAATCTAATAATTCTTTTGTCATATTTAGAATCATACCAAGGTACAATAGTTGGACCAAATAAAATTTTTAACAAGTCATCAAATAATTGATGAATACTATAAGTATTCCAAAAATAATTTGTAGAATTATTAGAATATCTGAGTATATTTATACCTTCTTCTTGAACTTCAGAATAAAAATATTTTCTATTAATATCTGAAAATGCTGGAATTGACACATCAACAAATTCAGATGGAACATTATATTCTTTAACAATTTTATCGTCTATTTTAATAATTGGTTTAGTTATTCGGATATTAAATCTAATTCTAAATAAATCAAATTTTTTACTAAATTGTTCATAACTATTATATACAGTATTGTTATATGATATATAATGATAATATTTATTTTCATAATTTTTATTGTTATATAAACTTATATCATTTATTGAATATGTTAAAACATCACTTTTTGGTAATATATTTAAGTCATTATTTTCATTGTACAATTCATCTTGTTCATTGAATTTCATAAAATCTAAATTTGAATTAGGACATTTTCTTATTAAATTTATTTTTTTTATAATTTCTTTTTTATCAAAAGATATGTCATATTTAGTGTTATATAATGTTGGATTTGTATTTTTGTTATATTTTGATGCTATATCATTTAGAAAATTATTAATTGTATCAATATTATACATATCTGAATCAATAATCAATCTTTTTTTGTTATCCAAATGATGATTAATTATTATTCTCGTGATAATAAGTAAATTTTGAACAGTTGATTTGAGTTTATATTTTTTATGAATATAAAAATATATTTGTAATAGTTCTAAATATTCTGATATTACTGTAAATAGTCTAATATTAGTAATCTCCAAATAATATTTTCCTATTGTATTTAAAAAATTTTTTTTATCAATTGCTTCTAACAAAATATTTATAATTCTAAATTCTTTATTAAAAAATATTTGAATAAATTCATTTTCTATACGTTTTGAATATGTGTGATTAATACTATTTGATATTTTATAAAAATTCTGTATATTTGATGATTTGATATTTTCAATTAATACATTAAAAATTTTAATATGAGTATTATATGGTGTATCATTAGATTTAAATGGTAAATATTTATTAAATTTAATATTTGATAGATCTTTATCATAATTCATATTTTTAATACTCAAATAATAAGAATCAAAAAAAGTTCTTATATCAATCAATGAATTTATCAAAATTTTATTATATAATTGATGAATTATACTATATTTTACTGGGTCATTTGTATTTATATACATTGTAAAATCAACATCACTGATTTTAAATTTTTTCTTTTGTTCCATAAAAAAATCTTTAACATTATCATCAGATTTTATATAAAATAGTTCATCATCAATCATTTTTAAATCAACATTGTGTTCCTTCAAATATTCATGAATTTTATTTAATTTTTCGTTAAAAATTCCTGAATTTTTTTCTGCTAATGTATTAATGATGATATCAAAAAAAAATGACATAGTATTACCTCCTTTAAAAATCACTGTCAAATATTCAGTCGGATTCATAAAACATCCATTTAAATATAACAATTTATGTATTTTTGGTATTTTTGTATAAATAGAATAAAATGTATAATCAACAAAATTAAATAATTTATTTTTTTCATCAAAAATATTATTTACAAATGAATCAGTTGATATATCTTTAAATACCCTAGCATTATCATAACCAAATAATGAGTAAGGTTTTGTTTCATCAATTACTAAATTATTTATATGTGATGTAAAAAAATAATTCTCATTAATATCTTCTTTAATATCCATTATATATATATATATATATATTGAAAAAAATAATAAAATTATTTTTTTGATTTCAAAAATGTTATAGTTTCATTGTCATTAATTTTCAATTCATAATCAATTTCAAAATTATTTGTATCAGTAAGTATATTTGAATATTTTTTATTGTATGGATTTTGTTTTTGAATATCAATATAATTATCAATATCAATATCAATATCAACATCAATATTATTGTAATCATTTATTTCAAAATATTCATAAATTTTACTCATATTCATTTTTGATAAATTTATTAAATTTTCATATGATTCTTCAAAATCTTCTTGAAAATCATCATATGTATTATTAATAACATTTTCATCATTTTTCCCTAAAAAAATATCAGATAAATAACTAATTATATTTTGATCTTTGTTTTTTTTATTTGCTAAATTATTTTCAATTATTTTATCTTGAATATTATCTGAATTCATGATTTTATATTTATATATTTATATAATTATATTTGAGAAAAATATATTTTTATTAATTATATTTGAGAAAAATATATTTTTATTAAATATATTTTTCTATAATAATTAATATAAATCATATTATAATGAATGATGATTATAAAGAAAAAAATGCTTATCCAAATTTTAAAATAAATGGTAGATTATTTCCAGTTTGGATTTTAAAAAATTTTGCCAAATATAAATTACCAGATATAATAAGAAAAGATGATGAAGACCCTTGTCAAATTAAAACTAAATTAGAATTAAGAAAATATCAAGAATTTATTGGTGCTTATTTAGATTATAAATCACCTTATCACGACATATTATTATACCATGGTTTAGGTTCAGGTAAATCAGCAACAGCAATAAATGTATATAATGTACTTTACAATGCAACATCAGGTTGGAATGTATATTTAATTATAAAAGCATCACTTCATGATAATCCCTGGGAAACTGATTTAAAAAAATGGTTATCATCACAAGATTATGCACATAGATATTCAAACATTAAATGGGTTCACTACGATTCACCCTATGCCGATAGAGAATTTTTTGATTTAATAAAACAATCTGATTCTAAATTAAAAAATTTATTCATTATTGAAGAAGCACATAATTTTATTCGTAATGTTTATTCAAATTTAACATCAAAAAAAGGGAAAAGAGCAGTTAATATATATGACTATATTATTCAAGATAAAAAAGAAAATCCATCAACACGTGTTATATTATTATCCGGAACACCTGCGATAAATAAACCATTTGAATTGGGTTTGATGTTCAATTTATTAAGACCTGGAATATTTCCAAAATCAGAAGCATTATTTGATAATATTTATGTATCTCAAGGTTCAATACCAACAATAAATCCTCAAACAAAAAATATGTTTCAAAGAAGAATTATGGGTTTAGTTTCATATTATATCGGTGCTACTCCAGACTTGTATGCTACACAATCAACACATTATATTGATGTTAAAATGTCTCAATATCAAACAGAATTATATGAATACTATGGAGAAATTGAGGCAAAAATGGCTAAAAAATCAACATTTAAAAAATCTGCTCAATCTGAAACATATGCGACATATGTTAGACAAGCATCAAATTTTGTATTTCCTCCAATAGACCAAGTTGTGACAGGAGAAACCAGACCAAGACCATCTAAATTTAAAATAGGAGAAAAAGAAATGGAATTATTAATGAAAACTAAAGATATTGAATTAATTAAAAAAACTCTTTCTTCACAATCGATTGGATATTTTAAAATGTTAGATAAATTTAGAGATACTTTTGATGAATATTTAGAAAAAATTTATAAAAAAGAACAAACTTCAAAAGTTAATATATTGTCTGATGTAGAAAATTTTGCTAAATATGATACTTGGGAAGAATATTGGGATAAAGAAAAATCTAAATCAGAATTGATTAAAGTAATGTACGAGTGTTCCGCTAAATATTTAAATATTATATTTTACTTATCAAAAAGTCCTGGTCCTGTATTAATTTATTCAAATTATCTATTAATGGAAGGTTTAGATTTACTTAAAGTCTATCTCAAATATTTTGGATATGATTCATTTAAAAATCCTAATTCAAAAGATTATTTTAGATATGGTGAGTTTCACGGCAGTATTAGTAGAGAAGTTAGGAAAGAAACAATTAGATTGGAAACCGATAAAGAAAATGCATATGGGAAGTTAATTAAAATTGTTATGTTTAGTCCGGCTGGTGCTGAAGGTATATCACTTGAATCAATACGTCAAGTTCATTTAATGGAACCATATTGGCATGAAGTTAGAATGATACAAATGATTGGAAGAGCAATTCGTCAATGTTCACATAAATATTTACCCACCAAAGAAAGACATGTTGATATATATAGATATAGATCAGTTAAACATAATGTGAAGGTTGTTGAAATAATTGAAGGACAAACTTCAAGAAAAGAGAAAAAAATAATTGAAGACACAAATGAACTTAAGACTATAGATTTTGAAATTCAAGAATTAGCAAGTGGTAAAAATAATTTAATTGCTAATTTTTTAGATTCCATAAAAGAAGTAGCAATTGATTGTGAATTATTTAAAGCACATAATATGATGGGAACAAAATATAGATGTTTTCAATTTAACGAAGTTTCACTTTTTGATAAAAATATTGGTCCAGCATATAAAGAAGATGTTATAGAAGATATGAAAATTTCAAACGGTTCTAATAGTATAAATTCAATTACTGTTAAAGTTAAAGTTGTTAAAATTAGAGGTATTATAGAGGATAATTTTAATGATATACAATATTATTGGTATAATTCTGAAACTGGTGTCGTTTATGATTTTGATCTTAATTATCCTATTGGTAAAGTTAAATTTAGTTTAGATGGCATACCCGAAAAATTAGATAAAGATACATATAAAATTGAAATAATTAATATACAAACAATCAAGTATTAATCACAAATTATTTTTACTTATTATTATCTATAATATTTATAATTAAGGATTATTTTTTTATCTCAAATATAATTATAATTAAAATGATAAAAGTTACAATTATAATTATATTAATTTTATTATTGGTTATTACATTATATTCTTATTATTGTTTAAGTTCAAGAATGACAAATTTTGAACGTGCAAGATTAGAATATATTTTACAAAAAGAATCTGAGTTAGGAACAAAAGAAAAAAATATCAAAATAATAACTGATTGTTCAAATAAAAATGAACAATTAGAAAATGCTTTAAAAAATATTAATAAAATTTTAGGAGAAATTGGAATCAGTTGTTTGAATAAATTTGATGATAAGAATGTTAATATTGTTGCTGATTCTGAACAAATAAATAAATCTTATATTCAAAATAAAGATACAAGTAATAATATTAATACTATTATTAATGAAACAATTGGAACCGAAATTTTAAATGAAGTTCCTGTTGAATATCATAATAATATATAAAAATTAATTATAATAATCTATTTTAGTATTTAATTCGTCTTCCCAAATACCTAGTAAAAAGGTTAAAAAATTTTGAAAATTTCTGTTGGCTGGTATATTGGTAATTTCAGTTTTTAATATATCAAGTATTTTAAATCCAAAATTTTTATAATTGTGGTCAAATGCTTTAATATTTGATATTATTTTTTCGATTTGTGTAGAATCATCCCCATACCAAATTATATTGTCTAAATATTCATCAATAGTTAATTTTACTCTTTTGGAATTTATTTTTGATATTTTTATTTTTTCAACAAAACCATCTGAACTAACAAATGAATCTAATTCCTGAAAAATATTTTTTATTTCAAAAATTTTATTATTTGATTGTATTTCTATGTAATCTAAACAATCTTCATGTGGTGTAATTTTATTTTCCAAATAATTAAATTCTATAGGTGTATAAAATGGAATTACTTGTTGAATATTTGAATTAACCATTACAAAACATTTTATTATTTAATTAAAATATTTTGTGATTTTTTTAAATTTGTTCATATCTTGTATTTTATCTATATATCTTAATATATTATATTTGGATGGTTCTATTAAATTTGTATTTGATATTTGATTTATTTCATAATCTATACATTCAGTATTAATTTTTAATGGTTCACCCCATGAATTAAAAAATTGTATTGATAATTTTGTTAAATTGCCTAATAATGATTCTTTATAAACTTTGGTTGCTGAGTATGGTATTAATTTTAAATATAAGGCACCAAGTATTTTATCAAAAATTAATATAAATGATTTATCTGTTATGGGATTTGTTCCAAAATTTCTTGTACTTTGTAATTCCTTAATAAATATTTGTACAAATCTATCACCTAATGGATTATATTCATCTTTTTCATTTGGAATATATCTATCATTTAAAATTACATAATCTTTAATACGGTCATATTCATCACGAATAAAATTTTTTTTATGGTGAGATTTACGACAAAAATTCCAATTTTCATTTATACATATTGATGTAAATTTTGGTATTACTACACAATCTAATTTTATATAATTAATATTTTTAAAATCTCTTATGATATAAGGATTGAATGATCTTTCTAAATTTAGAGTATATTCTTTTATCGCATCTGGATTATCAAATACTAATTGTTCATTTTGATTTTGTTCTTCAAGTTCATATCTATTTTCTAATTCTACTAATCGTTTTTCTTCTTGTTCCAAATAATTTTTTTGTATATTTTGACTTTTCTTTTTTTGGTTCTTTAGATCTAATTTGAGGTCTGATTTTATTGATGATGATTTTGATAAAGAGTTTGAATCAGTAATACCTGAATTTGTTACAGGACCTAATGAAACTATATAATTAAAAGGATCCGGATATATTCTGATATCTCTATCAATTGAATCTATATTTAATCTATATTCCTTTAGAGATTCTTTAAGCAAATTTTCATTTAAATTATCATATAAAGTTTCATGTTTGTTTTTTGTATCCGGCATAAACATTATTGGTTTATTCGTTTCAAAACCTTTTTGTATCCCAAATTGAGAAAAATTTCTTAAATTTTCTAAATGAGCCGAATTTGTTTCTAAAGTATCAAATGTACTTAGTGGTTTATAACTATTATAGTTTGATACAAATTGATGTTGTTGATTAACAGAATTTGCCAAATCTTGCTCACTCGAATATCCTGATGTCGCAATTGAACTTTGATCAAATGGTAAACCTTGTTTATTTTTATGTGAATAATTGGGTTCTATACCTGATATTTGATAATTAGGTGTTTGATTAATATTATTTTTATTTTGTTTATTCATACCTATATAATATAATATAATATAATATTATCTTTTTATATTGAAAAACATTTTTCATTAAATATAAATGTAATTTAATTATTTTGTGTTTAATTTAATTAAAAATAAGATAATATTATATTAATATTTATAGATATAATCAATTTATGGAAGAATATTTTTTTTCTGAAAAAAATGTTGGTGATTTAACCAAACAACTTATATTAAATTTAGAATTGGGGCAAAATGAATTAAATAAAGATGTTGTGATGAAATGTAAAAAAATTATTACTAACCAAATGAGAAATACTTATGACAAATTTGGTAACCAAAAACCCAATAATATTGGAAGTAAAGAATATATTATTAAAATGAATAATAAAAGTTTAAAAGATTGTATGAAAACTTTTGATTTAAAAAAATCACAATCCATATCTGGTTCAAATCCTTCTAATAGACCTTCACCACATTCTAAATCACATAATACCGGACAATATGGTTTAGCAGGTGTTGGTGATAATTCTTTTTTAAGACCTGATGAAATTATAAATAAAATGAAAAAGCCTTTGCATCCTCAACAAAAATCAAATCCATCTAAAGAATTTGCTTCTTATGCTGATGCAGGTGGTTATGCTTCATTTTCATCTGTTGATACTGCTGAAGGACCTTTTATTACTGCTACTGGAGAATATGGGATGCCTTTAGAAATGCAAAATGATGAAAGATATAGGAATAATACTAATGAAGGTAAAAAAAATTATGCTGATGAAATTGAAAGAAGAATGAATGCACTTAGAGGGGATTATGGGGGGCCTACTAATATGGGAGGAATAATGGGAGGAACAATGGGAGGTATTGGAGGAACAATGGGAGGTATTGGAGGAATGGGTAATATGGATGGTCAAATGCCTAATAATTATTTTGGTATTCCTCCCATGGGACAACAACAAGGACCTGGACAAATTGATCCAAGAGTTGCTAAATGGTTAAATTTAGATTCTGGTGGACAACCATTAAATGCCAATAATGGTATGGGGGGTATGGGGGGTATGGGTAATGGTATTGGTAATGGTATGGGTAATGGTATGGGTAATCAACAATTACAAATGATGTTACAACAAATTCAACAACAAATGATGCAAGCACAACAATCAGGACAAATGAATCCACAATTATTGCAACAATTTACACAACAAATTCAACAAATTCAACAACAAATGCAGCAAATGGGACAAATGGGAATTACTCAACAATATCAATCATCAGAAGGACACATGGGATTTGGACAAGGTCAAATGAATCCCGGAGTTGATTATTCATTTACTGCTGGTGGTGATGATATGGGTAATGATTTTAACGCAGCATATGGTGGTGTTAATAATTTTAATGGTCCTGGTTCATTAAATGAAAGTTATTCTCAACCAAATGGGATTATGATGGGTGGAACCGGGGGAATGGGTAATAATAATTTTGATGATACTTCAAATCCTGAAGAGAGATTAAAAATGATACAGGCTGAAAGAAATAATAAAATTAATATTCCTAAAAATCCAAATTTTGATCCTATGAAATCACCATATCAAATGAATCAACAAAATCAAATAGGTCAAATGAATCAAATGAATCAAATGAATCAACAAAATCAAATAGGTCAAATGAATCAAATGAATCAAATGAATCAAATGAATCAAATGAATCAAATGAATCAAATGAATCAAATGAATCAAATGAATCAAATGAATCAAATGAATCAACAAAATCAAATAAGTCAAAATCCCAATAAGTTTAATGAAAATTTTTTTTTTTTAACTAATAATAATAATAGTGCTATTTCTGGTAAAAATTTAAATAATAATAATCAACAAAGCACAAATAATTTTGTAAATAATATAAAATCTATAGAAAAAAATAAAAATTCAAAATCATCTTCAAATAAATCTAAATCATCTTCAAATAAATCGGGTAAATCAAAAATATCTAAATCAAAAATATCTAAATCAAATAAATCATTTATTGAATCAAATGATAATGAAAAAAAAATGTTAAAAAAATCAAAAAATAAA
>Ga0247841_10011831_pt1 | contig 11510 bp, 13 predicted proteins | sample LaCruzMarch2015__2_FD_192410 | JGI IMG/M metagenome (GOLD analysis project Ga0247841, IMG submission 192410) | Freshwater microbial communities from meromictic Lake La Cruz, Castile-La Mancha, Spain - LaCruzMarch2015_18m | ecosystem: Environmental > Aquatic > Freshwater > Lake | place: Spain...
GCCACTGGGCGGTTGTTGCCAGTTTGGTCGCTATCGTGCCATTTCCTTTCCAAATGGCAAGCAACTGTTCTTTGATAACCAGGTACTCAAGCACAACGGCATCTTTCATTTTTAGCAGGATGCCTTCTTTAAGGGTCAGGTTATTCAGGATAGCGACCTGGATGGATCTTGTCTGTGCAGCAATGTACACCCCAATTGCCCCGGTTGCGGCGATAAGCTGGATACTGTACTTGTCGATCCACTCGGGCAGTACCTTAAGCCATGCGACAAGGTTAACCACGGCGCCGACCATCGTCTTGAGAAACTCTGTAACGCTTGGCATAGTGATCAACCGGTAAAACTCCTTGCCGAGTTTATCCAGGGTGGCTCCCAACGTTGTGTTCTTGTCGTTGAACTGCCTTAGGATTTCATCGGTACCTTGCAAAGACTTGCCGGCCAGGGCAACTTTCTGCTCAAGCATGACGGTGTTGTTCCCCAGCTTGGCAAAGACCTCCGAGGCCCCGGCACCGGAAATTTCCAGTTCCCGGATCAGCTTGCCCAAAATTGTTGCTCCTTCACCGCCTCGTTTTGATCCTTCAACCACTTTCACGAAAGCACCATAGAGATCGGTATTCACAAGCGTGGTAAACTCCTGCAGAGGAATACCGGCCACCTTTGCAAAGTCGGCAGTGTTGTAGGTCATCTTCATCAGGATTCGGGTCATTGCCGTTCCGCCCCGTTCGGTGGAAACAGCCAACTCCTGGAGTGTGGCAGAAATGCCCATTACTTCAGCAGAAGATAACCCGAGCGACATACCGACTCCGCCGATCCGGTTTGAAAGATCAACCAGGACCGGTGCCGTTGCAAATCCATCTGCACCCAAAACATTGATAGCATTTCCCAAACGGAGCATATCGTCGGAAACTGCCGTGGTCTTCATGTCTGTAAGGACATTCCGGAGCGTTCCCATCTGGGTGGCCACCTCACTGGCGCCTCCCTTGATTTCAGCGCCAAGAGCGACATTGAGTTTGTCGATGGAATCAACAAACGGAAGGATATCCTTCTGGGCAATACCCAACTGACCGGCGACCACGGCCATTTCCCGAAGGTCGCGGCGGGAAGTCCGGGTGTCGATCTTTCCCAGTTCCGTATTCAGCTTTTTGACTTCATCAACCGTCAGTTTGGTGGTTTTGCGGATATCGGCCAGCGAATCTTCAAGCTTCGCATTGCCTTTGATCAGGCCAACCAACGAAGCGCCAAACCCGATCAGCCCAACGGTGATCATCTGAAGGAGTTGTTGATACTTATTGGCCTGGTCAGCCAGTTTTGAAAAAGCGCCCCCGGTCTGGTTGATTTCGCCCCGGATTTCCCTGACCCTGCCGTTTATCCTTTGAAACTCCTTCTCCTTGTCGCCAAACTCCTTTGAATTGACATTCAATTGCCGTAGTTCAGCATTGAGTTTCCTTGCTTCTGCCTCCAACTGTTTTAGGGTAGCATTGGCCTTTTCACCATTGAAAATGACGGTGGCTGTAGATGTTTCGTTTTTAGCCATTCTGGATGGATTTATCAGACAGGTTCTCGGTAATTGCCACGACACCCCGATGCCCGTACTCTTTGGCGAAGATTTCGCTCAGCTTCATCACCTCGGCATGAAAGGTCTTTGAGTACCATTTCTTCGGTCGCCGGCGGTTTCCGAGCATTTTGCCGGAAAGCTTTCGTGAAGCGGCAGATTCTTTTACATCGCCGATCTTCACGCCTTTGCCGACTCCCATATCGACAAAGCGACCGTAATACTCAAAAAGCAGGGTGATTTTCAGCACATTTCCTTGTGCCGAAGCAAGAACATTGTATTTAAAACTTTTAAGGAGGGTGCCGGTGTCGCCGATCTTATTGGAAACAAGTTTCTTCTTCCATTTGATAATGGTGATTTTCGCCCAGGCCTGGGCTATTTCACGTTCGGAAAGTTTTGGTTGGACGCTTTGCATTGAGCAAAGAAATGCTCATTGCATAAAAAAATAAAGGACAAAAAATTTAAAATAGTTAATCCTTTACAATTATTAATAAATAGATTATTAATAACTTATGTTTTTTGAAAATGTGAATTTGTGTACAGTTTTTAATTACTTTTGATCAAAACCCTGAAAATCATGTTAAAGAAATTACCGAAGCAACGCAGTTAGAGATGTTCAAAACGGTGCTGACGAGCTATATAAATCCTGAGCATGAACTCTGCAATTTAGCCAGGAAAATTGACTGGGCATACCTTGAAAGTGAGTTTGCACCATTGTTCAGAACGGTTGGCAGGCCTTTGATTTGCCATGTAAAGCGGGTCTATGGTTGGGTGCTTGAAATTATTCTTAGAAGTGACAATCAAGGCTTTTATTGCTTTGCCGAAACGGTGGGTGGTTGAAAGGACTTTCTCTTGGTTTGGAAGTTATCGAAGGCTCAGCAAAGATTATGGATAACCTGACTGATACAAGTGAAACGAAGATTCAATTAGCAATGATCCGACTTATGCTTAATAGAATTGAAAAAAAAATCAAAACAGTTTCTAAATTTAAAGGTTTGTTTTTACACTTACACTCACTGTCCTAATTTTGGGTAGTACCATAGCCTTTGCCCCGCGGGATGGGTCTTGGAACCTGAATTAAAATTCTGCTCCTTTTGAAATTAAATAATTTGCAATTTCAATATTCTTAGCATCAGTTGCGAATTTTAAAGGCGTTTTACCAACGTTATTTTTACGATTGATATCTGCACCCTTATCCAGGAGTAATTTTACAATCTCAAGTTGATTAAAAAATACCGCTACCATTAGAGCATCTATCCCCTCTGAATTCACTAAATTTATATTGGCTCCCTTTGAGAGAAGAAACTCGACAATAGAATAAAACCCTTTTCCAGATGCATACATTAAAGGTGAATATTCTTCATAAGAAATTTCATTTATTAATCCGCCTTTGTCAAGAATTAGAGGCATAAGAGATTGTTCACCAAGAAAGGATAACATCATAAGGACTGTTTGATTGTATCTAGTTTCTTTCAGCTTAACGTCAGCCCCAAATTCAATTAATAGTTTGGAAGTTGATATGTGATTTTTCTTAATTGAATACATGAGAGCCGTATATCCTGCATTATCCTGATAATTAATCTGTGCACCTTTTGAGACAAACATTTTGACATAATCATCTTTACCATCAAGAGCTGCAAACATTAAAATAGTTGTTCCTTCTTTATCTCGATGATTTACATCCGCTCCATTATTAAGTAATCGGAAAATGGCTGAGTCTTGTTTAAAATTTGTCGCGTAGAAAAGTGGAGTCCATCCATCAAAATCAACTAAATCGATCTTTGCACCGTTCATAAGCAACAACTCTATAAAGTTGGAATATCCATAAGATGAAGCATAATGTAAAACAGTGCACCCATCCTTTTTGTTCTTATTGTTAATTTTATCAGGATTTTTAGTAACTATTTCTTTGAATTTAATAAAGTTCCCCTCTTTACATAGTTTTTCCCAGTTTTGACTTAACAACGCTGAATGAATTGTCAATAGAAAAGACAATAATACAATTCGGCACATATGATTACTTCTTAAAATATTTAAATATTTTTCCTGAAACATCTTTCCCAAGGTTATTTAACATTTTGTCATACTCTATCGACTTACCCTTGTTAATTGTCGTTTCATAGTCAGAAAGCAACAATTCATTGGATTTACAATCAAATAATGCATATGCAACCATCCAGTATGTTGAATTTTCATTAACCGTTGATGTTTCTGTCCGGCAATGATGCCACCATATTGGCCAAACAACTAACAAATATTCACAAATGGAAGAAAACTGAGATAAATCGCCTTTCTGGTTTTTATCAAATTTGGGAGATTTAGGAAGTAAAAATCTATTAAACTCGCATGTTCTTCCTCCTTGTTTATCAAAGATATAGAATTCAGCAGGAACAACAGACATAGGGCCGGAATCATACATTTTTTTTACAGCGATTGTATTCAATGGCGATGGGGAAATTCCTATTGATGTATCTTTTTTGTTTATTGAGATTTCCTTCATCTGACCTAATGATAATTTTTGCTGAATATTTTGAAGCACATCCATTATCATATCTGCTCCTGCTTTTTGAAGAATTAGTTTCGAACAATTTCCTTCAAATGCTTCAGGAAGGTCATATTCTGGTATCCCACCAATTAATAATAATCGCTTCTCAGAACCATTTTGACATCTACCATAACTAAATCCGAAAAACATTACGACAAAAGTGATAACACAAATCCTTGAAATTTTATGCATAATATTCCTTTCATTTTATTTAAAACTAAGTTAAATTTCAATAAATTTTAATTTTCTCATCTAATCATTATTAAACCAATCACTTATATAAAGAACGAAATTGAAAGAAAACATTCGATCTCGTAACTCGATTTTCTTATTACCTGATTCATATATATATTTGGGAGCGACTGAATTAAAACCATAATGATAACGAAAATCTAAACCGAAAACACGGAAACAATTTCCGAATGAAAAATCTATACCCAACCCAATTATTCCATCAAAAAGAAAACTTCCCAGATTATCTGTTAGTAAAATATCATTATAAGTTTGATTATCAGATGATTTACGATAAACAATCATTGCTCCCTTACCAGGTGGAAAGATAAGAGTAGAAGCTGATAATCCAACAAGAAAAGATGGTTTGATATACCATTTACCATAAAAGTAACTTTTGTAAAATAGAGTAAGATACAATGAGTTAATATTAAATTTTCCAAATTCTTTTTCCCAACTGAAGGTTTCATCTTTAAAAGTAGCAAAATCAACGGTCTTTATATTATTATAATCGTCGAAAACAAGAAATTTATTATTAAAACCATTAATGTCCTGAGTGAAATGTCTTTGACAATAGCCTAGTTCCCAACCAATTTCGTGAAAATGCTCTCTAACAGCAGTAATCCATTTTACACTTCCCGGAAATCCAATCTGTAGCCCATTTGTACCCTTTAAAAATAATTCATCTCCACCTGTCAGAGTCGGCATAGTCACCCCAACAAGTATTTTATCACAAGGCCAAACTGGAAATACCATAGGTTCAAAGGCTTGACTCATAAGCTTAATTGAAAAAAGCCAAATGAATACGACACCAATGAACAGTGTATTTATTTTTGACGATAAATCAAGTATGTTTTTATTATAGAACACTAGCGTTGTGTTATAATATCCACATTATCAATCGATTAAATTAATCGAACCAAGTACTTAGATAATCATTAGATCCTAATTAATATTTATTTTCATAACTGACAAGAAACTATAAGTTTCATTTGGTAATTTATACCCTCCTCCAATAAATAAAGATCCATCAGATCCCATTGAAGAGCAAAAAGGAAGAAATTCGTTAGGAACATTTAGGTATGTTTCGTTTACAATTCCTTTTTGGTAAACAAAAGTTCCAATGAAAAGGTTAACTTTATTTCTTTTATAATTGGTGCCGATTATAAAAACTGTGCTATCATTTTTTCGAACTAATTGAATATTAGCTAATTTTAGCGAATGCTTTGATTTAATGTTAAATGATGAATCAACTTCAGCAACAAATCCGTTTAATTTCCATGTGTCCCCACAGATAATATACCCATCATCCTTAAAAATTAATATTTTGTCTATGTTTTGTTTAAAATGCGAACCTAATGTATTACAAGAGACCAGGGTATCATTCACTGAGAATTTCGATATAAAATAGGTAATATAATTATAGGTTCCTGTTGCAATAGCTCTATTTTCAGTTAAAGGAACAATGGTTTGTATATCGGTCCAACTATGATGGGAATAATTAAAATCATAAATAATTGATATTGTGTTTAGAAGATGTCCTTTAAAATCGATATGTAAATTATGTCCAAAAGTAATTTCTTCATTGGCATCAACCGTCCCAGTAATGATAAATCCATTATCAAGATTAACTAATTCTAATAGATTATAATTATAGTTTTTTGTTTCATCATAAAATATTAAAGTATCAATTTCTCCAATTTCATTAAATTTCATAAAACATGGTAATTTTTTATTTGTATTATGATCAATATAAACACATGCGTTATAATAATCAAATCCTTTTTTTAAAATATTGCTTCCACTTCGGATAGCAGGATCTGGATATTTTTTCCATAATTGATCACCTTTCGAATTGTATTTTGCTATGAAGTACTTATATTCTTTTGGTTCTGACACTTTTTCCCATTCACTACCAGATATAATTATCCCACCATCCATAGTTGCTATAATGCCAGATGTTCTTGAACCCTTATCCGAACTATAAGATTTAATCCAATCAATTTGCTGTGAAAAAGCTGAATTTTCTGAAAAACATAAAATAAAAACTAATTGAAATAGAATTGAGGTTTTCATAAATATTACTTTAACATGAGGTCATCTATTCATAAATCACAAAAAGACTAAATAATTATTTGTTGTTCCAATCAATCTTTTAATAACCTAACAGAATAACCCCGCACTTTTGGATCATCGTTTCTATTAACCTGATTATACGAAGTATTTAAGTTAACGACTTTGGCAGTATTTTTACCTGTTTCAGTAGATGACCAAAACATTGTGCATTCCCCAAGACCCCAGTGTTTACCATTTTTCTGAATATATCCAGCTGGAAGAGCAGAAAAGCCACTACTATTATTAAAATCGCCAACGCTTCTTACCATTTCCATAATTGATTTATCAGTACCCTCATATAGTTCAACTTTAGTTCTACCCCACAATAAAGAAGATTTAATTTTCATTGAATTCATTGAAAGCTTTAAGAAATCAATTAAATCTCTCCAATCTTGATGGCTCGGGATATGAAATCCATGTGGGGCTAATCCCCTTGGATCATTTACTGCATACCAGTTATATAATTTTCCAAGAATTTTTGCAGTTGAAGAATTGTACTGGACATAAGTATAGCAACCGATTCCTTCATCTGAATATTTTACCCATTCATCCTTTGTTTTTGCATAAGGGATAGAGTCTCCGTTACGGTATTGACTCACATTCAAATTATCAGTTGTCCACCTTTGGTTATTGATTAGAACAGTATTTGAATAATTTCCGTCATCTGAAGAAGTATTTTGTGCAAAACATGTTGCAAAACAAATGACGAACAACATTAACATGCTCAATGATTTCATCTTTTGAAAATTTTTAGATAATTTTTATCAATTTGTAGGCAATTTAATAATAAAAAATCTTTAATAAACAAATTTTTAAGTAATATGGAATGATTCCAAATAAAATCAAAATATTTATCTTAAATATTTGAAAGTGCACAAGTACTAAACGATCCATTTGGAAGGATAAAACTCCAGTTCAGCAATATCCCTAATCTTAAAAGAATACATCATCCCGTAATCATTATCAAACACTGGCCCCAGCATCTCATAACTCACCGAATTGATATTGAACCCTGGAATAGCTTTCAAGGCAAGTAGTTCACATTTTAGGTGATCATGCAGCATCCGGGCAATGACATCGTTTCCGATTTGCTTCATCTTTGAAACAAGCTGCATTTCAGCGGAAAAGTTATCGACCTGATCCAGGTGGCCGAGAATTATGAAGCCTCCGTTGACCGAATCCAGGATATTATCCAGGTTCGAGGCTTCAAAGTTACCTGAAAGGCTGGTCAGAATCAGAGCAGGATATTTAATGGTGGACCTGAGCGCATCCAGCGGCTCGTTGATGTCCATCATGTAAAAGTCATTGATTTCCTTGTGTTCCCGGGCAAGGGTACGAAAATACTCTATATAGCTGTTAATCTCGGTCATAGGAGTCGATTTTGCTCATGTACTCATGGTACTCTTTAGCCTTCTTGTTCAGCCCTATGAATACATTATAAAGGTTGGAATTCATGATGGTTTCCAGGCTTTTGTCATCGGTCTTGCCGTCTGCAAGGGAGATGATCAGAGATGCCCAGCCGTTATCCTGGTCTTCGGTTTCACCCTTTTGCTTATAAACATAAGGGTACAGAGCTGGCAATGAATTCAGAACGCCATTAAAGAACAGGTATATGGAGTACTTGACGCAGTGATCGACCATTGCAATACTTCCTGCCCTTTTCTTCAAAGTCCGGTTCATGAACTTCCCCCGGGGATCTTGGTTATCTGTGAAATACTTCAGGATGAACCAGAAAACTTTCATCGGGCGGTAAAGTATAGCGACCAGTTCATCCAGGTATTTCACCTCACCCGTCTTCTGATATTCATCCAGAGCCGAGCAGGCCAGGGTGAACTCTCCGAATGTGCAGTACACCATTGCATCGGCTGGACCATGGTATTTTCTCAGGCCGGCTTTGATTACCGGAATTAGATTCCTGGTCAGGCTGACTTCTTTATTTAGAAAATCAAGGCTTTCACAAAGGGTAAAGGCATCTTCCGGAGTTATCCGTTTGAAGGTCTTTTTACCAATGGAAAGGAATTCAAAAAGTGCTCGTACCCTAAATTCCACCAGGGTGAACTTTGCGCTGAAAAGCTTTGAAACATAAAGAAGCTGCTTTCGGGAAAGCTCGTTCCATTCTGAAGGAAGGGATCGCCGGATATGGTCAATTTCGACGAGGTTCATATCGGAAGCTTCTTTTTGATAAATGCACGGATCATTGCAACTCCAATAACCATCAGCAGGATCACCCAGAATATCTTGCCCGACCATATCAGGAAGTTCTGGAAGCCGGTCACTTTATAGACCGGTTTCTCGATGACTTTTAACTGAACCTTTGACGCCCGGATATGGGTTTCTTTCCAGGCAAAATAGATGGAACTGCTGTCGATCTTTGCCCCGGCAGTGAGAACATTGTTTTTTAGATCGATAAAAGGAACGATTTTCTTCCCAGGCCTGATCTCTTCGATCTGCCGGATAACGACCTTTCCTTCCCGGCATTCAAGCAGCGCCCGGATTAAACCACTATCGGCAGGAAGCGGGATCAGGGAATCTTTCACACTGGTGACGGTATCATGCTGAATGACCGTTTCGGTACTTTCTACAGGTGGATAGCGTTTCTGGCATCTTTGCTCAGAAATGCACCCGGTCAATGAAACGACCAGAAGCAGGATCAGAAAACCCGGTTTTATCATGCGATGAATTTGAATTTGTTCAAACGGTTCATCCATCCGTCTAAAAATTTCTTTTGCTCCGGATGGTTTTTAACCAGGTCAAGGATGAACCGACCCCTGGCCTGAAATATGGCAGCATGAAGTCCACGTTGGTTAGCGGAATTCACGGCAAAAAGGGTCGAAGGCCCGACGATGCCATCCTCAGGCACTTTGAGCAATCGCTGTGGAATGACAATTCCCCATTTGCCACTGCCCCACAGCCAATCCACCAGGATTTCAGCAATGCTCTGATTGTTGATCTGGTCCGCTTTCCAGCGATTCCAGTAACTGAGCTTCAGGACAGCGATTGCATCTTCCTTTGAAAGCAGCCGGATGTCAGCGGCGTCGATATCCCCATCTCCATCCTTGTCATAACCGACCTTCTTCCAGGTGGAAAGGGTGACACCCATGTTCGTTGCTCCTCCCCGGTCTGTGGGATCATCGACAAATCCGCCTTCATAGGCAAGGATCTTGGGGGCAAACAGTTCTACTTTTGCCATATCATTGCTTGAATGAAGGGTCTTTGACAAAAATGAGCGCAAAGCATACCGGCGCAAATATCACGTATTCCGTCAGGGTGGCTTTGCCGATTCCTACCATTACCAAGCCTGCCCCGAGCATCAGGATGCCGGTCAGGGTTGTTTTCCAGTTTTTGAAAATCCGTTCTTTCATATTGATTATTTTGAGAGTTGTCCTTCCACCTTGGAGATCCTTTCGCCATGATCACCGAGGGTTGCCTTCATTTCTTCAATCCCGGAGTCATGCCGGCACAGATGATCTCCGATCTCCTTATGCTTTTCAATGCAATAGGTTTCACGGCACTGCATCTGGATGATCAGCTTATCGACAGATTTCTTCAGGGAAGTGACACCGTTGTAGAATTGATACAGGAAAAAGCCGATCAGGGGAATTGCGATGATCTTGATCACATCGAAAACATCCTGGAGAATCAGGTCAAGTGGTTTCATGCAAGGAAAAATGAGTTGTCGGGTTTATTGAAAAATTCGATCCGTTTTTCCGCATTGGCTTTACCGGCGTACCTTGAAGAATTAAAGTATAGCGGGTAAACCGTTTCGCTTGCGGTTTCATCGAGGAATTGCTGCAGGGCTTTCAATTCCGCTTCACCATCCCTCTGATTGGCTTCGGCCATGATGGAAATCCGGTCTTTATTGGAAGCCTGTTTGGAAGAGACGTTTGCAAATGTGTTGCCGGCAGTATCGAAAATGCCCCAATCAAGAACGTCAATAGAGATTTCCATGAGTGCCCGGGAAATGGTAAGATGAGCCAGAGCAGGACGGATCAGATCCATCAGCGCCTTTTGTTCTTTGGACATTTCTAAGTTTGATTGCAGAACTTGCTTCAGCTCATCAAACAATTCCGAAGAAAGTGCAGGTCGTATATACTTTCTTTCAATAGAGCGGATGACAGGTTTGAGGGCTACGAAAACACGTCTGCTCTCGCGTATATCCACCTCACTGTTGAACTCAAGGGTGTTCCGGATAAATAGGTCTGCATCCTGGCAGATGTAGGCCGGGTAATCCTCCCTGTGTTCATCAAGGAATTTAAGAACAAGGTCCAGCGCTGTATTGGCTCGTCTTATCCAGTTCTCCTTCAGGTTCTGCACCCGGTACTGGGGAGCGGTTTTATGAGTAGGTGTTTCTATAACCTGAATACCCTGGGATGAGACGCTCACCCCGAATTCATCTGCCCCGAGCCACAGGGCATAAAGGGCCAGCGGTTTTCGGATCATGTCAAGAAGATCGACCATGCGCGTGTCCACAGGTTTTTGCTCCAATTCGAGAACTATCGGGTTGGCTGTTTCCAGGAGCTGCCGGTAAAGAGGATCGCCCAGAACAGGCTTTATGAAAGTCTCCTGGGCTTCCTGGATATACGGGAACCAGTTTTCGATCGTGTTGCTTACGTTAATGGAAGCAGCAGCCAGAACCTGTGAAAGATTGTCAATCAGCCTTATCATGCGATGTTCTTGTCGATTCGTTTGTCAATTTTTGTCGGATGGTCCTGCATGGTCTGGGATGTATCAACAGCAACGTAATCGAAGTCTATATCCGGAGACCACTTGTTGAAATCCCTGATGAAATACAGTGGTTCAAGGCTGATTTGCCGGTAGATTCCCATTTCGGCATTAAGCTGCCAAAAGGCCTCACGCTTGTCGGATCCGCTGCCGGCTCCAAGGCTTCCCCCGGGGATCCCGGAACCAACCAGGCAGGGATCGACACCGATTGCAAAAAGGATCTCCGAATTTGCAGCCTGAGAATCGGGCAGATAAGCATCATCCTTGAGCTTGTTGTCGATCACATTGATCTTCCACCCCGACAGGTACTCACTTTTGAACTTATTGAAGAAGGTAAAAGTGAGAAAT
>Ga0247841_10011832_pt1 | contig 11509 bp, 11 predicted proteins | sample LaCruzMarch2015__2_FD_192410 | JGI IMG/M metagenome (GOLD analysis project Ga0247841, IMG submission 192410) | Freshwater microbial communities from meromictic Lake La Cruz, Castile-La Mancha, Spain - LaCruzMarch2015_18m | ecosystem: Environmental > Aquatic > Freshwater > Lake | place: Spain...
TTGAAGCGATTAACGCGCGGGTTGTCCAGTGCGAAGCTGTGATAAACCGCGCCACAGGCATGTATACGATCATCGGTTTTATTGCCGGGATACTCGGTTCCATCGTCGTGGGCATCGCCCTGCATTTTCTGACGCGGAAATAGCAAAAAACTGTTCCGAAATCTTACAATAGGTAGACGTACAAAGACTCAGTGGAGGAATAAACCGCTTCGACCCTCAGAAAACTGTAGTAAATGACTGTAGTAAAATTGTAGTAAAAAAACGGTTTTGAAGTGGCAAAAGGAAAGATGAACAAGAAACCCAACATTTCAAAACCCAAAACGCTGGAAATGAAAAAACCCCAATAAAATCAATGTTTTAAAGGGGTTTTCAGGGCAAAAAAAATGGTGGCAAGGGTCGGGATCGAACCGACGACACGCGAATTTTCAGTCCGCAATTTATTAATTATATTAAACATTATGTAAATTTGTTTACTTTTTGTTTATTTTTAACTCCTTTATTGAGGAGGCATGTGATAATCTACGCCATTAACTGACAACCAAAGGAAAGGTGGCGGCTTATGGCAAAGAAAGCTTCTCAAAGATCAAAGGGCAGCGGATGCCTTGTTAAACGTGGCGATATCTATATGGCGCGTTGGGTCAGAGATGGAAAAGTCTATACCCGAACCACGGAGAAGAGCGACAAGAAAGAAGCCGCAGAGAAAATGAGAGATTTTCTCGAACCTTTCCAACACAAAAATGATGCCGAAAAATTGGCGAGCATTGCCACCAAGATCGAGGGCGCGGAAACACAGGCGGAGTCCCTGCTCCCGTCCCTCTCAATCCTTAACACATTCAAGGCATACATCGACAGCTCGAACCGTCCGGATTCTGGGGCGCGCACGATGAAGGATTACGAGTCAGAGTTCAACCGCTTTGCAGATTGGATGAAAGAACACCATCCCGAGATAAAAGAACTAAGACTTGTCACACATGAAATCGCCTCTTCATTCGCCGGACATCTTGGAAAAACACTGAGCTCATGCTCTTTTAATAAATATCTTGTCCTGCTAAGACGTATTTGGAAAGTGTTGTCTAAGAATTCAGAGGCGAGGCTAAAACTAAACCCATGGGACGATATACGCCCAAAGCTATTGGCGACCCATAGTCGAAGGGAATTGACTGTCGAGGAATTGTCGAAGGTCATTGCTTCGGTATCTGGAGAGATGCGCTTACTATTTGCCATCGGAATCTATTCAGGGCTTCGCCTTGGGGATGCCGCCACTCTGAAATGGGGAAATGTTGACCTTGTTAGGCGGACGATAATTGTCACGCCATCTAAGACGGCTAGACGAGCAAATGCCAAGCAGGTGAAAATTCCCATCCATGAAACGCTTTATCGCTTATTATGCGATGTGCCACAGAGCCGGCGGATTAGGTTTGTCCTTCCAGAGTTATCTTCTTTATACCTGCGGGAGAACACAAAGGGAGCCGACTTGTCAAAGCGAATACACAGTGTTTTCAGTGACTGCGGTATTAAGACGGCTTGCACGGTGGAGGGCTACTCCAGGTGCGGTGTAGACGTTGGTTTTCATTCGCTCCGGCATACATTCGTTTCATTATCTGCAAATGCAGGTGTTCCCATGGCGATGGTGCAGGCACTCGTCGGACACTCAAATCCAGCAATGACAAGACATTACCTGCATGAAGACTTTAAATCTGTTCAGGCTGCGGTCTATGCACTTCCAGACGTGACAGGCACAGAGTCCGTACCACGCGAGAATTCGACCGATAGCAATCTAGGAAACATACTGGCGATGTTGGAAGGGCTGAGTAGCGCCGAGCTTACCAAAGTGATCAAGCAATCAACAAAACTAAAGAAAGAATCGGCAATATGAATACTTCAAAGGTTGCATTTATATCACTTACTGACCTCGCCGATAAGCGAAGTATTGCAGGGCATAAGCAAAAGGTTGCTGCGTGCCAGGATGAAGTACGGCAAGCAGAGGCGATTTTATCTTTTGAAATGAGCCAGCAAGGCATACGCGGTTATGATCACGACAGGATTAAGCAAGCACAATATAATGTTGATGGAAAAAAACATAACCTACGAAAAGCCGAAGAAGCATATACATATGCTCTAGAAAATACACTAGACGACAAAAGTAAACTTGTTAAATATGCTCAGGGGAAAACTCAACACAAAGAGTGTACAGTTACCTTCACGGACGCGGATGCATGGCCCTTTACTTTCACTATAGGCTCATTTACCTACAGGTTTACACGACCTAAGTGTATTGCCATTGTAAAAGAATTGCGAGACGGGAAATGGCATAAGATGAAAAAGCCTACTCCATTATTTCAAAACGATGCGAAAACCGTCAAACGCCAAAAGAAGGATCAGCGTGGAGGTGTGACAACAGAAAAGTCTACCACGCAAGGGGAACACGCAAGGTTCTGCGAAAAGCATCTTGAAAATGACAAAACAGGAAACTGGCGAATTGCCTTGCACAAACAGAAAACCTCCTAAATTTTAATTTCTACCTTCTTCTACCGCCTCTGTAAAAACTCAATGTTTACAGGGGCTTTTTGTTGTCTAAGTTTCTACCTTGTTCTACTGCTGTACTAGGTGGCATTGGCTGCGTTTTACTGCCCGCATAAACAAGCAACAAAGCGCACAAAGCGCGGAAAGGCAGAGAAACGTATGACACTAGAAACATTGTTAGCAACATGGACGAAGGCGACTCCGGCTCAACGCCGGGAAATCGGGAATGCAGTAGAAAACGCATTCAGTGGAAAAACAAAGACAACCATTAACAGAATCATCCGACGTAAAGAAGCGGCTATGCTTTTAGGTGTATCGGTCAAACGTGTTGACCAGCTTTCCCAAGCAGGCATCCTAAAGCGAATAAAGGCAACAGGAACCTCACGTGCGATTGGAATCAGTGAGGCTAGCATCAGAGCATTGACAGAACAAATCGAGGTGTCGGCATGAGAATATCACAAATTACAACGTTCACCTTATGTAAATACCGTGATCGTCCAGATGCTATGTGCCGCCCAGGCGTCGGGAAATGTTCCCGCTGCGGACGATATGCCCAGCTGAACGGCGGCGGCAAGAACGGACGCAAGCCCCAGTTCTGCGATGCATGCATACGCGGACTGGCCGAAAATAAGGGAGTGCGCCATGGCTAAGAGCAAACAAATTGTACATGTACAAAAGTTGGTGACGGAGCTCCTCACTCCCCCTGTAAATGATGCACTGTACGGAGTCATCCGGGAGGAGGATCCTGATGTCCAGACGCTGGCGCAGGACATCAAGCAGAACGGCATCCTTGAGCCGCTAGTGGTCTCCAGGGACGGCTATGTGATTTCAGGCAACAGACGGTTTACCGCGGCAAGAATGCTCGGTCTTGAGCGCTTGCCTGTCCGGATCGAGGATGTGACCATTGACGACAGCGAACGCTTCAACAGCCTGCTGATCGCGTTCAACAAGCAGCGGGTCAAGACGCTTGACCAGATGGCTCGTGAGGTAGCCGCATCAGTCGATCCCGAGGCGGCCATCCGCGAGGTCGACAAATACAGGAAACGTCAATCCGCCATTAGCGCGGAGTGCCTTGACCTGGGCGCCTATCGCGGGCGGGCTGCGATATGCGGGAACCGTCCGCTTGCCGACGCGGCAACCCGAATCGTCTGGGACAACCGGGAGTGGTGGCCGTTGTCAGACCGACGCATACATTATCTGCTGCTGAACGTGCAGCCATTGCTTCATGAAAAGAAAAGGGAACGTTATGTGAACAGCCATAAATGCTACAGGGTTCTGACCAACATCCTCACCAGGCTACGCCTCAACGGTAAAATCCCCATGCACGCCATCTGCGATGACACCCGCCCGACCACGACATGGGATGTGCATCAGCATGCAGGCACGTTCCTGAAAAGCCAACTCGAAGGTTTTCTGCTGGGGTATTACAGAGACTTTATGCAGAGCCAGCCTAACCAGATCGAGATCCTGGGCGAGAAACTGACCATACAGCCCATCCTCAAGAAGGTCGCCAATACGTATTCTATTCCGCTGACCACGGGACGCGGGTTCGCATCAATTCCGCCAAGGCACGCGATGGTAGACCGATGGAAAAAAAGCGGAAAGGACAAACTGGTCGTCATAATCGTCTCGGACTTCGACCCTGCAGGTCAGACAATCGCAGAATCATTCGGACGTTCTCTCCGGGATGATTTTGGCGTGCCCGAAAATAGGCTCGCAGTCATTAAGGCAGCACTCACGATGGATCAGATCGTCAGCATGGGGCTCCCTCCGGCCATGGAAGTCAAAAAGATGGCGCCCACAGCAAAGGACTTTATGAAAAAACACGGGAACAATGTCTGGGAACTGGAAGCCGTATCGCCCGCAGCCCTCATCGAGCTTGTGGAAGATGTCCTGCACGGCGTTATGGACTTCGATCTGATCAACGCGGAAAAGCAAAAGGACAAGGAAGATGCCGCACGTCTCTCGGCATACAGGAAAGCTGTTCTTCAAAAATTTGAACATGTACAATTTGTTGAAAGGTCTGAGGTGTAACCATGATCAGACTCCCAATACCTCCTCGGAGAACGCCTAGACAGCTGGACGGGACAGAGAAGCCCAGAGAAACCCTGAGAACTCCAGAGAGATACCTCATAGATAAGCTCTATACGTGCAGTAACTTCTCTGGGCATTCTCTGGGGTTCTCTGGGTCTTGTCTGGGGTTCTCCGAAACGTTGAAAAGGGAAATCGACAATCTTATTCCATCGTATGCGATCCGTCTCCACGGGAAGTGGACCGGTCAGCCACCGAGGGGATCGGCAGAAGAGGTCATATTCAGGATTGCAAGGCTGGCAAAGTTTTCAAACGAACAACCGCTAGCTCTACAGGTGTTTGTCGAATCAATCGCCCGCTACGTATCAGACCGCCTTAATGTAGATGATGACGATACTTACCGGATATTGGTTCATGGCTTTAATCGGGCTAAGGTCAGCCCGGATGAATCACTTCTCGTGGAGGTGAAACAAAAAGCGGAAGAACTCATGCGCTCCACAGCCTCGGCCTATCGTGACACGCGCAGGCACTTACTATACTGCATCTGCGAAGTGCTTGGAAAAAACGGGGAGTTTTATCTATCCACGAGAGACGCTGGCAGACTCATCGGGGCAGACCGAAAAATAGCGGGCCGATGGCTAAACGCCATGGTCGCAGATGGGCATCTTGAAATGACTTCAAAACATACGGAATTCAAGGCCACCCGTTATGTGTGGCTCCGATGATAGTCCCTCACGCAGTAAAAGCCTCCTATAACCATACCGCACGGCTCTGTTATAGTAGCGGATAAGAGGAAACAAAATCTGGATTTAAAAGCCGCTTTTTGCCCCATTATGTGCTACACACACTGCTGTATTATCAGCAGGAAACAGCACAAGATTGGAATTAGCCCGTTTTCATTGGGGCTTTCGCAGTTTTGAGGCTTCGCAGCGCAGCCTAAAAGTGCTCAAACACGCACGCAACCAGCGTGAAAATGCGCTTCGGACAAGACCGCCCGACAAGTCCGCAGATAGCGGACGGTAAATGTCGGGCTCGCGCGTCATCCAGACCATGACAGCTTGCTAAATTAGCAAGCTGTTTCCACGTAACTGCTTGAAAATCAAGCTAACCTCTGACGATCAGCTGCGAGATTCTCGCAGGTGTTTACCCCCGGCGTGCTCCGGTCGCAGTCCGCAGATAGCGGACGAGAAAGCGACCTCCGCACCGCCTGACCCACACCGCTTGCCGCCCCCGAGCCGCAGATAGCGGCGGGAACGGGGTCGGCTGCGCTTAACCCTGCACTCCGCACGCGCCTGATAGTCCGGAATACCGGACGGCGCGCGTGCTCCGCTTGGGACCACACCCGCTCCGCTCCGGGCGAAGTCCGCAGATAGCGGACGGGATATCGCCCTACGCTTCGCTAGTCCGCGCCCTCCCGATGGTCGGCCTTCGGTAAGGGGCTGCGCCCCTCGCTGCCTCACCCGCCAGTCGCATGCCGATGGCGTGCCGAAAACGCTGCGCGGAGCACCAGAAGGAAGTCGCTTTAGACGCCGGGAACCCTGACGGGCTTGGAGCTTCTACATCGCATAACGGCCTGCGTTATGCAACGTAGAAGTTCCCGGCGTCTGAAGCTAGACATAAGGGTTATGTCTACTTCCTTCTGTTTTTCGGCACGCCATCTATACATGCTCCACGGTCAGGCGGAAATGTCTACCGCCTTCCCTCCGTTTGTTTCGTTACCTAGCCAGCTTTTTCGCTGGCGATTTGCCCCAATGCAATCTTTACCTTGTCGGCTTCCCCTCGGAAATTGCTACCGAGGGGTGATCCGCCCAGGTGCTTCGAGAAGGCGCAACCATTACCACACCCTTGCGCCTTCTCTCAGTCAACCCGCCGAGCCCCGCCACAACCGTCGTGTCTCAGCGGTTTTTTTTCTACAGGTTTTGTAGTTGTAGCGTCAGTAAGATCAGCTTTAGTTTCACCATCGAAAGCAGTTTCACGAGCATACGTTGCGTTTTTTCCAGCCGTTCGAATTTCAGCAGTTCCAGTTTCAGCATTTTTACCCGTTTCTTTATTTGATTCAGAAACCGCACTTTTAGCTTTTCGTGTTTCAGAAGTTTCTTAAATTTTGGCTTTTCCAGCAGATTACGCAGTTTTTATCCCTGAAATCTTATTTGATTCGGAAACGGCAGTGTCAGTTTTTCCAGTAAGTAGTGTCGTTCCAGAAGTATAAACAGTTTTGCAACCGGTTGTTGATAACTTTGAACGAGCAGTTTTCCCGAAAGCATGAACGGGAAAGGTGGTTAGGCAACACAGAAGGTAAGTTGTCAGGGGAAACGCCTCATCCGGCGTTTGACGCTGGCAGACCCTGCCCGCCTCGCAACGAAACCGATGCAATATGAATACTTATGTGCATCGGCACCGTTGCGCCATGATCGTCTCAAAGGCCGCAAGGGCGCATTGTGTCGATCACGGACGGCGGGACAGGGGGATGCGCGAAACGAAACCGCTCGGAAGCAAAACACAAGCGCAAGCGCCTTTCAGGCCAAAGGGGACCTTCGGCTTGAGTGTTGCTACTTTCGCGGACTCGTTTCTGATGGCGCATCCGCCAGCGCACTCCGCCTCTGGGACGGCAAGGCGGTCAGTCATCTTCACTGCGCCGCCTTTGCTTCGCTGCACTCCCTTGACCAGCGCACAGTCCACCCCGGATACAGGAGCCCGTCCTGTGCAGATGGTCTGCGTCGTTTGCTCGCCAGTTGTCGCCGTTTGTTTCCTTCCGCCCTGCCTTCCCCTCCGTCTGCGTAAACGGAAAACCGTGGCAACTCAACGCTTCTATTTTGCCAAGCCCTTCGGGTCGTCATGCAGTCGCAGGCTTGGTGCGTGACGAGCAAAACCTCAGCGGCGAGTTTGCCCGCACCCTTTTATTCCCCATGCCCGCCCCCCACCCTTTTGAACGTCACCGCTGACCGGACGATGAACCGCGCAGTGGGTCACCGGTACGAGTCAAGCCCTTTGTTGGGCCTTGCGTGTTTCTGAAAATTACCTCTGCTATTCGATTTCCTGCGGTCATTAGCAGATCGAGCGGTCGCTCCCGCATGTTGACGTAGTAATCATGGGTTTTTTCGCTGTCCGCAGGAATTGGCGAGCCTTCCCCCGAGACAAACGTTGAAACCAATATGTCCTGCTTGCCATCTGGACTCGTCGTGATGAACCCGAAACCTGCTCCCCCAGGTCCAAATCCCATAACCTGCACATACGCCTTGGAACCCCATGAGCCTTTTAGAATTCTGATTGGCGCATTGCTTGTCACCTTCGCCTTCATCTCGGATAACGACCGTTCCCGAATGTCTCGAATTGCGGGGTCAGTAATCGCCTCTATACGCTGCTTCTCGTCCTGTATGACTTTGTTCATTGATTCTATGTATTTCGCGATGGCCTCTGCAAGTCTGGCTTCCATCTCTGGTTTAAGGAATGTTCCCTTCTGGAACCCAACGACATGAACTCCGGCAAAAGTATTTGTCTCGCCCGAGAAGGCAACTGACCAGAGCGGAACACCCAGGTAACTGCTGTTGCGCCAGTCTGTTACCTCGCTCATCTTCAACACGCTGGGATACCCGAATGCTTCTGCGACAAGTGTGGGTGTCAGACTCTGAGGGGGCGTCGTGAGCGTGGGATCTCCGACAGGAGGCCATGTCGCGCTAGGGGTATTTGTTGGAACGGGCTCGCCATTCAGGATAATTTGCAAATAGAGGGGAACCGTCTTCTTGATCTTGCCGTCCTCGTAATTCATCCGCATCAACTCAAAGCGCTTGTCTCCTCTTGGTCCAGGCGTAGAACTCCAGCTCCCCTTACGCAAGTTGCGCGACGAGGCCCAACCGGGCACCGGAATAATCCGATTGAACCAGCTTGATCGTCCCTCGATGGCACTGAAGAAACGCCATTTGTTCACGTTCAAGTCGTCAAGGAAGTCTATTGCGACATCAAGCCGGGTCACTTGGTTGCTCCCGATATCCGTATGCCACGTATGGAGAAGTTCTTCTTCGCCGAGTAGCAGTCTGAGGTCCACTCTTGAGAGGCTGGGCTCGGTGATTGTGAACTCCCATTGTTTAATACCGAAGAAGCGGTCGAGACGGATGGGTTCGCTTTCATCGCTGGTCACACCTGCGATCCGGTCAGCCCCCGTCGCTCCGGCTGATACGCAAACAAGAAGGCACACAGCAATGGTTGTATTTATTCTCACGTCTTTCATTTGCCCCAACAGTGTTATCGAGCCTACCTAACGGGGATGCCACTCCCCAAGCGAATGTTGATAAGGGTATCGCAAGAAAAGACAACCGTCAAGAACCTATATTCGCCTTCAGACCTGCCCCGCCTAGTGGCAAGACTTCCTTGCGCAAGCTTCAGGATGTCCTGCCACACCGCAAGCGGTCGTCATGTCAGGGGATGCGCAGAACTTAACCGCTCGATGGCCATTCAAAAGCGCTGCGCGTCCTGCGGATCAAATCAGATGTTCTGCTTGAAATGAAGTGTCTTTCTCTTCATAGGGATGCTGTCGTAAGTAGAGTGCTGCCAAAATCGGCAAACAAGCTTTGGCCGGATCAATAGAGATCCTTTGCTCCCACTTTTGAATTAAATCTTTTGGGAGAAGTGAGACTTCAAAGAACGTAAACATATGTTCTTTCCCTTCTAATATAACTCCTCCAACAATTTCGGTCTTCTCGTGTTCTGAAACCTCCGTCTGCCCAAGAAGTGTCATAACTCTAGCACTATTGAAACTAACGTATGTGCCAGCAGGAAAGTTTACGCTATTGCGGGGCTGTAGCGGCTGACTGGGTACAACACGAGTATCGAGTTGAGATACATCTTCATAAATTTTATAGAAATTCGACAGAGCCTTTGCTTCTTTTCGTCTGAGGTCTGGTCGTGGTATGTGATATGACGAAAAACGTGTTCCGAACATTGTGGGTTGGGGGTGCAGGGTGAGTGTTGGTATGTGGATCTGTAACCAATAACACATAAGTTTCCGACAGCCGTCGAACGTTAAAAACCGATTGGCCTGCGCTGCAATCTCCACTAATTTACCCATTATCACATCGCGTGAATGATCAGGTGTAATGGCAAAAGTAAGACCGTTATGCTCGAAGGCTACTTTTGTTACATCAACGGCAACACATCCAAGTATTATACGATTTCCGTCTTTGCGCGGCATTCTCTGATTAAGTTGGGACCTTGCTTCGGAAAGGCGAGAGGCAAGCCTGTTCGCGCTTGCGACGCGCTTACATTCAAGATAGTAAGCAAATTGATCCGTTGAAGCAATGATGTCAGTTTCAGAAGATAGATCCACATCACATCCAGCCTGACAGAAATAACTGGCAATTCGGAGTTCAAATTGTGTGTTGCGGGACTTTGAATCCATGTCAAGGGCCGCGAAATCGCTTCCCCCCACAATATCTCGTAATTTTTCGTCAACACCCACAGGCATATGAACTTTAAGACCTTTAAGAATCCACATTAACTCGTGGACTTCGCGCAGAACATACATATGCCAATCTGCAGGTATCCGAAACCTTGGATCCACTGCATTCTTGAAAATCTTCTCAGCATCGGTCGATGCGGCTCCTCCATGTAGCCCCATGTCGAGGTAGTTGAAATACCTTTCGATCCGGGTGTTAGTTGTTGAGATACCTCGATTCTCCAACAACGCACGGAACTCAATGATATCCTGAAGATGATGTGAGAGGTCTAGTCCTGGCAATGTCTCGATTGGCAGGTCGTATGAATGTATTTGATCGCTCATCGCGAGTACCCGTAAAGGTTGAAACTGTCAGGTTGAGGGAACATAGAAAAACAGTCAAGATCAATGTAAGGTTATAGAACGCAACGATAACAGTCAAGATAGTAAACTTGCCAGTAAACTGAGCCGCCTCCGGGACGGCAAGGCGATCAGTCATCTTCACTGCGCCGCCTTTGCTTCGCCGCACTCCCTTGACCAGCGCACAGGCCACTTCGAATACAGGAGCCCGTCCTGTGCAGATGGTCTGCGTCGTTTGCTCGCCAGTTGTTGCAGTTTGATTCCTTCCGTCCTGCCTCTTCGCCCTCCGTCTACGTAAACGGAAACCGTGAAACTCAACGTGAAGGCTTCAAGCCCTTCGGGTTCACCCGGTCAGTCGCAGGCTTTGTGACTGGGTGAAAAACCTTCACGGCGAGTTTCCGCACCTTCTGTTGCCCAGCCCGCCCACCGCCCCTTTTGAACGCCGGGCCTGTGCTGCCGCTTCTTTCTGTCCTGAAGCGTAGCGACCCAGTACTGGCATCGGTCAGCACCAGGCCTTTGTTGGCCAATTATTGTGGTAACTTCCCCTTTGGTCTGTCGAGAACCGGATGTTCCGACTCCTTCGTCAGGTGGCATGAGTCATCCGCCGTGAATTCTATGGACACGACATTCCCGATCTTTAGGTCTTGTAGTCCTTGCAGGAAAGATTCAATTGCTTTGCGATTCGATTCTGTCGCTCGATCAGCCATCCCCATCTTTTGGAGGATTTCATCTGCGCCGACATCGACGCCGATGTAGACCAAGTAACCGCTAGATTGTTTCTTCCCGGTCGTTAACCCGACTAGGATATTTTGGCGAGGCATATCGAGGCAGGGCACAAGATGCTCACCACCTCGTCCGGCATGTCCATCCTTTGTCATGGTGTGCGGCAGTTTTCTCGTCTTCATTATCACTCATCTCGGCCAACATCGTTACTGAGCCTACCTCGTGATGAGGTCACGTTCTCACTCAATGTCGATATGATATAAGCGCGGGCATCAACCGTCAAGTGCCTAAATGATTGCCTTTCAAATTGAATGGACAACGAGCAAGCATGTCTAAGGTTCGGGGATGTTCCCTCCCCGCGCGCCGTCGGCTCCGCTCTCGCCGGTGCTATCCCGCTCCCCTGGGAGGCGCACTCTTTGCAACTGTCCGAACCGAATCTTGCCT
>Ga0247841_10011836_pt1 | contig 11506 bp, 10 predicted proteins | sample LaCruzMarch2015__2_FD_192410 | JGI IMG/M metagenome (GOLD analysis project Ga0247841, IMG submission 192410) | Freshwater microbial communities from meromictic Lake La Cruz, Castile-La Mancha, Spain - LaCruzMarch2015_18m | ecosystem: Environmental > Aquatic > Freshwater > Lake | place: Spain...
TTGTTTTCCATATTAAAAACATTAAATTTGATTAATTACATGTATATTATATACCAATTTGCCTAATTTGGGACAGCGCTCTCCAATCTTTTTATATTTTATGATATAATTACTCTATAAAATATATGTTTACTTACAAAACTATTTTAACTAACATATGCCCGAAATAATTCAAAAATATTTACAATGGCAAGTGCCTGAATATCGCGTCCCCGAAAGAGGCCGCGTCTGGTATATCACCGCCGCCGTATTTTTATTCTTCTGTATTTTTTTCTCCTTTTTTACCATCACTAATTGGAAAATCGTTTTTTTGTCTTATGATTCTAACTTCCTTTTTGTTTTAATAATTATTATCGCCGCGGCCATAATGTATGTTAATGAAAAAAGACCGCCCGAAATGATTAATTTTGAGCTTGGTCCAGAAGGCGTAAAAATCGGTTCAAAATTCTACGATTATGATGAGCTAAAAAATTTCTGTGTTCTCTACAAACCGAAACAAAGTATAAAAAATTTATATTTCGAATTCAAAAATAGCGCTCGTTTACGCCTTTCGGTCCCTCTGAGAAGAATGGATGCCTTAACAGTTCGCAACTTTTTAGTCCGCTATTTAGATGAAGATTTAGAAAGAGCTAATCCGCCCCTGTCCGAACAGTTGACTAAACTGCTTAAATTATAATAAGATAATTAGCAGTTCAGGCTAAGCCCTGATTAATTTAGCTTTCGTCGTTCAACGGATAGGACGCAAGATTGCGGATCTTGTAATCCAGGTTCGATTCCTGGCGGAAGCACATAATTATAAAGAAATATTGTAAAAAATGGGGCGTTTTTGCCCCTTTTTTTATTATTATTTGGTTTCCCTATATTTGCGACATAAGCCCGTATTTGTTAGACTTTTAATATGATCACTTTGAGTTCAAAAATAGAAGAACTTTACCGCGTCGGCGCTGCAACAGCAAAAATTCTAAAAAAGCTTGAGCTTGAAACCGCTCAGGATCTGCTTTTTTATTTCCCTTTTCGTTATGACGATTTTTCTCTTTGTTTACCAATTGCCGACCTTAAGATAAATACCAACGCGAATATTGTAGGCACGGTTGAATTAATCCAAAACAAAAGAAGTTTTAAAAGAAAAATGTACTTAAGCGAAGCTTTAATAAGTGATGAAACTGATACTATTAAGATTCTCTGGTTCAACCAACCCTTTTTAACTCGCACTTTAAAAGTGGGTGACAAAATTTCTCTGGCTGGTCGTGTGAGCGAAAATCATGGCCAACTTGTCATGATTTCTCCCTTATATGAAAAAATATATTCAGCTGATTTGATTCATACGAAGGGCTTAGTACCTAATTATCATCTCACGGCCGACCTGAGCCAAAAACAAATTCGCTCCTTAATTAAGCAAGTTATCACCCTTGCCCACAAAATTCCCGACTGGCTACCCGTTGAGATAAAAAAACGACTGTCCTTACTTAATTTAGATGAAGCCATAAGTAAAATTCATTTTCCAAAGAATTCTGATGACATTTTAAACGCGCAAAAAAGATTGGTCTTCACCGAACTATTTTTGCGTCAACTAAAAGCGCAACTAATTAAAAATCAGTTAAAAACCCGCTCTGCCCCCGCCATAAAATTCCAAAAACAGGCCACCCAAGATTTTGTTGCCTCTCTTCCTTTTTCATTAACCGATGCGCAAAAAAAATCTGCCTGGGAAATACTTCAAGACTTGGGCAAAACCTCGCCCATGAGTCGCTTACTTGAAGGCGATGTTGGCAGCGGCAAAACTCTCGTCGCTGTTATGGCGATTATCAATGTTGCGCTAAATTATAAACAAGCCGTTTTAATGGTGCCAACTGAGATTTTAGCTGAGCAGCATTATAATTCCCTAAAAAAACTCTTAAAAAATTATAATTTCCGAATTGAACTTTTAACTCATAGTCATAAGGTAGATAATATAAATGACGCTGATATTATAATTGGCACGCAAGCCCTAATCCAAGAAACTGTTAAATTTAATAATTTAGCTCTTGTAATTATTGATGAACAGCATCGTTTCGGCGTCAAACAAAGGCAGAAATTGCTTGATTTTACTAGTCATAATCAAGAAACGCCTCATTTTCTCTCTATGACAGCAACGCCAATTCCCCGCTCTTTGGCGCTCGCTATTTATGGTGATTTAGACCTCTCTCTGATTGACCAGATGCCAGCCAAGCGCAAAAAGATAATTACTAAATTGGTGACCGAGGATAAGCGCACCGCCGCCTATGATTTTATTCGCCAGCAAATTAAAATAGGCCATCAAGCTTTCGTTGTTTGCCCGCTCATCGATGAATCGGATAAACTCGGTGTTAAGTCGGTAAAAAAGGAACACGAGAAACTTGATAAAGAAATTTTTCCTGAACTTAAAGTTGGCCTCCTTCATGGTAAATTGAAGACCAAAGAAAAAGAAGCCATCATGGCTGATTTCCTCGCCAATAAAATCCAAATACTCGTCTCAACTTCAGTTATCGAAGTCGGCGTTGATGTTCCCAACGCGACTTTGATGATTATTGAGGGCGCAGAACGTTTCGGATTAGCAACTTTACATCAATTTCGCGGTCGTGTCGGACGCAGTGACTTCCAATCATACTGCCTTCTCTTCCCCTCAAACGAAGAATTAACGAATGAAAAAACAATTACACGCCTGGAAGCGATGACTAAATACGGCGACGGTTTTTCTCTGGCAAAAATAGATTTAAAACTACGTGGGGCTGGCGAAATTTATGGTTTAGATCAAAGTGGATTTCCTGAACTGCAAATCGCTTCCTTATTTGATTTTGAAAATATAAAAAAAGCGCAGGCCGAAGCGAGCGCTTTAATAAACAGTGACCCCGATTTAAAAAAATATCCTCTCTTAAGGGCAAAGCTAGGTGAATGGGAAAACAAAATTCATTTGGAATAAGCAATCTCACATATTTTACCAAAGAAAAAACCCGCTGTGGTGTGAGCGGGTTTTCGAAAGGATGGTAGCCGAGGCAAAATTATTTTCTTTTCCAGAAAATTATTCCGGCCCAAAGGCTTAAAAGTAACATGGTCATCATAACCAAAGGCTGGTTAATGAGGAACCTCATTACGTCTTCTGCTACCGAACCGTTCGGTTCTATTTCCCCCAGCATAAAGCCAAGGAAAAGGAGGGCAAATGATGCCAAGATTAGCATTGAGATGCTTCCTAGGATTTTTACGGTCCAACTTAAATAAAAATTAAATGTACTCATTTCTCGTGTCTCCTATTTTTAGTTTATGTTTATTCACTTTTCACCTAGCCTTATAATAGCACATTTTAAATATAATGTCAATAGCCATAAATTATGCCCATTTTCCCCATATTCCGCTTATCCTTCATAGTGTTGACATAATTCCAAACAAATGATAATGTATTTTTAAGTTCATTTATATTAATCTAGTATTCACTTTTTAAAAAGAAAAATCATGCACAATTTCATGACTGGATTTAGAAATGGGGATGAAGTATCAATCGACCCCAGTGACATCAGAGTCAACGCCGCCCTGACAAATATGACCGTGGCTACCTATCCCGAAAAGGAACTTGATCGGGGGAACAGAAAGCCCATATTCGAAAATTTCCGGGATTTAAATCTCGGCGAAGACAATAAAAAGAAATTGGAGACGGTTTTCAAAAAAGAAATCGCCCGCCTCAAAAAAAACAAAAAAGTAATTGAAGCCGCCAACCGCGCCCAGAAAAAGAATAAAAAAATCGTCCTGGCCGGCTAAAAGCTCAAACATACAAAATAAAAAACGGAGTCCGCAAGACCCCGTTTTTAATTTATATTTTGCCTTATATTATTTAATAATTTCGACTAACTCACTTAAATCTTTTATTTTGCTTAAATTTAATTTTCCGCCTTTTACCTCGACGTTGGGAATTATAGCATTAAGATAGCCTAAGCGCTCTGCCTCCTTTAGTCTTTCTTCAAGCCGAAAAACATTACGCACTTCCCCACCCAAACCAACCTCACCCAAAACAATTGTCCGTCGATCAAAATTCTTATTAGCATTTGAGGAAATTATGGCGGCGCAGGCGGCCAAATCAAGCGCGGGGTCAGATATTTTTAGTCCCCCGACCACATTTAAAATAATATCAGCGCTAATTAAATTTACTTTCGTGCGTTTAGAAATAACCGCGCTTAATACTTGCAAACGGCTAATGTCGAAACCACTCGCTTTGCGCTGCGGATAACCAAAAACTGTTTTTGTGACGAGTGCTTGAATATCAATTAAAAATGGTCTAGTTCCTTCAATCACGCAACCAATGACCGAACCCGAAATATTATTTAGGCCACTTTCGACAAACACTAAGCTCGGATTTTTTACTTCTTTAAAACCAATACCAGTCATTTCTAAAACACCCAATTCGTTGACCGAGCCGAAGCGATTTTTAGTGGCGCGCAGCAAGCAAAAATTATTATTAGTTTCATTTTCTAAATATAAAACCGTGTCGACGATATGCTCAAGCGACTTTGGACCGGCAACTTGGCCATCTTTAGTAATATGACCGATTAAAAATATTGCAATATCGTTTTCTTTGGCAAGTTCTAAAAATTTAACGGCCGCCGCCCGAATTTGCGAAATATTGCCGGCTTCCGTTGGGATTAAAGAGGAATAAACGGTTTGAATAGAATCGATAATTAAAATATTCGGTCGCAGTCTACTCGCCGTCGCAACAATCTTCTCAATGTTAGTTTCAGAAATAAATTTTAAATTTTTAAAATCACATTCCAGACGGCTTAAACGCGCCTTAACTTGAACGGCTGACTCCTCGCCGCTCACATAAATAGTTTCGTGCTTTTTACCGACGGCATTGGCGATTTGCGCGACCAGCGTTGATTTACCGATACCTGGTTCGCCACTGAGAAGCACGAGTGACCCCGGAACCAGTCCACCACCTAAAACTCTGTCTATTTCGCTTATGCCTGTTTTAAGACGCTCTAAAGAGGTCGCCTTAATAGTAGCCAAATCAATTACTTCCGCGCCACCGAGTTTCTTAGTCATTTCTTTCTGCGCATCGCGACTATCACTTACTTCTTCGCGTAGCGTCCCCCAAGAACCGCACTCCAAACAACGCCCACTCCATTTAGGATGTTGGGCGTCGCAATTTGAGCAGACGAAAATTGTTTTAATTGTGGCCATAATTATTTAATTTCCCAGTAGGCTTTATCGAAAAGCCATTCACCCTTTACTTTCACTAAACTTAAATTAAGATTTTGAATATACGGTTCGCCCCCATTTATTGACTCTGTGCTCTCCCGCCGTTGCGTCGCAATTAAAATATCAGCTTGCCCGCGTTTATCATCAAATTTTTTAATTTCGTAAGTTAGGGCTTGAGTAACAACGCCGTAATAAGCGGAGCCATTTTGTGGCTTACTCTTTAAATCAGCCACATATTTATCTGCCCAAGTTTTCATCGTATCAGTCATAAATATCTTTAAATCAGTGAAGTTTCCATAATTTGATTGATTAGAGTAGGAACCAAAACGCTCCGCAAAAGACATAGAAATCTTGCCTAAATCAGTTTCATTAATTTTATGAGGCGCTTCATTTTCAATATTATACTGTTGATAGTTTCTTGGCTTATCGCTCGGCGTCGTTGTGCCTACGGTCGCCGTCACGGGTAATTGATTAACGATTGGTGTTAATTCGGGCGGCGGCACAAGAATTTCGACGGTCTTTTTTCTAAAAAAAGTAAAATAAATAATTAAAATAATTACAATTAATCCGACTATTATGATAAATAACCCTAATTTTTTACGACTTGATTGCATATATTTAAATTATTAAATATTTACGCTTATTGCTTTAAACTTTCTTCAAAATCTTTTTTAGCTTCTTCAATTTCCAATAATTGGCGTGGGTCAGAAGTAATTAGTTGGTCCTCAGTGTAAGAGGCAACTACTTTCATGGCCACATGTTTATTGCCGGCAAAGAATATTCCCTCTCCGATACCGCATTCCAGTAATAGATATTTCTCGCCTTCAGTTAACATAAACGTCTTCTGAATCAAATCAATAGCGGCGGGTGACTGTTTGAGCAGAACTTGCATAGACGAATTCGTCACGATAGCTTGTCCGTACGGTGAAGTTAAAAAATCATTAACGTCTTGGGTGATAGTCGTCACGCCTAAGTAATACTTACGACAGCGCTTAACGAGGGCGAAAATAAATTTAGCTGAATCTTCGTGTTGCATCATCCACCAGGCTTCATCAATTACTAAAATGCGTTTTTTCATTTCGCTTCTCACAACATTCCAAATATAGTTAACGACCGTATAAATAGCAATCGGACGAAGCTCATCTTCAAGGTCGCGCACGGAAAAAGAAATCAATTGGTTATTCATCTCAACATTAGTTTGGTTGTTAAGAAGACCGGCGAAAGTTCCTTGAGTAAACTTACGTAAGCGTAAAGCTAAATCAGCGCCACCTTCCATCCCGTCGAGAACTTGCTCTAAATCAGCCATAACTGGGGCTTCAATTTTCGATAAATCAGAATCGGGTGTAATATCTTTTTTAGCGTATGTTTCGAGTAAGGCGCGGTCGACAATGGAGTCTTCATCATAATTTAAGTTACCGAGCATTAAGCGAACCAAACCTTTAAGCGTTATTACCGCGCTGCGAATAATATCTTTTGGCTTAGCTTCCCCGCCGACTGAGCGCGGCAAGTCAAAAGGATTAATTTTGTTTTCTGATGATAAAGAGATATTGATATAGGTTCCGCCGACCGCTTCGGATAAATGTTTATATTCATATTCCGGATCAATTACGATAACGTCAGTACCTAACATGAGCGAACGAAGAATTTCAAGTTTAATCGCATAACTTTTCCCCGCGCCAGAAGTAGCAAAAACTACCGAATTGGCGTTTTGAAGGGTAAAACGATCAAATAAAATTAAGCTATTATTATGGCGATTAATTCCGTAAAGAATTCCCTGATCACTTGTCAATTCGCTGGAAATAAAAGGAAAAGAAGAGGCAATAGGCGAAGAGTTCATGTTGAAGGTAATAAATAATTCGTCATTACCAAGGGGCAAAGTAGAATTAAAGCCTTGTTCCGCTTGATAATACACACGGCGCGAATAAACTAAACGTGAGCCAAAAATATCTTCAACCTGATCTGAGGCGCGATCAAGATTTTCTAAATTGTCCGCGTATAAAGTCACATAAAGGGCGAATTGAAAAAATTTCTCCGTTCCTTGGGTAAGCGCGTCGCGTAAATATTCAATATCGCGTAAAGCAGTTTCTCTGAGTGGGTCGCGCGCCGCCCCCTTTTCCGCATCGGAAATAATCTGCGCTTCCAAGGAACCAACTTTATTTTTTAACTGTTTTAAAACAATTGAACTTTTGACTGGATAAAAAAACATGGAAATATCAAAAGTAAAATTCAAATTAATAATCGGTGCAAACCAGCCGACCGAGATATAGCGCGGATAACTAATAATAAAAATAGTCCGTAGAAATTTATCTCCCAAATGCAAAAAGTTAGCCTCGATCTTTATGCTCGCCGGAGCGATGATATCGCGAACCGACAAGACGCCTCTTCGAAAAGCCTTCTCTTCCTCAATCACCTCGCGCGTTAAACTCGGATTAGCCTCAATCGACGGGCCGGCATTACGCGGCCCTAAAGTCACCTTCGATTGCAAGGTTAATTTATTCGGATTGTCTTCTCTATTAAAATTTACCATAGATTTTTTATTTTTCGACCCGTAGTTTTCCTAAATCAACCAAATCCTGATTTTTGGCGGTTTCCGGATTGTAGGTCTTATAATATAATTCGATTAAACTTTGCGTATCGAGCCGAGCCACGGCGACGCCCATCGACTCAAGACCACCTATAACGCTATCGATTCGTCTTTCCAGCATTTCCTGATATTTCAAAAAGGTTCTTTCTTTTAGTTTAATAATTGTGGCCGGCTTTAATGACTCGCCAATCATACTAAAAAATCCCTTACGAACATCAGACAGCGGGTTATAGGGGACTATAATATAAAACCGCTTATTCATTATTTTACCGAGTGAGGTTAATTCCTTAATATATTCAACGTAGTCAGCTGTTTGCACTTTAAGTAATTTATTAGTTTGCTCTTTCTCTTTCTCTTTTAAATACTGGAGATAATTATCAATATCTAGCTCACGTGATTGGATAACGATTTGGAGGGTGAATGTTAAATTATTTAAAAAACGAACATAAGAATCAATGACGGCATTTTGTTCGTCTTCGCTCTTGAGGGCAAAATTAATACTCGAGACAAGTAAGACGGCGCGCAAAGTACCATCCTTCATGACGACGGTATTTTCTTTAATTTCCGTGATATCCAGATATTGCTGGGTAGACACGGAAACACTATTTCTAGCCATGTTGCTTTTAGGCATAATATTTATTCTCCTTTATATCTTCCCTTAGTATCAACGACCAGGGCGAGTTCGGCTAAACGCGATTTCTTATAGACTTCTTTGGGTAAAACTTGTATTATCGGTCGAACAAATGATGTTTTATCGATTTCTTCAAAAACAGTGAGGCGATTATTCCAGACTCTAGTTCCGGGTCGTTTGATTGTTTGAATAAGATTTAATATAAAAAAATGGAAGGGGCGGCCGTTAACTTTGAGGAAAGAAAAAATGGAAGCAATCAAAACAACCACAACCGTAATCGTCAAAAATAAAGTAAAATCAAAAAGCCGATAAGAAACAGCGACCACAACACCAGATCCGATAATAATCAAAAATTGTCGGGTGGTTATCGGCCCAATAATTTTACTTTCTACGTCAATAAATTGAGGAACGGTAAACTGCTGCATATTAAAAAACTAACTTGCTGTTCATAGCTAAAATCGCTTCAATTTCTTCAAAATTTAAATAATCTTTACTATCTTTTTGTTTGGCGAGTGCTAGGTCTTTGATGGTTATGCCCTGGCCAATAGCTTCTTGCACCATTTTTAAGTATAGTCGGTTAGTTGGACTCTGGCGCCACGCGCGCACACCCGAAACCATTTTATCATAACCGTCCGCCTCTAACAATTTAACTTTAGAAAATATTTTAGCGGTTATTTCAACCGGTGTTTTTCCTAAACGACGAAAATTTAATAAATCAAGAAATTGCAATTCTTCGAGCGGTCCCATAACTTTGGGTGGCACAGCTTTTATGTCCTGCATAACTCGCTTAGAAATCGAGGGTGCAAAAATTGGGCGCGAAGCCGCAATTGGTTTTTGAATAGGAGGTACTGGTTTGGGCACAGGTTTAAATACGGGTTCAACTAGCGCGGGAGTGGCTAAAGGCTTAATAATTTCTTGGGTCACTGGTTTGATTAAAGGTTCAGCGGATTGTCCGGGTTTAACGGGTAGGGTCGACTTAATACTCGGCACAACCTTATCTATTGGTTTTGCCTTAAAAATTTTGCCAAAAAATCCCAATTTCTTTTCTGGTTTTTTTATGGCCGGTATTGGGACAGCTAGTGGCACAATTGGAACTTGTTTAATTATCGGTGATAGCGTCGATGAAGGTGCTGGGACTGGCGCTGAGGTTTGCTTCAGCGCTGGCAGTGGTGTTTTAGGCGATACCGGATTAAAAGAGCGTGAAACAATTTTTTTGTCTTCTGGCGCGACTACCTCCTTATTGGTCTCGCTCGTCAAGGGTAAGTCTAGCTGTTTTTCTGGGATAGGCAATTCATGGCTTGTATCTAATTTAATTGGTTCGATTGGTCTAACAGGCGCAACGAACGCGTCCGGCTTCTTTATTTGTCCCGACGCGATCGCCTGCTTTAAATTATATTCAGCACTGACCTTATTATTATCAACTGAGGCGATAATCTTATCTAAGCGACTTTGTGGCGCGAGTCTTTTACTGATAACATCAAGATTAACTTCTAGACTCTTAAAAGTTGATTGCTCGCAAACTTTAAAAATCCGATCGACTTCGTTTGGCGTTAAATCAAGACCACCCATGCCGACTGACTTAGTTAAAGCATCTCGAGCGGCCAGTTTGCTTCTTACCCCTTTGAGATAGGTAGATAAAATATTTTTAAAACGAGAGACTGAATCACTACTAGGCAAAAATAAACCTGCCTCGGAAATAATTAAATCTATATCGGCCTCCAAATCCAAAGCCTTAGCTTCTTTTTGCAGTCCTAAATATTCGGCCGCATTCACAAAAATTTTCTCCGTTAAATCTTTCACCAAACTTTCGGCGCTTGTTTGGCCCAAGTTAAAATCACTTACGAAATAAGCAGGGAGATTTTTTAGCGTCGTACTTTTTATCATGACTTTCATCACGGCCATCGCCAAATCAACCTGATATTTTTTTTCAAGTTCGGCTAAAGACGACATCACGCTCGGCGAAGAAACTTTATCGCGTAATTCTTTCGGTAAATTATTAAATTGTTGTAAATAATCAAACATTTAAAAGTTAATTATTTTTCTTCTTTTTTAGACGGCCTATTTCCTGCAAGACGGCTTTATACTCGAGACTATCTGAAGCGTATTGAGTCAGAGTTTGCTTGAGTTCATCGAAAGAATTATTTTCTGGTTTAATTTCCGTTTCAATTTCTGGCTTTATTTCTGAAGTAATTTCTTGCTTTTCAACTTTTTGAATCTTTAGAGGCGCACTAATTTTTGACGCTATTGGTTTGGCTGCAACTCTAGGAGCCGTCTTCACGACTGGCCTTGAAGCGACCGGCTTATTTCTGACTACCGGTTTCTCTTCACTTAAAACATCAGTGAATTCTTGCTCCTCCTCCCTATCAACGGGGATAATTTGCCAATCTTTAAACTCCAAATTCTCCATACTTTCCGGAAAGAAGGCCAAATTTCGATAAAGTTTTAGCAATTTACTAACTAATTCTTTTTCTTCAAAACTTAAATTTTTAGTATTAATAGAGGTACTTAAATATTGGGCCAAAACCAAATCATCGAACAACTCACTCCCGTTAAGTTTGATAAAATCCTTAAGCCAATTAGCTATTGTCGGCGCCACTTCGCGCTCGGCCAAAACTAAACGGGCGATTGTTAGAGTTTCATCATTATTATATAAAAGATTTATTATTTTTTCTTCCAAGTCTTCATAGCTATTTAATAGCTTAAAAATAACAATATTTAGTCCCCGAATCGTATCTGGTGAAGCCTTAAGCGTTTCCCGAACTCGTTTAGTAAATAAATTTATAATTTCTTCCTTGCCGACACGGATACTTTTTTCCGGTTTAATGTTTATTAATTTTTCAAAAGCCGGATCTAAAACTTTAGCGACTAACTCTTCTTTTACAATTTGTGCATTGGCTGGAGTAAGTTTAAATTTTAGAATCAAATATTCTTCTATATCTTCTTCCTCTAATTCACCGATTGCGATTAAAATAACTAAAAAACTTAGTTTTATCTTATATTTATCCTCTATTTCTTGAACAACCGCATAAGTTTCTAACCCGCCAAACGCTTCTCGGGCAAGATCAGTTAGTTCTCGAAATTTTGCTAAGCAC
>Ga0247841_10011837_pt1 | contig 11505 bp, 13 predicted proteins | sample LaCruzMarch2015__2_FD_192410 | JGI IMG/M metagenome (GOLD analysis project Ga0247841, IMG submission 192410) | Freshwater microbial communities from meromictic Lake La Cruz, Castile-La Mancha, Spain - LaCruzMarch2015_18m | ecosystem: Environmental > Aquatic > Freshwater > Lake | place: Spain...
TGATGATCGTTGTCATCATTATCGCGGGACTGGCGGCCATGGTTGCGCCGCGCCTGGTCGGACGGACCGATCAAGCCAAAAAAACCATGGCGAAAGCCGATATAAGCTCGAATCTATCGATGGCATTGAAATTGTACTACCTGGATAACGGGAAATATCCGACGACCGAGCAGGGGCTGGCCGCTTTGGAAGTCGCCCCGGCTTCCGCGCCTGTTCCGGCCAAGTGGAGCGGTCCTTATCTGGAAGCTCTTCCTGAAGATCCTTGGGGGAATCCGTACAAATACAGATATCCCGGAACTTCCAACAAGACGACCTATGATCTTTATTCCGCAGGCCCTGATGGGATAGACGACACTGACGATGACATCAAGAATTGGAAGTAACAAAGGGTTCACTCTCATCGAAGTGCTCGTCGCCGTTAGCATCTTGGCGGTAGGACTGGTGGGGGTGCTCCGCGCCTATGCCACATCGACAAGTGCCATGGAAAGAGCTCAGTACGATATGAACGCGGTTTGTTTACTAAAAACTGCCATGGGACAGATCGAGGAGAAGGCCATGACCGAGGGGGAAATCGTTCCCGGGACCACGAACGGTGCCTTTGCCGCTCCCGATGAGGCCGGCCTCGACAGGAAGTACTCCGATCGTTGGCTTTGGAGTCAAGAAGTGCAGAAGATGGACATTCCCTCGAAAAAAGTGAAGCATGATTCCTCCGGCAACGAAAAAAAATCAGTTACGGAGAAGGAAAAAGAAACCGACTTCTTTTTAAACAAGCTGAAGCTTTCCGTCGTGAATTCCGCGAGGATCCCGTTAAAAGAAGTCAGTCTGGAAACCTATGTGAGGACCGAGAGTGTCAAGAACTCGTAGGGTGAAGGGCTTTACGCTTATCGAACTGATGCTGGTGGCGGCGTTGCTTGCCATTCTAGGCTTGGCGGTCGCCGCGACCTTTGCCGGCGGATTGAAGATCTTCAACAGAATGGAAAATTATACGGCGGTCAAAGCCGATATCCTTCTGTCACTGGAGAGAATGGAAAGGGATATGAGAAGCACCTTCCCGGTGAAGGGGATCGGGTTTATCGGGGAAGCCAAAAGAATGACTTTCCCTGCGATCTTGAGGACGTTTTCCGCAAAAGGCCTGGCTGAGGAGTCACTGGGCTCGGTTTCCTATTATCGGGATGATGCCCGGGGTGCCGGGGTTCTTTCCAGGGAAGAAAAAGCATATGTTCAGGCCGTTAACAAAGAAGGCTACAGGCACGGGGAAATGACCGAACTCGCACCGATCGAGGATATCCATTTTCAGTATTTTTCTTATGACGCGGAAGCGGAAACTTACAGCTGGGTCGACCGATGGGATAAGTCCGAAAAAAAGGAAGAAGAACAGAGGGAAGAAGCTAAAGCTCCAAAGGGTGTGATCGCCTTGGAGGATAGGCCCGAAGAGCTTCCTCTCGGGGTGAAGATAATGATCCGCTACGCGGATGGCGACAAGCCTCTTACGTTAAGCAGGACGATATTTATTAAAACGGCGGTGTCTCTGAATCTGGCAAAGCGAAGGGCGAGAGCAGGAAAAAATATTTCCAAAAAGGCTGAAAGTGAACAATAAAGGGAGTGTCCTCATCCTGGTTCTATGGAGCCTTTTCATTCTTGCGATGCTTGCTGTGGCCGTCTATGCCTATGTTTTGCCGCACGCGGAACTTTCAGGGAGATTGATGGAAAGAATTAAAATGCACTATTTCGCGAATGCCGGAGTGGAGAGGGCGATCTTTGAAGTCGAAAATGATGATACGGAACTCTACGATAGCTTGCACGACTCGTGGAGCAAGAATGACAAGGCTTTTGATCATGTAGCCATCAACGGGGGTACTTTTAGTGTCGTTAAAGAGGGGGCGGAGTTCGCCACCCCGCCGCAATACGGTCTCACGGATGAAGAGGGGAAGATCAACGTGAACAAGGCGTCGCAACAGGTTCTAAAGAATTTATTCGAAAAAGTCGCCCAGGTAGAACCCGAAGACGCGGAAGCTATTGCCGAATCGATCATCGATTGGCGGGACGAAGACGATGTTGCTCATAAAAATGGCAAGGAAAATGACTACTATCGGTCTCTGGAGCAACCCTATAGCTGCAAGAACAGTGACTTTGAGGTCAAAGAAGAACTGCTCGCCGTTGGGGGCGTGACGTTCGAGATGTTTAACAAAATCAAAGATTATATTACGATATACGGTGAAGGGGCCGTCAACGTGAATACGGCGAGTGTCCCGGTACTGGTGAGCCTTGGCATCGACAAAACGCTGGCCGAGAAAATAATCAAGTTCCGTTCCGAATCAAGACCGAAAAAGGAAGGTGCGGTTCCGGAGAGTGTTTTTACAGATGCTTCTTTGATTCCGGGGCTCTTGAACAAGGCCGAGCCTCTTTCCGGGGATGAAGCGGCTCAGTTGCAGCGCATCATCCCGTTGCTGGACGTACTAAGCGACAACTTTAAGGGGCATGTGACAGGCTCCTATGTGCACGAGGGAAGATCAGAGCAAATCGTATTTGTGTATGATCGGAAGGAGCGGATTCTGAAGTCCTGGAGAGAAGAATAATGGGTGGAGAAAGCATTCAATGAAAAATTTCAAAGCGACTCGTTTTCTGGAAAATTTAAAATTTCAGAAGATCAAATTCAATTCGGGTATTGCCGGGGTGGAGATCGGAAGCGACTGGTTGAAGATCGCGCAGAAAGATCGTCCGAACGGCAAGGCTTTGTGCCATGTTAACCTCTTGAAACTGGCCCAGGTCAAAGAGGATGTGTCCACGGCGATTGCGGGCAGTTTTCGAACACTTCAGATCAATACTCAGTTTGTGGTGGCTTGTATTCCCCGGCATCTGGTGACCGTGCGCATGCTGGAACTTCCCGCAACCGATCCTGAAGAGATAAGTGACATGATCGATCTTCAGGTCGGGAAGCAGACTCCCTATGCGAAGGAAGATATAGTCTTCGCGCACAAGATCGTGGAGACCGGTGCTTCCGGATATACCAAAGTGATGCTGGCGATAGTGACTCGCAGTATTGTTGGCGAGCGGATCGATGCGTTGACAAAAGCCGGCCTGATCGTTAAGAGGATTGCGATAAGCAGCGAGGGGGTTTGCAACTGGTTTCGAGCTAATTATTTGGCGGGTGTGACGCGGCAGAGCGCTCAAACGGTCATTTTGGTGGATGTGGATTCCAACTATTCGGATTTTATCGTGATGCGTAAGGGGAAAATGGTGTTTTCCCGAAGTATCCTGATCGGTGCGAATCATCTCACTCAAGATGCGGCGGACTGGCACGGGAAGTTTGCCGGCGAGCTGAAACAATCTCTGGAGCGATATCAGTCCGGGGAGAAAAATGTAGAAATAATAACGAAAGTCTATTTGAGCGGTTCGGGTCCGAACATCAAGGGGCTTGATGGAATCTTGGCTTCGGCCCTGGGTGCTGATGTCGAGAAAACGGATCAGCTTAAGAACTTACATTCGCGCAATATTAGCGAAATCATGCGCGTTGAGAATCTAAGGTTTGTTTCAGTAACACAGATTCTCGGCGTAGCGATGGAAGATGAAGAGCCCTGTATGGACCTGACTCCCAATGAGTTGAAGGCCCAAGAGAGGATGGAGCGCAAGACAAAGCAGCTTACCTTTATGGGGATATGGGTTGCCGCCATTGTGACTACTCTCTCGTTCCTGTGTCTGACAAGTTTTAACGCCAAGAGTGCTTATTTAGCGGCGTTAAAAAATACGATATCAAAAATAGCCCTGCAGGTGGAGGGCATCGATAAGATGCGTGTCGTGATCGATAGGGTCGCGCAACGGCTGGACTCTCGCGGGTCCTCCCTGGAATGCCTTAAGGAAATATACAGGATAACGCCTGAAGAGATATCTCTTACAGATATCGACATTGACGAAAAAGAAAAGGTGGTCCTTAAGGGCCATGGATTTGCGATGTCGGATGTTTTTAAATACGCTAAGATACTTGAAGATTCTGAGATGTTCGAGAATGTGAAGACCCCTTCCATAAGGGTCAAGAACGATAAAGAAGCGAAATTTGCAGAGTTCGAAATTAGTTGCGCTTATCAAAAATAACGGGAAACGAAAATGATCGTAAGCAGTTTTTTTTCTAAATTATCAAAGAAGGAGAGAACCGGGCTGATCGTTGCCGGGTTTATCGTCCTGGCCGTATTTGTCGACAGGCTCGTCCTGAATCCTATGACTGTAAAGCTCCGTCGTATGAACCGGGAAATAATATTGAATGAGAAGAAATTGAGCCGGGACCTGAGCAATATGCATAACAAGGATGTTATTGAGAGCGAATATAAAAAATATAAAGACTTCGTTAAAAAGAGCCCGGTTTCTGATGAGGAGAACGTTTCGAGTATTCTTTCGGAGATCGAGGGCCTGGCACGCACGGCCGGCGTCAATCTTGTCGATATCAAACCGCAAGTCCCGAAAGAGGTTGATTTCTACAAGGAGTATGCTGCGGAGGTGACGATTGAAGGCCAGATGGAACAAATCGTTGTTTTTCTGCATAAATTGAACAGCTCCGCCCAATTGCTCCGGGCTGTAAAGGTTCGCCTTGGGCTGAAACAGAAAGACTCGTCTGCCGTGAAAGCCTCTATGTTGGTTACCAATATTGCCATGTAAGGAGTCTTGAAAAAAATGAAAGAAACGAAAACTATTTTGGTGATGGATGATGAGCCGGAATATGTGGAGATGGTGAAGCAGTTCCTTGAAGAGGATGGCTACCACGTAGTGACGGCAGGGGACGGGGAATCGGGGCTAAAAGTAATTCATAGTTTGCGGCCTGATCTCGTGATCATGGACGTTAATATGCCCCATATGAATGGTCTTCAGTTTTACCGCGAGATCTCTACGGCCCATGGCCGTTCAAAAGTGCCTGTGCTGGTCATTACGGCGAGGGGAGAGCTTGAACCTCTTTTCCGGGAGCTGGAAGTGGAGGGGTTTCTCACGAAACCCTTTCAGGTCGCCACGCTTTTAAGCGAGATCGAAGTGATCTTGAATGGGAAAAAAGAAAAAACGGTCTTTCTTGTGGACCTCAAGGAGCTTCCCAGCACCTTGGCGATCGCCGAAATTCTCCGCAAGGAGCGATATCTCGTGGTTTTCGTAGAGGACCTGGCCGCCGTTAGCCGTGAAGTGGCCGCAGGGAACAGGCCTGATTTTGTGGTCATGGAATATGACCGGGCGGGAAAAGAGAGCGGGGTTTTCATCTCCGAAATAAATAAAATACTTTCCTCAAAGACCACCGATGACTTGCTTCCCCCTAAGGTTCCGGTCATCGTTTACACTTATTCGGGGCAAGATTACAAGGAGAAGAGTCTTGCTGCCGGAGCAGACAAATACATCGGATGTCCCGGAAGCTATGATGCCGTTATCATTGCGATAAAGGAAGTTGAGATCGCAAGAAGAGAGAATCGTATCTAAATAGGAAGCGACGCGGTGGAATGAATATCAATGTAGTGCTTTTCCTTGCGGTTTGTCTCGTGTGTGCTTTTCCCCGTTGCGGTCTAGCTCGGGACTATGACGGTTCCCAAAATAAGGAGGATTCGAATAAACCCTATAGCGAGGGAAAACCCTACGGCGAAGGGACACCCTACAGCGAAGGAAAACCCTATGGCGAGGGATCGCATGCTTCCGTGGAAGTTCCTCCCGGCATGGAGTTGGTCAACATCGGTGGCATCCGGATGATCATTCCGCAAGGAACGAAGGTCGAAAAGAAAGGCAGCCTTTTGGTTATGGAAGGCGTCGACGAGTTTGTTTCCAGGAATCTCAGGGAGATGATGGCGCGTCTTGAGAAGATGGAATTAAACCAGGAGGATCTCAGGAAAATGGTGGATGAGCTTAAACAGGAAGTATCGGACTTGCATAAAAAATAGAGTTCTGATGCGGCCTGAAAGACCGGGGGCAAGTGCCCGGGCTCATTTGATGCCAAGGCCATTGAAAGGGAGGGATGACATGTGTAACTTGGGAGTTCTAAGGGGGTGTCGGGTTCGCGCCGTCTGTCTTTTTGTCCTATTCTTTATGGCAACAGGCTGCGCGTGGGCTTCTGAAGATGATCTGGCCCTGCAAACTGTCTCCGGAAAGGTCATTGATGTCGATTCGGTCAAATCAATGATTACCGTGCGTTATGTCGATCCTGTGTCCGGCGTGTCCAATGAGCTGGATATCGCTGTTCCTGAGAATGCTAAGATCATGAACGGCACGGAAACGGAATCTTTTTTGGATATTGAGCAATTTGATTCGGTTACGGTGACCTATTACGATGACGGCGCAAACGGCTTAAAAGCCAAAGAAATATTAGAGCTTAACCCGGTAGACGCATAATTTATCGATGTCTGGGTGTCCTCACCGAAATTCTAATGCCAACCCTTGATCGTCAGGAAATGCCGACAGAGTAGAGTGCATTCGTAATGCCCCCCATTAGTCAATGGGCAAAAAGTGTAGAACAGAGCTCTGTTTTTGGTTGATGTTTTTGTTCAAATTGTTCCGGCGTCAGATACCCGAGCGAGGAATGCGGGTAGTCGGTGTTGTAGTTGTGGATCCATTGTTTTAGCGCTCTTTCTAATTCGAATGGGAAGTCCCATTCGCGGGGCCAGACGAGATCTTCCTTGATCGTGCGCATGACGCGTTCGGTATCGGCATTGCCCTTGGGATTGTTCCAAGAGGTGAAGATCTGCTTGATGCCAAGAGCCGAAGAGGCTTTCATGAACGCTTCGGAGGTCGGCTGGCAGCCGTTGTCTGAGATGAGAGCCGGCTGTTTTTTGGCGTCCGCGATTCCTTGGGGAAACTGGTTCATGACGGCTTGATTCAGAGCCTCGAGCCAGTCCCTAGTCTCAGACTTGAAGCGGAAGGAGTAGCCAACGATCTTTTTTGAATACCAGTCGAGGACGACGACCAGATACATCCAGCCCCAGTTCCGGAGCTTGATCTTGGTCATGTCGATGCCCCAGAACTGGTTGATACGGTCAGCCTTGATCTTGGCTTTCATAGGGGTTCGGCAGGCTTTAAGGCGCATGTTCTTGGTGACCAAGAGCTTTTGCTCCTGCATGATGCGGTAGATGCGTTTTTTGTTGATAGGCAGGCCTTCCCGGTACTTGAGGTAGGCCCAGATACGGCGGTAACCCCAGAAGGGGTGCTCGGACTTGAGATTGATGATGCGCTCAAGCAAAGGTTTGTTACGTTCTTTGACGGACATGGAAGAGCTCCTTAATCTGTGTAATCGTTTTTTTTTAGTTCCATGGTGAGGTCACCGATGAGAGTTTTAAGCCGTCGGTTCTCTTTTTCGCGGCGATCTTCGGAAGAAGTGGCTTTGCCGAGTTCGAAGACTTTTTCACCATGGCGCAGGAAGTGGTTCTTCCATTCGTAGTATTGAGTTTGTTGGATCTGATGGCGGTTGCACAGGTCCGAGATCGTAACGCGGCCGTTCAGGCCTTCGAGAACGATCTCGAGTTTTTGTTTATTGGTCCATTTACGGTTTTTCATATGATGTCACGGGGCGGGTTAAAACCAGCCAGTCAGGGTCGGGTCAAAACCGGCCAAGGTTAATGTTGTGAGTGCTGATTATCATCGTCCGTTTTTTTTCCGCAAGTTTTTTCTCTGAGCCGGTAGCTTCTTCCTGAGATTTCGATGACGTGCGCACGGCTGAGGAGCCGGTCGAGAATGGCCCCTGCCGTTGGAACATCTCCAATCAGCTTCCCCCAATCCGAGAGCGGCCGGTTTGATGTCAGGATCGTGGAATGAAGTTCGGAGCGCCGCATAATGATCTCGAAGAGATGTTCTCCCGCGTTCTTGGGAAGTTGTTTAAGTCCCATATCGTCGATGATCAAGACCTCCGGCGCGAGATATCGCTTCAGTCTGGCCGCGGTTTCATTCATGGCCTCCGCCTGCATGAGCTCCGAAACCGCCGTGAAGATCGAGCGATAAAAGACCGTGAACCCCATTTTGGAAGCCTGATATCCAAGACCTTGCGCCAGATGTGATTTTCCGACCCCCGGAGGGCCAATCAACAGGACATCCTGGTGCTGTCGTATGAAGTGACCGGCCGCGAGATCCATGATCTGTTTGCGTTTGATAGAGGGGTTGAACGTGAAATCAAAATCCTCGATAGTTTTCGGATCGCGGAACTGCGCCGCCTTGATTCGTTTGGCGAAAGCACGATCGTTTCGCATGGTGATCTCATCCTGAAGCACAAGCTCCAGGAACTCCAGAGGACTGAGCTGGTTACCGGCCGCTTCCTGAATCCGGACATCCAGGGTATTCCGGATCCCGGAAAGATGCAGCCTTTTGAGGTTCTCAATGAGTTGCGCTCGCATTAAAAAGCTCCTTTGTGGTTGAGGGTTGTGGTTTGAATGAAACATGAAGCAGATCCTGATATTCCGAAAGCGGGCGGATCAGCGGATCTTCCTGTATGAAGCCTGCGGGAGCGTGTTTTTTGGAAAAACTCTGGCATAGTTCCCGCAAGGACCGGAGCCGGAAGCCTTCGGAATTCAGAGCGTATTCCGTGGCACGTTCCAGCACTGCGACTGGCTGCTTGGCCGCCATGCAGAGGAGTCCCTGCATCACCCGGATGCCTTCGATGCCGCGGGCATCAAACATGGCTTTGGCCCAACGCCCTGTAGAGGGTCCGATCCTGAAGGCTCTGGAGAGGAGATATTCTGCGCCGCGCTCTACTCCGGAGATTTTCCGGTTATCCAGGTGCTCGCGCAGAGTGTGGAATCTTCCGGGAAGTACCCGGCAATGCACTGCCACCTGCTTGAGATTCTTGCCGAAAATTCGCACCAGCTTCGAATCCCAACGCGCCCAAAGCTCATGGCCGAGATACTCGGGCGGCACCGAGTAATAGGCCTTGGCCACTTCGACATGCCCGTCCCGGTGAACACTGCGCCGCCCTTCGCTAAAAAACGGGAAAGCTTCCAGCGGCAACGCTTGCAATGAAGTTTTCTCGATCCCGAAAAGCTTCAGGACTTGCTGACGCGTGGTGCCGTGAATGCGGGTGTCCGCGATCTGGGATTCCCAACGCGCGAGAAAAACGTTCTGTTCTTCAAGGCTTGCGAAGGAGCGGCCTTTAAGCGCGTTGTTCTTGATATATTTGACGCTATTCTCGACCTTGCCTTTATGCCGCGGGGTGTAAGGCTTGGTGGGAAGGATCACGATCCCGTAATGCTTTGCGAAGTCCATGATCTTGGGATTGAGTTCCGGATCGAACCAATCCGCGTGAGTGACTGCGGCTCTCAAATTATCGATCACGAGTGTTTTGGGAGCGCCTCCAAAAGCCCGGAATGCGTTTTCGAGACACCGGATGAAGTTTTCCGTCGTCTGCCGCCAGACGGCTTCACTATAGGCTTTCCGGGAATAACTCAGAACGATCCGGAAAATATAGGGACGACGCTTCTTGCCGTCTACGAGAGTCCAGGCGCCGGTGCCGAAATCAACCTGGGCTTCCTCTCCGGGAGGGCATTCCATCCTCCGGAACGGAAGATCTTGCGTGGGGCGCAAGTGGCGAAGGAAGCGTTTGACCGAAGAGTAAGACCCGTTAAATCCGTCTTGAACCAGATCTTGCCAGATCCGGACACCTTCGAGATTCTGTGCGAGTTTTTGGGTGATGCTTTCGCGAAAAGGCTCGCAAAGACTGGCGGGACCCGCACAAAAGCCGGCGGTCGGGTTGGCTGGGTTTGGAGACGGTGGACCTTCTGAGCCGGGGGTCGGGTTGGCTGGTTTTGAACCGACTTCACGCCGGAGCCGAGCATAGCGGCCAACGGTTTCCCGATTGACGCCAAGCTCCCGGGCGATCCGCCGATGCTTCCAGCCTTTCTCCAGCAATCCTGTGATCGTATTGACGATAGCCATCTTGAGTTCGTTTGCCATATATCATCGTTCTCCTTTTGAGAACCGATATACAGCATCTCCCTTCAAAATGGCCGGTTTTCACCCGACCCTCACTGGCTGGTTTTGCCCGCCCCTTGCCAATATGAACTCCTTTTGCTTTCCAAGGAGCTCAGATTCTACACTATTTGGACCTTAACTAAACGGGGAGCAGTATATTGTAATTGTTTAGCTAATTGCCGTTTTCTTCAAGTCTTTTGAGGAGTTCCCAGCCCTTGAGCCCGAGTTTCTGGGCTAGCAAGTCTAACTTTTCAATAGAAATGGACGCTTCTCCTCTTTCGATTCTCCCTTGGTAACTTCTGTCAATCCCCGCCAGAGCGGCAAACTCGTGTTGCGGAAGTCGTTTCTCGATACGTAATTGCCTAATCAGAAGCCCCAATCGCATCTCTTTTTCTCCAACCGGTTCTCTCGCCATGAGGGTATAGTAAATGCAAAAAATAGTTCTGTCTACGGCTTATAAGCCGTAGACATAGAGTCAATATGGTGTTATCTTTTTATTATTAACGTTTGGAGGAAGTGGTGAAAAAAGAACTGAAACATTTGATTCCGAAAAGAAAACCTGCGCTTCACGACGTGGCGAAAGCGGCCGGTGTTTCTACCATGAGCGTAAGCCGTTTTCTCAATGCAAGGAAGCGGATGGAACTCTCCTCAGAAACGAGGGCGAGAATCGAACTCGCGATCCAAAAGCTTGCCTACGAGCCAAGTCCTTTCGCGAGAAAACGAAGCGCCCGGGCGAAATTCACATTCGGTCTTCTAACCGCTCTTTCCAAAGAGATCATGAAATCCGGTTATCATATGGGCATTCTTGGCGGTATTGTAGACCGCGTGTTCCATACCGGTCATGCCATCAAGTTTTTCAATTATGCGGATCGGCCTTATGACCGTCTTGAAGAGATTTTTTATGAGCAGCGGGTGGACGGTCTTCTTGTCATTACCTGGAGAATGGAACCGAGTCTTATCCGTCTCGTGGAAAAAGCGGTGCCCATCCTTCCTCTCGTGATCTTCAATGACTATAATCCCGATCTTAAGACCAATATTCTCTATACGGATGTTCGGGAAGGGATGAGAACCGCCGTTTCGTATCTTGTGGGAAAAGGCTACCAGAAGATCGGTCTTATCAAAGCTCCTTCTGAGGTTCTTTTCACAAGTGGAGGCAACTCTGGAACGATCCCTTCGGTCGATGTTCAGGAAAAACTCGCCGGTTTTCTCGAAGGCCTGAAGCATGAACATCTTCCTGTTAAAAAATCCTGGATTCGTGAATGTCCGTCATATCGGGAGTCTGACGCTTATGAAATTATGAAATCCTGGATTCAAAAAAGAAACCTTCCTCGGGCCATAATGTGCACTAATGATGAGATGGCTATGGGTGTTCTCAAAGCTTTGAAAGAAGCGAAGCTGTGGTGCCCTGAAAAGATGGCGCTTATGGGTTTTGACGATATTGATCGAGGTCGATTCACTTCTCCATCGCTTACGACGATGCGCCAACCCTTGCATAAGATGGGGGCGGACGCAGTGGATTTTCTCATTGATCGCGTTCAGTATCCTGAGAATAAACCGATCCAGAAGAAATACAGCGCGGAACTCGTGACCCGCCAGACGGCG
>Ga0247841_10011838_pt1 | contig 11504 bp, 10 predicted proteins | sample LaCruzMarch2015__2_FD_192410 | JGI IMG/M metagenome (GOLD analysis project Ga0247841, IMG submission 192410) | Freshwater microbial communities from meromictic Lake La Cruz, Castile-La Mancha, Spain - LaCruzMarch2015_18m | ecosystem: Environmental > Aquatic > Freshwater > Lake | place: Spain...
CTGATGAGGAAAAAATAAATATTGGCAAGAGTTATGTTTTACCTAAAACCTTAGAGAAAACAGGCTTGAGCCCAGAAATAGTGCAAATTGATTCCGAAGTTTGGTCAAAGATTGTTCGACCCTTAGGTTATGATGCTGGTATAAGAACTTTGGAAAGAACCATTGATGGTATCTGTCGAAAGATTGCTAAAATGGTTGTTGAAGGTAAAGGTAAAACCTTTACCCTTAATAGTGAAAACATTAAAGATTTTTTACCTAACTGGTAATTTTATTTTAAATAATTAAAAAAAAGATGATTCCTGTAATAAAAGAAAATAATAATCAAAATAATAATCAGAACAATAGTAATCAATCAATCATGAAGATTACTTCTTTTGGTGGTTTTGGTAATGTGACTCAAAACCTTTTTGCTTATGAATATCAAAATGATATTTTAATCGTTGACTGTGGTATTGGTTTTGTGGAAAAAAACAATAAAAAAAATGAACTGGTTTTACCTGATTTTGATTATTTAGTTGAGCATCAAGATAAAATTAGGGGAATTGTTTTAACTCACGGTCATGAAGATCATATTGGCGGTTTGCCTCATTTATTAAGTAAAATAAAAAAACCGATTCCGATTTATGCTTCTCGCTGGACAGCAGCAATGGTTGAGGACAAATTAGAGGAAAATTCTTCTTTTGTTAAAGTAAAAGTTATCAATTCTGACAGTCATCTTGTTTGCGGTTGTTTTACTGTTGATTTTATCCATGTCACTCATTCTGTTCCTGATGCTTGCCATTTGCTTATTACGACTCCTAATGGTTTGGTTTATCACGGTAGTGATTTCAAATTTGACTGGACACCGGTTTCTGGTCGCCAAAGTGAAGTTGATAAAATTGCTTTTTTAAGTCGTCGAGGGATAAGTTTACTTTTATCTGATTGCTTGCGCAGCGAAAAAAGTGGCTACACTCTTTCTGAAGCGATGATTGAAGAATCTTTTGAAAGGGAAATTCATAATTGCCGAGGTAAATTCTTTGTCACCACCATGTCTTCCAATGTTTCTCGTTGGCAACAAGCTTTAAATGTGATTGCCGAACATCGTAGGAAAGTTATTTTCTTGGGTCGTTCAGTAGAAAAGGTAATTAAAATTGCCATTAAGCTAGGTTATTTACATGTGCCGAAAGGAATCGAAATTCCTATATCTAAAGTCAGATATTATCAACCACATCAGCTGGCCTTTTTAATTACTGGCAGTCAAGCTCAGGCTGGTTCAGCCCTTGAAAGAACGGTTTTAGGTCGTAATCCACAGGTAAAAATTCGGCCAGAAGATAAAGTTGTTTTTTCCGCTGACTACATTCCTGGCAGTGAATTAGCGATTCATAATTTAATTGATAGGCTTTCTTATCTAGGGGCTGATGTTTCCTATTCAGACATTTCTGATGATCTACATGTTTCTGGCCATGGGGCTCAAGCTGATCAAGCTTTGCTTATTAGTTTAGTTAAACCTAAATATTTGCTACCTATTGGGGGTGCTTTTCGACAGATGAAACAATATGCCCTACAAGCTGAGAAGATGGGTTATCAAGAAAATCAAATTTTATTACCGGAAAGAGCTCAGACAATTGAAATGTTAGCTAACGGTCAAGTTAGGTTAGGCCCAAAAATTAATCTTCGTTCTGACCGGACCATGTGATAAAATTAGCTTATGCCCAAAGGTCGTCGTCGAAAACCTTTTAAAATAAAATTAAAACAAAGCACGCTTTATACTTTTTCCACGGTAGGTCTTTTTACTATCGCTGGAATTATTATTCTTTCTTTTTCTCGCCAAGGTCCATTTTTAACTAAGCTCTTTCTAGTTTTAACTAGTTATTTTGGTTGGGGAACAATTTTTCTACCTTTTCTGTTGATTGTTGCTGGTTTAATGTTAATTCGCTTACAATGGCGTTTCGCCCATCCTAATGTTTTAGTTGGGGGATTATTACTCATGATCTCTTTAACAGCTTTAACCCGTTCTGGCAGTATTGGTTTTGAAATTTGGCAGAACTTAGCTTTCTTAATTACTCATACTGGTGCTTTTTTAGTTCTTTTTGGTTTTGTTTTTATCGGTTTAGTGGTTGCTTTTAATACTTCTTTAGAAGAAATGTTAATTTTTATTAGTAAAATCTTTTCTTCTTTAAGAAAAATTAGTAACCCTTCTGCTTCTAAAAGGGTTCCTTTTGAAATTCGCCAACAAAAAGAAGAAAAAGTTACAGGAAAAACTAATTTCCGTTTAAGTGGTGAACCGACTAAGCCGATAGTTACTAACGAATTAGATTCAACTAAAAATCCTATGGTGAGCTTATCAGCTGCAGGTCAAGTTTGGGAATATCCGCCTTTATCTTTATTATCAGAAAATATTTCTGGTAAAGCGGATCGAGGAGATATTAAATCTAACGCTGATACTATTGAAAGAACTCTTGATTCTTTTGGCATTTCTGCCACGGTTAAAGAAGTTAATCCTGGACCAGCTGTTACTCAATATGCTTTAGATATTGCCTTAGGAACAAGACTTTCTAAGGTGATGGCTCTTTCTACTGATTTAGCTTTGGCTTTGGCAGCCCCAACTGGGCAAATCAGAATTGAAGCGCCAATTCCTGGCCGTTCTTTAGTTGGAGTTGAAGTTCCCAATCACAGCTTAGAATTTGTAGCCTTAAAAAGAATGTTGATGTCTGAGCAGATGAAAAAGCATAAATCAAAATTGGCAGTAGCCCTCGGATTGAATGTTGCTGGAGAAGCGGTGGTAGCGGATATTGCTAAAATGCCTCATGCTTTGATCGCTGGTTCTACCGGCAGCGGTAAATCGGTTTGTATCCATACCTTTATTGATACTATTCTTTTCCGAGCCTCACCTTTAGAAGTGAAGTTTATTCTTATTGATCCTAAAAGAGTGGAGCTAACTCAATATAATGGTATTCCTCATTTAATGTGTCCAGTAATTGTTGAAGCCAAACAAGTTCTTTCGGCTTTAAATTGGGCCATTCATGAAATGGATGAGCGTTATAAAAAATTTGCCGAAATCGGGGTGAGAAATATTGAAGGATATAATGAAACCGCCGGCTATATTGCCATGAATTATTTGGTAATTGTTATTGATGAATTGGCAGATATTATGCTTTTTGCTCCATCAGATGTTGAAGATGCTATTTGTCGAATTGCTCAAATGGCGCGGGCAACTGGAATTCATTTAATTATTTCTACTCAAAGACCGTCAGTTGATGTTATCACCGGTTTAATTAAAGCTAATATTCCTTGCCGAATTGCCTTTAATGTTTCTTCTCAAATTGATTCTAGAGTTATTATTGATGCACCTGGAGCCGAAAAAATGTTAGGACGTGGAGATATGCTTTTTGTGCCTCCAGATCAATCTAAGCCTTCTCGTATTCAAGGAACTTTTGTTTCCGATTTAGAAATTAAAAAATTGATTGATTTTTTGAAAAAAACAGGGGTGGCTCCACAATACACCGAGGAAGTGACAACTGCACCGACTAAAGCTCAGATGGGGAGAATCGAAGAAAATGAAGCGCAGGATGAGCTTTTTGATGACGCTGTTCGTATTGTCTGTACCACTGATCGAGCATCAGCCTCTTTATTACAAAGGAAATTAAAGATTGGTTATGCTCGGGCGGCTAGAGTTTTAGATCAAATGGAAAAAATTGGGATTGTTGGTCCTGGAGAAGGAGCTAAAGCCAGAGATATTTCTAATGAGAATGCTCAAAAATATTTAGCTTCTAAAATGGGACAAGAATGAACACTGTCGGCCAAATCTTGCAAAAAAATAGGATTGATAAAGGCATTAGTTTAGAACAAGTTGCTTCTCAGACTAAAATTCGGCAGGATATTCTTTTAGCTTTAGAAAATGATGAATTTCAAAAAATTTCTTCTTTAGCCTCAATTAAAGGATTATTGAAAAGTTATGCTAATTTTTTAAATCTTCCTTCGGAACATATTCTGGCAGTTTTTCGAAGAGATTTTGGTCGTCGAGAAAAAAAGAAAATTATTCCGATTGGTCTTTTAAAGCCAATTAGTCAAAAAAGCTTTGATTGGTCACCTAAAAAAACTTTAGTTGTTAGTATTATTTTTTTCTTTTTAGTTTTAGTTGTTTGGCTAATTTTCCAATATCTTTCTTTAGTTAGGCCGCCTTTTTTAAAGGTTGATTCTCCAACAGAAGGGGCTAAAGTTCAAGAAGAGATAGTTGAAGTTTCCGGTCGGGCTGATAAGGATGCTTTAGTGAATGTTAATATGGAAACAGTTTTATTGTCGGCTCAGGGAGAATTTCATTATCAGTTAACTCTTTTCCCAGGAGAAAATAATTTAGTCATTGAAGCTGTTAGTAAAAATGGCCAGAAAAATAAAATTGAAAGAAATGTTTTTTTTCAGGCTAAAGAATAACAAAGATATTGAAAGTTATAGTTGACGGGAAGAGTTGTAAATATTAAATTTAAAACAAGGATATTATCTGCCCATGATTAGTCCAACACAAATTTTACTCATCGTTGTTGTTTCCGCTTTAACTGTTGTTCTGGTGATTATTGGCGTTCAGGTTTTTTATCTTTTCCGCGAATTTCGACGTTCAGTAGAGAAAGTCAATAAAATTCTAGATGATGCCGGCACAGTTTCTGCCGCTATCACTAAACCCATTGCTTCTTTCTCAAGTTCTTTAGGTAGTTTTTCTGGTTTAACCAGTATTTTTAGCTGGCTTTTAAACTTGCGGAAAAAAAAGGAGAAGAATAATGAGTAATGAAAATTCTCAAGGAAATAATTTTATTAGAGGTTTGATTACTGGTGCTGCTATTGGGGCTGTTTTAATTTGGTTTTTAAACTCAACAGAAAAAGGCAGAGAGGTAAAGGAAGAAATAAGAGACAAAAGCGAAGAAGCTTTGGATAATTTAAGTGATTTAGTTCAAGATCTAGAAGAAAAAGGTCAAGATTTTAAAAAGAAAGTAATGAACATTAAGGATGATTTGGAAAAGAAAGTTAAAGATTTTCGTCAAGATATTAAAGAAGAGGGCAAAATGGGGTTGGAAAGAATCGAAGAGATAGAGGAAAAAAGCCATAAAGCTGCTCAGAAATTTTTTACCCGCAAAGGCAAAAAACTTTCTTAATTCTTGCTTCAAGGACTTCTTTCGAGTATCATTAATAAGAAATGGAAACTGCTGATTTAAAGAAAAAATATCTTAAGTTTTTTTTAAAAAACCGTCATCAATTACTTCCCAATGTTTTTTTAGTTCCTGAAAATGATCCATCTGCTCTTTTTATTAACTCCGGTATGCATCCTTTAGTTCCTTATCTTTCTGGAGAAACACATCCTTTAGGTAAAAGATTAACTTCCAATCAGCGTTGTTTAAGAACTCAAGATATAGAAAAAATTGGCGATAGTTCTCATCTGACTTTTTTTGAAATGTTGGGTAATTGGAGTTTAGGTGATTACTGGAAAAAAGAAGCTATTAATTTGTCCTGGGAGTTTTTAACTAAAGAGCTTAATTTAGACCCAGAAAGAATTTCTGTTACTTGTTTTGCTGGCGATAAAGAATTTAATTTACCTAAAGATGAAGAATCAGCCGCTACTTGGCAGTCTTTAGGAATTCCTTCTTCACGTATTTATTTTCTTGGTAAAAAAGATAATTGGTGGTCAGTGGGTGAAAGCGGTTTGTGTGGTTCGGACACAGAGATGTTTTATGACACCGGTAAAAAAAGTTGTGGGCCTGATTGTCATCCTGGTGATAATTGTGGCAAATACTTTGAAATTTGGAATGATGTTTTTATGGAATTCAATCGTCAGGCTGATGGAACTTTGGAAAAATTAAAACAGCGAAACATTGATACTGGAATGGGAGTGGAAAGAACCATAGCGATGTTACAAGGAAAAGATGATGTTTACGAAACAGAAGTTTTTAGTAATTTAATTAATCGCCTTGAAAAAATCTCCGGTAAAAAATACGAAAAAGAAAATAAAAAAGCGATCAGAATTATTGTTGACCATTTAAGGGCCGCCACTTTTGCGATTGGTGATGGCGTTTATCCGACTAATACCGAAGCAGGTTATGTGGTTAGGCGTTTAATTCGAAGAGCTATTCGTTATGGTAAAGAATTAGGTCTTAACCAACCTTTTACTTTTGAAATTGGTCAGGAAGTAATCACACAAAACATTGCTGATTACCCTTATTTGAATCAGAATAAAGAGATTATTTTAAATGAGTTAAAAAAAGAAGAAGAAAAATTCCAAAGAACTTTAGAAAAAGGTTTAAAAGAATTTAATAAAATAATTGCAAGTGGTTTAATTGGTAAAACCAAAAAAATTGATGGCAAAACTGCCTTTTTTTTATATGAGACTTACGGTTTTCCTTTAGAATTAACCCAAGAATTAGCAGAAGAAAAAGGTTTAGAAATTAATCAAAAAGAATTTTTACAATTCCAAAAAGAGCATCAAGAAAAATCACGGGCGAGTTTAGGCAAAAAATTTGCTGGTGGTTTAGCTGATCATTCTCAAGTGGTGACAAAATTGCATACTGCTACTCATCTTTTACATCAAGCTTTAAGACAAATTTTAGGACAACAAGTCCATCAGGTCGGTAGTAATATTACCCCAGAAAGATTAAGGTTTGATTTTACTTATCCAGAAAAATTAACCGCAGAAACATTAAAGAAAATAGAAGAAATTATCAATAAAGAGATTAAAAAAGATTTATCAGTTAAAATGGAAGTAACGAGTTTGGAAGAAGCTCAGAAAAATGGAGCCTTAGCTTTTTTTACTGATAAGTATGGTCAAGAGGTCAAAGTTTATTCCATTGGTGATTTTTCTAAAGAAGTCTGCGGTGGACCGCATGTGTCTTCATTAAAAGAGATTGGGAGTGTTAAAATAATAAAGGAAGAGGCAATTGGGACAGGCAAACGAAGGATTTATGCTCAAATTGAATAATAATGAACCAGAAAAAAAAGAATATTTCTTTGCTTTAGAAATTGATATTCAGCGAGTAAAAAGCGCTGTTTGGACCATCGAGGGTGATCAAAGTAAGTTAATGAGCTTAGGTGAATCGGCTTATTGGGAAAAAGAATCAGAGCTTTTGGAATGCGTTGATAATTCTTTGTCTTCAGCGATTGAAAAATTATCGCCTCAATTAGAAATTAAAGAGCCAGAAAAAGTTATTTTTGGTTTGTCTTCTGATTGGATTGAGGAGAATAAAATTCTTCCGGAGAAAATAGAAATTTTAAAGAAAATTTCCCAAAAAATGGAATTAACCCCCTTAGGCTTTATTGTGGTTCCGGAAGCGATTGTCCATTGGCTTAAAAAGCTGGAAGGAGTTCCATTAAACGCTGTTTTAATTGGTTTAAGTAAGAAGAAGATTACCGTGAGCTTGATTGAGCAAGGTAAAGTTATTCAGACAAATTTAGTGGTCAGAAGCGAAAGTCTTGGGGCTGATTTAACTGAGGGTTTGTCAAGAATTAATAGAGAAACGCCTTTTCCCGCTAGGATTTTACTTTATGATAATGAAGAAAATTTAGAAGAAGCTCGACAAGAATTGATTAATTGGTCTTGGACAGGAGAAAAAATTAGCTTTCTTCATTTACCTCGGGTAGAGATTTTAGCCGCTGATTTTGATATTAAATCTATTGTTTTAGCCAGTGCTTCACAAATGGCGGAAATTAAAGGGGTTGAAGAAGCACAAGTAAAAGAAGCTCCCATAATTGCTACTTCTCAACCAGCCAAAAATTTTGAAGAAGTTGAAGAGACTGCTGATCCTCCAACTGAAATAGAAGAAGAAGGAGAAATAATTCCTCCAGCAGAAGAAATAGCTAAGCCAGCTTTCGGTTTTATTAAAGATCAGGATATTGCTCAGATGGAGAATCGAATGCCTTTTGTTGAAGCAGTTCCTGTTGAAAATAAGGAAGAATTAGAGCCTTTAGATTCAAAAGAAAAACAAGAAATCTTAAGTAAGAATAATTTTTTAAACTTAAGGCCAAAAAAGATTGCTTTTTCTTTTGGGTTTTTTCAAAATTTTTTGGATGTTTTCAAAAAAATTCATTGGCCTCTTGCTTCTCATAATTCCAGAGACCTTTATGGTAATAAAAACTTTATGGTTTTAGGTTTGGTTTTGGGAGTCATGGTTCTTTTAATGATTGGTGCTGGTTTAGCTTATTGGTATTTACCTAGAGCGGATATTACCATTTTTGTTGAACCAAAAGTTTTGGAGAAAGATTTTGAAGTCAAACTTGATCCTTCTTTAACAGTGGCTGATAAAACCAATCTTATTTTACCTGGAGAAAAAGTTGAGGTTACTGTTAGCGGCAGTAAGGAAATTGTAACAACCGGAACTAAATTAATTGGGGAAAAAGCTAAAGGAAAAGTAACGATTTACAACCGGACCAGTAAAGAAAAAACCCTACCAAAAGGAACAGAAATAACTGGTCCTGGTAGTCTTAAATTTACTTTAAATGATCAAGTAGCAATTGCTTCGGAAAGTGCGGGTTCGGATTATGTCACAATACCTGGTAAATCAGAAATAGCGGTAACTGCTGTGGCGATTGGTAATGAAGGTAATTTAGCCAGTGGTTCCGAATTTATCATTGGTAATTTAGCCAAGTCTGATTTTGTGGCTAAAAATGATGCCAGTTTCAGTGAAGGGACTTCTCGAGAAATCCAAGTTGTGGCTAAAGCTGATCAAGATAAACTTTTGGCTGATTTGCAAAAAGAGTTGGAGAGCAAGGCAATCGATGAGCTTAAAACAAAAATTACTTCTGGTAGAAAATTAGTTGAAGATTCTTTAACAACTCAAGTTCAAGAAAAAAACTTTGATAAAAAAATTAACGATGAAGCCAATCAATTGAGTTTAAGCTTAGGGATTAAAGCTGAAGCTTTAAGTTTTAGCGAGGAGGAGTTTAAACAATTGGCTGGAGAACAGATTAAAAATCTAATTCCTGCTGGTTTTGACTATAATCCTGATAAAACCGAAATGGACTTTAAATTTCAGCCATCTTCAGAAAAAAATATTTTTACTTTTTTAGCTCATTTCAAAGCTGATTTATCACCACAATTAGATTTAGAAGGTATTAAGAAAAATTTGTTAGGTAAAAGACCGATCATTGCTGAAACTTATTTAAACAATTTACCGAATGTGAGTTCTTTTACCGCAGAAATTAAACCACGCCTACCAGAAAGAATTGCCACTTTCCCTCATACCCTTAAAAAAATTAGTATTAAAGTAGAAACTGAATAAAAATGATTTATAAATATCTTAAGAAAGAACCTAAAATCAGTTGGGTTAAGAAACAAACAAAAATTTGGCAAATTATGCCTTTTGCTTTTTTAGTTTTAGGCGGTTTTTTTCTTTTAAGTGTTTTTTGGCCGATTTTAAGCTATGAATTTAAGAGCCAAAGATTTAGTGCTGACAAACTAATTTCTCCAGTTGAAGTTTTAGGTGATTCCGCTACCGTCATTGATTATAGTCAACCAAGTTCTTGGTTTCCAACAGCTCCGAGTTTGTCTGCTCAAACCAGTAAGATTACCCATTATTCTATTTCTATCCCAAAATTAAAAATTGATAAAGCCGTTGTTCAAGTTGGTGGTCAAGATTTAATGGAGAGTTTGGTTCATTATCCAGGAACGTCTTTGCCTGGTCAGTATGGCAACGCTGTTATTTTTGGTCACTCAGTTTTACCGCAATTTTTTAACCCGAAAAACTATAAAACTATTTTTTCTACCTTACCGACAATAAAAAAAGGTGAAGAAATTTTTGTTGATTTTGACGGAATTTTATATCGCTATGAGGTTACTAGTTTGGAAGAGGTGGCTCCTGATAATGTGATGGTTTTGGAACAGCGTTATGATTCAGAATATTTAAGTCTTATCACCTGCGTTCCGCCAGGAACCTATTTAAGAAGATTGGTAGTTAGAGCAAAATTAATTAAGTTTTAAAAATATGAGTAGAGTCTTAGGAATTGATTATGGTTTAAGAAAAATTGGTTTGGCTTTAACTGATGGAGAGTTGGCAGAACCTTTAATGGTTATTGGTAATAAAAAAGAAAAAGTCTTGCACAATCTTCAGGTTATCTGCCAAAAAGAAGCCATTGAAAAAATTGTTATTGGTCTGCCGGAAAGTGGTTTAGTTAAGGAAATTCAAAAATTCGGTAATAATTTAGCAAAGATAACTAGCTTAGCGGTGTTCTATCAGGATGAAAACTTGACGACACAAGATGCGATTGCTAAAATGATAGCAGCAGGCAAAAGCCGCAAGGCTAGAAAAAAAGATGAAGATGCGGTGGCTGCGGCTCTAATTTTACAAAGTTGGCTTGATCAATAAAATGTTTAAAAATATTATTTCCCCAGTTCAATCTTGGCTTTTATCTAGAGGACAATGTGTTGGTTGTGGAAAACTTTTAAGTAAAGGTCGACAGGAAAAAAGAAAAGACGGTAGTCAAAAAATTACCTGTAAATGTGGTCGAATTTTTATTTATGAACAGAAAAACAAAAAATACCGAAGAGCCCTCTTTGAAGAAGTTTAGTTTAGTTTTTATTCCACTTTTATTTTTAATTATCCTTTTAAGCGGAGGGTTTTTTTGGTGGTCTTGGGTTAACAGTGCTGCTAGTAGTCAATCAGTAACTTCCCAATCTTTTATCGTTAAAAAAGGAGAAAGTATTTCTTCAATTGCTCAAAGATTGGAAGAAAAAAAACTGATTCGCAGCGCTTTATCTTTTAAGATTAAAGTCCGCTTGGATGGTTTAGAAAATAAAATTCAAGCCGGAACTTTTAGTTTAAAGCCTTCTTTTTCACCCCAAGAAATTTTAGTTATTTTAACTCATGGGACAACTGACCTTTGGTTAACTTTTCCTGAAGGTTGGCGACAAGAAGAATTTGCTCAAAGACTGAGTGCTAATTTAACTGATTTTGATGCTTCCCAATTTTTAAACTTAGCGGAAAATTATGAAGGAGAGCTTTTCCCGGATACTTATTTATTACCTAAAGAAGCCACACCAGGAGCGGTTTTAAATTTATTTCTTAATACTTTTCAGAAAAAATTTACTCCTGAAATGGAATCGGTTTTAGCCCAGTCTGGCTTAACCAAAAAAGAAGCTTTGATTTTAGCTTCTTTAGTTGAACGCGAAACTAAAAGTGATCAGGCCCGACCTATTGTGGCTGGTATTTTATTAAATAGATTAAAAGCTGATTGGCCACTGCAAGTTGATGCTACTTTGCAATATGCTTTGGCTAATTTAAGATGTTCTTCGAAAAATAATTGTGATTGGTGGTCAACACCAACAGTAGCTGACAAGAAAATTAATTCGCCTTTTAATACTTACCTTAATAAAGGTTTACCACCAGCGCCAATTTGTAACCCAGGAATAAGTTCCATAAAAGCGGTGGTTAATCCTCAAGAAAATGATTACTGGTTTTATATTTCTGATGATAAAGGTCAGATGCATTATGCCAGAACAGTTGAGGAACACAATGAAAACATCGTTAAATATCTTCAGTAATAAAACTCTTAAA
>Ga0247841_10011839_pt1 | contig 11504 bp, 12 predicted proteins | sample LaCruzMarch2015__2_FD_192410 | JGI IMG/M metagenome (GOLD analysis project Ga0247841, IMG submission 192410) | Freshwater microbial communities from meromictic Lake La Cruz, Castile-La Mancha, Spain - LaCruzMarch2015_18m | ecosystem: Environmental > Aquatic > Freshwater > Lake | place: Spain...
AAAACATCCTACTTGGTGGACTTAAGTCAAAAAAGATTGACAGAAGCATTTTTAATGCGACAAAAAAATAACACTGGCAAAATGGAAAACGCATTTACTTCCTACATTAAAATTATGGAAAAGCTGGAAAAAAGAAAAGTTGATAAAGCGGTGATTAATTTGACTTGGAATCTCGGTTTTTTAAATCGAATGTCAAAAATAATGACTGACTCGAAAAATTACTCTTCTGCTGTCCAAAAGACATCTGAATTTCAAAATGGTAAAATTCTTGAAGAATCGTTTAAAGGAGGCATATGAAAATAATGAACATATTTTTCAAGTTATGCTTATTCATTTTTTGTTTTTTGGCAATATTATTTATTGATATTAAAATTTCAAAAGCCTTTAATCGAACAATTTGTCCTAATTACTCAATTACGGCTACAGGTGGTTATAATAAAACTAGCGGCCCAACGCTTGAGCAATCATCATACTTTAGCCCATACAGTTTTCCAGTAGCCAAACCCATGTCATTGGGACAAGATTCGCCAGTGGTTTCCTTTAAAGTAACGCCAACTAGATCTTTTTCCGGGCAAACCGTCATCGCCTTAATGCGCTATGACTACCGGCCGGAGTCGCATGGCGGTAACGGAACTAAAACGGTCGACACTAGCTTTTATACTTACGGCCAAACAAGTCTTTACGCTGTTGGCGATACAAATTATGGTAGTTGGGACACTACTTACGGTTATCAAGATCCGGTTTATGATACAGGTCGAACTGGCTATACATGGTATATTGCCGATGCTATTCCTGATATGGTTGCCTACAGAGTGCATATTACTTATCCTAACTATACAACTTGCGAGAGCGACTTGGTATATGTGAAAATGGCTGGATATCACTTTAATGCCACTAGAAGACAAGATGCCGAGGGTAACACTATTGTCGATTACTCACTTGACTGGGGCGGTAACGCTTTTACTTTTCCTGATCCATTTCGCAAAGTTCCTGAGGGGAAAGTAGCAGTCATGATCTATGATTCTGCTTTTAGAACTGGCGAATGGTTCTCGCCCGGTCCCGGTACTGGAACACCTGACCAATGGATTTCGAAAGGCACAAATATTGGCTCGTTCTGGGGGAAATCCACTCCCCGGGGACTACCCAACTCTGGTACTATTAATTTAGGGAAATTTTATCAAGGCGCTGATCAAAATAAAAGAATTGGCTTAATTGTAATGGGTGATCCGATCGATTGGACAACTGGTGCAACTCCGCCAACTCAATGTCCATCGCCACTAACATATTTGAATCCGAATTATTGTTATGTAGTTTCTGGTTATGAAGAAATTGATCCCTATCTAATTGAATCGCGTAAATTAACTGTAGTAAAAGCTGGAACGGGCAGTGCAACCGGAAAAGTTATTAGCGGCGCACCAGGCATTGATTGTGGTAGTACGTGTACGGCTAATTTTGCTAAAAATGCCCAATTTGCTTTATCCGCCAGCTGGGATCCCGGTACTGAATTTACAGGTTGGTCTGGTGGTGGTTGCTCCGGTGTAGGTCTGTGCCAAGTGACAATGGATGTTGATAAGACAATAACAGCAAATTTTAATTTAATTCCACAAATTAGACCAAATGTATCAACGCTTAGCTATGATCAATTAACACCAACTTCTGTTAAAGTGAGAGGAAGAGTTAATGATTTCGGTTCTTCACCTGGTCTAGACCGCGGTTTCTATATTAGTGATAATCAGACATGCGATACAAGTGATGTAAAATATCCTGTTCCACCACTAGGTTCAGTAGGCGATATGTCAGTCCTACTAACCGGTATAACTCAGGGCTGGGGTTATTACATGGCTTACGCTCAAAATTCAAATATAACAAATAGTTTTGATTATGGCTCATGTAATCGATTTGAAACAGCCCCCCCTCCACCTGCGGTGAATGTCACGATCACGGCTACTCCCTCGACAATTAATCTGCGCCAAAGTACCACAGTTGGTTGGAGTTCCACAAATGCAAACAACTGCACTGGATCTAGTGTTCCGTCGACTAGTTTTAATCCTGATGGCGCGACCAGCGGCACACAAGATGTTACGCCAGCTATAACAGGTAATCATGTTTTTACAGTAACTTGTACAGGAGCAGGGCCTTCTGGAACCGCTTCGAAAACTGTATTAGTTAATTCAGCACCAGTTGGCGGGAGTTCCGGCAGTGTAAAAGTCAAAGTTTTATGGGACAAGGGTGAAGTGCAGCTCTCGAGCTTCTTGAAAGATTTAGCGCCTTAATTTTTCGGCTAATCTCTTCCAAACGAAATAAAATTACTCTATAATTGTAAATATGAGCAAACTAATTATAAATACAGACGGGGGCTCTCGTGGAAACCCTGGGCCTGCGGCTATTGGCGTAGTTATTAAAGCGACCAGTTCGGACGGCAAAGTTGTAAATAATGAACTTTCGGAGTGTATTGGCGTAGCGACCAATAATGTTGCCGAATACATGGCTGTGCTTAAAGCGCTCGAATGGTGCAAAGAAAATAATTTTAAAAATTCAGAAATTGAATTTAATTTAGACTCCATGCTGGTAGTTGAGCAATTAAATCAAAGATTTAAACTCAAAAACGAAGGTTTAAAACCTTTATTTTGGCAAATCCGCGAACATATTTTAGAGCTTGGTGGACGTGTTAGTTTCGCTCATATTCCTCGCGAGAAAAATAAGGAAGCTGATGCTTTAGTAAATATGGCTTTAGACAAAGAAGGAGAAAAAAATGTATAAAGAAGTGGATTCCGTAAAACCTTTAGCTGAAGTTGAAGAAGAGGTTTTAAAATACTGGGAAGAAAACCAAATATTTGAAAAATCTATTTCAAACCGGGAAAATGCCAAAACCTTTAACTTTTACGATGGACCTCCTTTTGCGACTGGCAGTCCTCACTACGGCCATATTTTACAAAGCATTACTAAAGATGTAGTGCCACGCTATTGGTCAATGCGAGGGTTTAAAGTAGAAAGAAAATGGGGTTGGGATTGTCACGGGCTTCCAATTGAAAATATTGTGGAAAAAGAATTAGGCTACACCCATAAAAAAGAAATTATTGAGCTGGGAGTTGGGAAATTTAATGACATTTGTCGCAGTAAAGTTCTAGAATACGCATCTATCTGGGAAAAAGTTATTCGGCGGATGGGCCGTTGGGTTGATATGAAAAACGCTTACAAAACGATGGATTTGGAATATATGGAATCTGTCTGGTGGGTTTTTAAGGAACTTTGGGATAAAGACCTTGTTTATGAAAGTTATAGATCGATGCATATTTGCCCCAGATGCGAGACAACGCTTAGTCAATCTGAGGTCGCCGAGGGTTACAAAGATATTAAAGATCTTTCTTTAGTTGCCGAGTTTCGTTTGGTAGATGAACCAAATACTTCAGTTTTGGCTTGGACTACAACGCCCTGGACGCTCATCGGCAATGTAGCTCTTGCGGTTGGTTCGGATATTGATTATGTCAAAATTGAGAAAAAGGATGAAGATAAGGGAAATTTAGTTAAATTTATTTTAGCTAAAGACCGACTAAAAGATATTTTTAAAAGCGATGATTATGAAATTGTTGAAAATTTTAAAGGGAGCGACTTAGTTGGAAAATCCTACGAGCCACTTTTCGACTATTACGCCAAAGATAAAGATTTAGCAAATCATGAAAACGGTTGGAAAATTTATGCGGCTGATTTCGTAACAACCGATGAGGGGACAGGCATTGTTCATATTGCTCCGGCCTTTGGCGAAGACGACATGAACCTAGGAAAAGCTGAAAATCTACCGTTTGTCCAGCATGTGGGCATAGATGGAATAATTAAAAAAGAAGCGACCGATTTCACAGGTCTTAGCGTGAAACCGATCGAAGACGTGCAGAAAACTGATGTGGAAATTGTAAAATATTTGGCTAAAAATAATTTACTTTTTTCTAAAGAACAATACGAACATTCTTATCCGCACTGTTGGCGATGCGATACACCACTTTTGAATTATGCCACATCAAGCTGGTTTGTTAAGATTACGGCCGTTAAAGAAGAAGCATTAAAACTAGCTAAAGAAATTAATTGGTCTCCGTCACATATTAAAGAAGGGCGTTTCGGAAATTGGCTCGAGGGCGCTCGTGATTGGTCAATTTCAAGACAACGTTTTTGGGCCTCATGCATGCCTATTTGGGTCTGCGAAGATTGTTCGGAAAAGAAAGTGATTGGCTCAGTCAAAGAATTGGATGACTTGTCGGGTGAAAAAGTGACTGATTTGCACAAAGATAAAATTGACCCCATCGCTTTTAAATGCGCCTGTGGCGGGCTGATGCGTCGTGTGCCAGATGTTTTGGATACTTGGTTTGATTCTGGATCTATGCCTTATGCTCAGCTTCACTATCCTTTTAAAAATGAAGAAAAGTTTAAAGACTCATTTCCGGCTGATTTTATTGGGGAAGCGCAAGATCAAACCAGGGCGTGGTTTTATTATTTGCATATTTTATCAACTGCTCTTAAACAAAGTATTGCCTTTAAGAATGTAGTAGTATCGGGTATTATTTTAGCTGAAGATGGCAAAAAAATGTCCAAGAAGCTTCAAAACTATCCAGACCCAATGTCCATGTTTGAAAAATATGGCGCTGATACCGTCAGGATGTATATTTTAAATTCTCCTGTCATGCAGGCCGAGAATTTAAACTTTGTCGAACGCGATGTGGCCCAAATTTCTAAAAACATGTTTCGCATGCTCTGGAACACATATAGTTTTTTTACACTTTACGCCAATTTAGACAAGCTCGAATTTGAAGATGACTTTAAACCAAAAAACATATTGGATCGCTGGATTTTATCTGAATTAAATTCTTTAATTAAAAATGTAAATGACTCAATGGAAAAATATGAGTTAACGAAAGCAGCGCGTCTGTTTGAACCATTCATCGATAATCTATCAAATTGGTACTTACGACGATCACGTAAGCGTTTTAAGCTGGAATCGGAAAAGGCAGATGCTTTTAATACATTAAGAATTTGTTTAATTGAGGTCAGCAAAACCTTAGCCCCATTTGCCCCATTTGTTAGCGAAGAAATATTTAAGAATTTAACACAAAGAGAATCAGTTCATTTGGAAGATTTCCCGATGGCAAATAATGACTTAATTGATAATAAACTCACGACCGCAATGTTAGAACTACGTCTAGTAATTGAACACGGATTAGCTTTGCGCGCCGAAGCTAAAATACGAACGCGTCAACCACTAGCCAAGGCAATTATTAGGCAAGATTTTGATTCTGATTTGCAAGAAATTGTTAAAGAAGAATTAAATGTCAAAACGATCGAAATAGATAAAAATATGTCTTCGGACATTAAATTGGATAATAAAATTACGACCGAACTTCAGGAAGAAGGGGACTTGCGAGACATTATTCGTTTAGTTCAAGACGTTCGGAAAAAAGCAAAACTGTCGCCAACGGACAAAATAATTTTGTATTACGAAACTAATAACGATTATGTTAAAAGTATTATAACCAAATTTGATCAAACTCTGATTGATGAAACAAATTTAATTAAAATAGTTTTCGGTAAACACCCTGCGGATTTTGAAGAATCGACAAATATTTTAGATCAAGATATTTGGATCGGAGTAGGGAAGTGAAATTTTCAAAGTTCAGACTCGGCTTAGGGTTTGACTGGACACTTTATATTATACCGTTTTTACTATGTGTTTTCGGTATAGTGATTATCTATTCCATTGACTATGGTGTTAAAGACAATATTGCTTACGACCAGATTCTCTACACAATTGTTGGATTTGTTATTGCAATTGCACTCAGTTTATTTGATTATAAAATTCTCAAAGGAATGTACTTAATTATTTATTTGAGTGGTTTATTTCTTTTAATTTTAGTTATGTTGGTTGGCTCGACGACTTTTGGAGCGACAAGATGGATTGATCTTTATTTTTTTAAACTTCAACCGTCGGAACTTTTTAAAATCATTAACTTAATTATTTTAGCTAAACTTTTTTCCGACTGGGAAGTAATAAGTTTTAAAAAGTTTTTAGCGGCGGCCGGGTTAGTTTTGCTGCCGCTTGTAATGATTTTAATGCAACCAGATTTAGGCACGGCTTCAGTCATTTTTGTTAGTTTCTTGGCCATTCTCTTTATGTCAAAAATTAAAAAGATTTATATAGTTATAGGATTGGCCGTATTAATTGCTTTGTCTCCAATCGGTTGGCATTTTCTGCGTGATTATCAGAAAAATCGAGTAGTCGCTTTTATTAACCCCGCGACCGATCCGCAGGGCGCTGGCTACAATGTCAGCCAGGCTAAAATTGCCGTGGGTTCCGGCGGTTTGCTCGGCCGCGGTATTGGTAAAGGCACCCAGAGCCAATTGAATTTCTTACCTGTTGCTCATACGGATTTTATTTTTGCCGGAACCGCGGAAGCAACTGGGTTTGTAGGATCATCTTTTTTGATAATTTTGATTTTTATTCTAATCATTCGCGTCTATAATATTGCCGCCACTGCCAGAGACGATTTCGGTATGTACTTGGCCGGGGGAATTGGCACAATTTTTCTTTTTCAAACCCTGGTTAATGCCGGGATGAATTTGGGCATAATGCCGGTGACCGGCATTCCTTTGCCATTTGTATCCTATGGCGGTTCTAGCATGTTAACAAATATGGCTGCCTTGGGTATCTTGCAAAGTATTTATTTGCGTCACAAGGTTATAAATTTTTAGGGGCCTGTCCCGAGTAAAATCGAGGGGTTGACAAAATGCTGCACGCTCTATATAATAAAAGTACAAATTAGATATCCCCTCGGGGATTTTTTGAAATTCAAGAAAGTAGGAAACATGGCCGATTTCGCCGTTATTAAAACAGGTGGAAAACAATATAAAGTTAAAACTGGCGACGTGATTAAAGTGGAAAAGATTGCCACTGATCCTAAAGAAAAACTCGAATTTAGTGATCTCTTTGAGGGCAAAAAAGTTTTGGCTTCAATTGTTGATGCCGGTAAATCTGATAAAGTACTCGTGGTTAAGTTCAAAAGCAAAAAACGTTATATGCGGGTCTTGGGACATCGCCAAGAATTTACTAAAATAAAAATTGACGAGATAAAATAAAATGATTGCCAGTATAAAAAATTATTTTTTGAGCGCTTATGCGGAGCTAAAGAAAGTTACCTGGCCGAGCCGCAAAGAAGTGATTAGTCATACCATAATCGTAGTGGCTTCCATTGCGATCGCCATGATTATTGTCGCCGCGCTTGATTACGGATTATTTTATTTAACACAAATTTTAATTTATCGCTAAAGCAATAAGAAAGTAGGCAATATGGCTAAAGACCAAAACGACAACCAAGAAGAAACGCCAATTGTGGAAGAAAACACAACCGAAACCGAATCAAACGAAGTCGAAGCAATCGAAGAAATTAAGGAAGCTCCGGCCGTTGAAGAGGTGACTGAAGAACCAGTCGTTAAAGACAAAGAACTCGACAGCGCGACTGATGATTTGGAAAATCTAAAGACGCAAAAACAAACTGGTGCTCGCGGTTGGTATGTGATTCATACTTATTCCGGTTATGAAGAGCAAGTGGCCGAGAACTTAAAACAAAGAATTGAATCTTTGGGCATGGAAGATAAAATTTTTCAAGTTATGGTGCCAAAAGAAAAACAAATTGAAATTAAAAACGGCAAACGCCGCGTGATTGAAAAACGCATTTTCCCGGGATATGTCATGGTGGAAATGATTGTCACCGATGATTCCTGGTATGTGGTCAGAAACACGCCAAATGTAACCGGTTTTATTGGTCTTGGGGTTAGACCGACTCCCATGATGCCAGATGAAATTGATCGAATTAAAAAACGAATGGGTGTTGAAGAACCAAAATACAAGATTGAATTTCGGTTGGGCGACCTGGTTCGCATTAACGACGGTCCACTCAAGGGTTTTGAAGCAAAAGTAACAGAAATTGACGAAAATAAAGGTAAAATAAAAGTATTGGTCAGTATGTTCGGTCGGGAAACACCGGTCACACTCGACTTTTTACAAGTAAAGAAAGCGTAGGTAGTAATGGCCAAAAAAGTTAAAACAATTATCAAATTACAAGCTCCAGCCGGCAAGGCCAACCCAGCGCCACCGATTGGTCCAGCCTTGGGTCAACATGGTGTTAACATTATGGATTTTGTTAACCGCTTCAATGAAGCGACCAAGGCCATGGGTGATACCATTATTCCAGTTGAAATCAGTGTCTATGAAGATCGCAGCTTTGACTTCATTATGAAACAGCCGCCAATGGCTAACCTCATTATGAAAGCGGCCGGAATTCAAAAAGGTTCCGGTATACCAAACCGTGAAAAAGTTGGTAAAATCACCGAAGCGCAAGTGGAAGAAATTGCCAAGCAAAAAATGCCAGATTTGAACGCCATGGATTTAGAAGGTGCCAAACACATTGTGCGCGGTACAGCTGAAAGCATGGGCGTCGACGTAATCGCCTAAAAATGATTCAAGATATAAATACAAAAGATTCCCTGCAAAATGCCGCCAATGTTCTAAAATCTGGCGGTATTTTGATTTTTCCCACCGACACGGTTTATGGTATTGGCTGCTTAATGATCGAAAAATCGATTAAAAAACTTTACAAAATTAAAAATCGACCCTTGACTCAGCCGACGGCTGTTTTGATGAACCGAAATATTTTTGACTCGAAAAGAATTGAAGAATTGGTGTTGGAAAAATATGACGAAGAATTTATGTCCGGCAAAATGACGATTATTGACTCGGTTCAAAACTATGCGATTGATTTTCCGAAAATTCTGACTAAAGATCAGACTATTGGTATTCGTTTGCCCCAAGATCCATGGCTTGAACAGTTGATTGATCTTACTGGTCCGATTGTGGCTAGTTCGGCCAATATAAAAGGGGATCTAGCGCCAAGTAAATTTAGTGAAATTAATGAAGAACTCATCAATAAAGTTGATCTGGCCATTAAAACAGATTCGAATCTCGACGGCAAAGCGTCAATGGTATATGATATAGCTTCAAACAAAGTTCTAAGAATCTAAATAAACCCTTGCTTAATCTGAGATTTATAGGGTACTATTTTAGTATGAAAATTAAAGCGATTAAAACGGCAAAAATTCGAACCGGAAAAATAACTCTCACCGATTTTCTGAATCAATATATTAAACATATAAGACCAAATTCTGTTGTGGTTATAACTTCAAAAATCATCTCCATTACTGAAAATCGGGTAGCGGCTAAAAATATTGATTTTGAAAATCTTGTCAGATCCGAAGCCGACCATATGGCAAAAAAAAGTAACCGTTACGGTCGTTTTGTGACTTTCAAGCATCATGCGCTTATTTCCGGCGCCGGCATTGACCAATCAAACGGCAACGGCCAATATATACTTTTGCCGACCAATCCGCAGAAAACCGCTCAAGAAATTTACACGTTTCTGTCTAAAAGATTTAAGCTCAATAATTTTGGCGTGATTATAACCGATAGTCGCTCGACTCCGCTCAGGTGCGGTGCCTCTGGCGTGGCGATTGGCTTTTGGGGTTTCGCGCCTTTAAAAAGTTATATTGGCCGTCCGGATATTTTTGGTCGACTCTTACAATTTGAACGAGCCAATGTCGTGGACGCTTTGGCTAGTGTTGCCGTTTTAGTCATGGGCGAAGGCGATGAACAAACACCCATTGCGGTAATCCAAGATATTGATTTTATTAGCTTTAACAAACTTTATCCAACCAAAAAAGATCTCCAGGAGTTCTATCTTTCTCTCGACGAAGACATTTTTCATCAGTTCTATAAAGATATTAGATAGGGATTGCTCTATGTCCCAAATTATTATATAATTCTTTTAGCGCACCAAATTTTGCTTGAGGAGGATTTTCCGTGATGAACAAGGCGAAATGGTGGCATTGGGCGCTTCTAATCATTTCGGAAGTGCTATTGGTCAGTCTAACCGTGTTTGCAGTTCTGCATATAGTCAATGACATTAACCCTGGTGCTCCCCGGGCACAACAATGGCTGACTGCGATAATGTTGCTTCTCGCGACAGGATTAATCGTCGTGGTGCGAGTAAATGTTAAAGATTGGCAAAAGTATCTGATGACATTTGTATTGGCTATCGGTATAACGATACTTGTTTTCCCGACCCATTACAAATTGATTCCGCCAGCGTATTACACAATATTTATCGCTTTCGTTTCTGTCGTAATTTACATTTCTCTGGAACTGATGTTCAAAATTCCATATTTCGACAAAAAATTCATCAGTCTCAATTCAACCCAATCCCAGCCTCAATAACCGGTTATAACCCGGTTTTTTTAAAACTCAATTTTTTTACAGAAATTTTTGAGTACTAAAATATTTAGTTTATCTTGAGAGTCTAATTTGTCTTATTCAACGCTCGCAAAACTTTCGGCATAACTATGTAGGGCGCCCTGAGTAACCAGAGCCATACCATTGTCAATCGCAATTTTAATTGCTTCTGAGCGTTTATTTAAGTCCTTGGCATCAGCAATTTCTTTATCAAGACCGGAATCTACCATGGCCGCTGATAAAACACTCAAAACCTCCTGATTAGTTAACATGGTTGCCGGCATAAAGACATTTTTTCCCTCATGTTGATAAACAACTCCTGGTTCTTCGCTAAAACCATTCGGAAAAAGGTATTTTTGAACTATATTTAAGTATCTGGTAGTAGTTTCGCCATGTTTTCCCGCTCGTTCGTAAAGATTGGCGGCAAATGCTTTGGCATCTTGGTTAACATATTTTTCTAAAACCTCAACATCTGTTTCTGCGGCAATCTGACCGATTTTGGTATATAAAAGCTTTTGTGAGGCTTGAGGACTGAGCTCTCGATCATATTCCGCGGTATTGGCACCGGTTTTATTTTTTTCTTGGCCAATATAACGACCATACAGATCTTTGAGAAGTTGGACACTACCTTCTTCGGTACAAGCTTTCATAAACATTGGCTGAGCCAAATACTCGCTCAAATTATTGGCGCGTTCGGTTTTGGATGGAACTCTTTCTGTGCTACTTGCCCTTGATTGATCCCTGTTTTGAGCTGCTTCAGCCGGATTTGCGGCCCCGAAAGATCCCAGAAATAGGGCGGCGCCCAAACCAAGTGTTTTTGCCATTTGTTGCGCTGTCAGTAATTTTTTTCTTGTATGTCGAGATTCATTGCTAGTTCCTGAATCTAAAACCTGCAACGTTTCGGCTAGTGGTTCTTCAGTCGTTTGAGCTTCATTTGGTTGTGTAAACTGTTCCGCGCCTTCTGGTGCGTAATTTTTTCCTGGTTCCATAGTACCTCCTTTTATTTTTTTAATCGCTATTTTGATCATAACAACAGAGTTTTGAAAAAACAATATACGAAAAAGGAACCGCTTACGCAGTTCCTTTTTCTTTTCCTCTCCTTTGGCCAGAACCACTCCGAGGAGCTTTTACCAACCTCTAAATTAATTTAATGTACAAGATTGGGGTTTTGGTATAGAGAGAA
>Ga0247841_10011841_pt1 | contig 11502 bp, 12 predicted proteins | sample LaCruzMarch2015__2_FD_192410 | JGI IMG/M metagenome (GOLD analysis project Ga0247841, IMG submission 192410) | Freshwater microbial communities from meromictic Lake La Cruz, Castile-La Mancha, Spain - LaCruzMarch2015_18m | ecosystem: Environmental > Aquatic > Freshwater > Lake | place: Spain...
TGAGATTAAAAAAGAAATTGAAGAAATTAAAAAAATTCTATCACATAAAAAATAAATTTTAATATTATGTATATTAAAGTTAAAGTTTTAGCTTCTGCAAAAAAAGAAGAAATTAAAAAAAGAATAAAGATACATATATAATTTCTGTAAAAGAACCAGCAGAAAGAAATTTAGCTAATCACAGGATTTGTAACATTATAGCTTCTTTATTTGAGGTAAATGTTAAAAATATTCGTATCATAAGTGGGCACCAAAACCCAAGTAAAATATTATCAATTAATTTATTGTAAAATTTGTTATAATGTAAATATTATTAATTTAACTTTAATAAAATATGAATATAAACATAAAAGCAACGAATATGGAGTTAACTAGTGCTATTAGTGAATATGTTAATAAACGTTTATCTGCTATTGAAAAATTTGTAAAAAATAAAGAAGAAATAACTGCTTATATAGAAGTTGGCAAGACAACTAATCATCACAATAAGGGAGATATTTTTAGAGCTGAATTTAATATTGAAATATTAGGGGATAAATTTTATTCTTTTTCAGAAGAAAATGATTTATATGGTGCAATCGATTCCGCAAAAGAAGAAATTATTCGCCAAATAACAAATAATAAAGATAAAAAAATAACTCTTTTTAAGAGGGGAGCAGTAAGTGTAAAAAAAATGTTAAAAGGAATATCTAATCGTAATCCATTTACTTCTAAGTATTAATTTTGTTTTAAAAAATCTTCGTAACTTATTTCTTTTTTTCCTTGAGGGGTGATCTTTTTAATTATAAAAAGATTGTTTTCATAGATTGCTTCTTTTATTTTAATACGTATTTTTTCTCCTTTTCTTTCAATAAAAAAATATGTTCCTGGCCATCCATAAAAAGCTCTATATTTATTCCAGTTTTTAATTGGCTGATCATTTAGATTAATTTCCCCATCTTCTTTTTTGATTTTGGTACAATTTGTTGCATTGGATTCATCTTGCATTATTGGTTTTGTATTTTCTTCTATAATAGATGGAAGTATTTCAGAGAGTAAATCTCCTCCAAGAGATATCAATTTATCTGTCAATTTATCTTTTGTGTCATTTATTTCTATATTTATTTTTTTATCTATTATTATTGGTCCACTATCTAGTTTGTATACCATTTGCTGTATGCTTACACCCGTTGTTATATCCCCATTTAAAAGTGCTGATTCAAGTGGTGAAGCTCCTCGGTATTTTGGAAGCAAAGAATAATGGATATTTATGGTTTTTAATCTTGGAAATTCAATAAATTTTTGTGGCAAGATTTTTCCGTAGGCAACAACTATAGATAAATCTACATTAAAATCTTTTAATTTTTTAATAAATTCGTCATCTATTTTTTCAGGTTTTAGACACAGTATATTGTTATTTTTTGCCCAAATCGAAACCGAACTAGGGGTTAGTATTAAACCCCTACCTGCTGGTTTGTCAGGAGAAGTAATAATGAGAGAGGGTATATATCCATTTTTTTTTAATATTTCTAGTGTTTGGCTAGCAATATAAGGAGTACCTAAAAATATAAAATTAATCTTTTCCATATTATTTGTATTCTTCTTCAGGATAAGAATCATGCAAATCTTTTGCTTTATCAATAAAAAGAATCCCATCCAAATGGTCTGTCTCATGTTGAAATATATGAGCAATTAATCCTGATCCATTCATAGTAATTTTTTTACCTTTTTCATTATAGGCTTCAATTGTGGCTCTAGTTGCACGGCGAACCTTACCATATACTGGTCGAACAGAGAGACAGCCTTCTGCCATTAATTTTTTATCTTTAGATATTTTTTTAAAAACTGGATTTATAAAGACCAGATTATCGTGTCGTTTTACTTTATTGTTTAATGGTTTTTGCCCTCTAATAAAATCATCATCAAAAACTCTTCCAGAAATTATAAATAATCTCAAGGATACTCCTATTTGTGGAGCAGCGATGGCTACTCCATCATATTGCCCATCCAAAGCTTCGTTCATTTCGGAAATAATTTTTTGTATTTTTGGTTTTGTTATATCAATGATAGGAATTTCTGTCGATATTTTACGCAAAACCCCATCACCATTTTGAACTATTGTAACCATATGTTTATTTTATATTTTTTATATATTCTAACAATTTAGGTAATTTAACAGTTTCTTGAGAACGATTACTCATATCACGGAAGATAACAGAATTTTCTATTGCTTCTTTTTGTCCAAAAATAATAGCATATTCCATGCCTAATTTTTCAGCAATTGCTAATTGTGCTCCTAAATTATCTTTTGAAATAGACTGAGCAATAGGGACTTTACCTTTTCTTAGAATTTCAATTACATTTAATGATTTTAGTTTAGCATCAAAACCAAGTTGGATAAAATATATTTTAGGTTTTTTAATAATTCGAGGACAAAGTTTTGCAAACCATGGTGATTCAATGACCCTATCAACTCCTATAGACATACCAACCGCTGGAATATCCTTTTTACTTCCTAGTTGTTTCCCAAGATAATCATATCTCCCTCCGCCTGCTATTGTAATCTTTTTCCCTGTTTCTGGATCATCAACCATTATCTCTATTACTGTTCTTGAATAATATGAAAGACCTCTAACTAAACATTTATTTATATTATAAGGTATTTCCATTTGCTCTAAATATTCTAAAACCTCTTTAAAATGTTTTTTGCAGTTAAGACAAAGATGAGAAATACTTTCTGGCGCATTTTGATTTATTTCAATTGTTTTTTCTTCTTTGGAATCTAAAATTCTTAGAGGATTTGTTTTTAGTCTTTCTCTATCAATCGCGGGAAGGGAATTAATATTTTTTTTATAATAAGAAACAAGTTCTTTAATATAAGATGATCGGCATTCTTTATCACCAATTGAATTTATATCAACTGATAAATTTGTTGCTCCCGCTTCATTGAGTATCGTCCAAGCTGTTTTTATTACAAGAGCATCTAAAATACTTTTATCACTACCGATTACATCCATATCAAATTGATAAAATTGACGATAGCGACCCTTTTGAGGATTATCGTGTCTAAAACTTGGCCCATAACTATATAACATTACTGGTTGAGGTAAGGCCTGCATTCCATGTTCTATATAGCTACGCATTGTTCCTGCTGTGTGTTCTGGGCGAAGAGCCAAATGATCACCACCTTTTGTTTTGAGAGTATACATTTCTTTATCAACAATATCAGTACCTATACCAATAGAAGAAGTAAAAACATTTTCTTGTTCAACAATAGGTGTTTCGATAGGTTTGAACCCATAATACATTGAAATCTCTTGAGCTTTTTCAAAAAACCCTTGGAATTGATAATATTGAGAATCAATAATATCTCGCATGCCTTTTACTGATGATATTTGTTGTATTTTGTTTGTCTTTTTCATAATTATATTATTAATTTTGTTTATAATTTCCTGGTAAATGAGAAATTTCTTTAAATGGTAATAATCTTAAATATGCTCTACCGATAATTAATTTTTCAGGTAATTTTCCCCAAGTTCTAGAATCAGAACTTTTATTTCTATTATCTCCCATTACAAAATATTCATTATCTTTAGTCTCATAGTTTATCGTTGTATCAAAAAATTCATTTAAGTAAGGTTCTTTAAGAATAAAACCATCTTTATTTTCTTTATTAACAATAATAACTTCACCGTTGTTAATTATTATTTTTTCATTTGGCATACCGATTATTCTTTTAATAAAAAATCTTTTAGTATCATTTGGATAACGGAAGATAACTACATCGCCTCTATGGGGCGTACCAAGAATATAAGATATTTCGTCAATAATTAGATATTGGCCATCATTAAAAGTAGGGAACATTGACTCACCGCTTACTACAAATGGTTGAGCAATAAACATTCTAACTGGGACAACAATAGCAAGTGCAATTATTGCAAATTTTACAAGGTCCCAAGCTTCTGTTAGAAATTTTTTTGTTTTAGTAAAGTCGCCCTCTTTTTTAATTTCAACTTTATTATTTTCCATATATGTGTTATTTTATCACACAAATAGTATTGACAGAATAGAGTTTTATGTGTTGTGTTGAATTTTTTAAAAAATATATTTAAAAAGAAAATTAATTTTTTTATTATCTGTTTTTATTTTTTGTGCTACAATAATTAAATGATATTAATAGTTGGATTAGGTAACCCAGGAAATGAATACGAAAAGTCCAGGCATAATACTGGGTTTATTGTACTTGATAATATTTTGGGTAAGATTGAATGGAAACAAAGTTCCGGGACAAAAGCTCTTTTCTATAAGGACTCTATTTCTGGTAAACCAGTTTTATATTTAAAACCTACTACATTTATGAATAATTCTGGGTTAGCAGTTTCTTTTGCTCAAAATGAGAAAACTAAAATTAAATCAGAAGATATAATTGTAATTTATGATGATATTGATTTACCTCTTGGAAGTTTAAAAATTTCTTTTAATAGATCATCAGGTGGACATAATGGGTTAGAGTCAATAATAAAAAAAATTAAATCTCGAGAATTTGTCCGTATCCGTGTTGGTGTGTCTCCCAAAACACCATCTGGTAAAATTAGAAAACCAAAAGGGGAAGAAGCTGTTCTAAAGTTTTTATTGGGTAAATTTAAAGAAGATGAATTAAAAGAAATAAAAAAGATTTCAAAAAAGGTTGTAGAAATAATAGAAATGATTGTTTTAGAGGGGAAGGATAAAGCAATGACAATATATAATTAAAAATTTTAATATAGAAATATTAAAAATTAAAATGCATAGGCGAAGCCTATGCATTTTAATTTTTAATTCTTATTTATTATTTTTCTTCTGTTTTCTTTTCACTGTCTAGATGAATTAAAGTCATACGTTGATCTTTTGGTTCAAATAATGTTACTTGGAAATTATAAGTTTTACCAAGTTCAAGTGCCTTTTTTAGTTTCTCTTCAGAACCAAATCCTGAATTATGAACTAATCCAGCTACTCCTTGTTTGATAGAAACGAGAGCTCCGTGTTTATTGAATTTGATAACTACCCCAGAGACAATGTCTCCTTTCTTAAGAGTATTTTCAAATTCTTTCCATGGATTTTCTTTTAGGGCTTTAACTGAAAGAGATATTTTACCATCTTTAATTTCAATTATTTTTGCTTTAACAGTATCTCCAACTTTAAACATGGAACGTGGATCTTCAACTAGACCCCAATCAATTTCTGAAATATGAACTAGGCCTTCCAATCCTTCTTCTAATTTTAGGAATACTCCAAAATCAACAATTCCAGCAACAGTACACTCCAATTCATCACCAACTGTATATTTACCAACTATTTCTTGTCTTTCTTCTGGATTGTTATCTTTCTCTGAGAAAATTAATTTACCTTCTTTAGGTAAAGCAGAAATCATAACAACGTTTATACGTTTACCAATTAACAATTTGAGAGCTTTTAGTATTTTATCTTTATCAGAATCTTCAACTCTAGGATAGTGTTCACTCTTAAGTTGACTTGCAGGTAAGAAACCAGCAATACCTTGCCAGTCTAAGATAAGCCCACCTTTATTTGCTTCTTTTATTGTAAGTTCTAAGGTTACTTTTGATTTAATAGCTTTTTCTGCTTCACTCCAGATTAGAGCTTGCTTGGCTTCTTTCAAAGATAATTCAAAATAACCTTCTTCATTATCAATAGAAACAACTTTTGCTTTTACAACATCACCAATGTTTACTTTTTTGATAATATCTTTTGCGTTTATAAATTCACGTCCATAAATTATACCTGTTCCAAAAGGAGCAAGGTCTATATAAACGGATGACTTTTGAATAGAAATAACTGGACCTTCAACAAGTGCATCTACTTGTGGAGGAAGTTCTACTTTATCTAACATTTTACCAATACTAGAAAGTTCTATTTTTGCATGTTCTGCAATACTTTCTATAACATCCTTTTCGTCGTTTTTCATATTTTTTATTTGAGCACTAAAAAAACCGCGTCTCGCGGCACAGATTGAAGATCTTTTCTTGTTTATTAAAATAAACATAAAAAGGGTTAAACTTCAAACCGAGCTTATAATTTTTTAAATATACTATATATTTGATTATTAATCAAGTTTAATAGATTTCTTGGTCTACTATCTAGAGTCTTAATCTTTTAGTATAATAAATCTATGAGTATAAGAAGACAACCTTTATTAACAGGGGAGATCTATCATGTCTATAATCGTGGTGTGGATAAACGAGATATTTTTTGGGATAAAAATGATATTTATCGTTTTATTGAAAGTATTAAAGAGTTTAATCGAATAGAAAAAATAAATAGTCTTGCAAGTTTTAGAAAAATAAAATCAAATAACCAGATAGGGCTTAAAGCCCTATCTAGGGAACCATTAGTGGAGATTATAGGATATTGTCTTAACCCTAATCATTTTCACTTTATATTAAGACAAGTATCGGACGGTGGTATTTCAAAATTTATGCAGAAATTACAATCAGGATATACTTCATATTTTAATCTCAGAAATTTAAGATCAGGATCACTCTTTCAGGGAACTTTCAAATCACAAATTATATTGAATAAAAATTACTTTAATAAATTGATAGGATATGTAAATAAAAATCATTTAATTCATAACATACCTTCAAATAAAAATGATCTAATTTTTTCAGGTGATTTTGAATATGAAAATGGTAAGTTTAATATTATTTCTAAAAAAGAGGGGAAAAATATTTTAGAATCTTTTGGGGGTGCCATTAAATTTAAAAAACATTGTAATGAAATAGTTGATATTATAAAAGAGGAAAGAGGTAAAAAATCCTTACTTGAGGATGAAAATTTAAGCATAATAATAGAAAGTATCCCAGATAGGGCTTAAAGCCCTATCTGGTTTTTAGGGGATTTTTGATTTAATTATTGTATTTTTTGTTAATAATTTGTTATAATATAATTATGATTATCACATATTTAGGGAAACAATTTTTTAAAATTCAGCAAGGAAGTTTGGTTGTTGCTTTTAATCCGATAAGTAAAGATTCTAAATTTTCTGCTAAAACTTCTCGTTTCGGTTCTGATATCGCACTTTCTACAATAAATTACCCTGATTATAATGGTTTTGATATGGTATCTCACGGAGAAACTATTCCTTTTGAAATTAAAGGTCCAGGAGATTATGAAATAAAGGATATTTTTATAAAAGGAATAATGACGGAAACAGAACTTTCTGGTAAAAATTATATCAATACAATTTATTCTCTTTCTATTGAAAATATTTCAATTTGTTTTCTTGGTGCAGTTTCTGATAATAAATTAAATTCTAGTATTCGTGGCCAAATAGAACCACCTGATATATTATTTGTTCCTATCGGGAATAACGAATTACTTGATCCCGCAGAAGCATATAAACTCGCTGTTACTTTGGAGCCAAAGATTATTATTCCTATGGATTATGATGATGTTACCTTGAAAGCATTTTTGAAAGAAGCTGGACAGGAAAAATTGGCAAGTATTGATAAATTAACAATTAAAGCAAAAGAATTAGTCGGTCGTGAAGGTGAAATAGTAGTATTATCATCATAATTTAAGATTCTATCGTGTTTGGATAGATACATGCGATGTGTTTTATAAAATCATATGCGTAAATATATAAAAAAATTACAATTAAAATCCGAAGATACTCGTAAGCAAATATTGTTTGGGTCTTTAATTATTTCGATGTCTTTTGTTTTTGTTGTTTGGATAAGTAGTTTAGGTTATAGGTTTAATAAAGAAAGTTCTATAAAAACTCAAGAAGATATAAAACCATTTGCGCTTTTTGGGCAAACAATTTCTGATACATACAATAACGTCACGGCAAGTGTTGGAAATATCTCGTCATCAAAAGAAGAAAAAAAGATAGAAGAAGTTGAGGTTGAAAAAGTAATAGATCTTATTCCTGTAGAATACCAATAATTTATGTCTAAAGAAAAAAAAGATATACCTTCTGAAATAGAAGATATAAAAGAAAAACATATAAACGTCGTTTCGGTTGATATCAGTACTGAAATGAAAGAATCTTTCATTGATTATGCAATGTCTGTTATTACAGATCGTGCTCTTCCTGATGTCCGTGATGGATTAAAACCAGTGCATAGACGTATCCTATATGCAATGTATGAAATGGGATTAACCCATCAAGGGCGTTTTCGTAAATCGGCAGCGGTAGTCGGAGATGTATTAGGAAAATATCATCCTCACGGAGATGTGGCTGTTTATGATTCTATGGTTAATATGGCACAAGATTTTTCTTATCGTTATCCACTTATACATGGTCAAGGTAACTTTGGATCAATTGATGGAGATGGAGCAGCGGCAATGCGTTATACAGAAGCAAAAATGTCTAAAATTTCTTCTTTGTTACTTTTAGATCTTGAAAAAGAAACTGTTGATTTTCGTGCAAACTACGATCAAACTCGAAAGGAGCCAATTGTTTTGCCAACAGCTGTGCCTAGTCTTATTTTGAATGGTACTCTTGGTATCGCTGTCGGAATGGCTACAAATATTCCACCTCATAATTTATCCGAAGTTATTGACGCAACTGTTCATTTAATTGAAAATAAAACTGCCACTACAGAAGATTTGATGCAATTTATAAAGGGACCAGATTTCCCAATTGGAGGGATTGTTTATGGTCAAAATGATCTACTTCATGCATATTCTACTGGACGAGGAGGAGTGGTAACAAGAGGTGAAGCAGAAATTGTAGAACAAAAAAGTGAAACTTTTCAAATAATAATTACCTCAATCCCTTATCGTGTAAATAAATCTACACTTATTGAAGCAATTGCCACTCTTATTCAAGAGAAAAAACTTGAAGGGATAAAAGGTCTTCGAGATGAATCAACGAAAGACATCCGCATAGTTATTGATCTAAAGAGTGGAGTTATCCCTCAAAAGGTTTTAAATTATATTTATAAACATACCCAATTAGAGCAATCATTTAATTTTAATATTGTGGCTCTTGTGGATGGGATACCTCAAACTTTATCGCTTAAGAGTTTACTCAATGAATTTATTTCTCATAGAGTTGTAGTAGTACGAAGACGTACAGAATACGATTTGAGAAAAGCCAAAGAAAGAGAACACATTCTTTTGGGTCTTAAAAAGGCACTTGATCATATTGATCGGGTTATTTCAGTTATTCGTGCTTCTAAAGATACAGCTGTTGCTAAATTAAATTTAATGAAAGAATTTAAATTTTCTGAAATTCAGGCCATTGCAATTCTTGAAATGAAACTTCAAAAATTAGCTGGTCTCGAACGTAAAAACGTAGAACTTGAATTAAAACAAAAACAAGAACTAATAAAAGAATTAGAAGCCCTACTTGCAAGTTCAAAGAAAATGATGCAAATAATTAGCGATGAGCTTAAATTGATAAAAGAAAAATATAGTGATACCAGAAAAACTCGTATTATTAAGGGTGGAGTAAAAGCAATAAACGAGGAAGATCTTATTCCAGAAAAAGAATCTGTTCTTGTTTTTACTAAGGGTGGATATGTAAAACGCACAGATCCTTCTGAATATAGAGCTCAAAAAAGAGGAGGTGTCGGAGTTATAGATATTGAACCAAAAGAAGAAGATTTTGTGACGATGTTATTGGGGGCAAATACTCATAGTGATTTATTGTTCTTTACGAATTTGGGTAAAGCGTATCAAATAAAGATGTATGATATTCCAGAAGGGAAACGAGCAACAAAAGGAAAATCAATTATGAATTTTATTTCTCTCGGAGCCGAAGAAAAAGTTACTTCTATTTTGCCTATAGACAAAGAAACAAAAAAGACAGTTGAAAATCTAATGCTTGTAACAAAAATGGGTATAGTTAAGAAAGTTAGTGCCGAAAGCTTTAAAGATGTCCGAAGGAGCGGACTTATTGCCATTAAATTAGATAAAGAAGATGAACTTCAAGCGGTTCTTGCTATTGCAAAAGGTGATGATGTAATGCTTGCAACAACTCTAGGTCAATCTATTCGTTTCAAAGATACAGATGTGAGGGAAATGGGACGTGGAGCAGGAGGAGTCAGAGCTATTAAATTAGGCAAGAATGATTTTGTTATAGGAGTTGATCGTGTTCCAAAAGGAGAAAATTCTTTGTCTATTCTTACTTTGAGTTCAAATGGTTTCGGTAAAAAAACTAACATAAAAGAATATAAAACTCAAAAGCGTGGAGGCTCAGGAATTAAAACAGCTAAAGTTACAACTAAAACAGGTAAATTAATAGTCGCTAAAATAGTAGGTGAAGAAAATGAGATAATTGCAGTATCACAAAAGGGTCAAGTCATTCGTGTTAGTTTAGATTCTCTTCCTACTTCGGGTCGACAGACTCAAGGAGTGACAGTTATGAAATTGCGTAGTGGTGATAATATTGCCTCCATTACTTGTTTGTAATTTTAATTAAATTTATATGATATAATATATTTATATATGTTTACAAACCCAGAAAAAAATATTTTACATTTAGGATTAAAAGAAGGAATGCGTGTGGCTGATTTTGGTGCAGGGACGGGTTTCTATTCAAAAGCTTGTAGTCCTCGAGTAGGATATACTGGTAAGGTTTATGCGATAGAGGTTCAAAAAGATCTAGTTAAAAAACTTGAAAATGAAATAAGACAATGGGGGATTACAAATATTGAATGTATTTGGGGAGATATAGAAAAAATTGGAGGAACTAAAATATCAGATGGATCTATGGATCGGATAATTATTTCAAATGTTTTATTCCAAGCTGAAGATAAGATGGGTCTTATAAGTGAAGCCCGTCGTCTCCTTAAAAAAGATGGGGAGATTCTTTTTATAGATTGGAGTGATTCTTTTGGAGGAATGGGCCCCACAGAAGAAAATGTTGTAACAGAAGATACGGCAAAAGAATTATTTAAAAAGAAAGGTTTTAAATTTGTGGAAAAGATTTCCACAAGTGCACATCATTATGGTATAATTTTTAAATATGAGTAATTTCCAGACAATCTTAGTTGCAATCTTTTTATCTTTTTTTGTTTTTGCTGTTTTAATATTTTCGAATGTGATAAAAATTCCCGGGAAGAGCAATGTTGGGCCTAAGGGCAATATCGTTATTTGGGGAACTTTTTCTCGATCTACATTTACTAAAGTCATAGATAATCTTAGTGTCTCAAATAAAGAATTAAATATAAGTTATGTAAATAAAAATCCTCTCACTTATCAACAAGAGTTAATAGAAGCAATTGCAAATGGTAAGGGCCCAGATCTTTTTGTCGTAACAACTGATATGATAAAAAAGAATAATAATTTTATATACAAGATTCCTTATGAAAGTTATCCTGAGAAAAATTTTCGTGATTCTTTCGTAGAAGGGGCAGATATTTATTTAGATGATAAAGGAGTGATAGCTTACCCACTGGTTATAGACCCAATTGTTTTGTACTACAATAAAGATATCCTTACTAATGAAGGTATTGTTTACCCACCCGCTACTTGGGATGAATTATTTACTCTAAACTCAATTTTAACAAAAAG
>Ga0247841_10011843_pt1 | contig 11500 bp, 7 predicted proteins | sample LaCruzMarch2015__2_FD_192410 | JGI IMG/M metagenome (GOLD analysis project Ga0247841, IMG submission 192410) | Freshwater microbial communities from meromictic Lake La Cruz, Castile-La Mancha, Spain - LaCruzMarch2015_18m | ecosystem: Environmental > Aquatic > Freshwater > Lake | place: Spain...
CGTATTAAAAATTGGCATGGAGTTAAGATTGACACATAGTTGGAATAGCAATAAAAAGTATAGATCACTTATACTTATTGTTAGTGCTATAATAATTATTCTTTTGTCTGGAACAATTTATTTTTTCTCACAGGATAATCTTATTGGTGGTATTGCCATGTTTGTCCTTCCATTTCCATTTTTTTATCTTTATCAGGTTTTTGTAAATCCCCGACTCGGTTTTATTTCAGTACTTTATGCAAACTATTTTGCAGTTGGTTTGTCTCGCTATATACCTGCACCAATGGGTTTAACTGTTGATGGACTTTGTTTTCTCACCCTCCTTTCAGTAATTTTCAGTCAATATAATCATCCAGTTAAATGGAAAGATGCGGATAAAGATTTTACATATTTCGCCATAATTTGGTTTGTAATGACTTTGCTGCAATTGGTTAATCCTGAAACGATTAGTCGTGAAGCCTGGTTTTATGCAATGCGAGGACAAGCTTTATATATAGTATTGATTGTTCCATTAACTTATTTGGTTTTCAATCGCCCAAAAGACATGGACACTTTAATAAAGCTTTGTGCATGGTTTACTTTATTAGCAGTCTTGAAAGGTATAATGCAGAAATACATGGGGGTTGATAGATGGGAGAAAGTTTGGTTGTACCAACCTGGAAACCTGAGTACTCATATATTATTCGGACAATTGCGGGTTTTCTCATTTTTTTCTGACGCAGGTACTTATGGTGGAACAATGGGCTATTTTGGAGTTTTGTTTGCCATTCTCGGCATTCATGAAATTGGTACCCGAAAAAAGTTGTTTTATTATTTTGTTGCAGTGATGTCTTTGTTTGGAATGATGATTTCAGGGACCAGAAGTGCTATAGCAGTACCTTTAGTAGGTTTTGCGATTTACACGATATTATCGAAAAAATTTAAAGTAATGATTTTAGTAGGTAGCATTCTTTTTGTACTATTCTTTATTCTTAAATATACAACAATAGGTCAGGGAAATTATGATATAAGGCGCATGAGAAGTGCTTTTGCCGAAGACAATCCATCACTGAATGTAAGATTAGAAAACAGAAAAATGTTTGGTGAATATTTAAAAGACAAGCCTTTTGGAGGAGGTGTTGGTTCGGCAGGTAACTGGGGCATGAGATTTACTCCGGGAACTTTTTTAGCCGAAACCGCTACTGATGGTTGGTATATTCAACTTTGGGCGGAACAAGGAATTGTAGGTTTGGGTTTTTATTTAATCATGATTTTTTATATTGTACTTAAATCATCTTTTTTGATTTTTTTCAGGCTAAAGAAGCCTAAAAATATTTATATCGCTATTGCTTTTACATGCGGAATGTATGGGTTAATGGTTTCTTCTTACAGTGCATCAAGTTTAGGGCAAATGCCAAATACTATTATAGTTTTTGTTGCAGCGACTTTAATCTCTTTGATGCCAAAATGGGAAAAAGAGGAAGATGAAAAAAATAGTTAGGTTTTTATTTATCAAAATTTGATGTTAAATAGAACCTTCAGTAATTGCTTCGAAACTTATTAGATGTCTGAATTGCTGATATATAGTATATTTTCTGATTTTTTGTTGTTATTCAGATGAGTAATTATTATAAAAGTCAAAATAAATCTTTTGTAATAATTAATATGACAACAAATAAAAAAAACTATTACATAAAATAAAATGAAAGTTTACAAAAAATACTTTTTATTTTTACAAGAGTATATAATTATATCCTTTATATTTGCCACCGATATTAATACAATTTGAGTTGTTTTTTTGTTTACTTAAATTGTATATCGATAATTATCATGATTATAATAACAATTCATTAATATTGATTCATTATAATTTGAATTGTTATCTGTTTTAAAGTACTGATTTAAGAAACTAATTTTTAAGAATATATTCATTTAAAACTTTATTATTATGAACATCTCAATTGTAGGAACAGGTTATGTAGGTCTCGTTTCGGGTGCTTGCTTGGCAGAAACAGGTGCAGTGGTAAATTGCATTGATGTAAATCAGAGTAAAATTGACAGTTTGAACGATGGAATTATGCCCATTTACGAACCAGGACTGGAGGATATCGTAAAGCGGAATGTTCAAAAGGAAAGATTGTTTTTTAAAACCAAACTTTCTGAAGTTGTTAATGACAGTGATGCTATTTTTATAGCTGTAGGTACACCACCGGATGAAGATGGAAGTGCTGATTTAAAGTATGTAGTTGGTGTAGCACGTGAAATAGGTATGCACCTTGATAATTATACTGTAGTAGTAACCAAAAGTACAGTACCGGTAGGAACCGCAAAAAAAGTGAAAGCGGCTATTCAGGAAGAACTTGATAAAAGAGGTGTGAATGTAGAGTTTGATGTAGCATCTAACCCTGAATTTTTGAAAGAAGGTAATGCAATAGATGATTTTTTGAAACCAGATAGAATAGTGATCGGTGTAGAATCGGAAACAGCTGAAAAGGTTCTCAAACGACTTTATAAACCATTTGTTCTCAACGGTCATCCAATTATTGTGATGGACATTACGTCATCTGAAATGACTAAATATGCAGCCAACTCAATGTTAGCAACCAAAATTAGTTTTATAAACGATATTGCAAATTTGTGTGAGATTGTAGGTGCTGATATTAATTTAGTACGCAAGGGAATTGGCTCCGATTCACGAATTGGACATAAATTCCTATATCCCGGTGTTGGATATGGCGGTTCTTGTTTTCCAAAAGATGTACAAGCTTTAGTTAAAACTGCCAATACATATGGTTATCAGCTAAAAGTACTTCAGGCAGTAGAAGAGGTAAATAATTATCAAAAAACTGTATTGTACAACAAGATTTACAAACACTTCAATGGTGATTTGCAAGGCAAAACAATAGCAATTTGGGGCTTATCGTTTAAACCTGAAACTGATGATATGCGTGAAGCACCTTCATTGGTAGTGATTAAAAGTTTACTCGAAAAAGGTGCAATTGTAAGTGTTTATGATCCTATTGCTATGGATGAAGCAAAACATACATTGGGTGATACTGTGAAATATTGTAAGGATATGAACGAAGCGCTTATTGGTGCTGATGCTTTGGCGGTTGTAACTGAATGGAGCGAGTTCCGACTTCCAAACTTTAAAGTAATGGAGCGCCTAATGAACAGTAAAGTTTTGTTTGATGGTAGAAATATCTTCGATTTGGAACAAATTGAAGAATTTGGTTTTACATATTACAGTATTGGTCGTCGACCGCTGAATTCATAATTCCCAAACTTAATTCCTGCCAGTTATTATACTATAATAATTGGCAGGAGTTTATCTCATTGTCAAAATTTTACGTCTAAGATTAATTATCAATATTATAATTAACGACTCTTTCTTAAAATACAAATTGCGATGGAAATAATACAACTTTTTATTCAATTTTTTGAATATCTGATTTTTATTTATTTGGGTTTCTCGGCTTTATATATTTTGGTTTTTACTGCTGCAAGTAATTTTTCATGGAAAAGAAAACCGAAAAGTGTCTCGAAAAAAACACGCAAATTTGCTGTGTTAATTCCGGGTTATAAAGAAGATAGTGTGATTTGTGAAGTTGCTCAAGAAGCTCTGAAACAAGATTATCCTAAGGATTTATTTGATGTAGTGATAATTGCAGACTCTTTTCAACCAGAAACTATTTCGAAATTAAAGCTACTACCGATCGTTTTGGTTGAAGTTTCTTTCGAGAAAAGCACAAAATCGAAAGCTTTGAATAAGGCAATGGAAACTATCGGAAATAATTATGATGTAGCACTCGTTTTGGATGCTGATAATATAATGGAAATTGATTTTATTGCCAAAATAAATGCCGCATTCGACAATGGTTTTGAGATAGTACAAGGTCATAGAATTGCCAAAAACACAAATAATGCATTGGCAATCCTCGATGCAATCAGCGAAGAGCTTAACAATAATATTTTCAGAAAAGGACATCGTGCTTTAGGATTTTCTTCTGGGTTAATTGGTTCTGGAATGGCGTTCGGTTATGCGATGTTTAAGGAAAGAATGTTGAAGATTAATGCTGTTGGTGGATTTGATAAAGAATTAGAACTTACATTATTAAGGGATAAAAAGAAAGTGGAATTTGTTGATAACGCTTATGTATTAGATGAAAAAGTACAAAAATTAGAAGTCTTTGAAAGCCAAAGAAAACGCTGGCTAGCAGCACAATTTATATACTTTAAACTGTTCTTTTTCACAGGTATTAAACATCTCATTTTAAAAGGAAATATCGACTTTTTCGATAAAGTGTGTCAGATGATTGCACCACCAAGGGTTTTATTAATTGGAATTACAGCAATCTTTTCGCTTTTAACCTTCGGAATTGCTATTGCTTTTCCTGAAAATCCATTTTTTGCAATTCATTATTCTTATTGGTTTTATATTTTTCTTACTGTAGTTTTAGCATTTGTTTTTGGGATTCCATACAAATTCTATAATAAAAAAACTTTTCTTGCACTTCTTACGCTTCCAAAGGTCTTTATTTCAATGTTTTTGTCACTTTTCAAATTAAAAGGCGCAAATGAAAAGTTCATTCACACTGAACATGGTGATATCGATGCTAAGTAATATTTTGAATAAAAATGCTTTTTATTCAAGTTATTTTAATCTTATAAGTAATTAGTTTGATATTATGAAGATTGGAATTGAGGGGCAAAGGCTTTACCGAAAGAAAAAACATGGTATGGATATGGTAGCTTTGGAATTAATAAAAAATCTGCAGCTCATTGATAAGGTAAATGATTATGTCGTTTTTGTAAAACCTGACAGTGATAATAATTGTATTCCAACTGCCCCAAATTTTAAAATTATTGAACTTGGAAAGGGAATGTATCATCCAATATGGGAGCAAATAATTCTTCCAATGGCTGCTAAAAGAGAAGGTTGCGATATTTTACATTGTACGAGTAATACAAGTCCGATTTTTTGTGAAATTCCAATTATTACAGTTATACATGATATTATTTATCTCGAAACAATAAGTATTTTTAAAAAGGGAGGAACTTTATACCAGAAATTTGGTAATATGTATCGTCGTTTTATTGTTCCAACTGTTGCTCGAAAAAGTAAACGAATAGTAACAGTATCGAACTTTGAAAGAGCTAGAATCAAGAACTTTATGGAACTGGGAGATAATTTGGTTGCTATATATAATGGGGTGAGCGACCATTTTAGAAAAATTACTGATAAAGAGCTACTTGATAATGTTAAGCAAAAATATAGTCTTCCGGATGATTTTTTGATTTTTATTGGCAACACAGACCCAAAAAAAAACACTGAAAATGTATTGAAAGCGTATGCAGATTTTATTACTCATACAACAATAAAATACAAACTCGTGATAATTGACTTTGATGAAAAAGAATTGACGAAATTGCTAAAAGATAACGGGTTTCCAGAAATTAGAAATGAAATTGTAAATATTGGTTATGTGCCGAATATTGAGTTGCCTGCAATTATTAATCAATCCAAAGTCTTTCTTTATCCGTCATTGCGCGAAAGTTTTGGAATTCCGATACTTGAAGCAATGGCCTGTGGAGTACCTGTAATTACATCAAATACTTCTTCGATGCCCGAAATAGCAGGGGATGCAGCTGTAATTGTTGATCCAACTATTCCAGACGAGATTAGAGATGCAATAATACATTTACTTAATGACGATAAATTCAGTAATGATTTGATAAATAAAGGATTGGATCAAGCAAAAAATTTTTCGTGGAAAGTGATGGCTGAGAAATATTTAGAATTGTACAAACAAATATTTGAAGAAATAAAACTTAGAGCATGATTAAGGGTGAAAATATTGTTTGCATAAGTAATACAACTTGGTTTGGCAATTATGCTAAGTCGACTGTACAAATTTTGTCACGATTGGCAAAGCATAACAATGTGTTATTTATAGAATATCCTCATACTTTTAAAGATATTGTGGCTACAATGCTGGGCAAACAGAAAGTGCCAATAGCGCGCATGTTAAGACTAGAGAAGGGCTTACAACTTATAGATACTGATGTACAAACAAAGGCTTATAATTTAGTTATTCCGCCAGGAATACCGGTTTATTTTTTAAAGAATGAAAAGTTATTTGATTTGTTTTTTGGAATTAATATTTTCATTTACAAAGTAGTACTCAAAAGGGTTTTAAAGAAATTGCATTTTGATAATCCAATAGTGATAACGGCCTATAATCCATTTTATGGGTTATCGCTAATAGATAAATTGAAAGAAAAAGCACATATATATTATTGTTACGATGGTGTTGAATCAGGCTTTTTCGGTAAAAGGATTTTTGATTTTGAAGATAAATTTTCTAAAAAGGCAAAGGCTATAATTACCACTTCCGATTATTTGAATGAAGAAAAGAAGAAAATAAATCCGAATACTTTTGTTGTAAAAAATGGTGTTGATTTTCCTGTTTTTGAGAAATATGCAAAAAGTGACGTTTTTTTGCGCGAAAGAAAAAAAGTGGGATTCATTGGAAGTTTAGATCCCCGATTTGATATTGAAACTGTTGAAAATGCAGTTAAAGAGTTGATTGATTTCGACTTTGAGTTTACCGGTGATATGCGCAACCAAGTACTTAAATCCAGATTAAGCAAATATCCAAATGTAAAATTCTTTGATCCAATAAAACCCAATGATGTACCCAAAATATTGGCTACTTATGACGTTGGAATAATACCATATATTGTAAATGAGGTAAATAAGAATATTTATCCACTTAAAATTAACGAATATCTTGCGGTTGGAGTTCCATTGGTAATGACTCCGTTTGCTGTTTTACCCGAATTTGATGGACTTGTAAGTATTTCGGATAGTATATACGATTTTGCAAAAAAGCTTGTTGAAGAAACCAAAAATGACACAAAAGAAAAAATTGAACGTCGAATTAAATTTGCAGCAACAAATTCGTGGGATGCCAGAACAGAAAGTTTTAGTGATATTATTGAGAAATTTATTTAGAATAGAATTTCGAGTTTTTAAGTAGTGGTAAGAATAAAAAAAGTCAATTATGACTTACTTCTACAAAGTGTTTAAGCGAAAAACAGTGAACGATTAATCTTAAAGTTAAAGTTATGCAAGCTATAAAGGACAGGTTGAAAAGCTTAATGCCAAAGAAATTATTGTATTATTATTTTCTTTATAAAGCAAAGAAATCGTGTAATTACGATATCAGAAGGCGTGTATATGATAAAGTATATAATAATTCTGATATTGAAAAAGTGCAACGTGATCTGACGCTTGCATATCACATAGTGGAAAAAGGTTTGACAATGCCGATACCACGTCCGGGGTTTGGAAAAAAAGTAGTGATAAGCTTGTGTGATACTATTCTGAAATACGAAAAAATGAATCTTCCGTTGAACGACTTAGAATTCAAACAATCTGTATCTGTTATTACTGAATATTATGATTATCATAAAGATATTGATTATAAGTTGGACGAGGATGTGGATGTTAATGTAAAAAATATTGTAAGTAAATTCAATGGAATTGAAGGTTTAAAACAAAAAAATATAACCAAAGACGAATATTTTCAGGATACCGACAGACCATTTGATGTTTTTTGCAGATCGAGATATTCCGTTCGAAATTATACAGATGAATCAATTCCTATGTCTGTTTTGTACGATTGCATTGACTTGGCACAAAAATCACCTTCGTTTTGTAATCGACAACCAACAAGGGTTCACATTGCAAAATCAACGACTCTGAAAACTAGTATTCTTGAACTTCAGAACGGAAACAGAGGTTTTGGACATTTGGCAGAAACATTATTGGTAATAACATCCGTTATTTCGACTACAAAGGATATTCACGAACGAAACGAAAATCATTTGAATGGTGGTATGTTTATAATGACTTTGCTAAACGCACTGCATTTTAATAAAATTGGAGCTTGTTCATTGAACTGGAGTGTGACTAACGATAAAGATGTTAAGCTAAGAAATCTGTTGAATGTGCCCGAAAATGAAGTTATTTTAATGATAATTTCGTGCGGATATGTTCCCGAAAAGCTGGCATTAGCCTCATCTCCCCGAAAAACAGCAAGAGAAATTACTACTGAGCACTTATAATTAAATACTAATAACTTTAAATGCTAATAATATGTATTACAGAAACATAACTGATTTAAATCAAATTATTCTCAAACGTTTAAGTATTCTTCCTCGCGATTTTGATTTAATTGTAGGTATTCCCCGCAGCGGAATGATGCCGGCTAATTTATTGGCTTTTTATCTAAATAAACCATATACTGATATTCATTCTTTTATGAATGGACATATATATAAGGCTGGAGCAAGAGGTCAATTTTTTGATATTAAAGAGTTTAAAAAGATTTTAGTTGTTGATGACAGCATTGCTTCAGGAAAAGCCATTGTTGAAGCAAGAGAGAATTTAAAAAACTTCGAAGGTGATTTTTCAATCAGCTATTGTGCAATTTATATTGTGCCCGGAAAAGAGAAGATGGTAGATTATTATTTTGAGAAAATTCCACTACCTCGTTATTTTCAATGGAATATTCTGAATCATACTACGCTTAAAAAAGCTTGTTTTGATATTGATGGTGTGTTGTGTATCGATCCTACTGACGAACAGAATGATGACGGGCCAAAATACATAGACTTTATTTTAAATGCCCCACCATTATTCATTCCGGGAAGTGAAATTGGTACATTAGTAACTTCACGACTTGAAAAATACAGAAAAGAAACTGAAACTTGGCTAACGAAGAATAAAATTAAATACAATGACTTGGTTATGCTTGATTTACCAAACAAAGAAGCCCGTCAAAAAGCCAATAGTCATGCTGTACATAAAGCAAATACTTATAAAGATAGTAAGTATGTCCTTTTTATTGAAAGTTCATTAAGTCAGGCAATTGAAATAAATAGAATTACAAAAAAACCTGTATTCTGCACCGAAAATTTCGAAATGATATTTGAAAATGAATCTGTTTATTATAACGTGAAAAGTGGAAAATATTTTCCATTTCTACGCCGGATAGCATTAAAAATAAGAGATAAAATGCGGAATCGCAAGTGAAATAAATCGACAAGATGAAAAAAATTGGAATTCTTACCATTACCGACTATGTAAACTATGGAAATAGATTACAGAATTATGCTTCACAAGAACTGCTAAAATCATTGGGGTTCGAGGTAGAATCCATTGTGAATGTTACAACTCCTGACACAGAAACAGGTTGGGCATTTACTATTACGCGTATAAAAAACGCGTTAAAATTGTCGCCTGTTACACTTATTAAAAAAACGCTGGAAAAGCTCGACGAACGCAAGAATCACGATAAATATCAGGCCGGACAGCGGGCAAAAGAAAAATCGTTTAGGGAATTTTCGGAGAAATATATGCTTGAAACTGATTTCACGGTTTCTCAAAAAAATATTCCGAACGATTTAGGCGAACGGTATGATTATGTGGTGGTTGGCAGTGATCAAATTTGGAATCCAAAAATAAGATATGGTTCATCTATTGATTTTCTGACATTTGCACCTAAAAATAAGAGAATTGCGTTGGCACCAAGTTTTGGAGTTTCTTCAATTCCAGAAAAGTATATTTCACGATATACACAATGGATTTCTGAAATGGCTTTTCTGTCAGTTCGTGAACAGGCTGGTGCAGATATAATTAAAAATCTGACTGGTATCGAAGCTCCGGTGCACGTTGACCCTACATTGATGCTCACCAAGGAACAATGGCTTTCGGTGGCTCAGAAATCTAAAAGAAAACCATCAGAAAAATACCTACTGACCTATTTTATTGGAGCAGTTTCGAAAAAACGCCAACGATTTTTAAAGGAATTAGCTGCTAAAAATAACTTGAAACTTGTACAAATGGCAAGTCTTGACGATATTGAAAGATATGATGCCAGTCCCGGAGAATTTCTTGACTATATTGCATCGTCAAGTTTGGTTTGCACCGATTCATTTCACGCCGTTATTTTCTCAATACAAATGGAACGACCTTTTGTGGTTTTTGACAGGGAAGGTAAAAGCTCAATAATGACTTCACGTATTGATACTCTATTATCGAAATTCAAGTTTGAATCGCGAAAATTGCAAAATATAATTCAATCGGACGATTACTTCAAAATTGATTTTACCCATATACCTGAAATTTTGTCTTATGAACGAAAAAAGGTGTTGGATTATTTAAACAAAGCTTTGGAAATAAACACATCTAAATGAAAGTAAACCAACTCAAAGCAGGAGCTATAATGTCTTATTTATTAATAGGGCTGGGTAGTTTAATTTCCATTATTTACACCCCAATAATGCTTCGATTGCTTGGGCAAAGTGAGTATGGACTGTATAATTTAGTGTCCTCGGTTGTAAGTTATTTAGGTTTATTGAGTTTTGGTTTTGGAAGTGCTTATATAAAGTATTATTCAAATTATAAAGCTAAAGGTGAGTTTGAAAATATTGCTAAATTAAATGGAATGTTTCTTAGTATATTTTCTGTAATGGGTGTCGTGTCAGTACTTTCAGGCATAGTTTTAGTGCTGAATACTGAAAATATATTTGGTACCCAATTGACACCAAATGAACTTTCGAAAGCAAAAATATTAATGGCGATAATGGTTGTAAATATTGCCATTTCATTTCCGGCTATTGTTTTCAATTCGTATGTGTCAGCAAATGAGAAGTTTGTATTTCAACGTTCGCTTCAAATAATAAAAGTAATAACAAGTCCTTTTTTGATTCTGCCGGTTTTAATAATGGGTTATGCCTCTATTGGAATGGCAATAGCAACAACAGTTTTGAATTTTTCGATAGAATTTATAAATGCTTTTTATTGCTATAAAAAAATTAATATCAACTTTTCGTTTAAAAAGTTTGATACGGTTTTATTGAGAGAATTATTTATTTTCTCGTCATTTATTTTTATGAATTTAGTGGTGAATCAGATAAATTGGAATGTTGACCGATTCATTGTCGGACGATTTAAAGGAACAATAGCTGTTGCAACTTATAGTTTGGCAGCACAACTTAACACCTACTATTTGTCGTTCTCTACAGCATTATCTGGCGTATTTATTCCCCGGGTAAATGCAATGGTATCGGGTAAAAATGACAATAAAGAACTCAGCATTTTATTTGCAAAACTTGGCAGGCTTCAATTTATTCTATTGTCATTAATAATTACCGGATTGATATTCTTTGGTTTAGGATTTATTCAACTTTGGGCCGGCGATGATTACCATGACTCTTATGGAATAGCCTTAATGTTAATCGTTCCTGTAACTTTACCACTGCTTCAGAACTTGGGAATTGAAATTCAGCGGGCCAAAAACATGCACAAATTTAGGTCATGGGTCTATTTATTTATTGCAGTTGCCAATGTGGCCATATCAATTCCGCTGGTGAAACTTTACGGTGGAATAGGCGCTGCAGCAGGTACAGCAATTGCATTGGTAATTGGTAATGTTTTTATTATGAATTG
>Ga0247841_10011844_pt1 | contig 11498 bp, 11 predicted proteins | sample LaCruzMarch2015__2_FD_192410 | JGI IMG/M metagenome (GOLD analysis project Ga0247841, IMG submission 192410) | Freshwater microbial communities from meromictic Lake La Cruz, Castile-La Mancha, Spain - LaCruzMarch2015_18m | ecosystem: Environmental > Aquatic > Freshwater > Lake | place: Spain...
TGATGAAGGAAAGCGGATTGCTGAAACTTTATTTATCAATTATCATCAGCAAAATAAAGTCCGCATCAAAATTATGAGGATTTTCAACACCTATGGGCCCCGCATGCATCCCAGCGATGGTCGCGTCGTTTCAAATTTTATCGTTCAGGCATTAAAGAATGAGGATATTACCATTTATGGCGATGGTTCCCAATCGAGAAGTTTCTGTTATGTTGACGACCTGCTTGAGGGAATGATCCGCCTGATGAATTCCCGCGAAGATTTTACAGGACCTGTTAATATTGGAAATCCGAATGAGTTTACAATGCTGGAGCTCGCTGAAAAAGTGATCCGGCTTACGGGCACAAAGTCTAAGATCGTCCATATGCCGCTCCCGTCCGACGATCCGTCACAGCGTCAGCCCAACATTACACTTGCCAGGAAGGAGCTTGGGTGGGAACCGAAGATCATGCTTGAAGAAGGCCTGATGAACACAATAAACTATTTCAAGTCTGTTATCTGAACGCTTTTACACCTGCATGAGCTTACCATCCTGACCCCATTCAGGCAAACAAAGAATGATAACATGGCATTCCATCCGTCATATTGTAGAACATAAATAGCAACAAATGCATATTTTAGTCACCGGCTCAAACGGCCAGCTTGGAAATGAAATCAGGTTGCTTCAGGCGACCTATCCCGTGTTTGAATTCCTGTTTACCGACCTGGCTGAACTGGATATCACCAATGAAGAGGCTGTGGATGATCTCGTTTCCGGATTTAAACCTGCAGCCATCATCAACTGCGCAGCATTTACTGCTGTTGACAAGGCAGAACAGGAAGAAAAGACTGCCTTCCTGATTAATTCAAATGCTGTTGGAATCCTTGCCAGGGCTGCTGCAAAACATGATGCGCTGCTTGTTCATATCTCAACCGATTATGTTTTCGATGGATCGGGTTTCCGGCCCTACATTGAGGAAGATCCAACCAACCCGGTTTCAATGTATGCAAAAAGCAAGCACGCCGGCGAACAGCACGTAAGTTCATATGCAAATAAAGCATTGATCATCCGTACTTCATGGCTCTATTCTGAATTTGGACATAATTTTGTGAAAACAATCATGAAATATGGCAGGGAACGTGAACAACTGAATGTTGTTTTCGACCAGATCGGCACGCCAACCTATGCCCGTGATCTTGCCCGGGTCATCCTCCATATCATTGAAAACAAAGCATCGATTCAGGGTGTCGAAATTTTTCATTTTTCCAATGAAGGAGTTGCCAGTTGGTACGATTTCGCCAAAGCCATCGTTGAATGCTGCAACATTGATTGCCTGATTAACCCGATTGAGACAAAAGCGTATCCATTACCGGCTGTTCGACCTTTCTACAGTGTTTTCAATAAATCAAAAATCAAACAACGGTTTAATGTTGATATTCCATATTGGAGGGACAGTTTGAAGGAGTGCATTGCGAGGATATTGGGAAGTGACAAATGACAAGTGACAAGTGACAAATGACAAGTGACAAATGACAAGTGACAAATGACAAGTGACAAATCTAAATATGATTTTTGAATAAAACAGATCAATTAATTATGGAAATAGAAAAACCAGTTTTAGACAGGGCAATGGTTTGGCTCGACGGTAGTTTTGATGATGAAACAAAGCTTACCATTAAGAAACTGATGGAAACAAATCCATTGGAACTATTCGATTCGTTTTACCGCGATCTTGAATTTGGCACCGGAGGCCTCCGGGGAGTTATGGGTGTAGGAACCAACCGCATGAATAAATATACGGTTGGCATGGCTACACAGGGACTGGCAAATTACCTGATTATGATGTTCCCGGCATTGGATCCCATTAAAATCGCGATGTCGTACGATAGCAGGAACAACAGCAAATATTTCGCACAAGTCGTTTCTGAAGTCTTTTCAGCCAATGGATTCAGGGTCTTTTTGTTTGATGATCTTCGCCCTACTCCTGAATTATCATTTGCCATCAGGCACCTGGGATGCCAGAGCGGAGTAATGGTCACAGCTTCGCACAACCCCAGGGAATACAACGGATACAAAGCCTATTGGGACGACGGCGCTCAGATGATCGCTCCCCATGATGAAAATGTTATTAAAGAGGTGCAGAAAATAACCTCCATCGATGATGTAAAATGGAATGCCGTGCCAGAAAATATCATCAGCATCGGAGCAGAAATTGACCGGGTATATCTTGATCTGGTCTCAGCGCTTTCACTGTCGCCCGATTGCATCAGACGGCAAAAAAACCTGAAGATTGTTTACACACCGCTGCATGGCTGTGGGCGGAAGCTGGTGCCGGAAATTCTTTCCAGGTTTGGGTTCGAAAACATTCACATGGTCAGGGAACAGGCTGTTGCCGACGGCAACTTTCCCACCGTTCATTCACCGAATCCCGAAGAACATGATGCCCTCGACATGGCCATCAAACTTGCTGAGGAGCTCCATGCCGACCTGGTGATGGCTACGGATCCCGATGCCGACCGGGTTGGCATTGCCGTGAGAAATCATAAAAATGAAATGATCCTGCTCAACGGGAATCAAACGGCTGCCCTGCTTTTTTATTACATCCTGAACAGGTGGAAAGGACTGGATAAATTAACGGGTAATGAATTCATCGTGTCAACTATTGTTACCACGAAACTGCTCTCCGAAATATCATCTTCTTTCGGAATTGAATATTTCGAATGTCTCACCGGGTTTAAATTCATTGCTGATGTAATCCGGCAGAATGAGGGTCCTAAAAAGTTCATCGTTGGCGGTGAGGAAAGCTATGGCTACCTGATTGGAGATTTTGTTCGTGACAAAGATGCGGTGAGCGCCTGTGCCATGATTGCTGAAACTGCTGCCTGGATGGCCGACCAGGGCAAATCGCTTTTTGATCTTCTTGTTGAGATCTATCAAAAATATGGATTCTTCAAAGAGTCGCTGATCTCTGTAACGAGAAAAGGAAAAACCGGCGCCGATGAGATCCAGCAAATGATGGTGGATTACAGAAGCTCCCCACCTGAAGCGATCAATAATTCAAAAGTATTAAAAATCAAGGACTACCTGCTCGGAGTGGAAAAAGAGACTGCCACCGGCATAACTTCCTCCATCGAACTGCCCAAATCAAATGTCCTGCAGTTTATCCTTGAGGATGGCAGCATTATCAGTGTGCGTCCATCGGGCACGGAACCGAAAATTAAATTTTACTTCGGGGTCAGGGGGCATCTTGGCAGTAAGGATCAATTCGAAGAAACAGAACAACGGCTGGATAAAAAAATTACCGGAATTATTGCTTCAATGAAGCTGAAATAAATGTTTGCCAATAGGTTTGTAAATCGTTGTTATGATCACCAAACCCTGAGTTCATTCAGACTATCATCTATTCTGTTTATAGGATTTATCTTCATCAGTTCAATCGGAAACAGCTTTCCGGCTGCCTTCCCTGATGCGGATGCTGGCCCGGGTAACCCCGATACGGTTTTCCTTCGCAAGGGACATTATTTGCTGTTCAAAAATACCGCTATCTTCATTCCCCGCGATACATTCTACCTGGTGTATCCAAAGCTGCCGAAATCAAATGGCAAGGACTCTTATCAGAATTCACAGGTTTTTTATGATACAGTATATAAAAAGTTCTCACGAAAAAAAGTAACCCAGTTACTTTATAACCTGGCATTTAAAGTGCCCGTCCAATCCGATTTGCCTGACACCCTTCAGGTGTTGAAGAGTGCAAGCCCCTTCGAAGAATTTACCGGAAGGGTGATCCGCAACATCAACATAAAAATTTTACCGCCCTTCGGCGCCAGTGTATACGACACAGGCAGATATGCCATAACCGGAGTTGGAAAAGCGCTGAACGGGTTACATATGAATACAAGAAAATATGTGGTCAGAAGAAACCTTCTCTTTAAAAAAGGAGACACGTTAAATCCTGCAATACTGGCAGACAATGAGCGGATACTGAGGGATTTGAACTCTATCGACAATGCCCGTATCATCGTAGTTCCATGCAGTTCCGGCAGCGATTCAGTCGACCTGGTAGTCGTAGCCAAGGATGTTTGGTCAATCGGGTTTGACGTGCCTGTGATAACTCCGCAAAAAGTCAGGTTTCGCATTTATGATGCAAATTTCCTGGGTTTGGGAGACCAGTTGACAACCAACATGTCGCTGGAACTTTACCGGGCTCCTTTTTTTATTTTTGAAGGGCTATCTTACACCTATTCCAATATTGGGGGATCACTTATAAACGCAAGTACAGGCTACAATGCCGATTACCTGGGCAACAGGAGCCTGCTTTTGCGATTCGACCGGTCGTTTCTTACCAACCTGACCAAATGGGCGGGGGGGGCCTATGCCGCATGGAATACCGCGGTAACAGAATTTGCTGACAGCGCCAGTACCGCCACCTATTTCAGCAATGAAGGCGTTTGGCTGGGCAGCTCATTTTTACTGAGCCGGCAAAAGATAACCTCACGTGCGGTGATTACAGCAGCGGTGTATCGCCTTGATTTTACATCGCGACCCCTTGTCACCATCGATTCAAACAGGGGTTATTACAACGATCTGCAGGTGCTGACATCCTTTTCCATTTCAAGAAACAATTATTATCTGACGGATTATGTTCTGGATTTTGGGAAAACAGAGAATCTCCCCTATGGACATTTGTTCCAGGTAACGCTTGGGGCCGACCAATGTGATTTTTATACCCGGATATATTCGGGAGTTCATCTTTCGGCCGGAAATTTTTTTAACAAATTCGGATATCTTTCGGGCTACGTGAAATTTGGAGGTTTTTTCAACCATACTTCTTTCGAAGATGCTGTTTTAAAACTTAACCTGCAATATTTCACACCACTTCTGAAGACTCCCGACAAGCGTTACAAATTCAGAACATTTTATTCGGCTGATTACAGGTATGGTTTCAACCTGAGATCAAACAACCGCGACTATTATGATGCAAACCGCAATTTCGATGTGAACAAAGTCGGCAATTCAGCTTACTTTGCAGGGGTAAATATTATCTCAGGCCGGCTCACTTCGGTGTGTTTTACACCCTGGTATTTTTATGGATTCCATTTCGCCATTATGACTGAACTGCAATGCGGGTTGGTCGCGCAAATAAAGGTCCCCTTGTCTAAAGCGCCGCTCTTCAGCAGCATTGGTCTGAGTTTAATCATTAAAAACAATAACCTGATTTTTCCTGCTTTTCTCATTTCCGGCTATTATTACCCTTCAACGGTGGAGAATTTCAGGCAATTGCAATTTACAATCGGGTCAAATCTTAATGTACAGTATATTGATTTCAATGTATCAGCGCCTTATGAAGAAAACATCGGGAACTGAAATGAGCGGGAAAAAACGTAATTTTACACACCAATTGATGTATGCCGCATGAATGATGAAATGAGGAACACCGGCGATGATCCGGTTTATTCAAGGAAAGTATTGGAGATGTTAACGGTAGCGAATGAGTATTGCCTTTTTCTTGAAAAGGCTGAGGAATATTCGAGCGAAGAATTGCTGGGATTTCTTCAGAAAATTGCCCCCCTGATCTACCTGAAAAGTGTACTGCTGCCCGAGGTTGAGGTTACCGATGATGCAGCGGTTGAGCATTATGTAAATGAAGAACAATGGGAAACCCTGTTTAACCTGCTTTATTTCAAATTCGGAGAAAAAGATCAGTTCTATTTTGTTGATCTGCACGAAAAAAGTCATACAGATCCGGTGAAGGGAAGTCTGGCTGAATGTTTTACCGACATCTACCAGGATTTGAAAGATTTCCTTCTTTTATATCAGAATCCGATGAGAACATTCAAAGAAAATGCGGTGAAGGAATGTAAACGCCTGTTCGAGACACGTTATGGTTACAGGCTTATCAATGCCCAGGCTGCAATTCATTGTATTCAGTTCCCGGAAGGTGACAACGAAATAATATTTTAATACATTTGTAAAAATATCCCGCTATGATCGACCGGCAGAAGTTTAACGACAACTTCCAGTATTTCGACAAGGAAATAATCATCGAAATTATTGACATTTTCTTTTCTGAATACGAGGAACGCTACAAAAATTTGCAACAAAATATTCAGGACAAGGATTTTACAAAATTAAAATTCAACGCGCACAGTCTGAAGGGGGTTATTGCAAATTTCATGGACCCGGTTACAATCGAGCATTCCAGAAAACTGGATGAGATGGCTAAAAACATGCAGGAAGCCGGCCTTGACCAGCTGTTCACTGATCTGAAGAAAAGTTCTGCCGACCTCATGCAGGAACTCGACCAGTTAAAAAAAGAACTTACTTCCTGACACTTAGCTTGTCTAGCCTGTTTAGTCCTTCGATTGCCTTATCATAATTCACTTGTATTTTTAGCGACTTCTGATAGTCAGCTAAGGCTTTTTTATAATCGCCCAACAATTCATATGCATAGCCCCTGTTATAATATGCCTGGTAATATTCCGGATCTTTTTGCAATGATTCGGTAAAGTAGGTAATGGCGAGGTGAAAATCTTTCAGGTAAACCAGGTGAATATAGCCAATGTTATAAGGCACTTCACGAAAGGAAGTATCAACTTTTGCCAGGTTATGATAAGTTGCAATGGCTTTTTCATATTGTCCGTTCTCCTGGTAAAATAATCCGAGCATATACAGTGCCTCCTTGCTTTGAGGTCTGATGTTCAAGGCATTTTGCAAATATAACGCAGCCAGGGGATCCCTCTTTATCGAATAGAGTTCCCCCAGCTGGATATAAGCTTCGTAGAATTCCTGGTTTTTATCAACCGCCTGCCTGAGATCGTCAACAGCATGAATGGTATCGCCCTGTTCGAGCAAACCGATGGACCTCGTATAATAGGCAAAGGCATTCCCGTTGTCAATTTCCAGGAGTTGTTTTACAGTCGCATAGCAGTTCGGATAATCTTTCACAATGAGATACAACTTTGCCAGCTTTAGCAAGGCCCCTTTATCCTTCGGATCAATCCCCGTTGCTTTGATGAGCGCCTCACGGCTGTTTTGAGGTTGCCCCATTAACAGGTAAATGTCTGATAAGGTAATATAATAGTCAGCCTTTCTGGCATCCAGCGAAATAGCTTTATTGACATCTTTCAAAGCCTTGTCAAACTGGCGGTCAGCAAAGAGACTCTTAGCCCGGCGGTTATATAATTCAGGGTTATCTTGATCATCCTCAATCTGTTGATTCAACATTTCAAGCCGCATCCGGGTTGTATCAGAATCCTGCTTCTGACCTTTACCTTCACCTCCGCTTCGGCAGGCCGACAGCGCTAAAAGACAAAACAGGAGACACGTTGCAAAATGGTTCATCTGTAGATAATTTTCATGTCAGTATTCAAGGCTATTTCTGAGCAGCCAACACCTCCCTGATTTTCTTTTCCAGTTCATCTGCCAGCTCGGGATTGTCCTGCAGTATCTTTTTAACGGCGTCTCTGCCCTGGCCAAGCTTGGTATCACCATAACTGAACCATGAACCACTCTTCTTGATAACATTCAACTCCGTAGCAAGATCGATGATTTCAAAGGGTCTTGATATACCCTCGCCGAAGATAATGTCGAATTCAGCTTTGCGGAAGGGTGGTGCAACTTTATTTTTTACCACCTTGACCTTCACATGATTCCCAACCACATCATCGCCCTCTTTCAACTGGGTCTGCCGGCGGATATCGAGGCGAACTGAAGCATAGAACTTTAAGGCATTTCCGCCTGTAGTCGTTTCAGGGTTCCCGAACATCACCCCGATCTTTTCACGCAGTTGATTGATAAAGATGCAGCAGGTTGCTGTTTTGCTGATTGTTGAGGTTAATTTTCTGAGAGCCTGAGACATCAGCCGTGCCTGCAAACCCATTTTCGAATCTCCCATCTCCCCTTCAATTTCACTTTTAGGAGTAAGTGCAGCCACCGAGTCGATCACGATGATGTCGATAGCGCCCGATCTGATCAGGTTTTCGGTGATTTCAAGCGCCTGTTCCCCGTTGTCGGGCTGCGAAACGAGCAGGTTTTCAACATCCACGCCCAGCTTTTGCGCATAAAACCGGTCAAAAGCGTGCTCCGCATCTATGAAAGCAGCAATACCCCCGGCTTTTTGCGATTCGGCAATCGCATGCAATGCAAGGGTTGTTTTACCTGATGACTCCGGGCCATAAATTTCGATAACCCTGCCTTTTGGCAACCCGCCAATGCCCAGGGCCGAATCCAGTCCGATTGATCCGGTTGAAATGACATCCACCGCCTCAATAGCATTGTCGCCCAGGCGCATGATGGTGCCCTTTCCATAAGTTTTTTCCAATTTGTCAAGTGTGAGCTGCAATGCCTTCACTTTTTCCTTGTTCACTTCATTTGCCATTTTTATTTCCTCCTTAATTTCATTACGCAACGCCAGTATTCCGGCATCGCAAGTTAATACCCCATTTCTTTCAGGATCTGATCCGTGTGATTCTTTGTATCCACCTTGGAAAAAACATGTGCGATCAAACCGTTTTCGTCAATTATGAAGGTCATGCGGTTAATCCCCTCGTATTCCTTTCCGTAAAGTTTCTTTTTTCCCCACACACCATAATCCATGATTATTTTCTTTGCTTTATCGGGGATAAGGGCAAAAGGTAATACATATTTTTCAGAAAAATTTTTATGCGACCGTTCATCGTCTGCGCTAACCCCGATAATTCGGAATCCTTTATCCATGAGAATCTGATAGTTGTCCCTTAAATTGCAGGCTTCGGCCGTACACCCGGGTGTATTATCTTTTGGATAAAAATAGAGAATTACCTTGCTTCCCCTGAATGATGCGAGTGATACCGGTTGCCCCTTCTGATCAACTGCTTCAATGCCGGGAGCAGGATCCCCCTTCTTTAATGGTGTCATAATCAGGTTATTAAAATTACGTTACCTTATTATTATCTGCATTCAAAATTAGAAATTAATGATTGAATTGCCCCTTGATAAACCCTTGAGTTATCAACAACTTCATGTGTTCTGGTTCGTCAAATAATATTTGCAAAGCGCTGTCAACCCGCATAATGAACATTTTGGCTTGCGGGCAACACACACATACCTGCCATGGAGAATTAACCAGTGGTGTGCGATTGAACGAAGATTCACGGGAATGTATCTGATCAGTTGCTGCTCAGTTTGCAGCGGAGTTTTGGAATTGGTTGTCAGCCCGATACGCGCTGAAACACGAAAAACATGGGTATCCACGGCCAGGGCAGGCTGATCGAAAATAACAGACGCAAGTACATTGGCTGTTTTACGACCGATACCCGGAATTTTTTGCATTTCATCAACATCCGATGGAAGTATCCCGTTGTAATTAACCGTCAGGGCCCTGGCCATTCCGATCAGGCTTTTAGTCTTGTTATTCGGATAGGAACAGCTGCGGATCAGATCGAAAACCATCGAAGGTTCAGCAGCGGCAAGCGATTGCACGTCGGGAAACCGTTTAAAAAAAGCCGGAGTTATAATATTCACCCGCTTGTCGGTGCATTGAGCCGAGAGAATAACTGCCACTGCCAACTCGTAAGGATCTGTATATACAAGCTCGGTTTCTGCCTGCGGCCTGTGTTCCAAAAAATAGTCAAGAACAAGCCTGAATCGTTCTTCTTTGCGCATGAATATGAAGATTGGTAAATAGGACTATCGTCCTGCCCCTCTCAGGATCGTAATAACCCCTTTGAAAATGTCATCCCTGAACTGGCCCTGGCATTTCAGAATGTAAAAATAGGTTCCGTCTGAAAGGTTGGCTCCATCCCAATCACCGCTTTCATAGTCGGATCTTTCAAAAACTTTTTTACCCCACCGGTCAAATACAATGAATTCATTGCTCAGGTATGCCTCCCTGAAATCTTTATCCTTTGACTCTCCTTCGAGCCAGATTCGAAAATCGTCGTTTATACCATCGCCATTGGGTGTGAAAACATTGGGAATCGTGAGCTCTGTCAGTTTAATAATCAATTCATGGGTGATAATCGTATCACATCCATTCATATCGGTGAAATTCAGCAAAACAATGAACTTTCCGGTCGTATTGCTGAGCATCATCTCCTCGGCATATGAATGCGATACCGGATTTACATTCGGAATCTTTGTACTGTCGCCAAAATCCCAGGTCCAGTTGGTCAGGTACTGTTTCATGGAATCAGGAAAAGACATCTGGATATTCGGATTGGTGAGATAGATGGTATCACGGGGTGAAAATGTAAAATCGACTTTTGGCGCTTTTAATACATCTACATAGTAGGAGCTGTCGACCGAACAGCCGAGTGAATCAGTAATGACAAGGGTGTATCGTCCACGGCACAGGCCAAACACGATGGTATCCTGCGAAAATCCGCCATGCCAGTCATAAATATAAGGGGGATAGATCAAATAGGGCGTTCCGCCCGAAACCTGCGTTTTAAACTGCCCTTTGCACTCCCGCGGGCATCCGAGCGGGTTGTACCGGTAAAGCGTGTCGATGTTGATTTTGGGATACATACGCAATTGCGCATTGTTGCTGGTGTCGGCAATTGTATCCACCTCACCTGTTACGATACAGCGGAAGATGCCTGGTGAATTGGCGGTAACACTTGCAATGGCAAAAATTGAATCGGTTGCCCCGGTTATATCAATGAAATTCTTCTGCCATTTATAGGTGATGGTCCCGGTATAGGTACCCACATCGGGGATAGCTGTAAATGCTACACTGTCGCCATAACAAACGATTGTATCGGCAGGCGTTACCAGAACGGTTATCTGGCTTACGACCGACAGGCTGGAAAATAAAAAAAATATGAATAGGAAATGTTTCATCTGGAGGATCAATGCGGCGACAAAAATAAGAAATTCTTTGAATTGGGCCTTTAAAACAATAACGCCGGAGTTAACGATTTGGTATGATCAGTAGAGATTATTGGAGATCATGATCAGGGTGCAGCCATAAACGACCTCAATCCCGGCCCCGGTGAGGAGGGCGGCAAATTCGGGCGACTCAGTGCCAGGGTTGAAGATAACCCGTTTGGGTTTAAGGCTGAGCACATAATCGTAGTAGACCGGTTGGTTTCTGGGGCCAATATAGAGGGTTACTGTATGAATATCCTCAAATTTCGGATAGGGTTTCTCAATCCTCACTCCGCAGATCTCCCCTTCACGCAAGCCAACTGCCACAACCGGAACGTTGCTGTACTTTAACTTTCTGACAGCCATATATCCATATCGTTCAGGATTTGTGCTCGCACCCAGAACCAGGGTCTTTTTTTTCATTTTTCAGTCATTTGATCTCAACTGTCAACCTGTATTCACGATATGCCCGGCTAAGGCAAACATAAACCATGTTAATTGGACCTTGGTTGTGTTAATTGATTCACAGTATTCAGACAAAAGTAATTAAATAATCCACCCTCTAAGAAGGTGGACTTGAAAAGCCCCTATAAGGGGCCAAACTCGAGACTCTGTTGTTCTTCAATGCGTTCTTGTTTTTCTTGATATATTACATACTTCTTGATCTTGT
>Ga0247841_10011845_pt1 | contig 11497 bp, 4 predicted proteins | sample LaCruzMarch2015__2_FD_192410 | JGI IMG/M metagenome (GOLD analysis project Ga0247841, IMG submission 192410) | Freshwater microbial communities from meromictic Lake La Cruz, Castile-La Mancha, Spain - LaCruzMarch2015_18m | ecosystem: Environmental > Aquatic > Freshwater > Lake | place: Spain...
TTTTGAAAATGTAGCCAGGTCAACTCCCATCTTCCCAAAGAGGAAGCCAACAATATTGTCCGATTCGGTTATGACCCCCTTCATCAGGTGGGCAGGCTCAACAGACTGATGACTACCCGAAGAGGCAATATTTAAAGCCTGATTAACCGATTCCTGTGCTTTTACAGTAAAATTATTCAGATTCATATTCTTATGGTTTTGCCGATATTTGGGCAAATTCCCTGCCAAAGTCATGGATACTAACCAAATACAATTTTTGACATGCTAATATCATTTTTACTGCTAAAATGACATATTTTCTATGAATAATTTATTATTCTCCTATCGATTACCTTCGGTGAACTTGTCGTCGGGAAAAGCATACAAGGCATGAAACAACTTTTAGTTCTTCAAAAGTTGCATTATCTCCCCGAGCTTGGGAGAAAGTATGATTTCAGTCCTTCTGTTCATTGCTCTCCCTTCGGAGGTTTCGTTACCTGCCTTTGGAAAAAACTCTCCCTTACCCGAGGCTGTCATCCTTGTGGGCCCTATCTTGTAGTTGGTTGCCAGAATTCGGACAATAGATGTTGCCCTGGCAACACTCAGGTCCCAGTTATCCTTATAAATAGTTGTCTTAATCGGAACATTATCAGTATGTCCTTCGACAAGTATATCGATATCAGGATTTTTATCGAGTACTCCGGCAAGCAGTTTCAGTGCCTCATTCCCCTTTGCCTCAACGGTTGAACTCCCCGATTTAAACAGGAGTTTGTCGGACATTGAGACATATACTTTTCCGTTTCTGATCTCGACAGAGAGCTCATCGGAATTAAACCCAAGAAGAGCATCATGGAGTATCCCATTCAGCCTGGTAGTTATGGAGTCCTGTCGCGCAATGACCCGACGCATCTCATCAATTGACTTCTCTCTCTCGGAGAGCAGTTTCTCCTTATTATTAAGCTCTTCTGATTTGGCAATAAGGGCTTTACTGAGCCTGTCGGTCTGTGAGAGATTCTCATTCACCAGGTTATCATAATTTGACTGAAGATCATTGAATTTTGCATTCAGAACATTGTTCTGCCGGGTCAGAGCATTATGTCTTCCCGTGAGATCAGACAATTCAATTTTCAATCCGGCATTTTCCTTTTCTTTAAGGGCAAGATCCGCACAAAGAACATCTCTCTCAGTGACTACAGTTTTCAGATTCTTGCTCCAGGTACCAGGAACTTTTAAAGGTTTTAGTTCACCGCACTTATAAACCGGGGCACAACTGTTGAAAAACAGTGACATTGTAACAACCAGGGTTGCCAGGAATATTTTTTTCATCATCACTTGTGTATTAATTTATTGTAAATATACTCGAAATTACTCAAAAAAAAGAAGCTGCCCAATGGGCAACTTCCAGCTTAAAAATAAATTACAAAACTCTATACATCAGCAATGTCTGCTTTAGATGCATTTTTCTTTACTGATTCGATTCCGTTATTGCATCCACTCTCGCTCTTATAATTCTGACTGGTGCCAATGATCTGGTTATTAGCTGCTGTAACTGAGAACCTGAACATATTTGTCGGGGTCTTGGTCTTGTTAAACCTCTTGTCATCGCCTGCATTCTTCTTAACCGAATCAATTCCGTTAAGGCATGATGCTTTGGTTGTGTAACCTTCGCTGCTCAGGATGATCTGACCGTTATCAGCTTTAAGACGAAAACGATACTCATCCTTCTGTCCGCTCTGGTAAATTTCAAATTTTGCCATCTTTTTTACTTTTAATGGGTTAGTAATAGTGTGTTAATATATGAATTCGTTTAGGTTCATGAACAGACTTTTTACGCATCCTGATAAACGGTTTAAAATCAAAAAAGTTCATTTGTGGGGACTCCGGTAGGGCTTTACTTAAAAACAGCTTAAAACCAGGTCGCTGATAACAAAAACTTTGAAAATTTATCAAATCTAAATAAAATTTGGGAAAACAACAGCTTCGAAGGGTGAGAATAAAACAAACACTCACGGAACAAAACCATCCAGGTTAAAACATCCATCCTTGTTAAGTTATATCAGAATTCCTCTTAATTATAAGATGGAACGCATTTTACAAGATGAACAAAACGGATTTTTGTTGGTTATATTGCTATTCATTAGTTAAAAAATGAAATTTCTTTCATACTTATATAATTCCTCTCAATAAAGATTTAGTACTCATTTGTAACTAAAACCTGACTGAAATGAATGCAAAATATCTAAATTACCTCATTAAGCGACCCTTTGATATTTCTCTTAGGAGATTTTTTCTGCTCAGCATATTCTTCATCCTTCAATTCACAATTGCATCAGCACAAACCCAAAAGGATGTAGAAATCGTCTTGCACTGCATTGAATATATCGGCAACGATAAATTTGCTGCGAATTTCGGCTATAAAAATCCCAATAAAAAAGAGGTGGTTGTGAATGAAACCGCCAGTACAATCATTTTAAACAACGGTGAATCAAAAACCAAAGCCCTTAACAGGTTTAAACCAGGAATTCAGTCTTATGTTTTCAGGAGTGAATTCACTGTCAAGGACAGGGTTGAGTGGCAAGTAAAACTTCCAAGCGGAAAGATTAAAACGATAACAGCAAGCATAAATTCAAACCACTGTACAAATTCAGGGAATATACTGCCTTACTATCCTCCTCCTGCAAACGGGAAGATTGAAAACTCATTAATTGGTCCGGAACTAACCGCATTATACTATTCCTTTATTGCTACAAATACTGCTGTTTCAAATTACATTTTTCAGATAAAGGATTTAAAAGTCCTTATCGAGATTAGGAATAAAACCGGCTATTTCAGTACTTTACTTGGAATCTTAACAAACCTTGGCTTTGATCCTGATCCGGTTCTTCAGCCAAATGCATCTTCTGACAATCTCATTACAGGCTGGATCCCTATAGGCAATCTTCTTACAATTAATAATTATCCCCTTTATGTGGAGTTCGCCAGGCCTGTATTTCCATCTGTGCTTAATAACAGTGGACTTGCACTCGACAAGGGAGATTATTCAATGCATTCAGATCTCGTAAGGAAAGGATACGACATCAGTGGCAAGGATGTTAAAATAGGGGTTTTGTCGGATAGCTACGATTCAAAAGGCAAAGCTGATATTGATGTCCTTAACGGCGATCTCCCCGGGAAAGATGAGCCGGCAAGGCTTGTTCAGGTACTTAAAGATTTTCCCTACTCTTTTGCCCAATTATCAGATGAGGGAAGAGGCATGCTTCAGATCGTACATGATATTGCTCCCGGGGCAAATCTGGCTTTCAGAACGGGTTATATTTCACCAGTAGACATGGCTGCCGGGATTATTGAACTTGCAGATAATGGATGTAACATTATTGTGGATGATATCAGCCACATTACCGAACCATTCTTTAGCGAAGGAATTATCTCTGAGGCCGTCGAAAATGTTGTTTCGAGAGGTGTTACCTACTTTTCTGCGGCTGGCAATTTCGGGAAAAAATCCTACTCCTCTGTTTTTAAACCTTCCGGAATGCAGGGACCTCCAGGACTGACTGGTGTCTTTCACGATTTTGGCACCGGGGATATTTATCAGAGGATCAGCCTGGCTGAAGGTAATTACATTATTGTCATGCAGTGGGCTGATGAAAGCAAGGCTCTCAATGATTATGATATTTACCTTGCCAATGATAATGGGGCCACCCTTTTCGGGTTTAACCGGAATAACACAGGTACTGCACCGGTTGAAATCATGCCATTTACTGTAAAACCTGGTGGCGCAAGTACAAATATCCTTGTATCAAGGGCGTCAGGAACTCAAAACCTTCCGGTAAAATATGTTGTCTTCAGGGGTGATTTGGCTATACTTGAATACAACGCAGGCACTTCAACAATTGTTGGGCAGGCAAACGCTCTGGGGGCTATAACGGTTGGAGCTGTTTTATACAGTAATACTCCTTTTTACGGGGTTACGCCCCCATCTGTAGCCTCCTTTTCTTCAGTTGGTGGAACCCCTGTAAACGGAATTGTCAGGCCAAAACCCGATTTTACTGCTCCTAACGGGGTTAACACAACAGTCGCGCTGAGTACTTTCGATCTCGATGGTGACGGAAATTTTGAATTCTATGGCACCTCCGCTGCTGCCCCCCATGCAGCAGCAGTAGCTGCATTACTGATGGAAGCCAAAAAAAAATATGATAATTCCTTGCTTGCTCCTGAAACTACACGGCAACTCTTAAAAACAACATCACTCGACATGGATATTCCTGGCTTTGACTATAATACAGGGTCAGGATTTATTCAGGCCGATGCTGCCATTTCCACATTTGCCTCTCCAAAACCAGAAATCACTGAACTGGTAATACCTGCCGGAATAACTCCGGGGGCAGTATCCTTCACTGTTACGGTAAAGGGCAAGTACCTTACAAACAACACCAAAATAACTCTGAATAAACAGATACTTACAACCAGCATAATAAGCTCCACCGAAGCCCGGGCTCAGGTTAACACTTTTTCAGGAAATCCTGCAATACAGGCTTATACCCCTCCAAAATCAACTAGCCAGCTCGACGGCGGCTATTCCGATCCTGTATACTTCTTCAGTAATGTTAAACAGAAACTCACCATAACTGCAGATAGCTTTACAAAAAAATTCGGAACCCCAGTTCCGGAATTTACCTTTACAATGAAACTCGACGGAGTTCCGGTGACATCAGCAGATCTGCCGGCAGAAGAACGAGCAAGGATAATAAATGTAATTTTCGACCCTACTGCCCTGCCTTCCTCCGCAGAAGCAGGCACCTATGTAATTAAACCATCTCATTTCCCGGAAATTGGATCAATTACAGACCTGTCAGATCCATTATATCTTTCCGATAATGCCCTTTTACTTAAATACAATTTTGAGTATGTAAACGGCACCATTGCGATTGAAAGAATACCTGTTAAAATAAGTCCCAATAATCTGATCAAACAATATGGAAGTAATCTTTTACCATCTGAATTGACATTCAAATATGAGGTTGACGACACAGGATTAAATATTACTCCACAGGAAAAATCAGCGATTGAACAGCTCGCGATGACTGAACATCTTCAGGCACTCACTGATGGAATTCTGCTTGTAAACGGAACAACTATATATAATGGTATCCCGGTAATAAATGGAGTTCCGGTGGTTGACGGTCTGCCTCTGGTCGACGGAACAGCAAATGTAAACGGAGTGTCGGTAAGTGTTGAAAATGGTATTACTTATATAAATGGAGTTCAGATTACTGAAGGCATCCCTGTAATAAACGGCATTCCGGTAATAAATGGAATACCTGTGATCAACGGTGCGGGAATAATTTCAGGTTCAGCCCTGTTCAATGGAATTATTATTGAAATCGCTGACGGGTTTGTTGTTAAAGTTGACGATCAGGTTTTACCCTCCGCCATACAACTTACAAATGGTATTCCTGTAATAAATGGTACTGCAACAGTCAACAATATAATAATTACAGTATCAGACGGCAAGACTTATTTCGGGGGGATCCCTGTTAATGATCCCAATACAGTTATCAGCGGGATTCCGGTTATAAACGGATATCCTCTTATCAGCTCAGAATATATTGGACAGGGAACGGCTGTTTTCAATACAGCTGAAGTCTCATTCAGCAATGGGATACCGGTAATAAATGGCATTCCGGTAATAAATGGTATTCCGGTAATAAACGGCATTGGGCTAACAAATTCAAACAATGAGGTCGAGTTTGTAAACCTCGATAACAGAACAATGCTTGCCAGCTCAACAGCCCTCTCCAACTCCCTGTCGGCATTAAACGGGGCCTCCCTCGCCGACGGCATTCCTGTAATAAATGGTATTAACGGTAACATACCGGAAGAATCGCTTCTGATAGTTGCAAATCGCCAGCAACCCGATGGAAGTGTCATTGATGAACAGGGTCTTCCTTCAGCCATAGGTATTCCGGTAATAAACGGGGTTGCTCTTACCAATGGAATTCCTGTAATAAACGGACAGAATACCCTTATCAATGGAATTCCTGTAATAAACGGAATTCCTGTAATAAATGGGATCCCTGTTATTAACGGCATACCTGTTATTAACAGCAATACGATTAACGAATCGAGCAATAGCGGGTCAATACTCATCTATGATAACGGTGACTTTGTACCCGATCATCCCATCAATTTTAATCCTATATCGTTTATTACCGGAACCACAGCCGGCACACACTGGATCATACCCGGTGCCTTCCTTTCTGAAAACTTCAATGTAACGTACAACACTGGTATCCTTACAGTTGAACCAGCACCTTTGAAAATCAGGATTGAAAATAATTCTAAGTTTTATGGTTCACCCGATCCTGAGTTAAAATACACCATTATTGAGGGCCAGCTATACGGAAGCGATGAGGTTACTGGAAAGGCTGAACGTAAAAAGGGAGAACAGGCAGGTGTTTATTCAATAGGAAAGGGTAATCTTTCAGCAGGAGAGTCTTACAAAACATCATATACCGATGGGACTTTTACAATTGAGAAAGTGATACTTACTGTGAAAGCCAATGATCAGGTCATTCTTGCCGGAGCTCCAATACCGAAAATAACCTTTACTGTTTCAGGATTTAAATTCCAGGATACCCAGGAAAGTATATTTGGCATCGCCGGGCCATCGTACACGATTACTCCATTGTGTACAGGAAAAGCAGGAATATATCAGATCATCCTTGCTGCATCGGCTTTAACAAATTACATCATTTCACCACAACCCGGGACGTTGTATGTCAATCCTTCCGGCAGTGGTGCCAAAGCTGTCAGACCAATTCTCGATTGCGTGGAATTGCTTGCCGTGCCTATTTCAGGATTTAAATACAAGGCACACTTCAGGTATGAAAATAAAAACACAACCGGCGTCTATATCCCTGTCGGAATAAATAATCAGATAACAGGGAAAGGGAAATTCAGCATTGCTAATCAGCCTGTTCTTTTCCTTCCAGGAGGAGGAAAATTTGAAGTCCTGTTCGACGGGCTCAAGATATCATGGCTTGTTACAAGCATTGAAAGTGGCAAGAAAACCTCGATTGGTTCATATGCAAGCTCAACTTCGGGCAAATGCTCGGCAAAAGAAATATCGGCTATTTCCTCTGAAATTATTCCCGATGATCCCGAAATAGAACTTATACCTGTTGTCTATCCACTTCCTGCAATAGAAAAAGTCACCATTGAATCAGGGTTCATAGATGAAACCTCCACGATTTCACTGATGGATATGAAGGGCAGTACATTCCCTGTTATTAAGACAGCCCAGTATAAAAATCATCTTGAGCTGGACATCAGTAACCTGCCTGCCGGGTACTTTTTCATCGTCGTGAAAAATGAGAATCAGATGAAGCAATTCAGGATTTTAAAAACAAAATAGACATACAACAAAATCCTGATTTATAAGCAACCATAAATGGGGGAAAATATTTTCCCCATTTATTATTTGTTACAAATCCCCATATTTAAATGACAATAAAATGATTACCATAAGAGAGTAATTTTGAATCAGAACCATTAAAACAACTAATAAAATGCAAAGCTCAAGATTATTTCTGATTATTTCATGCTTCCTGTTACCACTATCAGGATTTTCACAGAGTCATGATCTCGACAAGATGATCAGTAGTGTCAGTGCTCTGAATGATGACACTTTAAAAGTCAATATCCTCATTGAAATCTGCGACAGTCTTTACGTCAACAAACCGGAGGAGACCTTAGTCTGGGCGAACATGGCACTTGAACTGGCCGGAAAGCTTAGGTATAGTAAAGGAGAAGCCTTTGCACTTAAGTATATAGGCATGGGACACTATTCCCAGGCTGAATACGTTGTCGCCATAAACTATTTTCAACAGGCTCTTGAAATATTTGAAGCGCTGGGATATAAGAAGGGCATATCGAACATGCTAAACAGTATTGGAGTAATATATAATAATGAGGGCGAAGATGCTAAAGCCCTTGACAACTATATAAGGTCGCTTAGAATATCTGAAGAGATGAATGATTCTGTACGCATAATGACTGCTCTTATTAATATCGGGTTGATTTATTCAAAGAAGACAACAACGAGTGACAAGGCCGAAGAGTATTATCTCGAGGCACTAAAGATAGGTGAAAAGATTGGTTATAAGGGTGCAACTGGAACTGTTACGATTAATCTGGGAGAGATACTATATAATAAAGGGGATTTCGGTGGAGCCCTGAAGTACTATGAAAAAGCACTGAAAATTTACCGCGAAACAAATGATGGTAATATTCCATATGCAATGATAAACATCGGGAAGATATATTTAAAAAGGAACGATTATAGGAATGCGGTGTTTTATATGGAAGAAGCATTAAAAATTGCCCGGAAGACCAACGCAAAACTTGAGGCAGGACGTGCGAATCTGGGATTGGGTGTGACGTATCTGCAAATGGGGGAAAGCAGGACAGCCCTCGGCTATTTAATAGAGTCAGAAAAAATCACAACCGAAATAGGTGCAAAATACGAACAGCGTGAGACCTATAAAAACATGGCTGATGCTTATTCGAAAACGGGAGACTACAGGAATGCTTACCGGTCGCAGCTGATGGAATCACGGTTAAAGGATTCTATCTTCTCAGAAACCCACCAGATGCAAATCAATCAACTGCGCGTCAGATATGAAATTGAGTCAATGCTTAAGGAAAATGAGATCCTCAAACGCGATGCCAGGTTAACCGAGGCAAAAAGCAGAAACCAGATTATTATAATCTTCTTTCTTATTGTAGGATTTGTCTCAATATCTGTCTTCATGCTTCTTATTGCAAGGGCTAATAATCTTAAAAAGAAAGCAAATAACGAGTTAAACATTACTAATAATAATCTGAAAAATGCTCTTGACATAGTTAACAGGCAGAAGAAACAGATTGAAAAGGCACACGATGAAATTACTGCCAGCATTAACTATGCAAAGTATATCCAATCATCGGTTTTACCAAAGACAGAACAGATTGAAGCATGCCTTGGTGATCATTTCATTCTCTATAAACCGAAAGAAATAGTCAGCGGTGATTTTTACTGGGTATCTGAAACACAAGACAAAACCGTTATTGTTTCAGCCGACTGCACAGGTCACGGAGTACCTGGTGCGTTCATGAGCATGCTTGGAATAACCTTATTAAATGAAATCATAAATAAAGATTCGGTTACAAATCCGGGAATAATCCTTGATCGCCTCAGGAAGGAAGTTACCGATTCACTTAAACAAAAAGGTGACAGGTGGGAACAAAAAGACGGAATGGATATTGCCTTGTGTACAATTGACCGTAAGAACATGAAACTGCAGTTTGCGGGAGCCATCAATACTTTATATTTCATAAGGGAATCCGAATCGGAATCAGATATTCCGGGAATAATCCATAATGAATCGTCTGGTTCCTCCAAACTGATTGAAATAAAGGGTGATCACATGCCAATAGGTATCTTTGATGAAATGGATAGCTTTTCCTTCCACGAAATAGACCTCCGGAAAGGAGACACCTTTTATATGTTCACCGACGGCTTCCCTGATCAGTTCGGAGGGCCCGATCACAAAAAATTCAGCCACAGGCGATTCAGGGAAAATTTAGTTAAAACCAAAAGTGAGTCAATGTCTGATCAGAAAATTAAACTTGAAAATAGTCTGAACGAATGGATGGGGAAAAACGGACAGACCGATGACATTTCTGTTATCGGTTTCAGAATAACCTGAAGGAAAATTACACGATTCTTACCAACTCTTTGTTCTCTCTGAAAAACGCCACAAAACCTAAAAACCTATACTTTTATTGACAAAACCAACCTCATTTTGACTAACAGCTAAATTTTGATGACCATTCTTTAGGAATTTGCATTTTTAGTAATCCGGAAATTTTGCACGGTCTGATTTTATACCTATTTTTGTTTCGGGGAATATTGTATCGAAAGATACAAACACGTTAATCATAAAATAGGGAGGAGATATGAAATCGACTGTTTTAAAACTCGTTAATGGGATAGGTGGAGCATTTTACCAAAAGGGAATACTCCTGTCAGTATTGTTTGTGAATCTTACTATTGCAACCGTCTTCGGGCAGGTTGAAAAGGAAGTTGAGATCACTCTGGAAGGAATAGAATCGATTGGAAATGGAAGGTATGCTGCACATTTCAGCTATTACAATCCAAATACAACAGCCCTGTCAGTTTCAGATAAAAGCAGTGCTGTTACAATAAGTGACGCTGCTACAAAAAAGCCTGTCTTAACGGAAAGCAAGTCTCTTGTAAAATTCAAACCGGGGAAGCAGGCATTTGCACTAAGGCAGGAATTCTCAGGCGACGATGAAATTTCATGGAACCTTTCTTTGCCAAATGGTACAATAAAAACAGTTTCTGCAAGCAAAAATTCGAAACAAATCAAAATACTTCCTTCGTATGCCACTCCGGTAAACGGGAAGGTTGCCGTTTCGGTTTTAGGACCGGAACTGACGGCTCTGAATGAGAACTACTCAACATCAGGCACCGAAGGGATGAATAATATCTTCATAATCCGCGATTCCAAAGTGCTAATTGAAATAAAATGCAAAAGCGGAGACTATGATAAATTACTCGATAAAATTACTGGTAAGGAAGGATTGATTATTGATGCTTCTCTGCCTGCAAGCAATCTTATGACAGGTTGGATAACGATAGGCAATCTTGTAAATCTTGAAGCCTATTCAAAATATATTGAATACCTAAGACCTGTATTTCCATCGATAACCAATAATACAGGACTCGCTTTAAACCTGGGTGATTACTCGATGCATTCTGATGTTGCAAGAAAGGGGTACGGAATAACAGGATCGGGAATAAAAGTTGGGGTAATCTCCGACAGCTACAATATAAAAGGTTCAGCTGCAATAGATGTTAAAAATGGTGATCTCCCAGGCACTGGCAATATTGACGGGAACCTGCAGGTTGTTGAAATCGTAAAGGAGTTTCCATATACATCTTCTTCCCTCATCGATGAAGGTCGTGGCATGCTTCAGATAGTTCATGATATCGCTCCCGGAGCAAACCTGGCGTTCAGAACAGGTTATATAAGTCCGGCCGATATGGCTGCAGGAATTATTGAAATGGCCGACAAAGGATGTAATATTATCATCGATGATATCACACACATAACCGAACCATTTTTCAGCGATGGCATCATTTCCCAGGCTGTCAACAGCGTAGTTGAAAAAGGAGTTACCTATTTCTCCTCGGCAGGAAACTATGGAAAAAAATCATACTCGGCTGCCTTTAACCCCTCAAAGGTTTCATTGCCAACAGGGATTTCGGGTGTTGCTCATGATTTCGGAAAAGAAGATATCTTTCAAAATGTCAGTCTGAAAGATGGAAAATATGTAATAGTAATGCAGTGGGCCGACCTTGCCAATGCCAGGAATGACTTCGATATTTACATTACCAATGAAGACGGCACAGGCTGTATCGGGTACAACCGTAATAATATAGGGACTGAAC
>Ga0247841_10011846_pt1 | contig 11495 bp, 12 predicted proteins | sample LaCruzMarch2015__2_FD_192410 | JGI IMG/M metagenome (GOLD analysis project Ga0247841, IMG submission 192410) | Freshwater microbial communities from meromictic Lake La Cruz, Castile-La Mancha, Spain - LaCruzMarch2015_18m | ecosystem: Environmental > Aquatic > Freshwater > Lake | place: Spain...
AAGTACCGGGAAAATGCCGCGGTTACGCAAACCAAGGCGCAACCCCTTGAACATTTCCTCTTCAGTAAGTGTACCATTTTCGAAAAAAGCTTCCATCAGGGTCTCATCGTTGGCGGCCAGGTCTTCAATCAGTTTAGCCTGAAGTTCTTCGGCTTTTCCCTTTTCGTTTGCAGGAATGTCAAGTATCTCCGGTTTCCCGGTGTTTTCAGGGTACTTGTACATTTTCATCTTCAGCAGGTCGATGATGGAATTGAAGCCGTGCCCGGTATTCAGAGGATATTGGCACACAGCTATACCACCGCTGAAAGATTGCCTGAGCTGGTTCACGGTATCGTCGAAATTAGAGTTGTCATGCTCAAGGTGGTTGATGGCAAAGATCACCGGTTTGTTCAATTTGGCACAAAGCCGCCAGGTTGTTTCCGTTCCGGGTTCCACCCCGTTCTGGGCATTCACGACCGAAATGGCTGCATCGACAACTTTTAAAGCTGAGATTACTTCACCGACGAAATCATCGAAACCGGGAGTATCGATTATATTGATTTTGTGATTGTTGTAAAGTGAGTAAAGCACGGAAGAAAACACCGAATTCTGTCGCTCGATCTCGATGTCGCGATAGTCCGACACGGTGTTTTTATCTTCGATAGTTCCCCTTCGGTTGATGACGCCGCCTTCGAAGAGCATATCTTCGGCCAGGGTGGTTTTGCCCGTTTTGGCACCGCCGATCAACGCGATGTTTCTGATCTCGTTCGTTTGAAATACCTTCATTTTCTGAAAATTATGATTGATTAAACGTTAGCTTCCGAATAAGGGACGCAAAAGTAGAAAAAAGTAGGGAACTTTCAAAGGGAGGAAAGAAAAAAGTCGGCAGTCGGCAGTCGTCAGTCGGTGGTCAGCAGTCAGCGGTCAGCAGTCAGCGGTTGCATATCGTCGCATTCCGAAGGAATGCCCTGATAATAGCCCCGGATGAAATCCGGGGAAAATGAGGTGATAACAATTAATTCTCCCCTCCCTTTGTTTATACATCTCAATGCATATCAGGTTCACAGGGAGGGGCCAGGGGTGGGTTACATTCATGGACGATGGACGATTTTTCATCGAACTTTGAATTCCTCCCTCTTACTCAAACCTCCCGATCATTCTTTTTACCTCTTTCCAACCTCCCTCATCCAATTTAGGTCCGATGACCTCAATAACCTTACCCGCCAGAATGGATCCAATCCTTCCACATTTTTCCAAATTATATCCCTGCACCATCCCATATAAAAATCCTGAAGCATAAAGATCTCCGGCACCGGTGGTATCGATGCTATTTGCGTCGATGATCCCAATTTCAACTTTCAAATTACCGCTTCGAACTAACGAGCCTTCTTTTCCGACTTTAACCACCGCTATCTCACACATCTCCGAAAGATCCTTAAGTGCCTTTTCCGGCTCTTTGCCGGTAAGGCTCCGGGCTTCATCTTCGTTGGCAAAGACGATGTCGACATACTTTTTCAGCATTTCTTCGAGGAAATCCCTGTTCTGGTCGACCACATTATAGCTGGCCATGTCCAGTGATATCTTCATGCCTTTTTCGCGGGCTATTTTCAGGGCAGTCTCAAGAAGGGAATGGTTTTGGACGATATAACCTTCAATATGGAAGAAATCGTACTGGGAAAAGAGCTCAGACGACAGATCGTGAAGGTTAAGTTCAACGGCAGCGCCAAGGTAAGTGGCGAATGTCCGTTCCGTATCGGGGCTGATCAGGGCCATGGCACGTCCGGTATTGATGTGGCTTTGGCTGAGGTGTGCGTTAATGCCGGCGTTCACCATATCATCATGAAACACTTTTCCCATTTCGTCAGTCCCGATCTTTCCTATGAACCCGGTTTCCACCCCCATATTGGCAAGTCCGTGGATGGTATTAGCCGCGGAGCCTCCGGAGCGGACCGTTTTTTGAAGATGGATCGTTGCGTCATAAATTTTATGTGACCGGCTGGCATCCACAAGTATCATGCTCCCTTTAGGAAGCCCGAACTGAGGCAGATATTCGTCATGATCCAGTTGAGTCATGATATCCACGAGGGCATTTCCGAGGCCAAGTACTTTCTTCATTGTTGCAGAGATTAGATAAAATAGCGTACAAAGGTAGAACAATGAAGAAATTTTAAATTTTAAATTTTGAATTTTGAATTCGGGTATTATTTAATTAGTCTATAATTCAAAATTAAAAATTCAAAATTCAAAATTATTTTTATCTTTGCACCCTCAAATTTTGAGGCAACAGCTATCTTCCCCGATAGCTCAGCTGGTTAGAGCGACTGACTGTTAATCAGTAGGTCCCTGGTTCGAGTCCAGGTCGGGGAGCCGAAGTCGACTAAGTCCCGTTTTTACGGGACTTTTTCATTTTTACACCTTCCGTAAGCCTTGATAGACAAGGATTAGCTCATTTCATCATCCTTCAGAAAAAATTTAGATACTTTAAATTCTGAAAAAAGGAAATTATCCAAATTTTTCTATGGGCTTTCAGTTAACTGGCTGATGGAAAGTCGTTTGTATGTAGTTCGAGTCCGGGTCGGGGTCGGATTTAGATACTTTTGTTTTGGATTTGGGGTTGATCACTCTCTTCAAGCAGTGGGTTTTGAGGCCGGAAGCAAGTCGGTAAGGAATGAAATTGGTCAGGATATAAGATTATACCTCTGTGGGGGAGATAATGGGTGAGCGGGATGCTGAGGTGGTTTAAATCAAATTCATAAGATTCAATAAGATTCTCAATTAACTTTCTTTGCAATAATAACATTGTAACTAGTGATACCAGAAAAATTGCCAAACAATTCCATTCCTAAATTATGCATTAATATTAAATCATCCTCATCACATTTAAAAATATAGAAATCCATCCAGCCAATTATTAATAAAGAATCACCTTTAACTTGATATTTACTATTAATTTTAGGATCATTATCAAGATAATATAAATGAAAATTATCTTTTGATATATCAAACATTTGATTATAAGTAGAATCATTTTCAATTTCCTCATTAGTAAAATAATTCAGCCGTTGAGTGACTTTCCAAGTTCCTAAAAGCATTGAAGCTTCATATTCTTTACTATGTACTTTTGATAAATAAAATGTAGTAACCGTCCTGCCTAAATATGAATCCCAAATGTTAGAATATTCAAATGCATGCTTTGTCAATCTATCAATTACCCATATTGTTTCATTAAAATCGTATTCGCCTTGATTTCCGATTGTTAATTTTATTTTACTTTCATTGTCTATTAGCTGATATTTAGATATATTTCTATTTTGATAATCATTTAACCTATATTCAACTCTTTCTCCGAATTTATTGAATTCTTGTATTCTTTGATTGTAAATAGTTCCAACTATATCTCTTTCATCAAGTGCAGGGATAAGAATTCTTTTTTTCCCTTTGTAATAATTCATCATGGAATCAACTTGCCATTCGCCGATTATTTTTTCCTTTGTTGATAAAGGTTTACATGATTGAAAAAAATATTGAAAAATTAATATAATTAAAACAAGAATAGTAATTCTTTTCATTTTGATTAGATAAAATGAGTTTTAATATTTGTAGCATTTCTTGTAAAAATAGATAAAAATTATTTTCGTACCGAAACCTTTTCTTATAAAAATCTCAATAGTAATATTAATGAAGACTTTTCTCTATTCTGCCATATTCAGTGATATTGACCACCTGATTCAGGAGCAAATTGACCACCTCCCCTTTACCTGAACCTATAAATCAGTTTGAGTTAAGGATTAATTGGATTTTCAGCTCCTTCTTCCAAAAGCAAGGCTCTCAGGAACGAATTTTGTCAGGATATAAGATTATGCCAGTGTGGGGGAGAAAAGGGGGTGTGCAGGATTCTTAGGAGTTTTTACTTTCTTTATCTTTTTTATTACTTATACCAAAGATTAATGCTCCTACAATGATTAATAGCACTATTACCCATTGGATAAGCATGTCAATTGCATTTTCTTTTGATGAATATTGAGCTATAATAAAAATGGCAAGAACAAGAATAACTGCTACGATAATAAATGTTTTCATATTGATTATGGTCAAATTAGTATTTCAGAAGTAAATCTAATCAATTATATCCAATAATTCAACTAATTCATTCTTAAGGTTCTTGCGATTCTTCTGGCATATAGATTTGCAATATATTCTATAGTGTAAACATCCTGTCCTAATGCCTGAACATTATAGCCATTTCGAACTAATTCTCTGAAAAATTCATTTAATCCCTCCCTCCCATTACCAAAATGCCCTAATTCATATAAATTTATTAGATTATGCAACCTTATATCGTTTGGATTGACATTGAAAGTAAGCCTTTGATTCCTTTGATTCATAAAATTCTGAAGGAAAACTACGACTATCGGAATAATAATAGCTGCAGCTAATGTTGCTTCTGCAATTATTAATTCAACAGATCCTTTTTTTACATCACTAATCTTCGAGATCTTTATATTATCTTTAAATACTCGGTTATAACGATTGAATCCGTATGGTCTATAACTATCTCTACTATATAATTTTCTAACAGTTTCTTTATCGCCCTTTTGTAATAATTCACAAAAAATCAGGAGCTGAAAAATGTCTGAAGATACATATCCTATTGTATAAAGGTTAGCATAATCTTCTCCGAAATAAACGGTTAATGAATGATTATTTTCCATATAAATCAATTTTAAATGTTAAAACTTATGATGCTGTTTTCATTTCTATAACGAACTTATTTTGTGTAAATATATCAAATAGAATTAAATACATCAAATTTTCATCTATATTTATCATAGTATTTCAATCAACTTTAAACTTTATCTATGCTGAGTAAGAAGTATTTTAGTCAATCCGGTCTCCAAAAGCTCATTGATAATAAGATTGAGGAATCTAAACAGCTTGATTATAAAGATGCAAGAGCAATAAGCAGGGGTGCTAATGAAATTAAAGAACTCTCAAAGGATGTATCTGCTTTTGCTAATTCCGAAGGAGGAATAATCATTTATGGAATCAATGAAGATCAACATATTCCTGTTTCCTATTCTTATATAGATGGGGAAAATTATACTAAAGAGTGGCTTGAGAATGTGATTGACTCAAATATTTCTCCAAAAATCCAGAATCTTAAAATTCATCCCATCAGATTTAATGACTGTGTTGATCAAACTTCATATCTTGTTGAAATTCCTTCGAGTCCTGATTCTCCCCATATGGCTAATGACAGAAGGTATTACCGGAGATACAATTTCAAATCTGTTCCGATGGAGGAGTATGAAATTAAGAATCTATACTTTAAGTCTGTTCAGACTAAATTAACAATTGAAGATGTGTTAATTAAGGGAGGAGCAGCTTCCACCAGTTCAGGCAAATTAACAAGAATTAGATTCTCAATTGATTTTCTGGTCCGTAACATTGGAAAAGTACTTGAAAATTATTATAAGCTTGAGATCCGATTAACTGATAAATTCGTTGATCATGGACATGATATGATTTTAAAAAATAGCGGCTTTGATCGTAGAGAAGATGAGTATAGCATCTACTTAATACCAAATGAGAGCCCATTATTTCAGAATGAAAAGGCAACTGTCTATACTGTAAATATTGAAATTACTGAAAACAATTATCGTCATCTGAATGAATTAATGCTTCATTTAAAATTATATTATTCAAGCGGTGTTGAGGCAAAAGACATCCAACTTAGTAAGATGCTAAAGTACTCCGGTCAAATACTTACTCCAAAACTATTTTTAAATTATCAGGGATAGTATCTTTGTCACATTCAAAGTATAAAGATATTTCCTTCCATAATCTTTAAGGCATCATAGATATGACAAACGAGTTTAATATTTTCAATAAATTAAGACCTGACAGAACTTATATAAGTCCTTCTTTAGAAACAAAAAATCCTTTAACAAATGAGATTAGAAAAATCCGTATTGTTTCTAAAGTGATTGACACCCCATCAGAGTATACTTTTGCTAAAATTAAAGATGAATTAGTAATAAGAGTCACATCCCAGCAAAAAGAAGAACTTGTTGCAAAATTCTTTGAAGATAATAGAGAAATTTTTGTGCTATCATTTCAGAAATTTTCTTTAAAAACTGGTAATCCTTATCAAGCAAGCTTTTCTTTTATTGGAGATGAAATAAAAAAAGTAATTGATTTTATTCAAAGTATTGTTGATTTACCTCTTGATGATAAAGCATCTATTAAAATTGATGATGAAAAATTAAAGGAGTTGCAGCTCTCGAAAGCACAAGCTCGGAAGTTATTTAAGGACAATGAAGAAATTTTGATCGAGTTTTTAAAAAATGATATCACCAAAGCTGATATTGTAACACTTGGTTATAGAAAAAAACAGCTTTCCAATTTTGAGAAGCTTCTTACCAATAATGAATATTTTAATAAACTTAAAACGCTTTACAAGGTTAATAGTGATGAAAGACTTTGGCAAATATTCTTTGAGAAAAATACCTGGATATTTGGATATGGATTAAATTACATATTTAATTCTCCACTTGAGAGAAAAAAGCTGGAACAGGTTGTTGCAGGGTTCAACTTCAATGCATCAGGTAAAAGGGTTGATGCTTTATTAAAAACAAGAGGATTAATTAATTCTTTATGCTTTGCTGAAATAAAAACTCCTAATGCGGCTTTAATAAAAATTTTAAAAAATCCATATAGGTCTGACTGTTGGCAAATATCTGATGAATTATCAGGTGCTATTGCACAGGTTCAGAAAACAATTCAAAAATCTATTGAATACATTTCTACGAAAAATGAAATGAAAGATGAATCTGGAAATTTAACTGGTGAACAATTATTTCTCTATCAACCAAAATCCATTTTAATAGTTGGAAATTTAAAACAATTCATCGGAGAACATGGAATAAATGAAGAACAATTTTCATCTTTTGAACTCTTCAGACAAAATTTAAAATCCCCTGAAATAATAACGTTTGATGAATTATATGAAAGAGCCAAATATATAATTAAAAATACTGAAGAAAATGAATAGTTATCTCCTTCAACCCTCCCCAGCTTCAACACCTTCAGATCAGCAGACCCAGACTAACCGGAAACACTACCTTTTTCAAACTCCTTCACATCCTCTACCAGGAAAGAAACTCCATCTTTGCCGGGATTATTCAGAGTGTTCCCTCGTCAGCGAATGAATAGTAACCCTCGCTTGTTAGTATGATGTGATCAAGGACTTGAAGGTCCAGCATCAAACCTGCTTCCTTGTTCTTCCTCGTTAAGCGAATGTCCATTTCGCTTGGTTGTAGGTTACCACTCGGATGATTGTGGGAAAGAATTATGCTGGATGCATTACTTTTCAGTGCGATTTGGAATATAACCTTTGGATCAGCTACAGTCCCGCTGAGACCTCCAGATGAGACCTTAGCCCAACCAAGCATGCGATTATCTCTGTTGAGACAGATTATTAAAAACTCTTCTATGTGCTCAATTCGGTCAGACCATACAATGCGTAGAACGTCAACAGAATCCTTAGAACAGGCTAACTTTGGCATCAAGCTCGGCTTAATCGTGTGCCTGTAGTTGACAGTTATCTCACTTGCTAATAATAGATTGTGAGACTCGTTGAAGAGTGTCAGAACAGGCAAACTCTCAATTTTTGTATTTTTTTTAGCCATTTACCCTACCCTCCCCAACTTCTTCACTTCATGGGTCTTGGCCTTGCTGACTGAACCCTGATTTTCAAACTCCTTAACATCCTCCACCAGGAGAGAAATTCCGTCTTTGCTGGGATTAATATACTTCCCATTTTTAAAGATCAATTTTTCCGGGAACAGGATTTTCAGCAACTTCTGTTTTTCCTCCCAATTCACATGTTCGTAGTGATATTCCAGGTTTTCCAATAGGTTCAGGGATTCTTTCAGATACTTCATGTAGTTGGTGGTGGACTGCTTCAGCACCTTTAATTCCTCTTCCAGACCCTGAATTTCTTCCTCGTATCTGCTTTTTGCATTCCTGTAGGTTTCCTTATCAATTAAATCCTGAAGGAATTTGTCTTCAAGACTGTTTTTTAACTCCCTGGTCTTCTGGATGCGTTGCTGGAAAACTTTTATTTCCTGTTCCCTACTCCCCTCTTTCATGTTGAAAACCTGCTCCATGTATTTCAGATAGGCTTTTTTGACTTCTGGCTTGATGGTCATGGATTTAAGGTATTCTCTTAACTGTTGGTGTGCATCATCGGCTCTAAACCGTTCACTGCAATTATCCTGGCAGTGGTAATAAACGTACTTGCTGCCGTTCCTGGCTTTGCTGCTGCTTCCAGTCAGGTTTCTTCCACATTGGCTGCATACCAGGTGTCCCCTTAGGGGCAGGACTTCATTCCTGTTCACCTTAAAATCCACTTTCCATTTTCTGCCAAATAAGACCCTCTGCACTTTTTCAAAAAGTTCATCCGGGATGATTGCAGGATGAAAACCGTGAACAATCATTTCTTCTTCATCTTTCCAGGCATGAATCCGGATTCGTCCGGTATAGGTGATGTTCGTTAAAAGCCATTGCATCCCTTCGTAGCACCTCTTTATTCCTTTTTTCCAGTACTTTACCCTGATATCTTCCACCGTGTAGGCGCCCGTCGAATACTCCTCGAAAATCTGTCTGACCAGTGTAGCTTTTTCATCGGGTTCAAGTGAGGGCTTGTGACCGTTAATCCTTACTCTTTTATAGCCAACAGGCGGATTATTAGTGAAGTAGCCTTCCTTGCTGCCTCTTCGCATGCCTTCTTTTGTCCTGATGGAAATCTTGTCTCTTTCGATTTCGGCTATTGAATTATAGATAGTTAGCATTAATTTATGCTCCGGTGAAGTATCATCAATAGCCTGTTCGGTTGAAACTAATTTTATCCCCAGTTTCCTTAATTCCAATTCCATTTTCAAAGTTTCAAGATTGCTCCTTGAAAACCGATCCCATCTTGTAAAAATCAGGGCATCAATTTCTTTCTTGTTATTTTTAGCAAATTCCAACAACTGAATGTAGGCCGGGCGGTTAAAATCCTTTCCTGAAGCACCATCTTCCTGGAAATGCTTTACAATCTGTATGTTATGAAACTCGCAATACTTTTCAAGTGCTTCCTTTTGATGGGGAAGACTGAAGCCATGTTCAGCCTGTTCGTCCGTGGAAACCCTTGTGTAGATTACCGCATTTCGTATGGAGTTATTTATCATATTTCCTCCGTTTCTGAAATTCGTAATCTAAATGGCAAAGGGATTTAATAAGTTCGATCATCTTTTCCAATTTTAGTTCGTTGTACGATTCTTTTCCTTTTTGCAGGATCTTCTTTAATTCATAGTCAGAGATCATTTGTTAAGCCATTGGCTGCATCTGTCCTGAAAGATGCAGAGGGTAAAACCATGTGGCCTGGCTGTTTTTACACAACCTGTTTACGATCTCTAACTGGCTGAAATTAAATAATTTATGCCAATTAACAAACTAAAATATTTTTCCGATTTTCGCTTCCACGATTGATGGAGGCTAACTTCACTTACAGGCAGGAAGCTGTTTTACGATTAGGCTCAATAATTACACAAATTTAAGTATAAGTGTGCTATTAAAAAAGCTTTTAGACAAATTTTTAGAGTTTTATTGTAAGGGGCTGAATATCTTAGCTCTATGAAGTTTTTTCTTTCAGTAATACCAAAATACCAGGAAAGGGGAGATCATTTCATAGCACCTTGCATACACCTTTTATTCTTTCATTATCATAAGGCTTGCTATTAAGGTTACAGCTGAAAGAACAATATTCAATGGTGCAAGAGCAATGATGTATAGCACAAATAATATTATTGAGATGACTAAAATAGTTTTGCCAATATTTCTGAAGAAAGAGATGATAATAAGAATAAAGTTGACTACCAGTAAGCCAAAAGCTATTAATATGATGCCCATTGTACCTAAAAACTGGACTGCATTATCTTGAAAACTGAATAATGCTATAATAAAGTCCACTGCCAAACCAAAAATGATTGCAAATACTGTAGAAATCAAAGCGATAACTGACCCAATCAATGCTATTGTTGACTTTTTACCTGAATTCGCAGTATTATCAGGTAAATTTCTTTCAGCATCCTTTTTTAAAGTGTACCAGTCTGACATAATAAGAATCAACCCAAGAATGATCGCCCCTATGAAACAATAAAAAAGCAAAGGGTGATCATTAAGCCAAAGGTGAAACTGATGTGCCATAGCCACTTATTTTAAGTCACCAAAAATAATATAATCAGTTTTCATAGTACGGTGGTTCCCATTGCCCGATTCTCTGCATATAATCCAACATCAGATCAACTACTTCGTCAACCAAGTCCTGAGGCGGGTAAACTTCAAGATTCAATGATTGTAGATAATGGTAAACGTGATTTTTAGTATCCCCATCACCTAACATTTTTCCGGTGGAGTTATTCCATTTATCCAGGAAAGCTTCTTCTAACAGATCGAGCTGATCATCGGAAATTTCTCTTCCCAGGCACCAGATCACATAATCTGTCAGGGGCATTTTCTTGTAGAATTCCCGATCATCTTCTCCGCTGAACGGATATGGAATAAAACTGGAGTCCATAAAATCTTTTATTTGTCACTGGAAAGATATGAAGAAGAAACATACCCCGTCTTTTCTCCGTCAAATTTTATTTTACTCCATTCACCCATGTTTTCAATAATAAATACATAGGTGTCTTTGGTCAGTTGGTGTATGACTTTATAGTCTGTTCCGGGGCCTTCTCTGACATTCAGCTTATCGGTAACGACCTTATAGATATTCGGATTATTCTTGATTTTCTGAATATAAGATTCATGATAGAAGGTTCCATATATACCACCGTCAATAATATCTTCATTGACAATCTTGAAAACCATATCATAGACACCCATAAGCAAGTAAAGATCATTGCCTTCTACCTTATATTTAAAGGATTGTTCAATGGGAATGAATATGGTGGTCAGGATAATTCTGTTACCCTTAATTTCCATCTTACTATAAGCGCCATCATCAGCGTAGTAAATCCCAGGTTTCAGCCCGGAAGTGCATCCATTGAGGATAAGAAAGAAAAACGTGATCAGAATAAATGCCAATGAAGCCTTACGATTGACGGAGGTATTCTTTAAAACAAGCATAGTACAATTAAGGTTTACAATTTAAGTTCATCTTACTGTATTTCAGATGATTGGATAATATTAAATAATTGTCCCTTCGGAAAATTGTTTTGGGTATTTATTTTTAATCGGTTTAATATTCAACCCATTGGTGAATAAGAACATTTCAATTTTTGCAGCACTTGTATTCATCTTAACTGCTGTTTCATGCATGATTTTCAAAAAATCAACATAATGCTTTTCACCTGAATCATACTTGACATTTTTCAATGGAAGAAACTCTTTAAATAATCCTTTGTTGAATACCTTGATCAATCTTGAGTCTAAAATCAGGCATGGGTAACCTGCTATCTTGTAGTTTA
>Ga0247841_10011847_pt1 | contig 11494 bp, 8 predicted proteins | sample LaCruzMarch2015__2_FD_192410 | JGI IMG/M metagenome (GOLD analysis project Ga0247841, IMG submission 192410) | Freshwater microbial communities from meromictic Lake La Cruz, Castile-La Mancha, Spain - LaCruzMarch2015_18m | ecosystem: Environmental > Aquatic > Freshwater > Lake | place: Spain...
TACCTGTTTTTGTACTGATTGATTGTATTGGATCAGCAGCATGTTGAGTCTGTTGTTCTTTATACGAATTAAGAATTGTCTGAACTTGAGGAGCGGATATATTTGTTTTGGTGGCAATGTCGTTAACTACTGATTTGTTATTGGAAACAGTCTCTATAAAGGAGGTATTGACATCTGTTTTAGTTTGAGCAAGACTGGTAACTTGAGATATGACTGATGAGATCTTGGTTTGATCAATACCTGTTTTTGTACTGATTGATTGTATTGGATCAGCAGCATGTTGAGTCTGTTGTTCTTTATACGAATTAAGAATTGTCTGAACTTGAGGAGCGGATATATTTGTTTTGGTGGCAATGTCGTTAACGTAGTTATTATTTGAAGAAACCGAGTTAATAAGTGAACTATTTACTGATGTTGACTTCGCAATATTTGAAACATTTTTAATTACATTTTCAACTTGGCTTTTTTGTATTCCGGTTTGCTTGCTGATGGAATTAATTATTTGAGAGGGGGATTGAGAAGATGATATATTGGTTTGAGAAGCAGATGTAAAATTGTTTATGGTTTTGCTGTGAGAAAGTGGTTGTGAAATATGTTGTTGATATGAAGATAAGATAGTTTTTACTTGAGTAACCGGTGTATTTGAAGTTTGAGACAGATGATTGACAACAGAATTATTATTAAGGATTGATGTTATAAAAGAATTACTCATCGAAGATACTTTATCTTGAGATATCCGGGTTTGAGTGGCAACTGTTTGCGTAACAGAACTACTTTGTGGGACAGTGCTTAAAATGCGTTCTTTTTGTATATTTCTTTCAACTGAAGAATTTGAAATTGATGAAAGCATTTGCTGCGCAACATGATCTTCTTTAATACTCCTATTAAATAATTCACTTCGAATATTCATAAACTTTTGACGCTCTGTTGGTGTTTCTGCTTTGGTTGGTTGAGATAAGAAGTTCAGATTTTTTTGGACAGTTTCCCGAGTTTGCTTATTTGTTTCAAATCGCGCGATATCTGTCAGCTTTGTCATAGAAAGATCCAGTGATTTGTGAATGTCTTCAGTTTTTGATCTGCGGATCTGTTCAATTGTTTCAATATGAACTTTTGTCGGAGTATTTGTATCGATATCATGCGGTATTTGAAGAGATGTGCCGGTGGTACTTGGAGTTGGGGCGGGACCTGGAGGTTTGGGGCCAATACCTCCTCCCCCCATTTTATCAAACATACCCATAAGGATATTTTTCATTGCATAAATTCCATCGCAACATGTGTCTCTGAATATGCGAAGAAGCCACCAGGGAAAAAATGTAACCGCCCAAAGCATAAGAAGAGAAATAATATATTCGGCAAAGGTATCAGAATAATTTGCATTATTAAGAGCACCTATAAGATGACTTCCTATTTGTCCAGGTCCTCCATAAACAATATTTATGCCGGTTGGATAAATATAACCTAACATATTTCCCGCGCGGGAAAAATCAAAGGGATAAGGAATACCGTTTTTCCAGATTGTTGAAAGAGCTCCTAAAAATAATGCAAACAGAGGACCGTAAAAAACCCATTGAAAGAAGACACCTATCCAAATATATCCAGTATTCCTGATAAATACAAAAGGCATAAGGAGAACAAGAAATGGTGAAACAAACATAAGAAACCACAATATGATTTTTCGTAAAAGGAGCATAATACCCATCACATAATAAGTGATATTTGTAAGCTTAAGCATGAATATCTCTGTACTTGCAGCCTCCTGAACTTTATGATTTAAATCTCTACAACCGATAAAGTCAATATAATTTTTTTCTGTACTTGCTTGAGAAAAATAAATATTAAATAAATTTTTTCCTCCCAATGTTTCGATAAAAAACTTCATAAGAACTTCCGATAGTTGTATGACAAATATGGTAATGGCAAATGAGAAGGAGATATAGAGCAATCCAAGAACTATTTTCATAATACTTGGCCAGACTTCTATTTTTGATTGAAATTGAGAGCGCTGTCCGATAATGTATCCCAAACCGAACATAGATATTACTAAAACAAATAAGAAAAGAGTAACGTTGCGGGTTGTGTTCCAAACCTTCTTAATAATAGGATGGTCGTCGATTGAGTTTTTATTTATGACCCAGAAAACAAATTGACGGGCGCGTTCGTCAGCTTTTCCTTGCGCAGTGACTTCTTCATCAAGAGCCCAAAAATGAGTTGTAATAGGATTTCTTTGAAATTCTTCATAGGTGATAACGCATGTTTCTTTAATTGATTGATATGCTGTTACTAATTGAGTTGGACAGGAACCCATTCCCGGTGCCATAGAACACGGGAGTGGTTGCTTAGGATCTACGGTTGGTGTTGGAGTTGCGGCTTGACCATATACAGGTCTAAAACTGGTCAATAAAGTTGCAAAAACAAAAATAATAATGCTTTTTTTTAAAATAGATTTCATAAAAAAATACTATCGAGGGTTTTCATAATCTATCTTTTATCATAACTAAATATTTATAAGTTGACAACTGTTCTTCAGTTAAGGTATATTTATATTAATGAGTAATTTTCTTTGTTATCAATATTTAACATCTTTATGAAAAGAGTATCGATTTTTGTACTAACTTCTTTATTATTTCTTTTAATTTCTCATACAGGATATGCTGTCGCACCTACTCAAAAGGAATTTTGTTTAGATGCTGTTGCGTGTAACAGTAATCCTTGTTCGGTTAATAATGGACACAGGGTTAGACTTAAAACGCGCACTGATGCAAAACTGCTTCCTAATAAAGAAGCATATATTATTGCGTGTGTTTCAGGCGACGGGTCATCACTTCCAATATGTACAACAGGAACAACTGCCACAGATACTATTATCTATAAAAAAGATGTAATTAATGAAGAGATGAATAAGACCCCCGCCCCGAATTGGGGATATAAATTTGAAGGTTTATTTGGAGCAGATGGTGTAACTTCTCCAAATGGAGCAGGAAAACCGGCTAATCCAGTAATGGTTAAATCAAACGGTGAAATTGATATTCTTGAATGGCAAGATTCTACAACAAACGGAAAATCACGTTTATGGAAAGCATTATTTCTTGTTGATCCGTCAGAAGGAATTGGAGCAGAAGGAGCCGGTGTAAAACAAAACGATTTGGATTTTGATTCTGCCGGACGAGCTTGTGTTAAGATATCGTGGGATCCATGGGGTAGGGTTTTTGACGCACAAACTCTTGAACCAGTTGCTGGGGCCAATGTCTCATTGTTATACAAAAATGCATCAGGAGTTTTTGAAGACTATACTGCAGCAGCATCATTGATAACTAAAAATAATGGAAAATATGAAATTGTTGTTCCACCTGGATTTTATAAGATTAAAATTGCTGCGCCCTTAATAATTGCTACAGATCCGGCTGATATTAATTCAGCATATAAAAGCGCATATTATGAAGTCTATGATGGAACACCCATTGAAGAAGTACCAGGTATGATTGCACATAGAGACGTTGCAGTCAAGGTGACGCCTCCAACTCATACTCCACTTGGAGTTGAGTATTTTATTGAGTCGGGCGCTATCGGAGTGACAGTAAGCGGAACAGTAACCCATCCAAAATCTGTTGTTTCAATAAATACGATTAAGAGCACAGAATTACTCAAACCAGAATCAGAAAGAGTTGTTTTTAGAAATGCTGTTGCTTCGGCTACTGCGGACAGAGATGGTAATTTTTCTGTATTAGTAAACCAGGCAAATCTTCAACGGACTAATGAATTTCAGGAAATGGTATATAACGTAAGTGTTACACAAGTAGATCTTGTGACCGGTAATCCAATAGCTAAGAATTCATCAGGGAGTGTTATGAGCTTTATTTCTCAATTTTTAGGCTCACTATTTCACTCAGTATATGGGCAAACAAAAACAGTAACATTTAGTATTCCTGTTATGCCTACCTATATTTCCGGTTATGCGTATGATGCGGCCGGCAAGGTAATACCGAATGCAATGGTTGGGTTGTATCTAACCTTTTCAAATGCGCCTTCATATGAAGTTAAGGCTGATGCAAATGGATTTTTTCGAATTACATCAAAAGATATTCCCACGATGCCATTTGATATAAAATATACAACGCCGACCGGTCAAGTTGTTACAACATCAACTTCGCAGTTTATTGCTCAGAATCATAAAACAAATGTTGTAAACAAGACGAGTCCATTTGAATATCGAGATTCAAGCAATGCGGTCATTACTCCACTTGTTGTCAGGCCTACCTCTTTGGCTGGAAATCCAGGTTCAAAATCAGGAACGACAACAGGAGGTAGTGGAACAAATCCAGGTGTAAATCCAGGAAGCACAACACGTTCTAATCCGGCTGTTACCCAAACACTTATTGTGTTAATTCTCCTGATATTATTATTGGGCGGTGTTGGCGTTGGTGTGATGTTTTATATGAAAAATAAAACACCTCGACCTGGTACATTTTAATTACTGAGAGTTTTACAAAAAGAGCGGCATATAAATGCCGCTCTTTTTTATTACTTTGATATTTATCTGTGAGATTGTAAAAAACAACGCGATAAACTATCTGTGTTAAATCAACAAAGAAATATAGTTGAAGGAAAAGAAAGAGGAGTTATTTAGCTGACTTGTTTCTTGTTTTTGTTTGTGAATGGTGATATCTCTTATGTTTATTTGAAAAGAAAAGAATGCTTCCTGCAATAAGAATAAATGCTCCACCTGCAAGTGTTCCCAAGTTCTTTGGTTCGTCTCCTCCTGTTACAGGAAGCGCTGTTGCGACAGGGGGAGATGTTGGTTGAGGACATACACAATCGACCCGGTCTGTGCACGTTATGTTTCTACAAACACCAGCTGTTTGTCCTGACACAATGTAGCAGGTAAGGTTTGACGGACATTGGGAAGAAGCAGTGCACGAACTATTACACGAGCTTACAGGGGTCGTGGGGGTTAAAGGGGCGGTTGTTGGAGTGGTACTTGGAGACCAAAGAGTACAAATATCGGTTGATCCGGGTGATGCTGCAATAATGTTAAAAGTAACCGTTGCATATACACCGGTTCCATTAAAACCAGTGTTATTTGTGCCTGTAAGTAATAGTTTACCCGTGCCGGCTGTCGTATCAACAGTAATAGTATTCATTGCATTACCGGGAACAGCACTCACATATTGAAGATATGTCGTGTCGTATGTCATACCCGTTTGAATTGATGTGACTGATGATCCTTCGGTATTTATACTGACTGTAAATGGAACATCTTGACCGCGAGACAATGTTCCGGTTGGTGGGACAAGAGTAAAAGTAGTTGCAGACACGGATTTTACACAACCAAAGTATGATAAAACAAAAATCATACATATTAAAACAAATGTTTTCTTTCTCATCACTATTAATAATAATATACTTTTTATATATTCACAAGAGAAATGAAGGTTGTTTACAAAGTATCACATCTGAGTCTGCAAAAAAATCACATTTAGTCTGGTATAATAAACTTATAATCAATATGAAAAAAAAAGCATTTATTCCTTTTCTGACAATCTTTTTCTTAATTCCGATTTTTTTCTACATAATTAATTTTTCTTATTCGGAATCAATCGTATTATCTGATAAAAAAGTTATATACGAATTGCCTTATGTGGGGATGTTGCCGGACAATCCATTATATTTTATAAAACAAATTCGGGATAAAATAGTTGAATTAAGCATTCGCGATTATCAAAAAAAAGCCGACTTTTATTTATTATCATCAGACAAACAAGCGGGAATTGCTATACAGCTGAATAAAAAAGGAAAAACAAAACAAGCTCTCGAGTCAATGTCTCAATCAGAATTACTTTCTCTAAAAATTTATACGTTATATACAAATTCAAAAAAACAGGGGGTAACTTTCAATGAAAGTTTTATATATCGCTTAAAATTAAGCAATGTAAAACATCGTCAAGTTATTGAAACATTTATTAAAGAACTACCGCAAGGAAATGAAAACGAAATAAATAAAATAATTGATTTAAACGAAAGAATGAAAAAAAACCTGGAGAAAATGTAATTAGAGTTGTTTTTTTAAGCTCTTTCTGGTATATTTTATTCTTCGTTATAGTCAAGGAGGTTATATTTCATGCCAAAAACAAAAAAAACAAAAACAACACCAATCCAAACGGAACAAGAAATAAATCCAATGGAGGCTTTATTACTAAAATCTTCTTTAACACCGATTCGGAAAGGAGAGGAAATTGAGGCTACAATCGTTTCACTTTCAAAAAAAGCTACATTATTTGATATTGGGGCAAAAGCACAAGCTGTTTTAGGCGAGAAAGAATTAAAAGAAATTTCAACATATCTTCCTTATCTTAAAGTTGGAGAAAAAGTTATGGCACGAATCATATCTGAAGAATCGAAAGAAGGGTTTCCTGTTGTTTCTTTGCGAAGTTTCTTTGAAAAAGGTAAATGGGAAATATTACTGAAGAAAAAAGAGAAAGAAGAAGGTATTGAAGTTATTTGCGGTGAGTATGGTAAAGGGGGAGTATTTGTTGATTTTATGGGTATTCGGGGTGTTATTCCAAAAATTCAATTAACAGAAGAATTTCTTCAACATCCTGAGAAGCTAACCAATCAGAAAATAAAGGTAAAAATACTTGAAGTAGATGAAAAAAAGAATCGATTGGTTGTCTCTCAAAAAGTTGCTGCCTTAAACATCTCACATAAAGATCTTTTGGCGGGTTTTGATAAAATTGAAATAGGAAAAATCTATAAAGCTCAAGTTTTGGGTGTTTCGGAATTTGGTATTTTTTGTGAAGTTGAGGGAGTTGAAGGACTTGTGCATATTTCTGAGATTTCATGGGAAAAAGTAACAAATCCATCCGCCTATGTTCAAATAGGAGACAAAATTGATGTGAGTGTTGTCGAAAAAAATGTTACTGATTTAAAATTAAATCTTTCTATTAAAAGATTGACCATTGATCCTTGGTCACAAATTGAAGAACGATATCCAAAAGATAAGGAAGTATCGGGAGAAATTGTGAGACAGGAAAGATATGGATATTTTGTTAAACTTGAGCCAGGTATAGAAGGGCTAATCCATATCAGTAAATTAACCGGAAAAGAGAATCTGAAAATAGGAAGTAAAATTAAGGCATTTATTGAAAAAGCGGAAAAGCGAAATAGAAAAATGAGTCTTGTTCTCACTCAACAGGAAAAACCGGTCACCTATAGATAAAATAGGAACGATTGTGTTGACAGTCAGAGTTTTTCTTCTTTATACTTTCTTCTTTATACTTTATACTGATTATATGGAGCAACATGCTATTCCACGTCAGATAACTTCCTTTGAGTTTAAACTTATCGGTTTTATGACGTTAAAGCAGTTTTTATATTTAGTCATTAGCGCTCCGATTGCCTTTATTGTTTATATGTTGTTTCCCATACCGATAATTAATATTTTTCTTGCAATCTGTGTTGGAATTGTGGGAATTGTATTTGCATTTGTACCTTTTAATGACAGACCCATCGATGTATTATTAAAAAATTTTTGGAAACGTCTAAATTCTCCGACACAATATTTTTACCGAAAAGATAATCCTCCAATTGCTCTTCTTCAAAATTTATTTTATGTAAGCGATCCGCACAGAGTAATGGCGCATATTGAATCGCAGAAAATGCTTTCAGCATATCTTGTAAATACAAAGCAGACACTCAAAGTAAATCAACAAAAAAGAGTTGTTCAACAAATTGTTCAATCTCCTGTGGGCTCACTTCGGAGTAGTCCACCAAAGAAAAAATCAGGTCTATTTCATTTTCCATCGTTTTCTTCAGGCGATGTGTCTACTCATGTCTCCAGTAGTCCGCAAGAAAAAAAAGCTTTTTTTATCGGTATTATTAAAAATAATAAACAGATTCCATTACCCGGAATACTTATATATATAAAAGATAAAACAAATCAGCCTGTTCGGTTGTTAAAATCAAATCCGCACGGAGTATTTGCTACATACAGTATTCTTCCGCCTGATGACTATACATTCGAAATGAAGGATACAAACAACCTCTATTTTTTTGATACAATGAAAATTAAAGTAAATGAACATAATGAGAAGCCGATTGAATTTTATTCAAAAGAAATGTTATAAAAATCTATGCCAGTTACAAAACCAACATCACCAATTAAAGCGTCAACTCAAAGTTTTGTTGAGATAGAAGACATAAAGGACGATGTTGTTCTGATGAAAGATTTTTCTGCGTCAATTGCCATTGAAGTTGGTGCCGTTAATTTCTGGCTTCTTTCCGCAGAGGAGCAATCGTCAACAATTTATGCCTATTCAAGTTTGTTAAATTCGCTTTCTTTTCCGGTTCAGATATTGATTTTATCTAAAAAAATGGACATTTCGTCGTATCTTGAATATCTGGAAACAAAAATAAAACTAAAGCGCGATGAACTTATGAAGACCAGATTAAGTAGCTATAGGGAATTTATTAAATCTATTGTAAAAAAGAATACAGTGCTTGAAAAGAAATTCTATTTTGTTGTTCCGTTTTCTCCTCTTGAACTTGGTATTAGCGGAACCAATACATCGGGAATGAAAAAAGAATATATAATTGCACGCGCAAAAACAGCTTTGTATCCAAAACGGGATAATATTCTTCGCCTTCTTGCAAAAATCGGACTACGGGCTACAGTACTGCAAAAACAGGAATTAGTTGAATTATTTATTAATCTATATAACCCGTCAGCAACAGGGCGACAAATAGCTCCGGTAGAAAGTTATACCGATGTGGTGATGTCAAATTCATAAATCATACCTATGTTCGGTCCAAAACAAACAAATACAACAAATGCTCCTGAAAATGTCGGTGCAGTTCTTGCTGCGGGAGTTGTATCTATAAAAGATCTTATTGCGCCGTCTTTTGTTGAAACAGATTTCAATCATCTTAAAATAGATCAAAAATATTACAGAACTCTTTATGTTGTCGGATATCCCCGTTATGTTTCTGCAAATTGGTTATATTCATTGATTACATTTGATCATCCGCTTTATATTTCAATGTATGTTTATCCGACTGAATCAAAAACAGTACTCGATGAACTAAGACGAAAAATAGGAGAGATGGAAGCAACTATTGAGGCGGAAATAAAATCGGGTAAGGTGGTTGATCCGACAGTACAGGTTTCTTTAGATGATGCTCTTGCGCTTCAGGCAGAATTGGCAAAAGGATCTGAAAGATTTTTTCAATTCGGTTTATATATTACTATTCCCGCTGATACAAAGGAAGAGTTGGATTTTTTAACAAAAGAAGTCGATTCCGCCCTATCTTCAATTCTTATTATTGCCAAGCAAGCAACGCTTGAAATGGAAGAAGGATTTAAATCTACACTTCCCCTGTTTTATGATAAGTTGGCGGTTTGGAGAAATATTGATTCAACCTCTTTAGCAATGACCTTTCCTTTTTCAACAGCTTCACTTACCCGAAATGAAGGAATATTGTATGGAATGAATCAGCATGATGGAAGTCTTATTATTTTTGACCGTTTTACGCTTGAAAACGCAAATTCGGTAATTTTAGGTAAATCCGGAGGTGGAAAAAGTTTTTATGTTAAATTAGAAGCGCTTCGTCTTTTGATGATGGACGTTGATGTTATTATTATTGATCCTGAAAATGAATATAAAAAATTAAGCGAATCAATGGGAGGGGAGTTTGTAATGTTTTCAAACAACTCGGAGTATAAAATAAACCCATTTGATTTGACTATTGATCATCCGGAACCTGATGAACTTTCAAACAAAATTCTTGATCTTCATTCGCTTATGAAAGTAATTATGGGAGAGTTGACTCCGGCACAAGATGCTTTGCTTGATCGAGCACTTGTTTTAACATATCGGGAGCAAGGAATTACCCAAGATCCGGAAACTTTTAAAAACCCACCGCCACTACTTGAGGATTTATATAAGGTATTTCTTGGAATGGAGACTCCTGAAGCAAAAGAAATGGCTGGACGATTGGAAAAATTTGTTATGGGTTCAGCAGCCGGAATCTTTAATCAACGTTCTAATTTTGACATAAAAAATCACTTTACCATCTTTGGAATCCGGGATTTGGAAGAAAATATGAGACCAGTAGCAATGTATATTGTTCTTGATTATATTTGGAATACGGTGCGACGAGGAGAAAAGAAAAAACGAGTGCTTATAGTTGACGAAGCATGGTACCTTATCAAACATAAAGATTCCGGAGCTTATTTGCATAATTTTGCAAAACGAGCGAGAAAATATCATTTAGGGTTGACAACAATTACGCAAGATGCTGAAGACTTTCTAGCAACAGATGAAGGAAAAGCCATTGTTACAAACTCCAGTATGCAGATTATTTTAAAACAATCAACCGCTGCAGTCGATAAAATTACCAATACTTTTTATTTAACCGGTGGAGAAAAACATTTTCTCCTTTCTGCCGGAGTCGGTGAGGGATTATTTTTTGCAGGGCAGTCCCACGTAGGATTTAGAGTCATTGCCTCCGAGGAGGAAAAGAATTTAATAGAGTAATTATTCTAAAGGAAAACGAACTTCAGTGATATTATCAGACTTATCATCTTGTTCATTTGATCTTTTCCAGTATATTTCGTAAGGAAATAAAGATCTACTTTCTTGTAGATTATTTTTTTGAATTGCATTAAAAACTTCTTCCCAGATATAAGATAAAAATTTATACGAACCTACATGAACATAAGAAAGAGCTTTATGTTGGGGAATTCGAAGAATACTAATATTTGGAAATTGTGCAGGTTTGTTACTTTTTGTAATAACACCGATTATCATATGTGCTAATTCCGGCTTAAAAGCCCTATCTTTATATATGGTAATTCCTTTATTTTTATGAGAAGGATCATTTATTTGTTGATAAATCTGATTTAACAAGTTGTTGACTTCAATATATTTTGCTTCTTGTTCCTGAGCATATATTTGAAACGGTTTAACGGTGATTATTTTGGGATTGATTATGATGCCCTTTTTTTGTAGAGAAGTTTTATATTCTTCAACTCTACTTATTTGTTTTATCAATAATTCTTTTTCTTTATTTAGTTCGTTCAGTTTATTTTCAACAGCAGGGAGGAGACGAGTTAATTTGTGTAAGTAAGATTTTGTTTCATGCAATGAAAAACCAAGAGATTTTAGCAGAATAATCTTCTGAAATAAAAGAACTTGTTTTGAATCATACATCCGATAAATACCATGTCTTTTGATAGGTTTTAAAAGAGCTATTTCATCATAGTGAATAATGGTTCGTTTTGTTGTTCTGCAAAGCTTCGCAAAAGCGTTTGTTGTGAGCATAATAGACTCATTATACATAAATAAAGCCATTTTAAAATACCCCTTGACTCTCAGACAAGTTCTAAAACGAAGTGCAACACTCAGATGGTAAAATACCCAAATGAGAAAAGCACAAATAGTCCCGTACAAACATATAACTCTTGATGAAAGGGTCACTCTTTACTCATTACACAGTCAGG
>Ga0247841_10011848_pt1 | contig 11494 bp, 8 predicted proteins | sample LaCruzMarch2015__2_FD_192410 | JGI IMG/M metagenome (GOLD analysis project Ga0247841, IMG submission 192410) | Freshwater microbial communities from meromictic Lake La Cruz, Castile-La Mancha, Spain - LaCruzMarch2015_18m | ecosystem: Environmental > Aquatic > Freshwater > Lake | place: Spain...
AATTTGTCAAGCAAAAGGCCAAGGAAGTCGGGGCATACGATTGTGCCTTAAGCGAAGTCTGGGCAAAAGGCTCCAAGGGGGCAGTGGAATTAGCCAAGGCGGTGATAAGCGCCAGCAAAGAAAAAAAGAATTTTAAATTTCTCTATCCTTTGGATATACCTATAAAAGAAAAGATTAAAACCATCGCCACAAGAATTTATGGGGCGAAGCATGTTGAGTATTCTTCGCACGCCGAAGAAAAGATTAAAATGTACACAGAGAGAGGGTACGATAAGCTGCCTATCTGTATGGCCAAGACCCATCTTTCCTTATCACACGACCCCGCTTTGAAGGGGAGGCCGCGTGATTTTATTTTACCGGTAAGAGATGTCCGCGCTTCCGTTGGCGCGGGATTTTTATATCCTCTCTGCGGCGCCATGCAGACTATGCCCGGCTTACCCAGCCATCCGGTAGGCGAGAATATTGATATTAACGCCAAAGGGGAAATTTTTGGTTTATCATGAGCTATAAAAACAGGACTTTAAAAAAATACCTTGATGATTTAGCGGCTAAATTGCCGGCTCCCGGCGGAGGTTCGGCGGCGGCGTTTAACGCGGCTATGGGCGCAGCTTTAATCAGCATGGTGGTTAATTTTACTTTAGGCAAGCCTAAATATGCCAGGTATGAAGCAGAGTTAAAGGATATCCTGGAAAAATCCGAAAATCTAAGAAATGAATTCCTCAATCTGGTGGATTTAGATGTGGCGGCATATAAAAGCAAGAAAATCAGGGATGCCCTGAACATCCCTTTTATGACAGCCCGCCTTTGTTTTGAAGGAATAAAATTATGCCCTCCCTTAATTAGGGCAGGCAATATCAATTTGATCAGCGATGTAGCAGTAGCGGCAATATTTTTGGAGTCCGCTTTTACCAGCGCTTATGTTAACGTTGATATAAACTTAAAAGCTTTAAATAATAAGAGGCTGTCTTCAAAGATAAGAAGGGAATTAGAGCAGAAAGAAAAAAGGGCAAGGCAGATAAGATTACAAGTGGAGGATAAAGTTGGCAAAATTATTAGAGGGTAAGCCTGTAGCGGAAAGAATAAAGGAAGAGATAAGGCAGCGGGTATTGTCGCTTAAGCTCAAGCCTGTTTTAGCCAGTATCCAGGTGGGAGAAAATGCCGGCGCGGCCAGCTATGTGAAGTCGCAAGCCAGAACCGCGGAAGCCCTGGGCATCGAGTATCAATTACATAAATTAGGTGATGACGTCCATGAAGGCCATCTCATAGATTTCATCCAGAAGTTAGATGCTAATAAATCGGTAAACGGGATAATTATTCAGATGCCTTTGCCGGCTCAAATAGATTACAAGAAAATAAGGCGGTTTGTCAGCCCGGAAAAAGATGTAGAAGGAATACATCCCTGCACGCCTGCTGCGGTAATGGAATTATTAAAGGAGACCGGTGTGGATTTATACGGGAAAGAAGTGGTGGTGGTCGGCCACAGCGAAATCGTAGGCAAGCCTTTAGCCCTTTTATTATTGGATAAATTCGCCACAGTCACGGTAGCTCATATCGGCACAAGTAAAGCCGGAAAATTAGAGGAACATGTAAAGAGAGCCGAGGTTTTGGTTGTAGCAGTAGGAAAGGCCGGGATAATCAAGGGTGAATGGATTAAGGAAGGCGCGATAGTAATTGATGTGGGGATAAACCGGGTTGAAGATAAAATCGTAGGCGATGTAGAGTTTGAAACAGCGGAAAAACGCGCCTCTTATATTACTCCTGTGCCCGGCGGCGTGGGGCCGTTGACAGTAACCATGTTGATGCGCAATTTAGTCGAGGCAGCCAAGTCGCAGCAGTGAAGGAGATTGTTTGTGATCTTTAAAGAAAAATTAGAATCGGGGAAGTTTTTGTTGACTTCGGAGATCGGGCCGCCGAAGGGCATTGAAACTAAAACGCTCCTAGAAGACGCCGAGCTTATTCGTAACCGGGTAGACGCCATAAATGTCACCGATTTACAGAGCTCGGTAATGCGTTTGGGTTCTCTGGCAGTAAGCAGTCTATTAAAACAAAAAGGCTTTGAGCCGATATTTCAGGTAACCTGCCGCGACAGGAACCGCTTGGCTCTGCAGTCGGATATTCTTTCCGCTGCTGCCCTGGGTATTGAGAATCTCCTGCTTCTTACCGGCGACCATACAACATTAGGCGACCACCCGGATGCCAAGCCTGTTTTTGATTTAGATTCAGTGCAGCTTCTGCAAGTGGTAAAAAAGATGCAGCAGGGCACTGATATGAAAGGCAATAAGCTTGTCGGCGCTTCACCCAAATTCTGCGTGGGTGCGGTAGTCAATCCCGGGGCAGACCCCTTAGAGCCGCAGATCATAAAAATGGAAAAGAAAATTGCCGCAGGCGCGGAATTTTTTCAGACCCAGGCAATCTACGACCTCAAGATTTTCGAGAATTTTTTAAATAAAATAAAACACCTTAAAGTCCCTATACTCGGCGGGATAGTTTTGTTGAAATCAGCCGGGATGGCAAAATTCATGAATAAAAATGTCGCCGGCGTGTTCGTCCCGGACAATCTGATAAAAGAGATGGAAGAGACCAAAGATAAAACCGCGAAATCAGTGGAGATTGCCGCGCGTTTGATAAAGGAATTGAAACCAATGTGCCAGGGTATTCATATCATGCCGATTGGCTGGGATAAGGTAGTGCCGCGCGTTTTAGACGCGTCTGGTCTATAATAATATACGGAGGCAATAAATATGTCAGGCATGGAAAAGAAATCAATAGATTTAGCCACTCAGGAAATGTTGAAAAAAGCCCAGGATGAGAATATTGAAACCAGCTGGGACAGGTTGGAATCGCAGCAGCCGCAATGCGGGTTTGGGCAATTAGGGGTATGCTGTACGGTCTGCGCTATGGGGCCATGCAGGATCGACCCCTTTGGCGAGGGCGCGCAAGCCGGCGTCTGCGGCGCTTCCGCCGATACCATTGCCGCAAGAAATTTGGCCAGGAAAATAGCCGTGGGCGCTTCGGCCCATTCTGACCACGGCAGGGATGTGGCTCATACTTTGTCTTTAATAGCCGGCCATCCGCATGCCAAGGGCGCAGGCCATTCGCATGATTATGGGATTTCGGATAAAGAAAAATTTAAGAATTTAGCCCAGGAATTCGGCATTGACATAAATAAGCCGGAAGAGCAGATTGCCAAAGAGCTTTCGCAGAAATTACTTGGTGAATTCGGCAAGCAGGAAGGCCAGCTTGAATTTTGTAAACGCGCCCCTAAAAAAAGGCAGGAGATCTGGAAAAAATTAGGGATTACCCCGCGCGGTATAGACCGGGAAGTAGTGGAATTATTGCACACTACTACTATGGGCGTGGATAACGATTACAAAAATATTATTAATAACGGCATGCGCTGCGCGCTTTCCGACGGCTGGGGCGGTTCGATGATTGCCACCGATGCCCAGGATATTATTTTAGGCAGCCCCGAACCGGTAAGAGGCAAAGTCAATTTGGGGGTATTAAAAGAAAATTATGTGAATATTGTGGTGCATGGCCATGAGCCGGTTTTATCCGAGATGGCGGTAAAGGCGGCCCAGGACCCGGAATTAATCAAGCTGGCAAAAAGTAAGGGCGCTGAAGGAATAAATTTAGCCGGGATATGCTGCACTGCTAATGAAGTGTTGATGCGCCATGGTATTCCTGTTGCCGGAAATTTTCTGCAGCAGGAGTTAGCTATTGTCACCGGCGCGGTTGAGGTAATGATGGTTGATGTGCAGTGTGTTATGCCGGCATTACAGGAGATTGCCGCCTGTTTTCATACCAAGCTTGTGACCACCAGCTCCAAGGCGCGTTTTCCGGGAGTGGCGCATATAGAATTTCAGACTAATGATGCCTATAACGTAGCCAAGCAGATTATTAAACTGGGGGTAGAGAATTTCTCCAACAGAAATAAAGAAAGAGTAAATATTCCTAAACAGGAAATGGATTTAGTGGCAGGGTTTACTAAAGAGGTTGTTTTCCAGATTTTGGGCGGAAAATACCGTTCGACTTACCGTCCTTTAAATGAAGCGATTATCTCCGGCCGGTTGCGTGGTTTAGCCGGCGTGGTGGGCTGTAATAACCCTAAACAGACACATGATTATTTTCATACCACTTTAGTAAAAGAATTGATTAAGAATGATGTCCTGGTTTTACAGACCGGGTGCTCCGCGATTGCCTGCGCAAAACAGGGTTTACTTATCCCTGAGGCAGCCAAGATTTACGCCGGAAAAGGCTTGCAGGAGATATGCGAAGCAGTAGGTATTCCGCCGGTATTGCATCTGGGCTCTTGCGTGGATAATTCCCGGATACTGACTGCTGCATCTCATATTATAGAAGAAGGCGGTTTAGGCGAAGATTTATCCGATATCCCGGCAGCAGGCTGCGCCCCTGAATGGATGTCTGAGAAAGCGATTACCATCGGATTTTATTTTGTGGCTTCGGGAGTTTATACCGTATTCGGCTCAAGCCCCTTTGCCACCCTGGGCAGTAAAAACCTGACCGATTATTTAACCCAGGGCTTAGAGGATGTGGTCGGCGGAAGATTTGAGTTTTGCGATGACCCGATGAAAATGGCGGAGTTAATGATCAACCATATTGATAAGAAACGCGAGGCTTTGAAACTGCCGCCTGCGATGTATAAATCATGAAACAGCTTTATTACGATATAAAAAAATGCCTGGGTTGTAAATCCTGCGAGATTGCCTGCAGTATTGCCCATTCGGCCAGCGGAGAACTGCTTAAGTCGCTGCGCGAAGAATTTTTGTCTTTGCCGCGCAAGAGAGTTTTATTTTCTAATAACAAAAATTATCCGGTTTCCTGCAGGCATTGTAAAGATGCCAAATGCGTTGATGCCTGTATGGCCGCGGCCCTGGTTTATGATAAAGAAAAAGGGATAGTCATTCACGATGATAAGCGCTGCATCGGATGCTGGATGTGCGTGATGGTTTGCCCATACGGCGCTATCCGGCCGAATAAGAAGGCCAAGATCCCGGTGCGCTGCGATAAATGCCAGGATAAAGATGAACCCAGCTGTATTAAGGCTTGCCCTACCGGCGCGATCATCTGGCAAGAGGAGTTAGTAAATAAATGAATCCGTTAGTTTTTTCGCTCGAGATTTTTGCGGGTCCTGCCTGCCAAGACACCTCGCCCGTGCTCACATGCGTTGCGCGCGGGCAAGGGCTCTGTCTTGACAGTCACCCGCAAAAATAGACATGCGCTCGAAAACCGACAGATTCATTTAAGTGTAAGGATAAAAGTATGAAACAGTATGTAGTTATCGGTAATTCGGCGGCGGGGATTGCCGCGGTTGAAGCCATACGCCAGGCCGATAAGGAATCTAAAATCACCGTGGTTTCGGATGAGGATTATTCCTCCTATTGCCGCTGCCTTATTTCTTATTATCTGGCAGGAGATATAAGGGAGGATAAGATTGTTTACCGGCCGGACAGTTTTTATAAAGAAAACAATATAGAGCTTTTAATAAATAAAAAGGTTATTCGGGTTGACCCCAAGAAGAACCGCGTGGTCCTGGCAGATAAGAGCCAATTGGGTTATGATTTTCTGCTTATCGCCACCGGGGCGTCTTCTAAATTCCCTGAATTGAAAGGGATTAAAAAAGAAGGGGTATTTGGTTTTCGCACCTTAAAGGATGCCAAAGATATCGCCGGCCTGCTGCCGGTCGTAAAGTCCGTTTGTGTTTTGGGCGGTGGTTTAATCGGGCTTAAGGCAGCCTATGCTTTGAAGAAAAGAAAAATTGATGTGAAGGTGATTATTAAATCCCGGCAGGTATTGTCGCAGGTGTTGGATTCAGAAGCCGCGCAATTGGTCCAGAAAAAATTAGAGGAAAACGGGATTGAAGTGATTTTGGGCCAGGACGTTACCGAGATAATCAGCGATGAAGGAGAAATAAAAGCGGTAAAATTAGATTCAGGCAAGGCCCTGGGCGTATCTATGGTAATTGTCGGCAAGGGAGTGTCGCCGAATATAGATTTGATTAAGGATACGGCTATTAAAGTAAACGAAGGGATAATTTCCAATAATAACCTGCAGACCAGTATCCCCAATATTTACGCTGCCGGAGATGTGGCTGAGACTCTTGATATAGCATCAGGCGAATTTTCCATAAATGCCCTTTGGCCGATTGCTGTTGAGCAGGGCAGGATAGCCGGGGCGAATATGGCCGGAGGCAATCTAAATTACGACGGTTCTCTGGGGATGAATTCCCTGGAATTTTTCGGCCTACCTACGGTTTCATTAGGTTTATTCAGGCCTAAAAACTCCGAAGGATATGAAGAAATCAAAATGACGGCAGATAACGGACAAGTTTATAAGAAACTTATTTTAAAAAATAATTTCCTAGTGGGCGCGGTTTTAGCCGGCAATATCAATAACAGCGGTTTATTTTTAAGGTTGATCAGGGAAAAAATAGAGGTCTCATCTTTTAATGATAAGCTGCTTCAGGAAAATTTCGGCTATCCGGATATTATGGATCTGGTCAAAGACAAGGAGCAGGTATATGTCTAAGGATGTAGCGTCAGCGGTTATAAGAGGGGCTAATGAAATTTATAAACAGGCATTTGATTTGCTAAACAAGGCGGTTAAGGAGAAAGGGCCCCAGGCAAAATTATCTTTTCCTGAGACGGCATTTTATCTGCCTATGGCCAATGCCCTTTTGGGCGCTAAGGTAGAGACTTTAAAAGACGCGGTGCCCATTTTAGAGCACGCCAAATCCCTGCTGCCGCTTCCGCCGACCGATAAAATCTGGCTTCCTTATTTAGGCGATGCATTAAACGCCGGGATGTCTACTTTATTCTGCGAAGAGATAATCGTCGCCCTGCGTTATTTGATGAGCGAAGAACCTCAGAAGGACTGTAATGGTTTTTTCACCGACACAATCTTACGTTCATTAGGGATACAGCTTGTAGACGGCAGGATGTCAGGATTTGCCGCGATTTTGGGCGCTGCCCCGGATAATAAGACCGCGGTAGAAATCATCCGGCAGCTGCAGGAAAGAAATATTTTGATATTTGTAGGTTCCCAGGTAAAGGGCCGCTCTATAATCGACCAGCTGATGGAGGAGAATGTTCAGATGGGCTGGGATAATTATATCGTCCCTTACGGCCGTGATACTATTTCAGGGATTTATCCTCTGAATTGGGCGATACGTGCAGCATTGACCTTCGGCGGGATAAAACCCGGCCAGGCAGAGAAATGCCTGATGTATACTAAAGAGCGTGTCTTTGCTTTCGGCCTTGTGCTGGGAGAGCTGGATGATATAAAATACGCCACCGGCGCAGGTGCTATAAATATGGGTTTTCCCATAATCGCGGATACTGATATCCCGGAGATAAAACCCTCCGGGATTACTACTTACGAGGCGTTAGTCAAAGAGCTCGACCATAAAAAAATTGTCCCGCGCTGTATTGAAGTCAGAGGGATAAAAGTAACAGTCAGTTCTATTCCTATTCCGGTTTCTTACGCCGCGGCATTTGAAGGAGAGCGGGTGAGGCGTGAGCAGTTGCATGTTGAATTCGGAGGAAAGGCAAGCCAGGCATTTGAATATCTTACTACTAAGAGCTCGGAGGAAGTTGAAGATGGCAAGACCGAAGTAATCGGCCCGGATATTGACCAGCTGGAAAAAGGGGCGAAATCTTTACCGCTGGCTATCATAGTCGAGACCTGCGGCCGCAAGATGCAGAAAGACTTTGAGCCGATACTGGAACGCCAGATTCACCGCTTTGTAAATTATGCCATGGGCCTGATGCACGTCGGCCAGCGCGATATGAACTGGATAAGAATAAGTAATGACGCTTTTAGCAAAGGTTTCCGGCTCAAGCATATCGGGGTGATTTTACACGCTATGCTGCACCAGGAATACAGCGCCATTGTTGATAAAGTGCAGGTAAAACTCTACACCCGCCAGAGCGATATAGAGAAATTGTTAGATCAGGCAAAGAAGTCGTATAATGAACGCGACGAGCGTTCAAGCGGGATGACCGACGAGAGCGTAGATACTTATTATTCCTGCCTTCTCTGTCAGTCTTTTGCCCCCAATCATGTCTGTATTGTTACGCCGGAGCGCCTGGGCCTATGCGGGGCATATTCCTGGCTTGACGCCAAGGCATCTTTTGAAATTACCCCCACAGGGCCGAATCAGCCGATACCAAAGGGCTTAACCAGTGATGAAAGATTGGGCCAGTGGGATAATGTCAATGATTTCGTAAAACAGAAATCCAATAAAACCATTGAAAAAGTAAGCATGTACTCGCTTATGGATTCGCCGCAATCTTCCTGCGGGTGTTTTGAGTGTATCGTCGCTATTATCCCGGAAGTAAACGGGGTGATGATTGTGCATAGGGATTATTCGGGGATGACTCCCTGCGGGATGACTTTTACTACCTTGGCCGGTTCAGTCGGCGGCGGGGTGCAGACTCCGGGATTTTTAGGCGTAGGTAAATTATACCTGGTAAGCAAAAAATTCATCTCGGCAGAGGGCGGATTGAAACGCTTAGTCTGGTGCCCAAAGGAATTAAAAGAGCTTTTGGCGGATAAGCTCAAAAAACGCGCGGAAGAGTTAGGCATTCCGGACTTAATGGATAAGATTGCCGATGAGACGGTGGCTACCACTTCAGAGGAGTTAGCTGCCTACCTGAATAAAGTGCGTCATCCTGTGCTGGATATGGAGCCATTAATATAATTTTTTTCTTGACGTGGTATCATTAAAGTGTATAATATTTTTTAAAGCATATGCGAATTTATAACCCCCAGAATAATCTAAGGACCGCAGGCGTAATGCTATTCATCATGTTTAGCGCCTCGCTTCTTTTTGCCCAAGTTCCCGATGTTTCCGTTCCACCTCAAAAGAATAAAGGAATATTGGATGTTTTTTCGCGGAATGACCTGACCGAGATTCAGCAAAACGCCAGAAAATACCGCATGGAAGGTTTGGAACAGCAGAATATCGGTAACCTGGATGAAGCAATGACTTTATACCAGAAAGCCATAAGTTTAGACTCCGGGTATGCCGTTCCTCATAACGACCTGGGCGTAATCTACGAAGCAAAGGGATTTACTGACCGGGCGGAAGAAAGTTACCAGAAAGCCATTATTATAGACCCCGATTACCTGAGCGCGTATTCAAACTTAGCGTTATTATATGAGAACAAGGGGCAGGTTGATAAGGCAATTTTGTATTGGAGAAAAAGGGCGGATTTAGGCGCTGCCACAGACCCCTGGACATTGAAAGCAAAAGCCAGGTATAATGAACTGATGCGGATCACCCCTGCTTTTAAACAGTCTATTATTCAGCAGGAAATCGAAGAATTGAATAAGATAGTAATGGAGCGCAAAAGGATCAAGAAACAGGAAGCTTTAGCCGAAGCTAAAAAGCACCTCAAACTAGCAAAAAAATTATATACTGACGCCGACTATAGAAAGTGCCAGGAGGAATTAAGGCTCACCCTTTTATCAAATCCTCAGGAACAGGAAGCCTTGAGTATGCTGGAAATGGCCAAGTTAAAGATAGCCGAACAGGAGAAAAGGGAAAAAGAGGAAAGAAAAAAGAACGAAATCAAGGATATGAAGTGGCATTTTGAAAGCGGCGTGAAATATTATCAAGCGGATAACCTCCAGGCAGCAAAAGAAGAGTTCAGTAAAGTAAAAGAGCTTATCGCTTCTCCTCAAATAAAATAATTAACTTTTTAATAATCCCTATCTATAATTGATGGTATTGGCCTGTTGGTCGGAGGGTGACCAATACCACTGCGAAAACCGCTGTAAGGTATCGACGGAGACGATTTTCTTGATGTTATTATACTGCAATCCCATATCTATTTAGTTAATCCCTAATGGTTAATCCCAGGCTTTTTTTAATTGACGCTAACGCTTTTTGTTACAGGTCATTTTACGCGCTTAAAGAGCTTTCCACGACTTTTGGCCAACCTACTAATGCCATTTACGGATTTATAAATATTTTAAAGAAAATCTTAAAAGACAATAAGCCCGAATTTGTGGCTGCGTGCTTTGATGTTTCCAGGGATACTTTCAGGCAAAAAAAATTTGCCGAATACAAAATACAGCGGCCGCCTATGCCTGACGGCCTCTCCAGTCAGATACCCCTGATCAAACAAGTCCTCTCCGCTTACCGGATTGCCATTTTTGAAAAAGAGGGTTATGAGGCAGATGATGTTATTGCGACTTTAAGCAGGAAGGCCAAAGATAAAGGTTTGGCCGTGACCATTGTAAGTTCCGATAAGGATATCCTGCAGCTGGTGGATGATAATACGTTGGTGTTTAGCCCCTATAAAGATAAAGGTATACTCTACGATAAAGATAAAGTTTTAGAGCGCTTTGGAGTCGAGCCGCGCCAGATCCCCGATGTTATCGCGCTTATGGGGGATGCCGCGGATAATATTCCTAATGTGCCGGGCATCGGCGAAGTTTCCGCGGAAAGCTTGGTTAAGGCCTATGGCTCAATAGAAAACCTGCTGGAAAATTCCGATAAGATAAAACAGGAAAAAATAAGAAAAGCCATAAACGATAATACCGGTACTATAAAATTAAATAAAGAATTAGCCCTTTTAGAGGCAAGGGTAGAGATAGATTTCGATTTGGATTCGTTAAAGTTAAAAGAGCCTGATTTTAAGGAGCTGTTTCGTCTGTTCAAATACCTTGAATTCAAGAAATTTTTGAAAGATTTACCGGTCAGCCAGGAAGACAGGCCGCAAGACAAGGAAATACCTTCTTTAAGCGGCGGCGAGTTAAAAAACCTGGTAGGGCTGCAGGATGAGTTAGTTTTATATGGGCAGTCTTTTGGCAACCTGGTATTTTACACCAAGAATAAATCTTTCAGGCTGGGCAATGCCGCCCCGGAAATAGGGAATATACTAAAAGACCCGGGAATAAAAAAAACCAGCCACGACCTGAAAAAGATAAGATTAAATTTGAGAAAAGATGGCCTTGATTTAGAGGGTTTGTATTTTGACACCATGATCGCGGGGTACCTGTTGAATCCTTCCAAGAGTTCTTATGATTTAAATGATGTGGCTTGGGATTATTTGGGCAAGCAAGGCTCGGGCAGGGAAATCAGCAATCAGGAAGCGGTGGATTTAATAGTGGGGCTAAGGCCGAAATTAGAAGGGGAACTGCGGGATAAGCAGCTTTTGAGCCTGTTTAACGATATTGAAATGCCTCTGGTCGAGGTTTTAGCCGAAATGGAACTCTGCGGTGTGAAATTGGACCTGGAGGTTTTAAAGGACCTTTCCGGGGACGTGGAGGGAAGATTAGTAAAATTAATCGGCCAGATTTATGATTTAAGCGGCACTCAATTCAACATAAATTCTCCCAAGCAGTTAAGGGAAGTGCTCTTTGAAAGATTGAAACTGCCGGTATTTAAGAAAAGCAAGACCGGCCCCTCTACCGATGAAGAGGTGCTCAGGAATTTATCCTCCAAGCATGAGCTGCCCAAACT
>Ga0247841_10011849_pt1 | contig 11494 bp, 14 predicted proteins | sample LaCruzMarch2015__2_FD_192410 | JGI IMG/M metagenome (GOLD analysis project Ga0247841, IMG submission 192410) | Freshwater microbial communities from meromictic Lake La Cruz, Castile-La Mancha, Spain - LaCruzMarch2015_18m | ecosystem: Environmental > Aquatic > Freshwater > Lake | place: Spain...
ATTTTTAACATTTAATTGAAAAAAGATTTCAAAATCACTTGGAAATGCAATTTCTCCAAAGGTAATGGTTGAAAGGTATGGAGTAGATCCAATAAGATATTTTGTCTTCAGAAATTTTGTTTTTGGTCAGGATGGAGATTTTTCAGAAAAATCTTTAGTTGAAAGATACAATAATGAACTTGCAAATAAGCTAGGGAATCTAGTTTCAAGGGTAACTGCTTTAGCTGAAAAAAATAAGATTGAAAAAACAGAAAATAAACTATTAAGCAAATTAAAACTAAAAGAAATTGAAAAATATATTGATAATTATGAATTTGATAAAGCTTTAAGCGAGATATTTTTATTTATTGATAAATGCAATGAATATGTTCAGGAAAAAAAGCCTTGGGAAACAAAAGACAAAAAGGTTTTGTATGAATTACTTGACAGCATTAAGGCAATTGCAATAATTCTCTGGCCATTTATTCCAAAGACAAGTGAAAAAATTGCAGAGCAAATTGGCTTTGAGATAAAATATTCTGAAATTAAAAAACCTCTGAAAGTAAAAGATATTAAAAAAGGTGAAATCCTTTTTAAGAAAATAGAACTATAAGGTTTATTGGCCTAGACAAAAGATAACTAATCCCTAATTGTTAAAAATGAAAAAAGAGATAGATTCAAAACTAATTTATTATATTTCACTAATAGGATTCTTTGCAATATTTTCAACTACTATTTCAAAAAACCCAGTTCTGCCATTATATGTAAAAGCACTTGGAGGAACTGACATTATACTTGGATTAATTTCAGCATTTTCTCCACTTGCAGGAATATTATTTAGTTTTCCAATTGGATTATTATCTGATAAAATAGGAAGAAAAAGATTACTTGTAATTTCAGGAATAATATTTCTTATTTCACCTTTACTTTATCTGTTTGTTGTTTCCCCATTATGGCTAATTCCAATAAGATTCTTTCATGGAATAGCAACAGCAATTCTAGGTCCAATAGCATCTGCAATGATAGTTAAGGCATATTCAAAAAATAAAGGTGAAAAACTAGGATTTTATTCTTCTTCAACTTTGATTGGAAGAACACTTGCTCCAATGCTAGGAGGAGTTATTATTTCTTATTTTGCAAATCCAGGAATTGAAATAGTTAGTTACAAATATGTATATTTAGCAGCATTTGTTTTGGCAATTCCTGTTTTTATTTTAACCCTGTTCTTAAAAGAAGATAAAAACAATAAATCTAAAGTATATCTAAAAGATTTTTATATTGATTTAAAATATTTTATAACAAACAAACAGCTGTTTTCAACTTCTTTAGTTGAAATGGCGACTTATTTTGCATATGGTGCTTTTGAAACTTATCTTCCAGTTTACCTGTCACAGCATGGAGTTCCAGCATATCAAATAGGATTTATTTTTTCAATTCAAATTCTGTCACTTGCACTTTCAAAACCATTATTTGGAAAAATTGCAGATAAAATAGATAAAAGAATACAAATCATAATTGGAATCTTAACACTGGGAATAGCAATAGGAATAATTGGATTCTTTTCAAGTATAATTTCTGCAATAATTATAGGAATAATATTTAGTTTAGGGCTATCTTTTTCAACTATAGCCACAAGCACGTATATTGCAGAAGTAACTAAAAAGGATAAGCTAGGCGCTTCTCTTGGAGGTCTTTCTTCAATAATGGATATAGGACAATCAATTGGACCTCTTATCACAGGAATAATTATAACTTACTTCTCATTCAAAGCAGGATTTATTTTATCATTAATAGTATCAATAATTACAGCATTGATATTTTTAAAATATAATTATAAAAGAAAATAGTTTAGAATTCAAATTTATTCTTCTTTTACTCTTGTCTCAACTATTTTTCCTGCAGATTTAAAATCAATTTCATTATTGATTAATTTTTTCAAAGTATCTTTTAATTCTTTAAGTTTAACTCTGATTTGAACAGTTGTGTCTCTGTCCCTAATTGTGCAGTCATTGTCTTTTAAACTATCTTCATCAATAGTAATGCAATAAGGAGTTCCAACAGAATCATTTCTAGCATATCTTCTTCCAATGCTTCCAGACTTGTCATAAGTAACATTCCACTCTTTTCTTAAATCTCGAACAATCTCTTCAGCCATTGAATTATATTCAGGAGATTTTACAATTGGAAAAACAGCAGCTTTGATTGGAGCAAGTTTTGCAGGAATTTTAAGAACAATATTATCTCTTTTTTTATCAAAAGTATAAGCCTTTGTTAAAATTGCAAGAAATGCTCTTTCCATTCCAAAAGTTGGTTCAATTACTCGAGGGATAATCTTATTTTTATATTTTTCATCAAATATTTCCAGATTTTGCTTGCTTGCTTTTGCATGCTGAGTCAAGTCATATTGCCCTCTATTTGCAATTCCTCCGAGTTCCTTGCTTCCAAAAACATATTCATAATCAACATCAAATGTTGCAGATGAATAATGAGAAAGTTCATCTTTCTTATGCTCTCTTATTTTTATTTCAAAAAGTCCAATTGAATTATACCAAAATATTTGTTCAGCGAGCCAATAAGCATGCCATTCATCAAGCCTTCCTTCACTAAGCATTTCTCCAATTGTTGTTTGCCTTAAATCATTTTTTCCAGCAGTTTGTGTTTCTCCGTCAAGTAATTTTACTTTTACTTTTTTATGAATGTCAGTTAATAAATCACATTTCTTTTCCTCTGGATTAATAAAAAATTCAAACTCTCCAATATGAAATTCTCTGCATCTAAAAAGAAAATCCCTTGGTGCAATTTCATTTCTAAAACATCTTCCTATCTGAAGTATTCCAAAAGGCAGTTGCATTCTTGAAGTCTGTTGCACAAGTTTAAAATCCATAAACATTCCCTGAGCAGTTTCTCCTCTTAAGTATGCTTCTTCAGCATCTATTGCACCCACTTTAGTTTTAAACATTAAGCTAAATTCTCCTTTAACATCATATTCTCCACCACACTCGCAATTAACTTTTCCAACTTCTGATTTGTCTATTTTAGTTGCCTTATTGCATTTCTTGCAAACAACAGCAACATCACTAAAATTTGCAACATGTCCTGAAGCAACCCAAGTTTTAGGATGACTTATAATACTTGCTTCAATTCCAACCATATTATCTCTTGAAGTTACAAAAAAATTCCAAAAATCTTTCTTAATATTATTAAATAATTCAATTCCAAGAGGTCCAAAATCCCAAAAACCAGCAAAACCTCCATAGAGTTCAGAACTTCTAAATACAAATCCTTTTTCCTTGCAAAAATTTGTAAGTTCTTCAATTGAGAGTTTCTTTTGTTCTTCAGTGTTCTCCATGTTTTCCATTTTTTCAGTATTATCTCCAGCTTCAGCAGCATCTCTGGAATTTTCAGAATCAATTGATTCTGAACCTTCTATTCTTTCCCCTCTCGCGAGTTTTTCCTCAATCTCTATTTTCTTTTTCTCAGCTTCTTCCTTATCCTTTCCAAGATAAGCTATAGTTTTGCTAATAACCCTATTGCCTTCTCGTACACTCTTTCTAAGGTAATAATAATCATTACCGCTGATAGTTTGTTTTATAATAAACATCGTATTTAAAATTAAGCACTACAAAATACTATATAAAACTTTTTATAAAAAATTACTTATTTATTCCAAGGACAAGAATTCTTTATTCTCTCAAGATAAATCTCACGAGGCATATGCTCTTCACACAACTTTTTGAATTGATTGTTAATTTCCTCTGCGTTACGATTTTTAAGCATAGTAGAATTAAGCATATTGCTAACTTCGACAAAACATTCTGGATTTTTAAGAGCTTCCCTTCCCATCATAAGCCCTTTGATATTTTTTCTCTTTGGAATAGTTTTTACAATATTGTTATAATCACGATAACTTGTTATTCCCCCATTAATCACAATAGGAACATTATAATCACATATTTCTTTGAGTAAAGTATAATCATAAGCTCCTGTTGAAATTTCCTTTGCATGTTTAAAATGAATAACTACTTCGGTAAAATTAGGATTTTTTATTTTTTCAAGTTCTTCAAGTAACCTAAAAATTTTTCCTTCTCGAATTTCAAAATCATTAAGCCCAAGTCGAGTTTTTACACTAACTTTATATTTATCTTGTTTTAAAAGTTCATTTACAAGACTTGCAACTTTAGTAGACCTTTTTATAAGTGCAGAACCTTGCCCGATTTTAGTAATCATAGGAGAAGGACAACTGCAATTTAACTGAATACCATAACAATTAGCTTTTTCAGCGGCGCTTTCAGATTTATCTGAACTTATTCCCTCTTCACTAAGTTTTTCATTAATTCGTGTTAAAAACTTAGCACACTCAGCTTCCCTTGAAGTTAAAACCTGCAGCCATTGTCTCTGTTCATTTTTAAAAAAATCAACTTCTTTCCAGGCTTTATTTCTCTCAAGCAAATAACCCATAGAAATCATTCCTGTATAAGAATCAGTTACACCCTGCATAAGACTACGAAATGCCCAGCAGGTAATATTTTCCATAGACGCCAGATGTATTTCCATAATATCTAGACAGCTAACTAGTTTAAAAATACTTTTGAAATAATAAAAAATTAAGCGCAAGAAGAGTCCTAAAAATACTTTAATTTTTTAAAGGATTTAATGGACAGCCCAAATAAGAATTATCTGTTTCTTTTCTAAAACCACATATCCGAATATTACCCTTGCTATCTTTGGAAATTATAGTTCCAAGTCTCTTTTTATAAATAATACACTTTGTTTTTCCATTCTTGAGTTCCTTTAGATAAGGACATGGTTTTGAAATACCATCAACTATTCCATAACAACATTTTCCACAACATAAACATTTATTTTCCATTTTATTAACTAAAATTTAACTAAAAAATAACATTATGATTTTTTAAGATATAAGCACAGGGGGAGTCCTAAAAATTTTATCGTATAAAATTTTGGGAACTTAGAACTCTTACGAGTTTAAGTAATCGAACTTCGATTCTCTATAAACTAAATTTCTAGAATTTACTTCTAGAAATTTAGCTATTCTTATCTAGCCGAAGGCTATATTATAAGCACAGGGGGAGAATCGAACTCCCGAAAATTCGCTCTGCAGGCGAACGCAGTACCATTGTGCCACCTGTGCATAATTATCCTAAAAATAAGGAGTTTTTAAAAGTTGTTAATAAACCCGATAATCAGTCTTCCTGAGACATTTTCAAAACAGAAGCTATTCCTTCAAGTCCTTTAAGTTCTTCAGCTTTCTCAGAGGAAATAAAAGCTAAAAAAGTGTCTTTTTGCATTTTAGAAGGAGTATAAGATACGCCTGCACCATTAAGTCCTTCCATTGCTTTTGCCTCACATCCTTCACAATAACTTATCTTATGCATAGAGGGCTGTATCATTGTAACTTAAATTCTCCTAAACTTTCTAAAAAAACAGGTTAATAAAGATTTTGGTAAAAACATAATTTTAAATAGCAATTTTTTTTAGTATTTTATATGCCTGGATAGCTCAGCCTGGATAGAGCGACTGCCTTCTAAGCAGTAGGTCGTAGGTTCAAATCCTACTCCGGGCGTTTAAAATGTTATAAGGCAGAATTAATCCCCTTATTCCCTTCTATCCAAAAGTCCATAATCATCTTCATCTGACTTTTCTTTTTTAGAAACCTTTTCAGAATCTTCACTAGCTCTTCCTTTAAATGCAACAAAAAGACCTAATGTAATAATAACTGCAAAAATAAAATATCCTAGAACATTATTTTTTGTATCCCCAAGAACTGCCATTCCAGTAATAGAATCACCTTGTCCATCAAATACAGCATAACCCATTAAATTTCCTCTAGTAACAAATAAGAGCCCAATTAAACCTGTAAATATAATAAACATTCCAAGATATCGAAGATATTTGTTTTCCATAAATCACCTTTTATACAATTCTAACCATCTCTTGAATATTTAAATTTTGTTGGCATAAAATATCCATTCAAAAACCTATTTAAACAGCTACTTACTAACCTAATAATGAAAATACCTGTCACATTTCTAGGAACAAGCAGTGCAGTGCCAACCGAAACAAGAAACCATGTAGCAATGCTTCTTGATTATAAAAATGAACATATTTTAATTGACTGTGGAGAAGGAACTCAAAGGCAGTTTAGAAAAGCTCATATAAATCCTGGAACAATAACTCGCCTGTTAATAACCCATTTCCATGGAGATCATGTTTTTGGACTGCCAGGATTATTTCATACTTTATCCTTAAACAATTATTCAAAAACACTTTATATTTATGGTCCAAAAGGAACTAAGAAATTTATAGCAGATATTTTTAAAACATTTATACAAACTAAAAAAATAAAATACAAAGTTGAGGAAGTTTCTGGAAAATTCCTTAAAACAAAAGATTTTGAATTAACTACTTTAGCTCTTGACCATGATTCTCCTTGTAACGGATATTTGTTTGTTGAAAAAGACAAGCTAAGAATTGACAAGGAAAAATTAAAAAAACTTCATGTATCTCAAAAAAATCCAGAGCTTGCAAAACTAACTCTTGGAAAAAACATTAAGATAAATAATAAGACAATTAATTACAAAACTCTGACATACAAACAAAAAGGTAAAAAGATTAGTATAATACTTGATACAAAATTATGTAGTAATGCAAAAAAACTTGCAAAAGCTGATTTAACAATTATTGAATCAACATTTTTAGAATCTTCTGAGAATGGAAAAGAACTTGCAAAAGAATACAAACACTTAACAGCAAAACAAGCAGCAGAACTTGCAAAAAAAGGAAATGCAAAACAATTAGTCCTAACTCATATTTCTCAAAGATATGAACATAAAGAAAATCTTCTTTTAGAAGAAGCTAAAAAAGTATTCAAAAATACAATAATTGCGCAAGACTTGACAAAAGTTGAAATTTAATAATTATTCTAAAAAAGTATTTCTCAATATATCTGCTATTTCATTAAAAATAATTTCTCCGAGGACTTCAAAAACTTTTATAGTTTTTGGAGGATCAGAAAATTTATTTTCTGAGTCTTTTGTTAAAAGAGCTCAAGCTAAAAACATAATTTTTAAAGAACTTTGCGACCGTGCTATAATCAAAATAGGTCAAAGCTCGATTCTTATTGTTTAGCCATACTAGCAGGAGAAATAAAGATTATTGTGTCGCCTCTTAAAAAAGTCAACCCAACACTTCTTTTACTCTCATTCTCGATTATCTCTTTTGCATTGTCAAGTACAACATTGATGTGTATATCAAATGCTAAAAGAGTACCAACCATCTGCTTATTGTTCTTCAATTGCACAAGGACTTCTTTTCCTTTTGCATTGTTGAGCACATCTAGTGGCCTTTCTATTCCGTTAACCATATTTGAAAATCATTTAATAGGTATTTAAATCTTTCTAAAATTTAACTGCAGCATTATGCATTTTAAGTAATTCTTCTAAAGATTCAAGTTTATCCGAGGGTAAATCCATGCCACGAGTGACAAGATCAAATCTGTTATTAGGTCTTGAATTAACAAAAAGAGAAAGAGCATTATAGTCTTCATCACCCTTTCTTAATACTCCGCTGTGAGTAGAATCTCCATTTGGAGAAGAAAGGCTATAACTAACTAAAGTTCTTTTTCCAATAGTTGTTACTGAGTAAATTAAAGTGATTGAATACGGATCCATAGAAAAAACTAATACAAAATTCGCTTTAAAAATACTCTATTTTAAGTATAATTAAAAGATTTGTAAAACCGCAACCTTTAAATATGAATTTTGCGAGAACATTTCATGAAACATGGAAGAAAAATAACTGGCGGAAAATATAAAGCATTTTCAAAAAGAAAAAAATATTCTATTCCAGGAATTCCAAGAAAAGTAAAATTAAGAGAAAATAAATCTAAAGTACTTAGAGGACTCGGCGGAAGCAAAAAAACTGTTCTTTTATCTACAGAACAAGTAAATGTTATGGATACTAAAACTAAAAAAACAAAAAAAGTTAAGATAAAAAACGTTATTGAAACTCCTTCAAACAAATTCCTTGCAAGACAAAATATTCTAATAAAAGGCGCAATAATAGAAACAGACCTTGGAAAAGCAAAAATAACAAACAGACCAGGCCAAGAAGGTCAAATTAATGCAGTTTTACTTAAAGAATAATTCTTATAACTTAAAAAATAATTAAATTTTACAGGTATCTTTAAATTGGCAGTTCTTTTTATGGATAAAATCAGGACATTCGGGTAATAGATTTATCTTTGATATATCTTTAGACCTCAATATTTCAACTATTTCTCTAATCTTTCTCATAGCATCTTTATTAAATTCAAAAGTAATCTCAAATGCTCTAATTTCATCTGATAAGTTAGGGTAGTAGATTAAGATATACCCCTTATTAAATCCAGTTAAGCTTGATAAGATTGCTAATTCTCCAATTTTATATGGATGTGGATTTTTTAATGAAGAACTAGATACGGCCATACTTGCTTGAATTAGGCAGGGATATATTTCATCACCAATCTTTATAAAATTATTTTTCTTCAAGTATATATCTTGAATTTTATTATTTTCTTTAATTTCTTTGTAGGATTTACCTGAGATATTTAAATCAGATTTATAGAATAGTTCTTCAAAATATACCTGACTTCTCCTTTTTAGTTCATCCCCTTCAAAAGGTTCTAATTCTAAATCGGTTGTTGACTCATTCAATGTTTTTCTTGAGGTTATTATGTTATAAATAGAGAATATATCTTCAAATCCTTTGATTTCTAATAACTCAGACAAACGCCCTTCCATTTCTTCAGAAGGAATTAATTCTACAAATTGCTTAATACAGCAACCAAGCGAATTATTATTTATATATTCGCATAAGTCTTCTTCATTTAAGATACAATCTTTATTACAATGCCGGCATTTAAGAAAAACCGAAGGAGGTTCTTCACCAGAGAGAACCTTTTTTAATAATTCTATCCTATTAATTAACTCATTTCCTATTCCTTTAACACTTTTTATAACAAATTTAAAAGCTTTTAACTGAAATTTTCCATCTTGAGATACAAAAATTAAATAGTTCTCTTTACGATGTAATGGATCCAAAAAGGAATAAAAACCCAACTGTTCAACATCTTGGGGATACTTTTCAAATACTTCTTCTATTGTCTTTGGTAGTTCGCCCTTTGACTTGAATTCAAAAATAGAATCTTTCGTCTCTGCATCAATTCTACCACGAACAGGAATTCCTAAAAAATTTCCATCTAAGTTTGATTCGGTATCAACAAAGTCAGGCATTTTTTCTATTGCCTTCCCCATTATACCATGAACCATATTACCTAAAGCAAATAATTTTTGGGTTTCCAAAGTTGGCTGAAATTTTTTAGGATACTTAATCTGGAAATACAATCGCAAAGGATTGCATAAATCACTGAGGGAGTAATTTTTACCTTGAGATTTAGGGTTATTCTTTTGAGAATTGATTAACATTCCACGAATTGTAGCATTGGGGGTAGTTCTGGGAGAAAAACTATTCATATAAGCTATAATATCTAGGTTATTCTTTGCTTCCATAATAGTAACATATTCTCACTTTATTTAAACCTATTTTACTACTAATCAGGACACTCTTTAAGAAAAAAAACAATCAATGAATTTTATTTATAAACAGCAGATTTTTAAACTTTGATTTCTTTATAAATAAATCATATTAAAAATAATAGGCAGTTGCGATTCATTCCGTTGGGTCTCTCTTTTTTGATGAGTCCCCATGGAGCAATTGGAGATGCTGCATCGCACTGCCTATTATTTTAAGCTTAACTAGTATTTAAAGCTTATCATGATACATTTTTTATAATTTTTGATTGTTGATGAAATATAATTTTAGTTTTAATTATTTACCAGTTAACATAAATACAATATTAATACTGATGAGAGACGTTAAATTTATAAAGGAATGATATCTATTTAATTTATGGGAAGACCTAAAGGTTCAAAAAACAAATTAAACGGAGAAGATAAGAAAGAAAATTCTGATAAACCTAATAGGAAGAGCAGATCTGGATTACCTCAAGTCAATATGGTAGATGCAATCGAATTTATTAAAAAAGCATATTCTTTAATAGGAACAAGTCTGAAATCTTTTAGTGGAATGATGGAAGCTATGGGAATTAGTGAAGCATATGGAAAGAGGGTTGTTGGGGATTTGAGCACGGTTTATGGACTTATAGAACAAGAAGATAGTGGATGGAAAATAACAGATCTTGGGAGAAGAGCTGCAATAGGGGATAAGAGTGCAGTAATGGAAGTATTAGAAAAAAATAAGATACTAAAAGTTTTATATTCAGATCTAAAAGATAAAAATTATGATAGAGACTTCCTTGAAGATTTCATTAAAAAGAAAAGATTTGCTTACAATATTAACACGAATTTAGTAACAGATAGATTTTTGGCAGCAGTAGATTATCTAAATAAACTTCAAGATAATATAAAACCAAAAGAGACAACAACTAATACTGAACAAAACCAATTGTTGCTAGATATAATCAAACTTAATTATGCATTAAATCCTCCTGAAAAACATGAAATATCACTATTAGTAGAAAATATTTCTAAAAAGGCTGAACAATCAGAGGATGATACTATAAAAACTATAGTTGACAGGATGGTTAAGAATAAAAGCAATGAATTAATACTTAAAGAATTTCTAGAAAGCCTAATAGAGATACTTTCTAAAAAGTATCCTAGCTTGAAACTAGAAGATAAAAAAAGTAAATAGAATATACTTTCATTAAGAATTTAAACTTCCTAAAATCCTTTTACTTGATCTAATTCCTATTGCTTTATTTATGTATTTTTTAGATATTAACTTTTGACAACTATTGCATTTAAATTGGTGGATAATTTCTTCTTTTTTTCGTCTTTTACTATTAATATGACCGCAATTAGAACATTTAACCTTTATATGATCTGACATAAAGTATTATATTTCTTAAGATATTTAGACTTATTGTGCAAACCCAGAGCAACCGTAACCTTTATATACTTGAGACAGCATTTTCATTTATAAACCTTACTAAATATTTATAAAAGGGTCAGGTTCGAAACAAATATGAGTACAAGTGTCAAACGATGTCCAGAATGTGGAGGAATTAATCTTAATTGGGATGAACAAAGAGGAGAAGTTTATTGTAATGATTGTGGAACTGTTGTCGAAGAAAAGATGGTTGATTCTTCTCAGGAACTTCAGGGAAGTTTTGAATCTGGAGACAAAAAAGGAAGAGGAGGAGCTCCGCTTTCAATGCAAAAGTTCGATAAAGGACTTACAACAAATGTAGGAGAGATTTCTGATATTTACAAGCTTGATGCAGGAGCAACAAGAAAATTCTTAAGACTCAAAAAATGGCAAGAAAGAGTTTCAACATCTATTGAAAGAAATTTAAGACTTGCAATGACTGAACTTAGAAGAGTTGCTTCTTTCTTAAATCTGCCTGAAGTTGTAAAAGATGAAGCTTCTAGAA
>Ga0247841_10011850_pt1 | contig 11492 bp, 6 predicted proteins | sample LaCruzMarch2015__2_FD_192410 | JGI IMG/M metagenome (GOLD analysis project Ga0247841, IMG submission 192410) | Freshwater microbial communities from meromictic Lake La Cruz, Castile-La Mancha, Spain - LaCruzMarch2015_18m | ecosystem: Environmental > Aquatic > Freshwater > Lake | place: Spain...
TACAGGATCAATGGCGTGGAAAACCACCTTCATATACTGAGCGACCTTCACCCATCCATCGCATTGGCCGATTATATCCGCGATATGAAGGCATCCTCTTCTTACTGGATGAAAGGCACCGGAAAATTTCCCGATTTCATCGGATGGTGTGCCGGTTATGCGGCGTTTACCTGTTCGTGGAAGGACAAGGATAGGATTGTCGCTTACATCAGGCGGCAGCAGGAGCATCACCGGAAGGTCTCCTTTGAGGCTGAGCTGAGGAGGTGTTTGCGGGAGCAGGGGGTGGTGGTTGATGAGCGGTTTTTCCCGTGAGCAGCGCCCACGCCCTGCCAGGGTCCCACGCATGCACAGAGGCACACACCGTCTCTCCGTGAGCAGCGCCCACGCCCTGCCAGGGTCCCACGCATGCGTAGGGGCACATGCCGTATCTCCGTGAGTTGCACTCACGGTTATTGAAATGAGGCGCTTGCAGCGCCAGGGGCAGACACCGTCTCTCCTTGAGCAGCGCCCAAGCCCTGCCAGGATCCCACGCATGCGCAGGGGCACACACCGTCTCCCCGTGAGCAGCGCCCACGCCCTGCCAGGAGCCCACACAGGCGCAGGGGCACATGCCGTCTCTCCGTGAGTTGCACTCACGCCCTGCCAGGGTCCCACGCATGCGCAGGGGCACATGCCGTCTCCCCGTGAGTTGCACTCACGGTTATTGAAATGAGGCGCTTGCAGCGCCCGGGGCAGGTTACAGGGCTTGTCGAAGGGTTAAAAATCACAAAGATTCAGGATAAATTGTATATTATCCTTTTTTTACATTTCCGGTAATTCGCTGCGAGTTTCAGATTTTCTAAGGATTGATGATGGTCAATTCAGGAGTTTTCTTTCTCTTGTGTTTTACGATCCGGAGCAACTGCAATGCTTCCAAATCCTCAAGAAGCCTGAGCGTCTTATTGTTTGTTAACTGGATCTCAAGCGTAGTCATGATATTCTGGTTTTCAAACAAAGGTAAGGATAATTCAAATTGCCAAAAAATATTTCGACATTGTCTTGCTTTTTGATAATTGTTGTATATTTATAGGGTTAATCTGCAATTTACCCTAACAGAAAGCCAATACGATAGGGCAATTCAGGTTGCGTTGTTTCATGGTCAATCGTTCTTAACCATACATAAAATATTGCGTTGCTAATATTTCTCTCATAGAAAACCGCCAATTTTCCAGTGAACAGAGGAATAGCATTAGTGGACGCACCCCATGGGTGTGTTCCTCTTGTTATTTCAGTTGTTCACAGGTGCTTGGCGGTACCTCTATGAGCTGGGAAAAGCGGAGGTTCACGCCCTTTTTTATTTTACATAAACGCTACAAAAAAAATTATCCTTAACTTAAAATCGTATGAAAAAACTAAAACTATTAAAAAAATTTAAATTTAACCGCACGGAAAACAATACAAATGATTCTGATTCTGCATTGGTTGCAATCAATTATCACTTAGTAGATCAATGTTGTGATGATAAAAATGAAGCAAGAAAATGGAGAAGAAAGTTAAAAACAGAAAACGCTATTGTCAGTATCACTTCTTTTAATGGAAGCGTGAAAATTGCAACCATTTATAGGCAAATCACCTTTGCTGCAAATATACCAATAGATGAAATCAATATTGATTATATGGGGCGGATATCTTTATTAGGTGATACCGCTGATGTTAATCGAGACCAGAATGAGAACTTCCTATCAATCGAAATCATTCAAGTCGGCTGTATTAAGAAACATCTCTATTATTGGAATTATCCGGTATCTACAATTCGGGCTGCTTATAAAATAGCATTGGTTTCGTTATTATTAGGCATTACTGGTTTGCTAACAGCAGCATTTCAATTTCTTTTTTGCTGTTGATAAAATCAATTATCCTGTTTTTTTCTTTTTATAAAATGAACCGAAAAACTCATAAATTTTAATATATGAAAAAATTAATTACGCTTATCTTCTTGTCAATGACAATGATAAGCATGGCACAGTTTCCTCCGTACGTACCCCCGGAAGGACTGGTTGCCTGGTATTCGTTCAACGGGGATGCCAATGACCTGAGCGGAAATGGGAACAATGGCGTCCTTCAGGGAGGGATGGCCTTCACGACCGATAGATTTGGAAACCCGGCAAGTTCATTGTTGGGGAATGGCGCGAGTAGTGTCAATATTCCCGTGCTAAATAATTTCCCGTTAGGGAACAGTAGCCGGTCGGTCTCTCTGTTTTTTAAGATTGCCGATCTGGCCAGCCTGAGTTCGGACAGGGATTTGTTCGCCTATGGTGATAATAGTGGTGGTCTGCGTTTTGGAATAGGTTTACACAATAATAGAATATATGTAGAATCTGTCAATCATATTAACGAATTTATATGGAACCCGAATACTGAATGGCACCACCTGGTGGCTGTTTTTGATCACACATCCAACAGAATTAAACTATATCTGGATGGTGTGTTGAAGTTGGATGAAACGCCGGCAATCAACTATAATACTACCTCTTGCTGTGCCTATATTGGCTCGCTTTTTGGTCCGGGAAGTTATCTTTTTTCATTCAAGGGTAAAATTGATGATATCGGTGTTTGGGACCGGCCTCTAACGCAACAAGAAGTTGACCAATTATTCTATTCTGTATATTCTACGGTTCAAGCATCTAATTTAACGTTCTTAAATATTGCAAATAATCAGTTTACTATTAACTGGATCGATGGTAACGGATACAGGAGAGCCGCTTTTATTAAGGAAAATGATGGCGGGGAGGCCTCTCCCCGGAACAGTACCACCTATTTTGCCGACACTGTTTTCGGGGCTGGCAGCCAGGTGGGCATGACGGGTTGGTACTGTGTTTTTAACGGAACCCCACATCCGTCGGGGGTTACGGTAACAAACATAAAACCGGGGACCAATTACCGGGTCATGGTTTGTGAATACTTTGGCTCGCCGGGATTTGAAGTGTATAATACCGATACCGCCTCGGGCAACCCCAAAACCCTAATCAATTATAAGATCAAACCATCGCCGCAGGGCATCACCTCTGCGCCGAAACCGGAATGCCTAACGCTGGAATCGCTCGAACCCTCCGGCTGGGCCTGGTCAACCGGCGATTGCGCGAAAAGCATCCGGGTTTGTGAGTCGGGCAACTATTTCAACAACTCCGATTCTGTCGGGGTGTTCATTTCAACGTTCAACGACAGCCTTTTTACGCCCAACGGCGAAGTTCATTCTATTTTCAGGAAAGGCGACACGGTTTACTTAGGCGGGCGGTTTGATTGTCTGGCCCGGGTTACCGGAAAAGGCGCCCTTTTTCACTGTCCCGCCGATGCCAACGTGACCGGGATGCCACGGGCCAACGGTACCATCGACCTGGTGGTGCCCGATGAGGCAGGCGGATGGTACATTGCCGGCGATTTTACAAAGGTTGGCATCGACAGCATCCGTTTTTTTGCCCATATCGGGGCCGATCAAAAACTGGATACTTCCTTCAAACCGATGCCCGACGGAAAGGTGAAAGCCATCTGCCTTTCGGGGAACCGGCTTTACGCCGGCGGGGAATTCACCCGCATGGGCGACGTGTCGCGCGGTTACCTGCTTCAGCTTGACAAGGCCACGGGAATGGCCACCTCCTGGGACCCGCTGATCGACGGCCCTGTCAATGCCCTGGCCATCTTTAATGACAGGCTCTATGTGGGCGGGAACTTTACCAGCCTCGGTACGGTACCCAGGAATTGCCTGGGTGCGGTGGATACCGCTTATGCCATGGCAACGGCCTGGGCCCCAAACCCGGACCAGATGGTGGAAAAACTTGTTCTTGAGGGGATTAAACTGTATGTTGCGGGCAATTTTACCACCATTTCAGGCGTTCCACGGACCCGGCTGGCGTCCTACACGGTGATCTCGGGAAATATCGATACCTGGAGCCCCAATCCCGACAATACGGTCACCGCTCTCGTCTTCTCAGGCAATACGGTTTATGTTGCCGGAAAATTTACTCAAGTTGGGGGTGGTACCAGATCCTTCCTGGCGGGATTGAACACCACCAACGGAAATGTCACTTCATGGAACCCTCAGATGAACGACACGGTATTTTCCCTTGCCGTATCGGATAACCTTCTTTATGCCGGAGGGCTGTTCACGTCCGTGAATACTTCCGGGGCGCCGGTTGAACGATGGAAAGCCTGTGCATTTAACCTGGGCGATATGCAGGTCAATGGCTGGTCGCCCGGTGTCACAGGATTGTATCAGCAGAATTGCGGGGTCAGGTCGATCGCCGCATGGGGCGATGAAGTTTACTTAGGGGGCGATTTTTATGGCGTGAACGGGGTTGCAAGAAGCAATCTTGCGGCCATCAACGCGGTATCGGGCACGGTTACGGGTTTTGATCCCAGGCCCAATGGGGATGTCCGTGCCATTTATCCTTACAATGAATACATTTATCTCGGCGGGGACTTTACGACGGTATGGAGCGGTAGCGCCCATATACCAAGGAACAGGATTGCCAGGGTCAGCGCTGCCGGCGTGCTTTCGACCTGGAACCCCAATGCCGACGGAAGGGTCAACGCCTTTGCTGCAAAGGGCCAATACCTTTATGCAGGGGGCGCTTTCAACAACCTGGGCGGCAATGCGCGGCCGAAATTAACCGCCATAAAGATTTCCGACGGGACCTCATCGACCTGGGCTCCGAGTCCGAATGATAGCGTAAAAGCCATGGCCATAGCCGGGGATACGCTTTTTGTAGGAGGGAATTTTACCTCGGTCGCTTCAACGGCCAGGGGCCGGGGGGCATCCTTCAATTTGTCGTCGATGGCCCTTACCTCCTTCGATCCGGGCGCCGATAGTGCCGTGGAAGCGCTTGCCGTCAGAAACAATACGGTTTACATAGGCGGTTCATTTCAAAACATCGGCGGAGAGCCGGTTCCCATGATCGCAGCTTTCAATGCCAACACGAACCTCCCCCTGCCGATCCGGCTCAATTTGTACAATACTTCCGGCAATTCGGCCCGATCGCTGGCAGTTGGCGATTCCGCAGTTGTTGCAGCAGGGAAATTTTCGTACGACTTTGGCCCCGGGCTGAACCACAATTGTCTGGCGTTCAAACCCGGAACCCAAACGCAATCCGAATGGTGGCACCCCGATCCCAATGGAACGGTCAACACCATTTTTCTTTACAAAGACCAGGTTTACGCGGGCGGCGGTTTTACCGAATCATTGAATGTTTTCCAGCCCTTTTTTACGGCCGTTGACAACTTCTGTTCTGTTGACAATTTTCTTCCCCTGCCCTCCGACACCAGTTTTTGCGAGGGGGACTCCGTCCCGTTATGGGCGGCGCCGGGCAACGGTTATACCTATCAATGGTACATGGATAACCTGCCAGTCCAGGGGGCGACAAAACGATACTATATCCCGGTGGCTACCGGTTGGTACAAAGTTTACCTGTCCGACACCATCAACTATGGTTCTATCTATTCCAACGCGAGGCATGTTACGGTTGACCCGCTGGCCTCCCCGGAAATTGCCCTCTCCGGCCCGGCCACATTTTGCGCTTCATCGGGCAACAGCGTAACCCTTACGGCATCATCCGGACAAAACTACGCGTACCAATGGTACAAGAACGGAGACGATATCTCCGGAGCAAATGATAATTACTATGTTGCAACCACTTCCGGCGACTATTACTGCATGATCTACAATTCCTTTGGGTGCCCTACCGAATCGGATCATATCGTAGTTACGGTAAATCCCCTTCCCACGGCCCAAATTAGCGGAACCGCCACCATTTGTCTTGGACAAAGTGCCTCCCTTTCGGTGGTACTGACGGGTTCTGCGCCCTGGGACATCACCTATACCGATGGAACAACCCCGGTAAACATCACAGGGATCAACGCCAGCCCCTATTCTTTCAATGTTGCCCCTGCCTCAACAAGTACGTATGCCATTACGAATGTTACCGATGCCAATGTATGTTCCAATACCGGGACCGGCAGTGCCACGGTTACCGTAAACCCCCTGCCAACGGCGACCATCAGCGGTACTACGGCTATATGTTACGGCCAGACTGCCCCCTTAACGGTGGTTTTAACAGGGACTCCGCCCTGGGGCATTACCTATACCGATGGCACGACGCCGGTAACCCTGACAGGCATACCTTCAAGTCCCCATACGATTTATGTAACACCTTCTGATACAAAAACATACACTGTTACCGATGTTACGGATGCAAATACCTGTTCCAACACGGGAAGCGGAAATGCGGTGATAACCGTGAACCCGTTGCCCACCGCCACCATCAGCGGAAGTACGGCCATTTGTGCCGGGCAGCCAGCAACGTTGACCATTGCCCTTTCGGGAATTCCCCCATGGAGCATTATCTATACCGATGGGACCACGCCGGTAACCCTGACAGGGATTACGGCAAATCCACACATGGTTACCGTTTATCCTCCGTCAACCAAGACCTACACGGTGACGAACGTGACGGATGCCAATACCTGTTCCAATACAGGTAGCGGAAGCGTAATGGTGACGGTACATCCGTTGCCAACGGCCACCCTTTCGGGAACGACCGCTATCTGTTTGGGGCAAAGCGCCATTTTAACCATCGCCCTTACCGGAACGCCACCCTGGAATTTTACTTACACCGATGGTTCAAATCCCGTCACTTTGTACGGAATAACCACAAGTCCAAAAACCGTCACCGTAACGCCAACAATGACCACAACCTATACGGTCACGGCCGTTACCGATGCCAACACCTGTTCGAACACCGGCACTGGTTCAGCCGTCATCACGGTCAATACCGTTCCATCGCCCGCCGGCGTTGTCAGTGGCGCCTCTCAGGTATGCCAGGGGCAACTTTCGGTGGCTTATTCAACACCGTTGATCAGCGGGACCACAGGGTATGTATGGACTTTACCTGCCGGGGCGGCCATTGTTTACGGATACAATACAAATTCCATCATCGTTAACTACGCAAACACATCGGTTTCGGGCAATGTCGTGGTTTACGGCACAAACACCTGCGGCAATGGACCTGCCTCGGCCCCTCTGTTTGTTACGGTCGATCCGCTGCCCGGTGCGGCTGGGACAATTACCGGCGCTTCGCCGGTATGCCAGGGGCAGCAGGGAGTGGCCTATACCGTTGCTGCAATACCCAATGCCACAGGGTATGTATGGGCATTGTCCACCGGCGCTGCCATTGCCAGCGGTGGAAATACCAATTCGATAACCGTTAATTTTTCAAACACTGCAGTTTCAGGGAACATTACTGTTTATGGAAGCAATGGCTGCGGGAACGGAACCATTTCGCTCGCTTTTGCCGTTACGGTAAATCCATTGCCGGGAGCAGCCGGCACTATTTCTGGTTTACAGGTTGTTTGTCAGGGACAACAAGCCGTAGCCTATTGGTTATCACCAATATACGGGGCCACAGGATATGTGTGGTCATTGCCCTCGGGGGCAACCATCGCCACGGGACACAATACCAATTCCATAACGGTCAACTATTCGAATGTATCCGTTTCGGGGTACATTACAGTGTATGGTACCAATACCTGCGGTACCGGTACGGTTTCGCCACCCCTTGGAATTACCGTCAATTCTTTGCCCGGGCCGGCGGGGGCCATTTCGGGCCCTGCCACGGTCTGTCAGGGTGAGACAAACGTCGCCTTCACGGTCGATCCGATTGTGTATGCTTCGGGATATGTATGGACGCTTCCTTACGGGGTAACCATTTCAGGCGGATTCAATACCAATGCCATACTGGTCGATTTTTCAATCAATGCTGCTTCAGGGAACATCACTGTTTATGGGACCAACAGTTGCGGTTATGGCATCATTTCACCGGCACATTATGTCACGGTCAACCCATGTGGTTTTACCGTGAGCGGGACCGTCACATATCCCAACACCTCCGGCGCTCCGTTGAGCAACCTTTCCATTGACCTGAAAAACGCTTCTGGCACTACGGTCCAAACTACAAGCACCAGTTCGGGCGGCTATTATTCCTTTTCCGGGGTTGCCAACGGTAACTATTCTTTCGGGGTTTCCACCGTAAAACCCTGGGGAGGCGTCACCGCATCGGACGTACTGCTCTATCGGAAACACATTGCCAGCATCTCATTCCTTTCCGGGATTTACCTTGCCTCCGGGGATGTAAACCTCTCCGGGTCGCTCACCGCATCCGATGTTTTGTTGATCAAGAAGCGGATTGGAAGCATGATCAATTCTTTCCCATCGGGAAACTGGTTGTTCAACAACCTTCCGTTTACCGTTAACAACAACAATGTGGCGCAGAATTTTAATGGTATCAACTATGGAGATGCCAATGCTTCCTATAATCCAACCGGGGATGTTTGGGCAAGCAGTTATCCGCAAGGTTTGGTGCGTATCGGTTCCTTATCTGCCGCGAACCCGGAAATAAAAATTCCGGTGACTTTCTTTGACATGCCCGATCTCGGGTCGTTCCAATTCACCATTCGCTACAATCCGGAAAAATTGACATTTCGGGGAACCTTCGATTGGATGGAAGGTGCCGATTCAATTACCGTGGGGAACCCTGTTCCGGGGATCCTGACCTTTGTTTGGGCGGCGGGGGAGCGCGGGATAAATATTATTGCGGCGCAACTTTGTAACCTTCAATTTGAAAGGCATACCGCGGATACAGCACATCTTGTCCTCACTGGATCTCCGACGGCCGTAGAGTTTGGCGATTATGACGGGAATTTATTCAAACCGATGCAGGAGGGGGGGATCATTGGAAACATAACCGGGATAACGGAAAACGGCGGGCTTTCGGTCTATATCTATCCGAACCCCAGCGAGGGGAAATTCACCATCCGTGTTTCTTCCCCGGCAAACCAGGTTTCAGGGATCCAGGTTTACAATTCCCTTGGGGTTTTGGTATATAGCGATAATGGGCCAGGGATCACCGGTAATTTCACGAAACGGATCGACCTGAGCCATCTGCCCAATGGCGTTTATTATGTTAACCTCAACAGTAACGACGGCGCTTTCCGCGAAAAGATCGTGATCGGGAAATAGTTGGCAGGTCGATTAAGGACAAGCCAGCTGTCTTTGTTTATCAATCCATGGAGGGCCTCCCGTCAACGGGAGACGGAAGGAATTTGCAGGGAGCCTGGTTATCTGATTTAAATAACTGCGCAAACTCAAAAACCCGAAGCATACATTATTGGGGCAACGTTGGCAGCAACAGGCAGGAATGGCTGAAATTCCAATAAATGTACTATATGAAATACGGATTAATTATATTTGCACATAATATAGTACATTATGAATTCAAAGCGACAGATTCTTTTCCCGAAACACAAACAGGTTCTGGAAATTTTCGGGGAGAATGTTAAGCTGGCCAGAAAACGGAGAAAGCTGACTGCCCTGCAGGTTGCAGAACGTGCATACATCTCAAGGAACACGCTTTACCTCATCGAAAAAGGAAACCCAGGTGTCTCCATTGGCGCAGTTTTCAATGTGCTCAGGGCATTGGGCCTACAGGACGATTTTTTAAAGCTGGCCGCAGATGACCTGTTGGGAAAAAAACTTCAGGATATTGAACTTCTCGGAAAAAAATAACGATGTCGACCGATAAGACAGACATATATGTTTATGCCCATTGGGCCGGGATGGTTGAACCGGCCTTCATTGGAATTTTATCTGCTCACCAGGGCAAGGGACGAAAATCTTTCAGTTTTGCTTACGATCAGGCCTGGCTGAAAGGGAAAAAGCTATTTCTGCTTGATCCTGACATTGGCCTCTGGCAGGGGCCTCAATTCCCCATGAAGAAAGATAATTTCGGTGTGTTCTTTGATTCCATGCCGGACACCTGGGGAAGAACGCTGATGAAGAAAAGGGCCGCTCAGATGGCAAGATCTCAGGGACGGTCCATCCCTGCCTTGTACGATATCGACTTTCTCCTTGGGGTTGCAGATGCCTGTCGAATGGGGGCACTGCGGTTCAAACTAAATTCAAACGGGCCATTTCTCGACGACGACACCCACACGCCCATTCCTCCGTGGACATCCGTTGGGGAACTACAACGAATTGCAAGGCTTGTTGAAACGGATAAGGATGCCGGAGACCTGAATAAATGGCTCATCATGCTGGTGGCCCCGGGATCTTCCCTGGGCGGGGCAAGGCCCAAAGCAAACATTTTGGATAAAATGGGAGATATCTGGATCGCAAAATTCCCATCGAACAATGATACCACAGATAAAGCGAAATGGGAATTTCTGGCCTACAGACTTGCCCTGGCAGCCGGTGTAACCATGTCAGAATCAATGGTGGATAAGGTGGCCGGGAACCATCACACCTTCTTTTCCAAACGATTTGACCGGGTCAACGGAGAAAGGATCCATTTTGCCTCTGCCATGACCATGACTGGGAATACCGAAGAGAAGATACGTGATCAGCGTGCAAGTTATCTTGAATTGGCAGCATTCATTTCGGATCATGGCGGGAGGATCAATGAGGATCTTTCCCAGCTTTGGCGAAGGATTGTATTTAATATCGCCATTTCCAATACCGATGATCACCTTCGAAATCATGGTTTTGTCATTGACAATGAAGCATGGCGGTTGAGCCCTGCATTCGACGTGAACCCCTCTGTTGACAAAGATGAGCTCGCGCTCAATATCGACGACCGGAGTGGGGCACTGGATTTTGGCCTTGCCCTGAGTGTTGGTGAATATTTCCGGTTAAATCATCAGGAAGCCCGGACGATCCTTTTACAGGTAAAGAGTGCCGTTGGCAAATGGACAAAAGTAGCCATGCAACTCGGCATCCCGGGAAGTGAAATAGAATTAATGGAACCAGCCTTCCGGTTCTGATTGGAAAGAATGGACAAAGCGGGCATTCTTGCCACCTTCATTGGCATGCGCCAAATAGGTTTATCTTTGCACAAATTTTTCCATCATGGAACTTACTGGACAAAACAAAGACAATACCTTCACCGACAGGGTGATTATGGCCCTGAAAACAGTGTTCGATCCGGAATTGCCGGTCAATATCTATGACCTTGGCCTGATCTATAAACTACAGGTAAATGACGAAACGAAGGATGTCGATATCCTTATGACCCTCACCTCGCCCAATTGTCCGGTGGCCGAAGATATCCCCGGCCAGGTCCACGATGCGGTTGGCCTTGTGGAAGGGGTCGGGAATGTTTCCGTAGAACTGACCTTCGAACCCCCCTGGGACAAAGATATGCTGTCGGAAGCAGCCCTGCTTGACCTGGGACTGCTCTGATCCCCGGCTTTCCAAACCCATCCTTTGTTTAAATCTTAGGTTGAGGCACGAAAATTGGGAGTTAAGTTTCAGTGTTTCAAAGTTTCAATGTTTCAGAAAAACCTGAAACCTGAAACCTGAAACCTGAAACCTGAAACCTGAAACCTGAAACCTGAAACCTGAAACCTGAAACCTGAAACCTGAAACCTGAAACCTGAAACCTGAAACCTGACACCTGAAACCTGAAACC
>Ga0247841_10011851_pt1 | contig 11492 bp, 11 predicted proteins | sample LaCruzMarch2015__2_FD_192410 | JGI IMG/M metagenome (GOLD analysis project Ga0247841, IMG submission 192410) | Freshwater microbial communities from meromictic Lake La Cruz, Castile-La Mancha, Spain - LaCruzMarch2015_18m | ecosystem: Environmental > Aquatic > Freshwater > Lake | place: Spain...
CCTTAAGCATAGAACTATGTTAAGCAGTTGATTGTATTTAAGGATATTGGCTTAACGGGTGGGGTACGATTCATCCCCGGCCTAAAGACCGGGGCGTTCTCTACCCCTACACCCCACGCCTGTAATGGAAATAGCGAAGATCCAACCCATTGTCCACTCGGATGGGTCCACTCCCGTCTCATTCCAGATTAAAATTTATAGTAGCAGTACATATAGTCATATTAGGGTGTTTCTGTGATAAGATCGGCTTTAGGGGTGTGTTTGCTTTTTGTTCTGCTATCTACTACTTCATCTGCAATCGAAGCAAATCCCCAGACGTTCAAAGATCATGCCCTGCTCATGGGAACGAACCTGAGTGGCATGAACTTGTCTGGGGCCAACTTGAATCATTCTGAGCTCTATGGATCAGATCTTCGCGGGACGAACCTTAGCCGATCACATTTGAACCAATCCAGTCTCTTCGATGCCAAGCTTGCAGGAACAAATCTTCGCGAAGTAATTATGGTGCAAGGAGACCTTCATGGCTCTGATCTCTCCCAGGCCGATCTTCGAGGTGCCAATATGCCGGTCTGCAATTTGCTGGGCTCAAATCTGACCAACGCAAATCTAACAGGTGCCTTCCTGGCGGGCTGCTACTTAACGCGCTCAAATATGAATGGTGCTGACCTGTCGAGTTCCTTTATGGATCAATCTTTTGCGGATCGTTCAACTCTGGTTGGTACTAACCTGAATAGAGCCAGCTTAGGGGGCGTGAAAATGAGCGATGCAAACCTGAGCGAAGCCTGCTTCATAGGAGCGTTCATGGATCGTTCTACCTTGCGTAATTCCCAATTGGATGGTGCTAATCTGACTGGAGCAAGCCTGGTCGGGGCGAACCTGATTGATGCCTCCATATGCAATGCAGACCTCAGGGGCTCAGATCTCTCCGAGGCACGACTTTCTGGAGCCAAATTTATCGGGTCCAATATGTCCCGGTCAAGTGTGGTTTTTGCGAACTTGACTCGCAGCAATCTGAGCGGCTCAGACCTTTCCTTCTTGATCGGTTCAGGGGCTGCCTTTCTGAAATCGGATCTATCCCATGCCAACCTCACAGATGCATTCCTGGAGGACGCCATGCTTACCGGAGCGAGGCTTGTGGATGCAAAACTTAATCGAGTGGATGCATCATGCGCTTGCTTTGAAGAGGGAAACCTCACTGGTGCCGATCTTTCTGATGCAAATCTGGAAAAAGCAAAGCTTACCGGAGCGATATTCAAGGATGCTAAACTGAACAGAATTAATGCCTCTTCAGCCGCCATGGCCGAGACGGACCTAACGGGAGCTGACCTCACAGATGCTCGTCTATCAGATGTGACGCTGACCGGAGCGATACTCAAGGATGCCAAGCTCCAGGGGGCAGATACTACTGGTGCTAACATGAGAGACTCGGATCTAAGGGGTGCGGATCTGAATGGAACGAGGCTCGTTGAAACCAATCTGGTAAACTCCAATATGAAAGGACTGAACATGCGCCATGCTAATGCCATGAGCGCAAAGATGAGCTGGGCTGATCTGAGCGACAGCCGCTTGTCGTCGAGCCAGCTTTCAAGGGTGGAGTTCTGTGGAACTAACTTGAGTGATGCTGATTTGAGCGATGCTGATCTGACCAGGGCTTATATGATGAGAGCGAATCTAACTGGTGCAGACCTGAGGCGTGCGGACTTATCTTATACGGACCTTACCAATGCCAGGCTTAAAGGTGCCAATCTGAATTCGGCAAAACTTGACTATACAGCCTTAAATGGAGCGGACTTGACCGGGGCAGATTTGGTTTTGTCCAGGCTGCAAGGGTTGAACCTTGTCGATGCAAATTTCTATCGATGCAAATTGGAGGGCGCTACGCTACAGGGACCCATGCTCATCCAGAACGTCAATTTAAGCCAAAGCAACCTCAAGAATTCCAGGCTGGAGCTGATACTGCTGAAGAATGTGAGTCTGGCGGGGACGGATCTAACAAATGCTGACCTTTCCATGATCATGATGATAAATGTGGACTTTGACGGAGCTAACCTGGAGCACATAAAATACGACGAATTCACATTGCAGAATCTTCTTAATTCCAGGCTGAACAAAACCAGCATGAGCGAGGGCTTAAAGAAAGATTTGGATCGGCTGCGGGGCCAAATGAGTGGATAATCCAAGGAGAGATAAATGGCCCGCGTGATAAATTCAAAGATCTGGGTGAGATTTATCATCCCGATCTTCATCCTCATAGGTTTGCTCCATACCGCCCTTGCATCGGGAAACGATATCTCAGAATTAAGAGAGCGTATATTATCATTTGAGGACTCCAAAATAACTGTTCAAGACCTGGCTTTTTACCTTGTCACCCATAACTATGATGCGTTACCTAGAGATGGTTACGTGGAGCTACAGCTTGATGGAGAAAGTTATAGGCTTGTCCCTAATGGAAACGCGCCTGGAGTATGCGATATTTCTAGCTTAAGTGTTTCGGTTTAAATATAGTTAAGAATCCAGTATATAGAACGCTTCACGGGAGTGCTTCTTGGCCATCTACGCCAGACGCTGCCTTTAAACCTGGTTCTCCTTCTTGATCTCCTTGGCCGTCTCCAGCTCCATGGCCCTGATGCTTCCCATCGGCCTGGGCTCGATCGCTCTCCGCAGCCTCCAGTGGCCTCTCATGAGTATGCCTCCAGCGTCCTCTGCTCTCCCGGAGGCATCTTCGCCTCGGCCTTCTTCAGGGCCGAGGGCCCTGGTACTCCACCATTTCTCCTGCATCCTCGTAGAGCAGCGGGTCATGCTCGACGATCAGGAAGCTGTGGTGGTTCTCCTGTAGGAATGGTCATGAGCTGGTAAACGGTGAAAGCGCGGCGCACATCCAGTTCTGTGATGTTGCGGTTCAGCCGGCTGGAGCTGCGGCCGCTGATGAAGAGGATCTTGTAGCGCTGCAATTCCAGGTGGCTGTTCAGGGCGCCGGCCAGCATCTCCACGGAGGCGATGAGGACACTGTTGGTCTTGGGGAGCAGGGAGACGGTGGGAAGGAGTTCGATTTCCATGATACGAGAGGGATGAGATCAAAATGCCCTAGAGAGGCACCCTCGCCGCCTCCCTGGCAAAGCTATGCGCCGGCCGCAGAGCGGAAATGACAGCCGCTACCAATGTGACAGCGAAGCTGGCCAGGAACGCCTGGTGCATGCCAGACTCGAAGGCCGCCAGAGGCGCGCCGCTCATGCCTCCCCCGTATAGGAAAACGTGGAACATGACGTCCTCGGGAATGCGACTCAGCACCAGGGGAAAGACAATGGCGATGCTGAGCATCTGCCCGGTGCTCATGAGCATATAATTGATCCCTGCGGCAGTGCCTCTCTTTTCCGGGACAACTGAGGACATGATGGCATTGGTATTGGGCGAGGCAAAGAGCCCTGAGCCCCCGCCCATCAGAGCCTGGTAGAGGGCCAGCAACCAGTAGGGCGTGCTGCTCACGACCGTGGCCAGACCCAGAAGCCCGATACCGGAGATGAGCAGCCCGGCGGTGGCCAGGCCCCTTGAACCGTATTTATCTGACAGGTAGCCTGAGACAGGTCCCACGAACATGAAGGCGGCCCCGAAAGGTGCCATCATTATTCCAGCCCAGAGGGGATCGAGGCCGTAGGGACCTTGCAAGAAAAAGATCAAGACAAAGAGCACTGCTCCACGGGCCAGGCCGTTGATGGCATTGGAGGCGCAGGCGTAGGCGAAGAGCTTCTCGCGGAAGAGCCGAAAGTCCATCATGGGCTGCTCTGCCTTCCTCTCCACAACATAGAAGGCTGCAAGGCTCAACACGGCCAGGACGAAGAGGGCGTAGACATAGGCAACATCGATAAGTGGAAAGGCCACCAGCGAGGCCGCCAGGAGTAAGGTGGCTAAACCAACCGTGAAGGTGACGCTTCCGGGCCAGTCGAAGCGCTGCTGGGGGGGCAGTGCCACCGGCTCGCGCAGCCGCAGAATGCCCCAGATGGTGCCGGCTACGCCCAGGGGCACATTGATCAGGAAGACCATTCGCCAGTCGATGGCCGTGAGAATGCCTCCAATGACCGGCCCCATGAGAAAGCCCGCGGAAAAGGCGATGGTGTTCACTCCCAGGCCCAGGCCCACCCGCCCTTTGCGAAAGGCATCCGTCACAATGGCCGCGCTGTTGGTGAAGAGCAGGGCACCGCCCACCCCCTGGATCATGCGGAATACCACCAGGTCCCAGCCCTGGAACTCTGGCTGAGAGAGGCCGCAAAGGAGAGAGCCCAGTGTGAAAACGGCAAAGCCGGCGTTGTAGAGGTTCTTGCGGCCGAACATGTCTGCCAGACGCCCCACCACGGGCACCAGCGCCGTGGTGATGAGCATAAAGCCGAGCATGACCCACATGACTGTCATGAATCCGGCATGAAGCTCTATCATGATATCGGGCAGGGCGATGAGCAGGGCTGAGCCCTGAATGGAGGCAAGCAAGGCACCAACGGTGGTGACAGAGAGCGCAACCCATTCGTAGCCGCGCCAGTTTTCTTCTTCGGAGGGCATAATAGCAGAGGGTGACCACTCCCATGAATGAATTCACGGGCATCTACGGACTTTCACCGATGGGTTGTGATCCCATCCCAATTAGTCTAAGATGTTTCGTTTGTTGCTTGAGTCTTTTCAACTGCTGGCAACAAACCAGACACCAAATTTGTTTGCCCATGAGGTTAAATAGATGTTGGTAACTCAGAAATCACAGCGGGGCACGATTCATCCCACCTCTGAAGGGGCAGGGATTCTCTGCCCCTGCACCCCGTCCTTCCTAAAGCCGGGACCAATTTGTATTTAACGGTAAAGACAAAATTTGAACCCATGAAAGTCCTCCTCTTCGATCCCAGCGCCGGAGCCTCCGGAGACATGATCATGGCCTCTCTCCTGGACCTGGGGGCAGATGTCGATGCTGTCCGCAGCGCAGTCGAGTCCACGGGGTGCACCCTTGAAGTCTCCCGCCAGGAGAAGAGCCACATCATGGCCTGCCGGGCCAGGGTGATCTCGGACCGGAGATATCAATCCCTGGACGAAGCAAAATCCATTCTGCAGGGCTCCAGCCTGGAGGGCAAAGCCCTGGAAAATGCGCTATCTGCCCTGGACATCCTGGCTGAAGCGGAGAGCCGGGTGCACGGCGTGGCCGCGGAACAGGTTCGGTTTCATGAGATCGGCGCCCTGGATGCGCTGGCGGACATCGCCGGAGCCTGCGCCGCACAGCATAGCCTTTCTGCAGAGCGCGTACTCTCCCGGCCCGTCTCTGTGGGCGGCGGCTACGTGCCGTCGGCGCACGGCCTGCTTGCCGTACCGGGGCCGGCGGCACTGGAGATTTTGCGATCTCATGAAATCCCCTGGAAGGGAGGACCGGTGGACGAAGAGCTGCTAACCCCCACAGGCGCAGCCCTGCTGGCAACTCTGGTCGACGAATTTGTGCCGGACTTCCCACTCATCCGGGCGGAGAGGGTGGGCTACGGCGCAGGCAAAAAGGAGCTAACCTTGCCCAATGTGCTGCGGGCCATCGTTGCGGACAGCCTCCCGGCGAAGGCAAGGCCAAATCACGGAGAACACGGGAACCGCATTGTGCAGTTGGAGACCAATGTGGACGATGTAACCGGTGAAGTTATGGGCCATTTGATTGAGAAGCTCATGCAGGCCGGAGCTTTGGACGTCTCCGTTCTGCCTGCCCTGATGAAGAAAGGGCGCGCCGGATTTGTGATCCGGGCCATTGTCCGGCAGGAAGAGACGGAATTGCTGGCCAGAATTATGTTCCGGGAGACGGGCTCCCTGGGCGTGCGCGTCTTTCCCAGCATTCACCGCCTGGTAGCGGAGCGAGAGGAAAGAAATGTGCCGGTGGAGATATGCGGCCGCATCTATCGGCCCCAGGTGAAGGTGAGCCGCATGGATGGCGAGCTTTTAAGCGTCAAGCCGGAGTACGAAGACTGCAAGAGAATAGCTGACGAGACAAATCAGCCGCTACGCATGGTCATCAAAAAAGTGGAAGAGGCGGGGTGGCAGGCAGCAGCCCCCTAATCCGTGCCATCCCTTCCAACATATATCTTATTTTATTACTATGCCGCCTGACCAATGCGCCTCTTAGGCTGCATTAATTCTTATTACTTACTTATAATACTAATATAGTTAGAATTGTAGTCGATGTTATATATACTTTTCGTAAATAATAATAGTAGCAGCATGAACGGCTCGCAAGTTTGATTAATCTGCCCCGCAGGGTAGCTCTTCTCATGCATCTTGAATCTTCCATCCGGCTCTTTGATTGCGCCAAAAAGCTGATGCCCGGCGGCGTCTCCAGCCCTGTACGCGCCATCTCACCCTGCCCATTTTACACGGCAAGAGCAGATGGTCCCTATCTATGGGATGCGGACGGTAACCGGTTCATCGATTACTGCTTAGCATACGGGCCCATGATCCTGGGTCATCGCCATCCGGCCATTATGCAGGCTGCGGCTGATCAGATGAGCCGCGGCTGGCTTTATGGAACGCCTTCCCAGTTGGAGGTTGTAGCAGCAAAGAGAATCACCCGGCTTTATCCCAGCATGGAGATGGCGAGGTTCGTCAGCTCCGGCACGGAGGCCACCATGGCGGCCATTCGCGTGGCGCGCGGCGCTACGGGCCGGGATAAGATCATCAAGATCGAGGGCGGCTTTCATGGGGCGCATGACAGCGTCCTGGTGAAGGCCGGCTCGGGGGCCACGACTTTAGGCATTCCCGATTCCCGAGGCGTGCCTGCCGACACGGCCAGGAACACTTTGCAGGTGCCCTACAATGATCTGGAGGCCCTGGAGAGCGTGCTCAGGAGCAATCCCAGCCAGATCGCCTGCCTGATCATGGAGCCCGTCCTGGGCAACATCGGTCCGGTGCTGCCGGAGAAGGGCTACCTGGAGGGCGTGCGGCAGCTAACAACGGCGCACGATGTGCTTCTCATCTTCGACGAGGTCATAACCGGCTTTCGCCTATCCCTGGGTGGAGCGCAGGAGCTCTTCGGCATAAAACCCGATCTGACCACATTAGGCAAGATCATCGGGGGGGGATTTCCCGTGGGCATCTTCGGCGGCCGGCGAGATTTGATGGAGCAGGTGGCGCCCGGCGGGGGCATCTACCAGGCAGGAACCTTCAACGGCAGTCCCGTCTCACTCGCTTGCGGCATGGCCACCCTGGATGTCATGGAAAAGGAGAAGGTTTTAGAGAAGCTTAATGCCACGGGAAAGCAACTGAGAAAAGGGCTGCAAGAAATTGTAGACGACCTGAGGCTGGGCTACAGCGTTGTCGGCATCGCCTCCATGTTCAAGATATTCTTTGGAGAAGAGCCACATAATTATGCAGAGGCCCTGAAATGCGACAAGTCCGGCTATCTGGCCTTTTTCCGTCGCATGCTCGATGCCGGCATTTTTCTCACCCCCAGCCAGTATGAAACTGATTTCATATCGGCAGCCCACAGCCCGGAAGTCATACAAACCACTCTGGAGGCGAATAAGTCCTGCCTGAAAGGCTGATCGTAGGCAGCCGGGGTAGCCCTCTGGCACTTCGCCAGACAGAGATTGTGCGGGAGATGCTTTTATCCCTGGGCATAGAGACGGAGCGAATCTTAGTCAAGACCAGCGGAGATGTCTTCCTGGATAAGCCTCTGTACCAACTGACCGGCTTTGGCGTCTTCGTGGCAGAGATAGACGAACGCATGCTCAGCGGCGAGATCGATTTGGCTGTACACAGCATGAAGGACCTGCCCACAAAGAGACCGAAAGAACTGACCATCTCCGCGATCTTGAAACGCGACTCGCCCTATGACATAATGCTATGCAGGGACGGCTCGGTGAGAAGTTTAGAAGATCTAAAGAACGGCGCAACCGTAGGCACCTCCAGCATGCGGCGCACAGCGCAGTTGCGCCGGGCCAGGCCGGATCTGCAGATAATAAACTTACGGGGAAATCTGCAGACGAGAATGCGCAAACTGTTTGAGGGAGACTACGATGCCATAGTCCTGGCCAAGGCCGGCCTGGAGAGGATGGGACAGGAGTTGGATTATGTGCCGCTGGATGGGGAGAAGTTCGTTCCCTCCGCCAATCAGGGAACCATAATAGTCGTAGCCAGGAAGGGATCAAAGGCCGAGTTTTATTCCCGATCACTGGATGATGCGCACAGCAGAACCGAGACCATGATCGAGCGCAAGATACTGGAGACGGTAGGAGGCGGCTGTGTGGTGCCCATGGCCGTGCACGCCATTGTTTCCAACGGCCAGGTGCGTGTCCTGGCCGAGGTCCTCTCCTTAGATGGCAGGAGGTTTGTGCGATTGGATGAAAATATCTCTTTGCAGGAAGGCGATCCCTTTGGCAGGGCAGAGGACATGGGGCGAAGGCTCATGAAGATGGGTGGACGAGAGCTGGTAGACGAGGCGGTGAAGGAATTTGGCGCGCGGTAAGGTTTATCTGGTGGGGGCTGGCCCTGGTGACCCCGAGCTCATGACCCTGAAGGCAAAAAGACTGCTAGGCGTTGCGGATGTGGTCTTATTCGACCGGCTGCTTGACCCCAGGATGCTGGAAGGGGTTAAAGCGGAATTGATCGATGTGGGCAAGAACGCGGGCAGGCACAAGCTGACTCAGGAGGGCATCAACCAACTGCTCATCGAGAAAGCGGAAGCAGGGGCTGTAGTAGTGCGGCTGAAGGGCGGCGATCCCTACCTCTTTGGCCGGGGCGGAGAAGAGGCGCTGGCCTTGCAGGAAAAAGGCATTCCCTTCGAGGTTGTGCCAGGTGTGACCTCCTCCATTGCCGCGCCAGAGCTTGCCGGAATTCCCGTAACCCACCGGGGTGTGGCCTCTTCGCTGATCATTGTGACCGGCCACGAGGAGCCGGGAAAAGAAACACCACTGGACTGGGCGGCCATTGCCGCTCTGGGCGGGACTCTGGTTGTGCTGATGGGCGTCTCCCGCCTGGAGCAGAATGTGGCGGCCTTGATTGGGGCCGGAAAATCTCCCCAAACTCCGGCGGCCATGGTGGAAAAGGGAGGCTGGCCAGAGCAGAGGATGATCTCAGCTACGCTTGCCGATATCGCCGAAAAGGCCAGAGAAGCAAAGATCGAGTCGCCGGCCATTCTGGTAGTAGGCGAGGTGGTCTTGCTGGCGAAGAAGCTGGGGCAAAAGAAGATCGCCATTCTCCGGCCCTCCGCCCAGCAAAAGGAGGCGGCGGCCCTGGCACAGAGCTACGGCTTCTCACCCATCCAGGCCCCGGCCATATCATTGGCGGAAAAGCCCCTGCCCGAAGATCTGCTGGAGAGGCTGAGCAGAGCGGAATGCGTGGCTTTTACCAGCGCCAACGGAGTGAAAATGGCACTACAAAGCCCGGCCATTCGCAAGGCTCTGGCGGAAAAGATGATCGTGGCCATTGGGCCCAAGACCGCCCTGGCATTGTCCGAGCAGGGCTTGACGGCAACGGTGCCGGAGGAGTACAGCTCGGCGGGAATGGAGAAGATGCTGCGGGGAAAATGCCGGAGCATTCTCTTCCTGCGCAGCGCTCAGGGAAGCAAATACCTCTCGGAGGGATTGAGGGCGGCGGGACTCTATGTGGATGACATTGCGCTATACGAGGTTGTGCCCTCCGGGGATCCCAGGCTGGACGAACTGATAAAGAGGGCAAAAAACGTTCACATCTTTGCCTTCACCAGCTCCTCCACCGCCCGCTATCTGATAGAGAGAGCCAGAGCTATGGGCCAGGAAAAGCAGCTTCGTCTGGCGCTCGCCGCCGGCACTGTGGCAGTCATCGGCAAGCCCACCGCAGAGGAGCTGGCTGGCCTGGGCGTAAAGGTGGACGTGATGCCGGACAAATTCACCTTTGAGGCAATGCTTGCCGTTTTGCAGGAGAAGACAGGATAATATGATTATATTTTCCAAAGCCCTGGCGGATCAGGCCACGGTATGGGAGGCGCTGCGCGCTTCTGAGTCGTGCCAGAATTTGCCACCAGATTTGCTCAGGTTCTCAGCTCAGAAGAGGCCGGTAGTGATGTGGAATTTGACGGCGCACTGCAATCTGGCCTGCAGGCACTGCTACATGGATGCCGGCAACGAGGCACGTGAGGAAATGTCTCTGGAAGAGGGCATAGGCCTGGTGGATGAGCTGGCCGAGATGAAAGTGCCCATCCTCATTTTCACAGGCGGCGAGCCTCTTCTCAGCCGCAATTTCTATGCCCTGGCCTTCCATGCCCGGGAGGTGGGCCTGAGGACTGTCATATCCACCAATGGAACCCTGATCACCCCGAAGGTGGCCAGGCTCCTGGCCGAGGCCCAGATCAGATATGTGGGGGTGAGTTTGGACTCGGCGAAGCCGGAGCAGCACGACGCCTTCCGGGGCGTGGCCGGAGCACATGCCCGGGCCTTGCAGGGCCTCAAGAACGCTCGCGATGCCGGCCTGAAGACGGGGCTACGCATCACTCTCACTCGCGACAACTGGCAGGATGTTCCGGCTCTGCTCAGCCTGGCAGTGCAGGAGAATATCCCCCGATTCTGTCTCTACCACCTTGTCCCTACCGGCCGGGGGGCGGACATGGCCGACAGGGACGTCACGCCCGAACAGAGGCGCAGCGTTATCCGTTTGCTGGCCGAGGCGGCAGAGGAGCTGAAAGGCGAGAACATAGAAATTTTAACAACGGACTCGCCCATGGATGGAGCCTATTTGCTGGAACTCTTAAAGGACGATCCCAGGCGCGAGAATGTGAGAAAACTGCTCACCAATGCCGGCGGCTGCTCCACGGGAGTGAAGGTGGCCAACATCAATCAGCGAGGGGATGTGCATCCCTGCCACTTCATGCCCCAGGTGGTGGTAGGCAACGTACGGGAGCGCTCCTTCCGGGACATTTGGATCGATCATCCCTCCGCGGAGCTGCTGGCGCTGCGGGATATCAAGTCCAACCTCAAAGGCGCCTGCGGAAGTTGCGAATACCTGGATCTGTGCGGAGGATGCCGCCAGAAGGCCTACTACTATCATGGAGACATATTGGCAGAGGACCCCACCTGCATTATCGAGCAGAAGAGCCTCTGAACATTTCTATTTCCATTGTCCACCGGAAGGTATAATTAAGATCAACTGCAACAATAAATGGAGGCTGGCAAAATGACACACCACGAAAAAAAAGAAGTAGAGAAGAAAGAAGAGCCGGAAGCAAAAGTTGAGCCCATCAAACTTGGTGACAAGAGAGGCGGCAAGAAGAAGAGTCTGCTCGATACCTGCGAGTAAACTCTCTTGTACCAATGAATCTTTTTTCTAATGCGAAAAATAGGTTGCATCGAACAAGGTTTTACGCTTCAATCTCATCTACCTGCAGATGTGCGTTAGGTGACTTCTCCCCGCCCTGAAGGACGGGGCTTCTAGCCGTTGATTGGCAGAGATTGAAGTCCCAATCTCAAAATGTTTATGGCTGCATTCCAATCTCGATCCAGAGATAGCCCGCACTCGGAGCA